>Ga0255058_10001155_pt1 | contig 14953 bp, 13 predicted proteins | sample Cases_109_9_MG_FD_188637 | JGI IMG/M metagenome (GOLD analysis project Ga0255058, IMG submission 188637) | Seawater microbial communities from Amundsen Gulf, Northwest Territories, Canada - Cases_109_9 | ecosystem: Environmental > Aquatic > Marine > Gulf | place: Canada: Northwest Territories... | reverse complement strand
TCCCTCTAGAGACTGTGTCGCAATCTGTCATCCCGGCCAAGTCCCGCAAAGCGGGACGCGAGCCGGGATCCAGACAACGTCCCCGCGAAGGCGGGGAACCAGACATCAAATGACTATATTGAACCTTTACTGGATTCCAGATCTCGTCCGCCTTAGGCAGACTCGTCCGGAATGACGGGTTCGGTGAATTGTGACATAGTTTCAAAGGGGAGAAGAGATTCTTGTGGAGGTAGGCTCATAGGCGCTTTTCGAAATCCGAAATCCGCAATCCGCAATTCGAAATCATCGAGCCCTATGCCTTTTATTCTTTTAGCAACGGACCACTGACCACTGACAAGGGACAAAACTCCCCGTCTCCCTATGCCCCATGCTCTTTGCCTACTGGCTACCGGCTCGTGGTATCTTGCTGTGTTTATAAACCTTGAAGATAATATTTGATAAAATTTAGTCTTCATGCTATTTTTCAGCCGATTCTAGCTTCACTTTTTCCACAAACCCTGAAGGGAGTTTAGTCGGTGATTTTGGATCCTATATTGGGCTGGTTCTCCAGTGATCTGGCCATTGACCTGGGTACGGCCAATACCCTGGTTTACGTCAAGGGCAAGGGCATCGTACTGAGTGAGCCCTCTGTTGTGGCGGTACGCAAAGACGGCCGGGGTACCAACAAGGTTCTTGCCGTGGGCAAAGAAGCAAAGATGATGCTGGGTCGTACTCCCGGTAACATCGTAGCCATTCGACCCATGAAAGATGGGGTAATAGCCGACTTTGAGATAACCGAAACCATGCTCCGGCATTTCATCAGAAAAGTGCACAACCGCCGTTCCCTGATCAGGCCTCGCATTATCGTCTGTGTGCCCTCGGGAATCACGCAGGTGGAAAAACGTGCAGTGCGCGAGTCTGCAGAATCAGCTGGTGCCAGGGAGGTTTTTCTCATCGAAGAGCCCATGGCTGCAGCCATCGGTGCGGGGCTCCCCATCACTGAGCCGACCAGCAACATGGTACTAGATATTGGGGGTGGTACCACTGAGGTGGCGGTGATTTCTCTTGCTGGTATCGTTTACAGCAAGTCGGTGAGAGTGGGGGGAGATAAGATGGATGAAGCCATCCTCCAGCAGATCAAGCGGAAATACAACCTGCTCATCGGTGAGCGAACGGCGGAACTCATAAAGACCACCATCGGCAATGCCTTCGCTGGGGATCAAGTTAATAAGATGCAGGTTAAGGGACGGGATCTCGTCTCAGGAATACCGAAGATCCTAGAGATTGACTCAGATGAGGTGCGTGAGTCCATATCAGAACAGATCGAGACCATTCTAGAGACGGTAAAGATGGCCCTCGAGCAGACCCCGCCGGAGCTCGCCGCCGACATCGTGGATAGGGGCATTGTCCTTACCGGCGGCGGAGCGCTTCTACAAAATCTGGATATGCTTCTCCGTGAAGAAACAGGACTTCCCATCACCATCACCGAGGATCCCCTGTCCACGGTAGTACTGGGATCCGGAAAGGCCCTCGATAGTCTTGATATTCTCAGGGAGATCATGATATAGGCCACTCCCGTGGATAGAACGAATACACGTGGAGAATGATCCCGGTCTCCACGTCAAGGACCAAGGTGCCGGTGATTAGTCAAACACGGAAACTTATTATCCCCATCCTCATTTTTCTCCTTGCCCTCAGCCTTATTTCCGCGAATCTCCATAGTGGTGAGAACATGAGCTTCTTTGAATCCCTGGTGGTGGGAATCACTTCGCCGGTACAGAAGGTGGTTCGCGGGATCTTTGGGGGGATAGGTAACGTTTGGCGCGGCTATTTTTACCTGGTGGGAACGCAAAAAGAAAATGAGGAGTTGAAGCGAGAGCTGCAAAAACTCAAGCTGCAAGTGAACCGCTATCGTGAAGCAGATCTCGCCAATCAACGCTTACGGGCGTTACTCAACTTCAAGAAATCTATTGCCACTCCGCTTTTGCCTGCAGAGTTGGTGGCCTTCGACCCCTCGGGATGGTTCCAAACGATTCTCATTGATAAAGGCAGGAGTGATGGGGTGGCACAGGATATGGCGGTAGTTAGTGCCGAGGGATTAATGGGAAGGGTCATTGGGGTCAGCAGCCACCATGCCAAGGTGCTCCTTATCCTGGACGCCAACAGTGCGGTGGACGCCCTCATCCAGCGCTCTCGGGTCCGAGGTGTCTTGGTGGGCTTGGGAGGTGGCCTCTGTCTGCTTAAATATGTGCAGAGGAATGAGGATGTGCAGGTGGGCGACCAGGTGATATCCTCGGGCATGGGCGGTGTGTTTCCCAAAGGGCTTCTTCTCGGGACTGTCCAGGAAGTGGTCCGTGGTAGCTCCGGCCTGTTCCAGCGAGTGCAAGTGGAGCCTGCCGCGAACTTCAACAGGCTGGAAGAAGTGATGGTGGTCATTCAGCCCCCACCCGAAGAGCCGAGCCTGACAGGCTCGAGGAAACGGCAGGAGTGATGCGGACCTTTTTTCTATACCTCGTACTCATTCTCGGAGCTTACCTCTGCCAAACAGTTCTCTACCCAATTCTTGTTGTTCCTGAACTCCGGGTGGATCTGTTCCTGGTACTGCTGCTCCATTTCAGTTTTTTTTATGAAAGATCCAAGGCACTGGTAATGGCGCTTTTCCTGGGGCTGCTGATGGACATGGGCTTGCCGCTGCAAGGCTGGGTGCACCCGCTGATTTATCTTGGTCTTGCCCTGCTGGCATCGATGCTGTGGCAGAATTTAAACCTCCACAGCAGGAGATATCAGGCGTTTTTTCTCGGCCTATGCACATTACTTGAAGGTCTTGGTATAAGGACAATCTTGGTGCTGCAAGATGCGGGATTTGCCGAAACTTCACATTTCCTTATAGTTTTGGCGGGCCGCACGATTACAATCGCTCTGGTTGGGCCCCTGCTTTTGGCCGGATTGGAGCGACTTGACCAGTGGTTCTCAAGTTTGGGTGTTTTTCGGGAGTCTCAGGAAGCATGATGGGTTTCGGACCGCTCAATTCATCGTCTGGCAATGGAGACAGATTGCGTTTCCAGGTAGCGGTCTATCTGGTGGTCTCAGTATTTGTTGTCTTGCTGTTACGTATCTGGTTCCTGCAGATAATACGCGGGGAAACATACCGCGACCTTTCAGAAAACAATCGGATTCGCCTTGAAGATATCGCGCCAACCCGGGGCATTATCTATGACCGTCATGGCCGTATTCTCGTTGACAACCGCCCTGCATTTAAACTGGCCATCGTTCGAGCAGATGTCGGTGATCTTCAGCAAACCCTCAATAAGTTGAGCCGGTTTCTGGAGATTGAACAGGACCAGCTTGAGGAGAAGGTTCGAAATGCGCCCAAAGGGGCACCATTTCGTCCAATATTGCTGAACCGGGACATGAACCGGGATCAGGTCGCGGCGGTGGAGACCCACCGATTTAATCTGTCTGGAGTAATGGTTCAGATTCAGCCAAGGCGCAGCTACGAAAGGCCTTCCCTCGCGGCCCACCTCATAGGCTATTTAGGAGAGATTGGAGAGGCGCAACTGAAGAAAAGACAGAACCAGGGTTACAAGCTTGGCGACTATTTGGGCAGGTACGGCGTGGAAATGGAATGGGAGGTGGAGCTAAAAGGCCAGCGGGGTGGACGACAGGTCGAGGCAGATGCAGCCGGGCGCCAACTACAGATCCTGCGAGAAATCCCTCCCCAACCTGGACACAATTTGGTCCTTACTTTGGACACACAACTGCAACTCGAGGCAGAACGTGTACTGGAAGGCAAAGCCGGCGCTATTGTCGCTATGGATCCAAACACTGGGGATATTTTCGCAATGGCCAGCAGCCCTGCCTTCGATCAAAACCAGTTTGTCCGCGGATTCACACCAGGTGAGTGGCAGGCTATTGTGGACCATCCTCGGCATCCCCTGGAGAATAAGGCCATTCAAGGACAGTACCCACTGGGTTCTACTTTCAAGCCGGTGGTGGTGGCCGCAGCCTTGGCAGAGGGAGTAATTGAGCCGGAAACCAAGTTGACATGCAATGGCGAGTATCGGTTGGGAAACCAACTCTATCGTTGTTGGAAAAAGAGGGGGCATGGCGAAATTGCGCTCTACCAGGCTGTGGTGCAATCGTGTGACATCTATTTTTATCAGCTAGGGCAGAGACTCGGGGTCGAGCGCATGGCTGATTACGCTCGACGTTTCAGGCTCGGCAGCCGTACTTTGGTGCGACTAAACAACGAGGCAGGGGGATTGGTTCCAACTGCCCGATGGAAGTTACGCCGTTTCGGAGTTCCCTGGCAGAAGGGTGAAGATTTAGTCACGGCCATCGGCCAGGGCTTTTTGCTTGCCACCCCCATTCAGATGGGTGTTTTCTATGCTGCCATTGCCAACGGCGGTGTGCTGGTGAAGCCGCGAGTGGTTATGCGAGTCGAAGACGCCGATGGCCGGGTTGTGAAGAAGGTGCAACCTGAGGCAGTCGGGAAGCTAGATTTGAGCCCCAGTGTGATCGCCTTTCTCCAACGAGCTTTGGAAGGAGCGGTCCAGGAACCGAAGGGTACGGGGCGGGCTGCGCTGTTGACGGGCAAGTTACGTGGGCTAAGGGTGGCCGGGAAAACTGGTACAGCTCAAGTGATTCGTATGGCCGAAGACGATGAAGAGGAGGGCGAAAGCCAGGTGCCCTACAAGTTTAGGGATCACGCCTGGTTTGTGGCCTATGCTCCGGCGGAAGCGCCCGAAATTGTGGTTACAGTATTGGTGGAACACGGTGGCCACGGTGGTTCTGCAGCGGCACCATTGGCCCGCCAGGTGATGGAAGAATATTTCAAGAACAGACCGGCCAGCCAAATGGCCAAGCAAAGTGACTGATTTCGCTCCCACAGTTCAAATGTCGACGCTTAAGGTGGAGTCCGTTGTCAGTTGTCCGTTGTCCGTTGCACCAAGAACGGGGATCGAGACCTTTGGGTCCGATGCAGAGGCGAGAACACCAACCACAAAGTACACGAAGGACACAAAGAGAAACAGTGCCAAAACCTTTGTGTTCTTTGCGATCTTTGTGGTCCAAATCTTGCTGAGCAGCAGAATTCGTTTTTTCGTGCCACGGACGACGGACCACGGACTACTGACGCGAGGAAATGCTCCATGCCTACTAGATTCTGGCTACTGGCTACTGACTTCTACACTATTACGCTATGCGCCATGCGCTATGCGCTTTGCGGTATATAACCAATGATAGATAGACGTCTTATACAGAATTTCGACTGGCTGATGCTGCTTATCACTTTTGCCATTATAGCAGTCGGTTTAATGACGCTATACAGCGCGCTGTTCTCCGGCGGTGAGGTCCGTAGTGGCATTCTCACCCGCCAGATTTATTGGCTGGGGCTGGGGGCGGTAGTGATGGTTCTGGCTTTTAGCCTGGATTACCAGTGGTTGGAGCGGTTTGCATATCCAGCCTATGTGATCGGCATACTGCTACTGGTGGCGGTGCTCATCTTTGGCAAAACTGTGTCCGGTTCCAAACGCTGGCTTGACTTGGGACCGGTTGTGGCGCAGCCCTCGGAGTTAATGAAACCTCTCCTGGTAATCGCTCTGGCCTGCTTTTTTGCCAGACAGGAGAAGCGCGAAAGCTACAAACTCCGTGAATTGGCCCTGCCAGCACTGATGGTCTTATTGCCGGTGGTATTGATAGTGCTGGAACCTGATCTGGGGACTGCCGCCCTGCTGCTGGGCATCGCCGCCTCAATGATTCTCTTTGTAGGAATAAGGCCTTCTTCTCTCCTTGTCTTGGTAGGCTTTTCTTTGAGTGCTCTTCCCCTTTTCTGGTACCTGATGAAAGGGTATCAACGGCAGCGAATTTTAACCCTACTCGATCCCGGCAGAGATCCTCTCGGGGCCGGATACCACATAATTCAAGCGAAGATAGCCGTTGGTTCGGGACAGTTCTGGGGAAAAGGATTTCTCAAAGGAACCCAGGGCCAGCTCCGCTTCATTCCTGAGCACCACACTGATTTCATCTTCACCGTTCTGGCTGAAGAGTGGGGTTTCGTGGGCGGTATGCTGCTATTGGCTCTTTTCTTCTGTTTTTTTCTGAGGGGACTGAATGTAGCGCGCCGCTCCCGGGATCAATTCGGTGCTCTGCTGGGCTTTGGCATTACCGCCACTGTCTTCTGGCATGTGGCCGTGAACATCGCCATGGTGTTGGGCATGTTGCCAGTGGTGGGCATTCCACTTCCACTGGTTAGTTACGGCGGATCGTCAGCGGTGGTGACCATGGCGAGCGTTGGTATTTTACTCAATGTGGCCATGCGTAAGTTCGTTTTCCAGAAGTGAGTAAACAGCCGTTCTGTCTCTTTTTGGATATTGTGATTTTTTTTACTTTTTCCTTGCAATGTAAAATTTTGTGTGCTAATAAGATTTTCCGAACAGACATAGAACGTTTGCACACCGCATTTCGCACTAGAATCACTCTTTACGACCAAAGTTTTCTTATAACAATTTCGGTGGTTTTGGGGAACGGGAAGGGTGCTGCGCTCCTTAAGAAATTGGCAGCGGTCGAACCCGATACGATCTTCTCAAAGCAATAAGATTGTTACTATTTTAACAAAGACAAATCCGCCCCGAGTGTAAGACGCGCGAAGCATTTCGGAGAGCGAGACTATGATCAATCCAGACATTACTCTCGTCGTTCAAATGATCAATATTTTGATCCTCCTCTTTGTCCTCAATTTTATTCTTTTTCGCCCCATCCGCAAGATCATCAAAGAGCGCAACCAAATAGTAGAAACCTTCAATTCGGACATTGCCTCGTTAACTGGCGAAGCCCAGTCATCAATGGAAGAGTTCGAAGTAAAGGTCCTGGAGGCCAGGCAAGCAGGGGTGGGTAGAGTACAGAGTATGAAGGATGAGGGTGAACAGGCGGAGGTCGAGCTCATTGCAACTACCACTCAGGAGGTTCAGGCTAAGATCGAAGAGGCCCGAAAGAAAGTAGCGTCGGACATCCAGGACGCTCGGACCGAGCTGCAAAAGCAGGTTCAGATTTTTTCTGTGGCAGTAACCGAGAAAATCCTGGAGAGGAGCATTCAATGAGCTGGCCTAAGCGTAACAGGACTCGCAGACTTCTGGCCACAATTGGCTGGTGCAGTTCTGTCATACTCATGACAGCCGGAGTGGTTTGGGCCTCATCTGAGGGTGGCCATTCCATGTGGCCGGATTTCTGGCAGCGGGTTCTGAATTTTGCCATCCTGGCGGGTGTTCTCATCTTTGTTTTTAAGAAATTCAACGTTAAAGCGTTTTTTACCAAGCGCACCGAATCCATTGCCAACACTCTCAATGAACTGGAAGTCAAGAAGAAAGAGGCGGAGAAAACCTACGAGGAATACAAACAGAAGTTAAGCCAGCTGGATAAAGAGACCGATCGCATTCTGCAGGAGTATATCGAGCAGGGTGAGAGGGAAAAAACGAGAATTATCGCCAACGCCGAGAAGGCTGCGGCGGAGATTCGCCAACAGACTGATATTGCCATAGAGCAGGAGATCAAAAGCGCCAAAGAGGGGCTACAGCAGGAGATCGCGGAGCTTTCCGTGACAGCTGCTGAGGCTCTGCTCAAGGAAAAAATTGGCGAAGAGGATCAGCAAAAGCTGGTTGATGACTTCATGACAAAGGTGGTGGAGGCCAAGTGACCAATCAGATTTTAGCCAAAAGGTATGCGAAAGCGTTGCTGACTCTAGGTCGCGAAGACGGTAACCACGAGAAGTACGGAGAAGAGCTGGATCAATTCGTGACCCTTTGGCAAGAGACACCGGAATTTGCCGATGCTGCTTCCAATCCACTTTACGCCAAAGAAAACCGCCAAGTTATCTGCGGCGCGGTGGTTGAGAAGATGGGAATGTCGCCGGTATTTAAGAGCTTGATAGATTTGATGCTCGAGAAGAACCGGTTACCCATCATCCCGGAGGTTCGCAGCTTCTATCAAAAACTTCTAGACGAGATGGTCAATATCAGCAGGGCCAAGGTGACGAGCGCCACACCTCTTTCGGAGGAGGCAGTGGAATCTATCAAAGCCTCTCTGGAAAAGACGACTGGCAGTAGCATTTCTGTGGAAACAGAGGTTGATCCCGAGCTCATTGGTGGAGTAGTAGCTCGGGTTGGCGATTTGGTTTTGGATGGTAGTGTCAGGAGTCAACTGACTAACATCAAAGAAACTTTAATAAAGGGGTGAGACGAGCCGATGGAAATCAAGGCCGAAGAAATCAGTCAGATTATCAGGGAACAGATCAAGGACTATGACAAAAAGGTTGAACTGAGCGAGACTGGCACCGTTCTCACTGTTGGTGACGGTATTGCCCGCGTCTACGGGGTGGAGAAGTGCATGCTCATGGAGTTGCTGGAGTTTCCCACGGAGCATGGCACTATCTATGGCCTCGCCCTCAACCTGGAAGAAGACAATGTAGGTTGCGCCATCATGGGCGAGGATATCCACATAAAGGAAGGTGCTGCCGTAAAACGCACCGGTCGTATCGCCGAGGTACCGGTGGGAGATGCGGTTGTCGGTCGGGTGGTGGACGGAGTGGGGCAGGCTCTGGACGGCAAGGGTCCCATCGAGGCCACCGATTTTGCCCGAATCGAGCGGATCGCCCCCGGCGTTATTGAACGCCAGCCGGTGGACGAGCCCATGTATACGGGGCTCAAGGCCATCGATGCCATGACCCCGGTGGGCCGGGGTCAGCGTGAGCTGATCATCGGCGACCGCCAGATCGGCAAGACCGCCATCGGGGTGGATGCCATCATCAATCAGAAGGGCCAGGATGTGATCTGCATCTATGTTGCCGTTGGCCAGAAAAAGTCCTCGGTGGCCCAGGTGGTGGAGATTCTCAGAAAGCATGGCGCCATGGACTACACCATCGTGGTCGCGGCCTGTGCTAGTGATCCAGCCTCACTGCAATACCTTGCTCCTTTCGCTGGCTGTGCCATGGGAGAGTACTACCGGGACCGCGGCCGGCACGCGCTGATCATCTATGACGACCTCTCCAAGCAGGCGGTTGCCTACCGGCAGATTTCCCTGCTGCTCCGGCGGCCGCCGGCCCGCGAAGCTTTTCCGGGTGACATCTTCTATAACCACTCCCGTCTCTTGGAGCGGGCGGCAAAGCTATCGGACAAAGCCCACGAGCTGGATCCCCAGTTCGTGAAAGGCGGCGGCTCCTTGACGGCCTTGCCCATCATCGAGACCCAGGCCGGCGACGTCTCCGCCTATATCCCCACCAATGTTATTTCCATTACCGACGGGCAGATTTATCTGGAACCAGCTCTGTTCTTCGCCGGTGTGCGCCCGGCCATCAACGTGGGTCTGTCCGTTTCCCGCGTGGGCGGCGCCGCCCAAGTGAAGGCGATGAAACAGGTTGCCGGTACTTTGCGTCTGGACCTGGCCCAGTATCGTGAACTGGAAGCCTTTGCCCAATTCGGCAGCGACCTGGACAAAGCCACCCAGGATCAGCTCAATCGAGGCGTGCGTCTGGTTGAGTTGTTGAAGCAGCCCCAGTATGAGCCCATGTCCATGGCGAGGCAGGTGACGGCCCTCTACGCCGGTACTCGCGGTTTTCTGGACAAGTATCCAGTGGAGAAGGCGGGGGCATACGAGCAGCAAATGCTGGAGTTCGTCGAGCAGAAGCATTCCTACATCTTTGATGAGCTCACAGAGAAGGATGAGATCGGTGACGAGCTGGACGAGAAGATGAAGAAGGCTCTTACTGAGTTCGATGAGATCTTCCAGGCCACCCTTTAAGGTCGGGATGCAGAAAAAGCGAGTGAGAGAAGCGACCTATGGCAACTCTACGTGACATCAAAAGAAAGATCGATGCGGTCAAAAAGACCCAGCAGATCACTCGGGCCATGAACATGGTGGCAGCTTCCAAGCTTCGTACTACCCAACAACAGCTGGACCAGTTCGTCCCCTATGCCACTCAGCTTACCGAAATAATGAACCGGGTGGCGGCTGGCGTCGAACCCGAGGGCTTTCCTCTGCTCATGGCCCACGAAGAAGTGGTCAAGGTGGAGCTGATTTCCCTAACTGCTGATCGCGGCCTTTGTGGCGCCTTCAATACCAACTTGATCGCTGCGGCTGATAAGTTCATACAAGAAAAGGAGCAGGAGGGCTTGGAGTTATCCCTCACCCAACTCGGTCGCAAGGGGAGAGACTATTTCAGGCGGCGGAAGCGAACTCTGCGAGTTTTCCATGAGGGGATGCTGAATAATCCCAACTATGGTGATGCCAGCGCTCTCGGCCAGGAGGTGATTGATCTGTTCCTGAGCCACGAGGTGGATGAGGTCTATGTTTGCTATGCTGAGTTTATCAACATAGTCACCCAGAGGCCGGTGATCAAAAAGCTGCTGCCCATAGCCCCTGAAACAATGGAGGAGGAAGAGCAAGAGCTGTTGGAATATATCTTTGAGCCTTCAAGGGAAGGGGTTCTCAACGATCTGCTGCCAAATTACATTAAGCTACAACTTTTGGAGATTTTGTTCCAAACTGCGGTCAGCGAACATGCTGCCCGCATGGCCGCCATGGACAACGCGGTCAAGAACTGCAAGGAGATGGTGCGGGATCTTACCCTTGTTTACAATAAGGCCAGGCAGGCCGCCATCACCGCGGAACTCATGGATATTGTCGGCGGTGTGGAAGCCTTGAAGAAATAAAGATTCTTCAAGTACCCTTTGAGGAGGATTTGCAACCCATGAATATCGGAAAAATCGTTCAGGTCATCGGCAATGTGGTGGACATAGAGTTCCCAGAGGGGAAGCTGCCGGAAATTTTGTCGGCAATTGCTCTCAGCAATCCAACCATCAACGACGAGGAAGATAACCTTATTGTGGAGGTGGCCCAGCACCTGGGTGACAATGTGGTGCGCTGTGTGGGCATGGATACCACCGACGGTCTTGTGCGGGGCATGCCTTGCAAGGACACTGGTGCGCCAATTCAGATGCCGGTGGGCAAGTCCAGTCTCGGCCGGGTACTCAACGTGGTGGGCCGGCCAGTGGACGGCCTGGGACCAGTTGAGGCCGAAAAGTATGCACCCATCCACCGGCCGGCACCTAGCTTTACCGAGCAGGATACCTCGGTAAATGTGTTGGAGACCGGGGTCAAGGTTATCGATCTGTTAGTGCCCTTCCCCCGTGGCGGCAAGATGGGGATGTTCGGCGGTGCCGGTGTGGGTAAGACCGTCATCATGATGGAGATGATTAACAACATCGCCATGCAGCACAAGGGTATCTCGGTATTTGCCGGGGTGGGGGAGCGCACCCGCGAAGGCAACGATCTCTACCTGGAAATGAAGGAATCGGGGGTTTTGCCCATGGCAGCCCTGGTCTACGGCCAGATGACCGAGCCTCCTGGAGCCCGGATGCGAGTGGCGCTTTCAGCGTTGACTCAGGCGGAGTATTTCCGGGATGAGGAAGGCCAGGACGTGCTGCTCTTCGTTGACAATATCTTTCGCTTTACCCAGGCTGGCGCCGAGGTTTCGGCCCTGCTGGGCCGCATGCCCTCAGCCGTTGGCTATCAGCCCACATTGGGAACCGACCTTGGCGAGTTGCAGGAGCGCATTACCTCCACCACCAAGGGCTCGGTCACCGCAGTCCAGTGTGTCTATGTGCCGGCTGACGACCTCACCGATCCGGCCCCGGCAACAACCTTTGCCCACCTGGACGGCACCGTGGTGCTCTCGCGCCAGATCGTCGAGCTGGGTATCTACCCGGCAGTGGACCCGCTCGATTCCGTGTCGCGCATCCTTGATCCGCAGGTTCTGGGTGAAGATCACTACAACACGGCCCGAGATGTGCAGGTGATCCTGCAGAAGTACACAGATCTCCAGGATATCATCGCTATCCTCGGAATGGACGAACTTTCTGAAGAGGACAAAATTGTCGTGGCCCGGGCCCGGAGAATTCAGCGTTTCCTGAGCCAGCCCTTCTTCGTGGCTTCTCAGTTCACCGGCACCGAGGGTAAATACGTCAAGGTGGAAGACACGGTTCGCGCCTTCCGGGAGATTGTCGACGGTAAGCACGACGAGGTTCCAGAGCAGGCCTTCTACATGGTGGGTGGTATCGAGGAGGTTTTGGAGAAAGCCGAAGTCATGGCGGCCGCATAAAAGGTGGGTCGTCAGAAGGCTGATAGATAGTTCCGGAATTACGAGAATACGGGCTCAATAATATCAAAATGGTGATTTTATGGCAGAGAAGACGCTACAGCTAGAGGTGGTAACTCCTGAGCAAACGGTAGTGAGCGAGGATGTTGATATAGTAATGGCCCCCGGCCACTTTGGTGAGTTTGGCGCCTTGCCCAATCACCTGCCGTTCCTAGCCCAACTTCAACCCGGTGAAGTGAAATACCGCATAGGAGGACAGCTTGAGTACCTGGCGGTCAGTGGCGGCTACGCCGAGGTGCTGCCCACCAAGGTTACCATACTGGCCACAACAGCTGAACACGCCAAAGATATTGACCTGGAACGGGCGCAGGCTGCCAGGGAACGGGCTGAGCAACGTCTCAAAGAGCGGCAAGAGGAAATGGATTTTCTCCGGGTTGAAGCCGCACTGCAACGAGCCATCGCTCGCATCCGGGCTGCGGAGAGAGCCAAGCTTTAGCTCTAGCCGAGACCGACATTTCGATAATTTAAGACGGGTCCAATTTGGGCCCGTTTTTTTTGGCATAGAGCATGGGGCATGGAGCATAGCAGGCTGCTGAAAAAGCCTGGAAACGGACCTAAACGTTATACCGGGCGAGACGAAGTCGAGATCCGGTATCCAGCAAAATATTGTTTTTTCTGGATTCCGGATAGTCGCTTCGCGCCTTCCGGAATGACGAGTCGCGGCTGGAAAGCCGCTCCCACAGAGGCTACTATTGGCGGGCACAGTGTGGCCCGCACCACCAGATGAGCAGAGCCTGGGATAAATTTCAGTCACTCTATGCTCTTTACCTCCTGACACCTGACACCTGACACCCTGAGATTTGGTGCTTGGGCTTTTGCCTTGCGCCTTGCACCCTACGCCTTGAGCCGTAATCGAATGCGACCTGCTCACTGTCGGCTTGGGAGGCGCTATGCACCTTACGGTACCACTCGTTGCTTTTTCCCAGTAGATAAAGTAAAAGAGGAATCATGAAGGATGCTGTTGCCCTGGTCCTGGCCGCTGGCAAAGGGACCAGGATGTACTCAGACCTCGCAAAAATTTTGCACCCCATCTGCGGTCGGCCAATGCTCGCCTACACGCTGATAGCACTAGAAGAGCTTGGGTTTGACAGGGTGCTGGTGGTGGTGGGGCATCAGGTTGAGCGCATAAGAGAGATTTTCAAAGCCGCCCGGGTGGAATGGGTATTGCAATCCCAGCAACTTGGAACCGCGCACGCAGTCCAGCGTGCCTTACCCCATTTGACCGATCATGGTGGATCAGTCTTAATCTGCTGCGGTGACACGCCGTTGCTTACTGCAGAGACATTGCGCCTGTTCCAGATCGAGCACATGAACCGTGGTGCCGACCTTAGCGTGCTGAGCATGCTGCTCGACGAACCTGGAAGTTACGGCCGGGTGGTAAGAGATTCGGGGGGCGAGGTATCGGCAATCATTGAGGCCAAAGACGTCAACGCGCAGGAGCGCACTATTAGAGAGGTGAACACCGGAATCTACTGTGTCAGCGCCGACCTCTTGCGGGCAGTGTTACCGGATGTCGAAAATGCTAACGTCCAGGGCGAGTACTACCTTACAGATCTGGTGCAGATGGCAGTCGGGCGAGGCTGGAACGTGCAAGCTGTGACTGCTCCCGATCCCATGGAATTTATGGGTGTCAATACCGAAGAAGAACTTGAGGTAGCCGAGAAAGTAATTACGCAGCGCACTTAAGGGCACTAATTGTTCTGTGGGAGCGACTTTCCAGTCGCGATCTAGTGGCTCGGCAATCAGCAATAGTCGTGGCTAGAAAGCCACTCCCACAGAAAGTGCATTATACCTAGAACTAGTATTAGAGGTTGGAAATGTGCGGTATCATCGGACACATCGGTCAGAATGACTGTGTATCGCTGCTGGTGGAGGGGTTGAAACGGTTGGAATACAGGGGCTATGACAGTGCCGGTATAGCGGTGGTCAGTGAGGGCATGATTGAGGTTCGGCGCTGTCAAGGAAAGCTCACGCAACTTGAGGCACTTCTTGGGGAACAGCCGGTGAGCGGTTCGGTAGGTATCGGCCATACCCGCTGGGCCACCCATGGTCCCCCTTCGGATATCAATGCCCACCCCCATAAGGTTGGCCCCGTCGCGGTGGTTCATAATGGCATCATCGAAAACTACCTTCCCTTGAAAAGGCAACTCATTGAGATGGGTTGCCAGATTAACTCGGAAACAGACACCGAGATTGTGGCACAACTCATTAATAATGAGATTGAAGCCGGTGCTCCATTCGAGGAAGCCGTGACCGCGAGCCTCCGACTTATAGAGGGATCGTATGCACTGGTCATTTTAAATGAACGGCAGCCGGACAAACTCATCGCAGTGCGGAAAGAAAGCCCTCTGGTTCTCGGACTGGGATCTGACTCTTTACTGGTGGCCTCAGATATCCCTGCAATTTTAAGTCATACCAGGGAAGTGATTTTTTTGGATGATGGTGAGATGGCTGTTCTAACCCAGGACTCATTCGAGATAAGAGGGCCGGATGGTGAAAGTCGAGAGAAGGAGGTAGCTCACATCACCTGGAACCCGGTCATGGCTGAGAAGGCCGGGTACACGCACTTCATGGAAAAGGAGATTTACGAGCAACCTCGTGCGATTATTGATACCTTCCGCGGCCGCATAAGTGAGTCTTCCGGTGAGGTTTTTCTGGATGATCTCAATCTGAAAGACGAATTGATCAGGTCTTTGGACAAAATCTTCATTGTGGCGTGTGGCACTTCATATCATGCCGGTTTGGTGGGGAAGTTTTTACTGGAGTCTT
>Ga0255058_10001154_pt1 | contig 14962 bp, 15 predicted proteins | sample Cases_109_9_MG_FD_188637 | JGI IMG/M metagenome (GOLD analysis project Ga0255058, IMG submission 188637) | Seawater microbial communities from Amundsen Gulf, Northwest Territories, Canada - Cases_109_9 | ecosystem: Environmental > Aquatic > Marine > Gulf | place: Canada: Northwest Territories... | reverse complement strand
CAAAATAAAGGGGAAAGGAAAAAAAGAGAGAGTTGTTCCTTTTAATAAAACCACCGCAATTTGTATTAGAAAATATATTGATGCGAGAGAAAAATTAGAACGGAAGAAAAATATTATTTCATCGGGAAAATCCCCTTTATTTATAAACTTTCGTTTTAAGGGCATCACGGATCGCGGAATCAGGAATATTTTGGCGAAGTATTTATATAAGGGAAATATTTCCAAGACGATTTCTCCTCATTCATTAAGGCATACTGTCGCAACCCATTTGTTGGACGCAGGGGCTGATCTAAGGGTTATTCAGGAATTGCTTGGTCATTCCTCCCTGTCCACCACCCAAAAATATTCCCATGTAAGCACCAGACAATTAATGGAAATTTATGATAAGTCCCATCCCAGAGCATAACTTTCAATGTGCTTTATTGAGAAGAGGCATGGGCAAAATTAACTCCCCTTTTTGGATAAGGAAAATTGAGGTAATATTTAATGTTTAAATCAACCACGATATTGTTAGTGCGCCGCAATGGGAAAGTGGTCATTGCTGGCGACGGACAGGTAAGTTTTGGAAATACCGTTATGAAACATAAGGCAATAAAAGTGAGGAAAATGTATAAAGACACCATTGTGACTGGTTTTGCAGGGTCTGCGGCCGACGCTTTTGCCCTTTTCTCCAAGTTTGAGAAAAAATTAGAAAAATTTCAGGGGAATATATCTAGGGCGGCTGTGGAATTGGCCAAAGATTGGAGGACAGATAAGGTATTAAGGCGGTTGGAGGCATTGATGGCAATCTCCGATAAGGAAAAATCATTTATTCTTTCTGGAACAGGAGATGTGATTGAACCAGACGATGGGATTATTGGCATTGGCTCAGGCGGTCCATATGCTATTGCGGCAGCAAAGGCTTTGCTGCATAATACCAATATGGAGGTCAAGCAAGTTGTAGAAATTGCGATGAAAATAGCCGCATCCATTTGTGTTTATACAAACGAAAACTTAACTTTTGAGGAACTATAACAATGGGTAAGATTATTGAATTGAATCCTAAAAGTGAAATTGAGAAAAGAAACAAAATGGGAGACCTTACCCCTAGGGAAACGGTGGCCGAATTAGATAAATATATTATTGGCCAAAATAACGCCAAAAGATCCGTGGCAATCGCATTAAGAAACCGCTGGCGAAGACAACAGTTGGGTGAGGATTTGAAAGAAGAAGTGGCTCCGAAGAATATAATTATGATAGGTTCAACAGGAGTTGGTAAAACAGAAATAGCAAGAAGATTGGCAAAATTAACCAGGTCTCCTTTTATAAAAGTAGAAGCTTCGAAATTTACCGAGATCGGTTATGTTGGCAGAGATGTTGAATCCATGGTGCGGGATCTTACAGAAATAACCAAAAATCTGGTATGGAAAGAGAAAGCTGATGTGGTGAGGGAATTGGCCCGGAAAAGCGCGGAAGAAAAAATTCTGGATTTGCTGCTTCCCCCGCCGCCTGTATTAAAAAAAAATGGGGCCAACTTAATTGAAAAGGAAGAAGACCAAACTCGTTTGCGCTATTACGAAACGCGGGAAAAGTTTAGAAAATATCTAAAAGAAGGAAAACTGGATGACAGGTCTGTGGAAATCGAGGTTCAGGCAAAGATGATGCCAATGATTGAGGTCATTTCAGGGTCCGGTTTGGAAGATATGGATATAAATGTAAAGGACATGCTTGGAAATATAATGCCCAAAAAGCAGAAAAGAAAAAAAATGAAAGTGCCGGACGCATTGGAGGTCCTTATTGAAGAAGAAGCGGAAAAACTCATTGACATGGATAAGGTTATTCAAGAAGCTAAAGAGAGGGTAGAACAAACGGGTATTATTTTTATAGATGAGATTGACAAAATTTGCGGACAAGATAGCGCGCATGGTCCGGACGTAAGCCGCGAAGGAGTTCAAAGAGATCTATTACCCATTGTGGAGGGATCATCTGTTAGCACAAAATATGGCGTTATTAATACAGACCATATTCTCTTTATTGCCGCCGGAGCTTTCCATTCCTCAAAACCATCAGATCTGATCCCGGAAATGCAGGGAAGGTTTCCTATTCGGGTTAATTTGGATTCACTGGGAAAAAAGGAATTTATTAGAATTCTTAAAGAACCCCAAAATGCCCTTATTAAGCAGTATATAGCATTAATGGGAACAGAGGGAATAAACCTAAGTTTTACCGACGAGGCCATTGAAGAAATTGCCTCTTTTTCAGAAATAGTCAATGAAAAAACCGAAAACATTGGAGCAAGAAGGCTTCATACTATTTTAGAAAAGTTAATGGACGAAATTTCTTTTGATGCCCCGGATTTAAAAGGTAAAGACAAAGACAAAAACATTACTAAAGAATACGTTAAAGAAAAGCTTCTCGGAATTGTTGAAGACGAAGATTTGAGCAGATACATTTTATAGTAAAACTTTATTTTTTTCCCGCTGGCAACGGCGCAATCTGCTACCCGGGGGGCCATTTCATGGGCCTGCCGCCTAACAGGTGAAAATGAAGATGAAAAACTGACTGACCGGCTCCTTCCTGGCAGTTGTTGACAACTCTAAATCCTGATTTATCTATTTTTCTTTCTTCCGCTAGTTTGTTGCAACGTATGAATACCTCTCCTATAAGTTGGCAATCCTCGGTGGTTAAGTCCAGTGTTGTCGCAATATGTTTTTTAGGAATAATCAAAAGATGGGTTGGAGCTTGTGGATTAATGTCTTCAATTACTATCAACTGATTATCTTCAAACACCTTGGTTGCGGGTATATCTCCCTTGATTATTTTGCAAAATAGACAGTCATTCATCAGCATCCTCCTGATTTTTTAAATATCGCATTATACTATTTTATAACCCAGCAAGCTCAAAAATAATTAATATTGGGCGGATTTTTAATTTGTTTGAATTGCAAAGTTAAGAATGTTATTTTTCTTATATGGCCAAAAACTACCCCATTCATATCCGCATTCCATATAACCAATTGTCCCAATATTATGACACTGCGGTAAGCCACAATTTAAATGTGGAACTATATTTATGTTCGGAAGACCTTGACCATACTCCAGAAGATCGGTTTATAGAATGGAGCGGTATTTTTCGGGATAAAGGCTCTGATATAACCATTCATGCGCCTTTTATGGATCTTTCCCCAGGCGGATCGGACAGTAAAATTCGCAGCGCTTCCTTTGAAAGGATTATCCAACTGTTGGACATCGCAAAAATTTTTAATCCGAAAATGATTGTTGTGCATCCTGGTTTTGACCATTGGCGAAATCAAGAGACTATAAAAACATGGTTGCGCAATAGCTCTTTATTTTGGAAAGAAATTTTAAATCATGCCAAGCATTGGGACTGCAGGTTAGCCATTGAAAACGTTTTTGAAAAAAGCCCGGAATCCCTCCGAACCTTGATTGAAAGTATTTCCTCTCCCCGATTTGGTTTTTGTTTTGATACCGGGCATTTTAATCTATTTTCAACCAGCCGATTAGAGGATTGGTTGAAGGAGCTGGGACCTTATTTTTTTGAAACCCACCTCCATGATAATAAAGGTGACCAGGATAGTCATTCTGCGTTGGGGGAAGGAAACTTCCCCTTTGAACAATATTTTGGACTTTTGACGAACATGTCAAAAAAACTTATTTTAACATTTGAATCTCATTCAGAGGAAAGCGCTTTAGCGAGCATTAAGTTTTTCAAAAATCGCTTTATGGCATCGCTTATTGAAAATAAATAGATTTCTGAACCACGAAGAACACGAAAATCACGAAGAAGCCTAAAGTTAAATGAATATTAAATTTGACAATCTCTCTAAGAAAGTTATAAAGATTTATTTTATAATCATCCTTTTCTCTTCAAGTTCTTCGTGGTTATGAATATTTTGGTTGTGCCCCTTGCCACTCTGTGTCACAAACAGCAATATGGATTTTAAAATGTCTCAAGTGACTAAAAAAGACAATATACTCATAGCCTTAACAATGGGTGATCCCAGCGGAATAGGCTATGAGATTATTTTAAAAGGTTATTCCAAGTTTAAGAAAAAGCCCTATCAGGTTATTGTTATTGGGAATTATCGCTTTTTACGGGAAAAAGCAAAAATAATGGGGCTTTCAATGGATTTCCATTTAGTTGATGATTCTTCAGAGTTTAAATTAATCCCCAACATGTTGAATCTTATAGATTTGGATATTTTACCTGAAAATATCCCCCTGGGCTCTCCGGACAAAGAGGCCGGAAAAGCATCATACGAATACATTAAAAAAGCTGTGTCTTTAGCAATAATGGGAAAGGTATCGGCTATTACTACAGGTCCTATCAATAAAAAGGCGCTTGCCCTCGCTGGTTTAACCTTTGCGGGTCATACGGAAATTTTAGCTAAACTCACAGGATCTCAAAATTACGCCATGATGCTCATGGGAGGGAATATTAAAGTGGTATTAGTTTCCACCCATATTGCTTTATCAGAGGTAAAAAAATTTATTAAAAAGGAAAGGATATATAAAATAATCACTCTTGCAAATCGCTCACTAAAATTATTTGGAATTAAAACCCCCCATATTGCTGTGGCGGGTTTAAACCCTCATGCGGGGGATGGCGGGATTTTTGGCAAGGAAGATACGGAGGAAATACTGCCCGCTGTCGAAATGGCCAGACAAAATAACATTGATGTCACAGGCCCGCATCCAGCGGATGCATTGTTTGTAAAGGCTAAAAAAGGGGATTTTGATGCTGTCGTGGTCATGTATCATGATCAAGGGTTAATCCCTGTTAAAATGGAAGCATTTGGAAAAGGGGTTAATGTAACTCTGGGGCTTTCAGTTATTAGAACTTCTGTGGACCATGGGACAGCCTATGATATTGTAGGAAAAGGAGTTTCCAGCCCATCTAGCTTAATTGAAGCTTTGGACGTTGCCGCAGAATTAGCTACAATCAAAAAGAAAAAATGTTGAAATACTAGGACAATAGAATCAGTGAAAAAAATTTGTGTTTGCGGAAAAAATAAGATATTGACCGGAATTTAGATGGATGGTAGAATGCCATTAATGTGGATATTAGGAATTGATACTTCATCTCCAAAAGGGAGTATTGCTCTTACTTTGAAAGATAAGATCATTTCAGAAAGATCCCTGGCAAACAAAGCTTCCTTTTCCAAATATTTATTTTCATCCCTCGATTCTATCCTCCAAGAAGTTAACCTGGAAATTTCTAAAATCGATGCCTTTGCTGTTTCAATTGGCCCTGGTTCTTTCACCGGATTGCGTGTAGGCTTATCCACTGCCTTGGGTTTATCATTAGCGCAAAAAAAGCCCGTTATTCCTATCGAAACCTTATACGCCATGGCTCACACCATTCCAGTCACCGAATTTGTAATTTGTCCTATTTTGGACGCTAGAAAGGGGGAGGTGTACACTTCTTTTTTCCAATATGATAATAACAAACAGCTATGCCAGCTAGTGGAAGATAGAGCAATAAAACCGGAAATATTAATAAATGAAATTAAAAAACCGACAATATTTTTTGGGACAGGCGTTGATGCCTATGAAGGGGTTTTAAAGAAGAAACTGGGACATATAGCTATATTTAACCAATGTTATTTGAATACAGTAGCCGGAAGCGCCGCAATATTGGGTGGAGAGAAATTTGAAATGGGGGAGGGGCAAAGGGTTTCAAATCAATTAAAGCCAAAATATATTCGGCATTCAGAAGCTGAAGTTAGGTTGGCCAGGGCATAGCTGACAAATTTTAACCTGAATCTTGCATGATGAATTTTTAAAAAAGGGAATTTATCCTGATCATATTGTAATGATAAGTGTTTGCAAAGAAGTAAGCCTAAAGTTGACCTTAACCTAATTGGTTAACAAAAATTTTATTTAAATTTTAAAAAATTCATCACCTAAAGGCGCAAAATTTTATCAGATCTGATGTGTTATCAAGCACTTGAAGTAAAGTACTACGTCGGCGCGCTTGATGCCTTGCAGCTCCGGCAAACTTTTGCGTGCAAGATTAAGGTTAAAAGCTTCAAAAAATAGTATTTTATAAAAATTTTAACCATTTTATAAGGAGGGTTTTCTTATGATTGCTGAAGATCAATTGTTGGAGAAGATTGTTAAAGAAAAGAAAGATTTTAAAAAGCTTTTAGATAACCATTATGAATTGAAAGGAAAAATTCATAATTATGAGAAACGGAGACACCTTACGCCAGAAGAAGAATTAGAAATGAAAAAATTAAAAAAAATAAAACTAAAAGAAAAAGATATTATGATGAACATAGTGAATGAATACCGGGCAAAAGAAGCGTAAGTTTTTGAGAGGCCAATATATTGGCTATGCTCTACCTTGTCATTCCCGAGTGTTCCTATCGGGAATCCATATTCAAAACTCACCCTGGATTCCCGATATGTTCGGGTATGACATTCTTGGACGTTCTGATTGAAACTTTGTGCCTTTAAATCCCTGCTATTTTGACCCAACAAGATGTAATCCTATTGACAACAAATTATGCCTTCTGGGCTTATTCCAATACCGATCCCTCCGGGGTCGGAATTTTATACCTTCTTTTGAACACTCAAGGGGAAAGGGATAAATACAAAAATCTTTTCGAGAATTTATTCCTTTGCGCATGCGCATAAAATAGTTTACCTTTTCTTCTGAATCGAAATTTTCATTTGGTTTCTGGTTTCATAAAATTTCATTTTATGTCTCTAGGCATAAAATAAAACAAATGCCACTTATAAGTTAGTTGCCACTTCTATTCATGAACCGTCCTATGACTCAAGCTCTTATAACTGATCTATACCAGTTAACCATGATGCAGGCCTATTTTTCTCGAAACCATAATTCCTATGCCACCTTTGATTATTTTGTGAGAAAAATTCCGTTGGGTTCTTATCTAATAGTTTCCGGATTGCCCTATTTGCTTTCCTATGTGGAAAAATTATCTTTTGATTCTGATGATCTTGATTACCTTGCCAAGCAAGATCTCTTTACTCGGGATTTTCTCGAATATCTGAGGAGGTTTTCTTTCTCGGGCGAGATTGTGGGGGTTTCTGAAGGAGAAATTGTATTTCCAAAGGAGCCGATTCTTAGGGTACGAGCTCCTCTGATGGAAGGGCAGCTCATTGAGTCATTTGTTTTAAATAAAATGAATTTCTCCAGTCTTATTGCAACGAAGGCTTCACGAGTGGCTTATGCGGCAGGAGAGAAATTTGTGGCTGAGTTTGGGTTGCGAAGGGCTCAGGGCGAAGCCCAACTTGAAGCAACAAGAGCATGTTTTGTCGGTGGATGCTCTGCTACTTCTAATGTCTATGCAGGTAAAAAGCTTGGAATCCCTATCTCGGGCACAATGGCCCATTCTTTTGTGCTTAGTTTTAATAATGAAATTGAGGCATTTCGAACATATTGTGAAACCTTTCCAAAAAGCGCTATCCTTTTGATTGATACTTATGATTCCTTGAAGGGCGCGCGAAAAGCCGTAGAGATTGCAGGGGAAATGGAATCCGAAGGCCATATGCTTAAGGCAGTGCGTCTTGACAGCGGGAATCTTCTTAAACTTTCAAAGGAAACGAGGAAGATTCTTGATAATGCTGGATTTTGCTACGTTAAGATTTTTGCAAGTTCCGACCTAAATGAATGGAAAATCCAAAATCTTTTAAAAAATGGAGCTCCCATAGACGCCTTTGGCGTTGGGACAGAGATGGTCACTGCCGGGGCAAACTCTGCGCTTGGAGGCGTATATAAACTCGCTGAAATTGAAGACGCAGAGGGCAATTCCATACCTAAGCTAAAGCTTTCAGATGAATCTGAGAAAACAACATTGCCTGGTAAAAAAACGGTTTGGCGTCTGTACGACTCTAAGGGGATGATTAAGAAGGATGTTATTGCTCTTGAAGAAGAGGTCAAATTCTCTTACCCATTTAGGAAAATTTTTATTCCTTTAGTCCAAAAGGGGAAAATAGTTTATCGCATACCATCTATAAAAGGCGTTCAAGACCAAGTAAGGGAAAATCTTGCTCTTCTTCCGGAAAAATACCGAGCGCTGGATCATGCGCCTGAATTTCCTGTATCCTTGAGCGATGAACTAGAGAAACTTACCCATAATTGCATACATTCCTTGGAGCATGATTCCGGAACCAGTTAACCCGCTTTTAAAGGGGGCAGGTAATACTGGCAATTTTAAATCCATAATTGAATATGGGATGTCACTTATTTTTCAATAAACCTTGCTTTATTAATAATCATTTTTATGCTAACCTTTTTTTCAGCTAAACTTCTTCAATTTTCTTATTTGACCTGATAGAAGAAGTTATAATCAATAATGACTTGTAACCAGCCCTTTAGTCGGCGTTGAAAAATGTTTTGAAATCGAAATATTTCAATTCTCCTCGTTAAAAATTATTTTAAGTTTTGCTTTTTACGCTTCTTTTTTGTCTCAATATCCTACTGCCTGTTTTTTTAGGGTTGAAGAGATTTATTTTGTTTTTAAGCCATCTGTAAAGTTGGGGAAAAATAATGGCAAGAGTTGCTTCCATAAAGAGAAAGACGAATGAAACCAACATTGAAATTGAGTTGAAAATTGATGGCGAAGGGAAATTCGATATTTCCACAAAAGTCCCTTTTTTTGACCATATGCTGGCTCAGTTAGCTAAACATGGTTTGTTTGATCTTAACATTCATGCTGAAGGCGATATCGATATTGATTTTCATCATACAGTGGAAGATGTGGGTATTGTGTTGGGAATGGCCTTTAAAAAAGCCTTGGGGAATAAGAATGGAATAAGGCGGCATGGGGCGGCGCATATTCCTTTAGATGAAGCCCTTGCGCTGGTTGTGGTGGACATTGCTGGAAGGTCCTATTTTGCTTATGATGTGGATATTCCTAAAGAAAAAATAGGGGATTTTGATGTTGAACTTGTGGAGGAATTTTTCCAGGCATTTGCAAACAATTGCGGGATTACTCTTCATATCAGGCTGGTTTGTGGAAGCAATTTACACCATATAGTGGAAGCAATTTTCAAGGCCTTTTCCAAAGCAATGGATCAGGGAAGTTCTATCGATAAAAGAATTAAAGGAATTTCTTCTACCAAAGGGATCCTCTGAAGAATTTATTTCACTTCACACCACTCCTTTCCTTACTTCCATCTTATATGAGTATGGCCGTTGAGAGAATAAGAATATTTTATTCGAAAATAGCCTTTCCTCTCATTAAAGTTAAAACAACGAGAGAAAAAGGAGGGAGGGGAAATTTTTTCTAACAGAAGGCAATAATAAGATGATTGTTGTTTTAGATTATGGCATGGGAAACCTTAGAAGCGTTCAAAAAGGGTTTGAAGCAGTAGGACACAGGGTAAAGGTTTCCAGTGATCCTGAAGTAGTTGGCAATGCCAAAGCAATTGTTTTGCCAGGTGTTGGCGCATTTCAAGATTGCATGGATAACCTGAAAAATCTTAACCTGGTTGAGCCTATTAAACATTGTGTCAGTTCTAAAAAACCTTTTTTAGGAATATGTTTAGGGTTTCAGCTCCTTTTTACAGAGAGCGAGGAGTTTGGGAATTGTAAAGGGTTGGGTTTGCTTCCTGGAAAAGTATTCCGATTTCCAGATAATTTTAATTTACCACAAAAAAATGGTGATAGAATAAAAATCCCACACATGGGATGGAATTCTATCTCAAAGAAAAAAAGGAATTTTTTGCTAAAGGATATTAGTGAAGGATCTTATTTTTATTTTGTTCACTCCTATTATGTTGCGCCGGAGGATAAAGAAATTATATCTACTACCACCAACTATGGTATAGAATTTGTTTCAGGTATTTGCCGGGAAAAGGTATTTGCTTTCCAATTTCATCCTGAAAAAAGTCAATTATTGGGCTTAAAAATTTTGAAAAATTTTGGGGATATTGTCTGAATGTTTTCAATCCCGGCAGTAGATATTAAAAACGGAAAGTGTGTTCGGCTCATCCAGGGCCAACTGGATAAAGAGATAATTTATTCCGATGATCCTTCCGAGATGGCCAAAAAATGGGAAGACCTTGGAGCTAGTCTGCTTCATGTGGTTGACTTAGATGGCGCATTTGCGGGAAGTTCTGTAAATAAAAGGACCATTGAAAAAATTATAAAAAACATCGCCATCCCTATTGAAGTGGGGGGTGGCATCCGAGATTTAGAAACGGTGGAATCATTTTTTAATATGGGGGTCTCAAGAATAGTCCTGGGGACCGTGGCCCAAGAGAATCCCAGTTTTGTAAAAGAGGTTTGTAAAAAATTTCCTGAGAAGATTTTAGTTGGTATTGATGCAAAGGATGGTTTTGTCTCTGTCCGCGGATGGATTGAAAAAACGAAGAAAAAGGCCTTGTATTTGGCGAAGCAATTTGAAGGATTTGGAGTTTCAGCAATTATATTCACAGATATCCTCCGGGACGGCATGCTTAGCGGCCCTAACCTTGACAGAACTAAAGAGTTAGCTGAATCTGTTGATATCCCGGTAATTGCATCTGGAGGGATTTCTGAACTTCAGGATATTAAAAATGTTCTTAATTTGAAGAAATCAGGGATTATTGGGGTAATTGTTGGACGTGCTCTGTATGATGGTCGAATAGATTATAAAGAAATTGCCCAATTGGAAAGAGATTACAATGCTGACAAAAAGGATTATCCCCTGCCTTGATGTAAAGGCTGGGCGGGTGGTTAAAGGCATAAGATTCTTAGATTTGCAGGATGCGGGGGACCCGGTCGCGGTGGCCAAGTTTTATGATGGGGAAGGGGCTGATGAATTAACTTTTCTCGATATTTCCGCCTCTCATGAGCAAAGAAAAATAATTATCGATGTTGTGCGAAAAACGGCAGAAGAAATATTTATGCCCCTAACTGTTGGTGGGGGGATACGAACCATTGGGGATATACGCGCATTATTAAAAGCCGGAGCTGATAAGGTATCCATTAATACTGCCGCTATTAAAAACCCTGAGTTTGTGAAGAAAGCATCCAGGAGATTTGGGAGTCAATGCATTGTTGTGGCAATTGACGCAAAAAGAAAAACTGAAAATTATAATAGTCAAACAAAATCATGTTTTTCATGGGAGATTTATACCCATGGAGGACGAAATCCTACGGGAATTGATGCAATTGCCTGGGCAAAAAAAATGGAGGAATATGGAGCAGGAGAAATTTTACTGACCAGCATGGACAGAGACGGCACAAAAAAGGGGTATGATATTGAGTTAACAAAAACAGTTGCGGATTCTGTAAATATTCCTATTATTGCATCCGGGGGTGTCGGAAAACTGGATCATCTTTATGAAGGTTTAACCGCTGGAAGGGCGGATGCTGTTCTTGCGGCTTCAATCTTTCATTTTCGGGAATATTCTATAAAGGAAGCAAAAAACTATCTTAAACAAAAAGGGGTGCTTACAAGGATTTAGCCTTGTAAGTCTACCCCCAAACCTTTTGAATTCATTTGCGATTTTTGAGAAACGAGGGAAATGATTTTCTGTGATAACTGTATATAAAAAAAATAGTTTGTTTTTTTATATAATTATAGTTGACTAAGAAAGTTCGGATTGATATAATTCCTGTTTTTATAGAATTGCTGTGGGTCATTTTTTTGATGCCATTAGTTTCAATGAATACAGCTAAATAAAATAATTATTCATTTTTTTACAATGAATTAGAGTAGAAGGTTTTTTATTTTTAACTCTTAATTTTTTTTTAAAAAAGGGAAAGGTTTAGGAAATTGCCAACAAGAAACCAACTTATTCGTTTTGGAAGAAAGAAAATTAAGCAAAAATCAGGCAGCCCGGCCTTAAAGTCATGTCCACAAAAACGTGGGGTTTGCCTTAGAGTCTATACTTCAACACCGAAAAAACCAAATTCTGCTTTAAGAAAAGTAGCCAGAGTTAGGTTGACTAATGGGATGGAAGTAACAACCTATATTCCAGGGGTCGGACACAATCTTCAAGAACATGCCATAGTTTTAATCCGAGGGGGGCGAATAAAAGATCTCCCGGGGGTTAGATATCATGTTGTGCGGGGTACCTTAGACACCTTAGGTGTTCAGGATAGAAAACAAGGCCGTTCAAAGTATGGGACTAAGCGTGCCAAAACCTCAAAGGCCCAGTGAATTGCCACTCTCCGGAATAATAAAAACAAAAAGACTTTTAGTTCGAGTGATGTTTTTTTTGGGAGCAGATTTAACGATAGTGAAATATTATGTCTAGACGTAGATCAGCAGTAAAAAGAAAAATTAAACCAGACCCAAAGTTTAATGAGATTTTGGTTACTCAACTTACCATATTAATTATGCGACAGGGTAAAAAAAGCCTGGCTGAAAAAATTGTTTACAATTGTTTTGATATCATCTCCAAGGAAACCAAAGAGGATCCTTTAAAAATATTTAAAAAAGCTCTCAGTAATGTTAAACCTTCGCTTGAAGTCAAATCAAGACGCGTAGGAGGGGCAACATATCAAGTTCCTGTTGAAGTTCGACCGGAAAGAAGAACAGCTCTTGGTATTCGTTGGATTATACAAAGCGCAAAACAAAGAAAAGAAAATGAAATGGTAAACCGATTGGCAAGGGAAATATTAGATGCTTATAAAAATACAGGTTTATCCATTAAGAAAAAGGAAGATACCCATAGAATGGCAGAGGCCAATAGAGCTTTTGCTCATTATAGATGGTAAGTGTTCGAAGGAGTTTTTGAGTGGCGAAAAAAATATCTTTAGAAAAAACCAGGAATATTGGAATTATTGCTCATATAGATGCTGGAAAAACAACAACGACAGAGCGTATTCTTTATTATACGGGAAAGACCCATAAAATTGGAGAGGTCCACGAGGGAACCGCAACCATGGATTGGATGGAGCAGGAACAGGAGAGGGGAATAACCATAACTTCCGCCGCAACAACCTGTCTTTGGAAAGATAATCTGATAAATATAATTGATACTCCGGGCCATGTGGATTTTACTGCGGAGGTGGAAAGGTCCCTTAGGGTTTTAGATGGAGCAATAGGTGTCTTCTGCGCTGTTGGCATGGTTGAGCCTCAATCTGAAACGGTATGGCGTCAGGCCGAAAAATATCATGTCCCAAGGATGGCGTTTATAAACAAAATGGATCGAATTGGCGCAGATTTCTTTGGTTGTATTGACCAGATGAAAGAAAGATTAGGCGCGAATCCTGTGCCTATACAATTGCCGATTGGCAAAGAAGAAGGTTTCATAGGCACCATTGATCTGATTAAGATGAAAGCGCAAATTTTTCAGGAAACTGACAAGGGAATAAAATCTGAGGAAACGGATGTTCCTAACCACCTAGTTGAAGAATCCAAGAAATACCGTGAATCTTTAATTGAGGCAATTGCTGATAAAGATGATTCCATAATGGAAAAGTATTTAGACGGCAAAGAAATTGCGGAGGAAGAACTTAAATCTGCTTTAAGAAAGGCTACCCTTTCTCTTGGGGTGCTGCCTGTTTTGTGTGGAGCTGCTTTTAAAAATAAGGGAGTTCCACAATTGCTTGATGCGGTTATTGATTTCCTCCCATCTCCAACGGATGTCCCTTCTATACAAGGAGTTAATCCACAATCAGGAAAAGAAGAAGAAAGAAAAACAGACCAGGAGGCCCCCTTTTCAGCTTTGGCATTTAAAATAGCCACCGATCCTTTTGTGGGGCAACTATCTTTTTTTCGCATATATTCGGGAGTTTTAAAATCAGGATCCTATGTGCATAACTCTACCAAGGGGCATAGAGAACGAATCGGTAGAATTATGAAAATGCATGCTGACAAAAGAGAAAATATTGATGAAGTATCGGCTGGAGATATATGCGCTGTTATTGGACTCAAAAAAACCACTACAGGCGATACTCTGTGCAATGAAAGCCATCCAATTGTTCTGGAGTCCATGAAATTTCCTGAACCGGTTATTTCGATCGCTATTGAACCCAACACTAAAGCTGAACAAAATAAGTTGGGAGACTCTCTTAATAAGCTTATGCAGGAAGATCCAACCTTCAAGATAAAAACAGATGAAGAGACAGGGCAGACAATAATGCTTGGAATGGGTGAATTGCACCTGGAAGTTCTTGTTGAAAGGTTGAGGAGTGAATTTGGAATTATTGCCAATATTTCTAAACCGCAAGTTGCTTTTAAAGAAACTATCACCAGGAAAGTGGAATCTGAAGGAAAATTTATTCGGCAATCGGGCGGCAGAGGGCAATATGGACATGTGAAAATTATTATTGAACCTGTTGATGAACCAATCGAAAATCTGGAATTTGTTAATAAAATAGTAGGTGGCGCAATTCCAAAAGAATATATTAATCCTGTAAAAAAAGGGATTACGGAAAGTATGGAAAGTGGCATTATGGCCGGATATCCCATGATTAACTTGAAAGTTACCCTTTTTGATGGTTCTTTTCACGATGTCGATTCCTCGGAAATTGCTTTTAAGGTTGCGGGTTCTATGGCGCTTAAGAATGGATGCAAAAAAGCAGGGCCCGTATTATTAGAACCTCTAATGGCGGTAGAAGTGATTGTTCCAGAAAAGTTTATGGGAGATGTGATAGGTAAATTAAATGCCAAAAGAGCTAAAATAAGTGAAATGACCGATCGGGCGGGCGCAAAAGTAATTAAAGCCTTGGTGCCGTTGGGAGAGATGTTTGGGTATGCCACTGATATTCGATCTTTGACGCAAGGAAGAGGAAGTTTTACTATGGAATTTGCTAAGTATTCTGAGTTACCGCAGGCTATCGCTGAAGAAATAATTGCCAAAATAGGTTTGAGTGAAAAAGAGCAAATAGCAGTTTGAAGATAAGCTCTTAAGCTTTTATATTATAGGGAGATGAGTCGATGGCGAAGGAGAAGTTTAAAAGAGACAAAGTGCACATGAACGTGGGAACGATAGGGCATGTGGACCATGGGAAGACGACGTTAACAGCCGCGATAACGGAGGTGTTGTC
>Ga0255058_10001152_pt1 | contig 14979 bp, 15 predicted proteins | sample Cases_109_9_MG_FD_188637 | JGI IMG/M metagenome (GOLD analysis project Ga0255058, IMG submission 188637) | Seawater microbial communities from Amundsen Gulf, Northwest Territories, Canada - Cases_109_9 | ecosystem: Environmental > Aquatic > Marine > Gulf | place: Canada: Northwest Territories... | reverse complement strand
GGTGGTTGTTGCTACAAGGCCGTAACTAACTTCTTTTGGCCTTCCTGGCCCTTGGTATTCGATGACACGAGTTTTAGATCCTGGCTTCGGTCAGAGAGACGACGACGCGAGAGGTGCTCTCGACGAGGAGCCCCCCGAACCTCTCGTCTACGCGCACGCGATTCCACGCCGACTCTTGGACCAGGACGCGGCCAAAGTCATTCGCCGTCTCAATCGGCACGGCCACACCGCGTATCTCGTCGGTGGTGGCGTGCGAGACCTGATGCTTGGGCGTAAGCCCAAAGACTTTGACCTCGCGACCAGCGCGCGCCCATACGAGGTGCGAGACCTCTTCCGCAACTGCCGCGTGATCGGTAGGCGGTTCCGGCTGGCTCACGTTCTATTTTCGGGCGGCAAGGTGATCGAGGTGGCTACCTTCCGTCGTGACCCTTCGCAGCACTACGAGATCATCAAGCCGAAGATCGCCAAGAAGATCCCGCTGTGCGCAGGGCCCGAGCCCGTTCGTTTGATTCCGGAGCGAAACGCTGCCATCGATGGTGACGATGAGGACCTGTTGATCACCAACGACAACGTGTTCGGAGAGCCCCACGAAGACTCGATTCGCCGCGACTTCACGATCAACGGGCTTTTCTACGACCTCGAGCGCGGGGAGGTGATCGACTTCGTGGGCGGCGTCGCCGACTTGGAGGAACATCTCCTGCGTACCATCGGCGACCCAAACGTGCGGTTCCGAGAGGACCCCGTGCGGATCCTTCGCGCGATCAAGTTCAGCGCTCGCCTCGACATGGGGCTCGACCCCGCTGTCTACGACGCCATGGTCAGGTATCGCGGTGACTTGCGGCGCGCTGCCGCCCCGCGTGTGCTCGAAGAGATCCTACGCTTCCTCCGCGGTGGCGCCGCGCATCGTTCGGTGTTCCTTGCGTGGGACGTGGGCGTCCTGAGCGAGGTCTTGCCCGAGGTCGCGTCGTTCCTCGATGACGACCCCGAAGGTGCAGCCCTTACTTTTGGCCGTTTGAAGGCCGTGGACGCGTTGGCTGCTGAGGATCGGCTTCCCAACGATGCCGTACTCCTCGCTGCCCTTCTACAGGGGTCGATCGACGAGGCGCTCGCCGGTGCAACCGACGTTCCCGTCGCCTACGAGGAGTTCATTCGAGAGTTCTCCCTGCGCCTTTCCCTTCCGCGCAGGCTCAAAGATCGCATTCGGCTTCTCACCATGGCGCAACGCCGTCTCCACGCTGGACGCATTCAGTCAATCGCGCGACGCGAATACTTTGCCGACGCTGCGACTCTGTTTGCCCTCGATCGAATGGCCCGAGGAAAAGATCTACCCGCATGGGCCAACGAACCAAGTGAGGCGCTCTACGACATTGAGCCGCGCAGTCCTCGTCGTCGACGGCGTCGACGCAACCGAAGCTAGGAAGTCCTCGTACTCGTACGCAGGGCTACTCCGCCCGATCGACGATTACCTCGAACGAACGCTCATTCATATCCGGCTCGTCCGCGTCTGGCAATCGACTCGACAGATTGGTGACCACGAAGAGCAGCTGGCGCGCTCGGCTGTCGAGCTCAATCGGAATGTAGGCGTTCGGGGTGGGGCCCGTGTGTGGAGCAGCGATACGACGAAGCTCGGTTCCGTTCTCGTCGAGCTGGACGGCAACAAACGACCACCGGACACCGTATTCTCCCCTCATCCATGCGCGAAGGCGCTCGCTCGATGTCCAAGTAGAGCCTTCCAGAACCACGTAAGCGCTTCCAAAGGGTCGGAGGGCGGTAGCGGCGCTTGCCCGCGTGGGGAGCCGCTCGAGGCGCCGCATGGGGGGGACCTGGGCGTCGCTGTCGACCGCAGCGATGAGTGCGCTTTCGGTTTTCCCACGGCCGACGAACCAGCGAAGCACGGCGAGCTCCTCGATGTTGTCTAGGAGTCGGTCGCCGCTTCGTTCGACGGAGGTCTCGATGGCTGCCCAGAGGTCCGGCTCGGCACGGAGGCCATCGCCTTCCCAAGTTCGCTGACTCGAAAGCTCCCACGTGTCGCGGATGAACTGCGATGCGCGACCGTCGTGCCTCGCCGAGAGATAAGCGAGCAAGAGCGCACCGCCCGCCCCCTCGGCGGCACCGTCTCTCACCCAGGAGCGATAGGGTTCCGCCTGTTGTTCCCAGACCGCGTCCTCGCAACCGAAACGGCCGGTCAGCACCCAGGTCAGCCACGCAGCCGTCGCCCGTCGCCACGTTCTCGCTTCGGCCGGGTCCATGCTGAGGAGAAGGGCTTCCGCATATGCCGCGATCACACAAGCATCGATCGCACGGTCGGGGGTCTCGGGATCCATCACGGCGAACGCCGATGCGCGATCGAGATACGTCCACCAGGCCATCCCATCGGAATGGGCGGCAGTCGGGAGACTCGTCGGGGTGAGATACAAATCGAGCCCCGGACCGCCACCGAGATCTGCGTCGGGAAGAGGAGAGGGCCAACCCATCACGTCTAGCTGGGATCGAGCGTACTCGAGTGCTTTCATGACTCGACCCATCGTTTCGGGTGTCGTTCCAGGTCCTGCATGAACCGTCAGCAGAGCCGTCGTCGAGCGGATCGTGATTGATGCATCGGCCGGCCGCGGCGTATCCACAGGTGCGGGGGTCCTCGGCCCCGTCCAGACCGGAGCGCTCATCGCGACGATCGCCTGGGCAATGTCGTCCGTTCCCAGCAGATCGCTCTCCGCCTGCGCGTTTGTAGCGCATAAAGCGGTCGCCAGGGCGAGGCCGACGACGTTGGATTTCATTCGTGCCATTTGACACAATCAAGCTAAACCTTCTACATCCAGGGGGGAGGTTACGTATGCACGACGGCCGTTTCGATCCAGGCGGCTTCTACGAGTTCAATCTCGGTGGGGGAACCGTCCGTACTCGTACGGGTGAGCGCGTCATCATGCTCAGCGAGGCGGTGCTTTCCTCGTTGGTGGCGGCGGCGGCTCGCGATGGGGACCTGACACCGCTTCGTAGATTGGGCGAGTTGCTGGGAGAACACGTGTTGGGTGGCCTCGATAGGCCGGCTTCCGTTCTTACCCCGGAGGCCATCTTGGGCCATGTGTCGGCCGTCACGGCGCTCTTTGGTTGGGGGCGCCTGACGTTCGAGCGCTGGGGTCCGGCACTCGTCATCGCCCTTCGAGACAAGCCCGAGCTCGACGAGGACGATCTCGGAGCCGCGGCACTGTTGGGTGGTATGTTCTCCGAAATTTCGCAGCGGCAGGTCTCTTGCGTGCCCACGGGCGATTCGAAGTTCGTCATGGTCGACTTCGAGGTCGCCGAGACTGTCTGGGGCTGGTTCAAAGACGGCGCGGACTTGCCAACTATCATGGGCATGTTGCAGCCGAAGAGGGCGTCATGAGCGATCGCGAAGACCGACTGAAATCACTTCTGAGTAAGGTACGGGCAAAGCGTCCGGACGAGCGGGCAACCCGTGCCGCCGATGTGCTCGAACGCATCCGCACCGCTTCAGGCGCCGTCCCCGCAGTGCAAACGGCCCCCGCAACGCCTCCGCCGCCCACGCCAGCGCCCGAACCTCCCACGTCGCCCACGATCGACAGCCCGACGCGCTATTCGTCGCAGCCCCCGCGGGTGGAGCGGCCGTTGTCTGTGGAGCCGCGCGCCAGGCCCTCCTCGGGCGCTCCTCAAAAATCAAGTCAATCGCCTTCGCGTCGGCCGGATTCGATTCGGGCCCAAAGCGTTGCGCCCACGGGGCAACCGATCGTATACGCGACTGACGAACCCGAGTTTCCGAGGCCCAAGACCTTTGGCGACCTCCTCGAGCTCACCCTGTCGCTTCGGCCACGGTAAATGCTCCTCGTCGTCGACGTCGGCAATACCAACACGGTGCTCGGCCTGTACGACGGGGAACGCCTGGTTCACGACTTTCGCATCGAAACCTCCAAAGGCCGGACCAGCGACGAGCACCACGTGCTCCTGCTCAACCTGTTGCAACTAGCTGGGGTCAAGCGTTCCGAAGTGCGCGCCAGCATCCTCGCGTCGGTCGTGCCGCCCCTCAACGACACCGTCATCGACGCCGTGGACCGTGCCTTCGATCACGAGATCATGCTCGTCGGCCCTGGCATCAAGACGGGGATGCCGGTGCTTGCCGAGAATCCACGCGAGGTCGGCGCTGACCGCATCGTCAACTCCGTCGCCGCGTACGAACGGGTACAAGGAGCGGCGATCGTCGTTGATTTCGGAACCGCCACGACCTTCGACTGTATTTCGGACAAGGGCGAGTACTTGGGGGGCGCGATCGCTCCCGGCATGGAGATCAGCGCAAACGCCCTCTTCGCCAGCGCCGCCAAACTGCCGAGAAGTGAAATCGCACGTCCCCCCCGCGTAATCGGTCGCAACACTGTTCACTCGATGCAGTCGGGGATCGTCTACGGCTACGTGGGTCTGGTAGACGGCCTCGTCCGGCGCCTCACAGCAGAAATGGACACCGAAGTCACGGTGATCGCGACCGGCGGCCTAGCAACCCTCATCGAGCCAGACAGCGAAACCATCGACGAAGTGGACGAGTTCCTGACGCTGGAGGGACTCCGCCTGATCTATATGCGCAACGCGTAACAGCGCCAGCAACTGTGTTGAGGAGAACTTGACTGGGTCGGGGTCTTGGGGCGCGCCGCGGACTACGAGGGCTACACCGGCCATGACGGGTACCGGGGCAGCCGAGGTTTACGACCGGTTAGAATCGTCTTTTATGCCGGGGCTACCGCTGGCTCCGCCCCCCTAGTCCGCGGCGCACCCCAAGACCCCTACGTCTCGAATCGGTGCCAGCGTCAGCGTCAGCGCCAGTGCCAGTGTCAGCGCCAGTGTCGGTGTCAGTGCCAGCGTCCTCAACACAGTTGCTAACGCTGCCACTGTCCGTCTACGGCCTCGTCAGTAAGAACATCACGACCACACTCGCTGCAAGCAGGAGCCCCGCCAGCGAGTACACCACCAACTCGCTGGTGCTCAGTCGACGTCGCTCCTCGACCAGTTTCGCGGCCGGCGCGACGGACGACCGGGGCGGCGGCGCGTCGCTGGGCGTTTCCTTGGCAATGGGAAGCAGCTCGACCGACTGATCTACGCCACTTTGGAGCGCGTCGAGACGGGCCTCTAAGGACTCGTGCCCTTCATCACCGTGCTGCTCCTGCAGCATCTTGCGCGCGTACTCGGTGGTGAGCCTGGCGGACGTCGTTTGTGCCACGGGGACACCGACGTGGATCGTGAGCCGGTATCCACCGAGATCGATGGTGTCTTGCGTCATGAGGGATTTCGGGCGCGCGGCGGGGACTGGGTTTTCGTTCACCCGCGTTCCGTTCGTCGAGTCCTCGTCGATCAAGATATAGCCGGTGTCCTGTGAACGAATGCTCGCGTGGGTTGCGCTGACGGCCGCGTGCGGGAGCTGAACATCCGCGCTGCTCGAGCGACCGATGACGATTCGGGACTGGGCGAACTCGTAGACGAACGTCGAAGGCTCTTCTTTCGCCCAAAGCGACTGTACCGCGATACGCACGCCCATCGTGGGCGCCAAGGCTGGGGGCGGACTGCGGCGGGGTCAAGGAACTGAGTTGCAGAAAAGTGGACGGTTCGCCCTACTTTTGGGACCAGAGAATACAGAGCGACGTCTGTGTCGCGTCCAAGAGGCATTCGATGAATACATCCGTCGGTTACTACCAAGCGCCTCGACCTCCGCGTGTGCCACTCGACGAGGTTTTGATCAGGCTGTACCCAGAGGGCTTCCACGAGGAGGAGTTCGAAGCGGACGGGCTCAATGTAGGTCCGGGTGGGATCTCGATGTGCGCATCGGTCCTTCCGCAGGTTGGGTCGACCCTTCGGTGCCAGCTCGAGACCTCGGCCAATGGCACACCGATTCAAATGGTGGGCCGGGTCGTCTGGGCCCATGACAGCGGTCCTCAGGCCGGCGAGTTCGGCATTCGTTTCACTCGACTCTCCGATGAGGACCAAACGCGGATCGAAGGACTCATCCAGCAATGGGGCCGCACCACGGCCGAGGCGCCGACCGTCCAGCTCCAGCTCGATGGCGTCGCCTCGCCGATCGTCGCGGAGCTCTTGTCCGAAACCGAAACCGAGCTTTCCGTCGAGCAAAGCCTTCCTTTCCTCGTCATCGGGAGCGCGGTACAGAACGAGACCTCCGGTCGCCGTGGTCACCTCGAGGCGGTGGAGCTCAAGCTCGACGAGAGGACGCCGAAGCTCGTGCTCAGCATCGGCTACGAAACCGACGACTCGGCCGAGTTCTCTTCCGAAGATTTGGCTAGAGATACGCTTCCGGACGATGCGCCCCGGGCCTCGGAGCCCAATCGACGCACTTCGAGCCCTCGGCTCCAGGACACGCCTCGCATCGTCCGCTACGACCCCAGTGCCGAAGCACCACTCAAAATGACCACGGCGGAACGCGTTCGCGAGTACGCACGTGTTGCGTCCGACCAGATATCGAGCTCGGTGGGGGGCGTCCGCAAGGCGATCAGGCAGGACCTGATCCCGTCGATTTCGGCCACCACCCGCCGCAGCACGACGGTCCTCGCCCGCTTCGTCGAAGCGTTGCGAGGCCGCCTCGATGACAAGCCGCGTCGCAAGCAAGTTCCACGTAGCCACGCCGCACGCGAGCATCTCAAGAATTCTCGGCGCACTGGGAGACGCTATCTGATCATCGCTGCGATGGCTTGCGGGATCACGATGTCGGGATGGGGGATCTACCTTTGGACGGCATCAGCGCCAGAGACAGCGGCAGCGCCAGAGGCAGCGCCAGAGGCAGCGACAGCGCCAGAGGCAGCGGCAGAGTCAGAGTCAGCGTCAGCGACGACGGCTGGGATTGTGGAGCAGGGGGTGCCTTTGCCACCTGAGCGGGTTCAGGGTTTGTCTTTCGGTGCTGACCAAGTGTCGGGCGGGGAGACTTACGTGCTTCGGATGAGCAATCCGGTGACCGCTATGGACGGGCTAGTCGAGGACGATGGTTTTTCGGTGATGATTCCCGGAAGCCTTTCGCTGTCTCGGGCGGGCCCCATCGCCACGGCGCATCCGGATGTCGAGCACGCAGGGATCCTCAATCGAGGTGACTTCTCGGAGCTCACCATCCGCTTCGTGGCGGGCCGCCACCCGGCATACCGGGTGCAAGCACGCGGACCTACCATAGAGATCACGATCGCGCGCTAGTTACTTCAATCGGCTGATCGGTAGGAAGAAGCGTCGGGACTCGCGCTCTAGGTAGAGCAGCGCCTTGCCGTCCTTCAGCGCGAGCTGCACGTCCTCGATGGACTTCACGGGGCGTTGGTCGGCCTGCAGGATGATGTCGCCGGGTTGTAGTCCCGCCCGGTCGGCATCGGAACCCGGCTGGACCCCCCTCACGAACACCTGTCCCTCGCCTTCGTATCCGAAGCGTTGCCGAAGCGTAGGCGTCATCTCCTCCAGGGAGAGCCCCAACGCGTTACTGTCATCGGCCGCCTTCGGCTTCGACTGCTGGCCATATTCCGTGGGTCGCTCTCCGGTGACGAGCTTCACCTTCTCTGTACGGGCACCTCGCCGCACTTTGAGCGTGAGCCGCTCGCCCACGTCCTGACGCAGGACCGTGCGAAGCAAATCGTGGCCTTCGCGGATCTCGGTGCCGTCGACCGCAACGATGACATCTCCCGCTTTCAAGCCGGCCTTTTCGGCAGGGCCGCCCGGAACCACAGCGTTGATCAACGCGCCCCCATCGAAATCGCCACCAAAATGTGAAGCGAGCTCCGGCGTGATCTCCTGGAACGAGACGCCGAGCCAGGCGCGCTTCACCGTGCCGTGCTGGATCAGTTGTTTCGCGACGCGCTGCGCGATCTCAGACGGAATCGCGAAGCCGATCCCGGTACCCCGACCAATGATCATCGTGTTGATCCCGAGCACCTCCCCGCTGAGATCGACGAGCGGTCCCCCCGAGTTGCCGGGGTTGATGCTCGCATCGGTCTGTAGATAGTCCTCGATCTCGTTGGCACCGATGCCCCCCCGACCCTTTGCGCTCAGCACGCCGGTCGTCACCGTGTAGTCGAGCCCGAACGGAGACCCGATCGCGATCACGAACTGCCCGACCCTCGCGTTCTCCGAAGATGCGAAGTCGGCTTGTTTCAAGCCGGTCGCGTCAATCTTGAGGACCGCGAGATCGCTCGCCGGATCTGCGCCCATCAATTTTGCGGGATAGCTCTTGCCGTTCCGCAAAGTCACGTCGATACGCGTCGCTTCGTGAACGACGTGATTGTTCGTCAGCACGTACCCGTCGGATCGTAAGATGACCCCGGAGCCCCCGCCGCGAACGATGGCGCCCCGGCCCGGCATGCCAAAGAACGGGATCGGAAAGCCCGTTTGCTGGGGCCGCGTCACCTCGACTTTAATGCTCACTACCGACGGCGATACCGCCTCGGCGACCCCGGTGATCGCCGTTTCGAACGCGATCGCTCTGGACATCGCTTCGTCGTCGACCCGAGCTTTCTTGGGCGAAGCGTATGCGGTTCCGAGGGCCGCGGCGGCGACGGTGGTTGCCAGCAGGGCAACCCAACGGTGCCGGGGCTTGATTCTGTTCATGAGCATGATCTCCTATGTGCCCTCAACCGGTAACCGGCGCGGTTGATTCCGATCCTTGCGGATCAACTCGCCCGTGTTACACAAAGACGAATGATCACCAATGCTTAGTCTCGACCAGGCAGGGCAAGATGATCGACACGGTCGTGTGCTTGCCGGGCTCGCTCTGGATCTCGATCTGGCCCTGGTGCTGCTCGACGATGTTCTTGACGATCGACAACCCGAGCCCGGTCCCCTTGCCCTTTCGTCGAGTCGAGAAGAAAGGCTCGAACACCTGCTCGAGATCGTCTTCGGTGATGCCGATACCGTTATCTTCGATCACGATCTGAACCTGGTCGTTGCCGTACCGACGGGTCCGGACGGACACGACCCCGCCATCTTCGCCCGCCGCGTTGCAGGCGTTGGTGAACAGATTGACGAACACCTGATGAAGTTGTCCGGGGACCGCGCTGACTCTGGGCAGTCCCTCCCCGTAGTCGGGGACGAAGGTGACATTCGCTTCTCGTGCGAGGTGGTTACAGAAATCCACCGCCTCGTCGAGAATCTCGTTAACCGCAACCTCGCGTGGTTCCTCTTTGGAAGGTCGCGCGTACGTCAGCAAGTTGCGGGTGAACGACATGATACGGTCCGAGCTTCGCAAGATTCGCTCGATTCGCTTCAGGTCGGATGACTCGGCGCCACTCTGGGTGAGCTTGCCGAGCAAATACTCACCATACACCGAGATGCTGGTCAGTGGGTTGTTGATCTCGTGCACGATGCCCGCCGCCAGCTGGCCGAGGGTCGCGAGCTTTTCCGCGTGGATGACTTGCCCTTCGAGCTCTCGAACTTCGGTGCGGTCCCGGCCGATGGCAATCACTCCCGCAACGCGCCCCTCGGAATCCAAGATCGGTGCGAGCTTGAACACGAGACGTGCTGACCCTCCGCCCGCCTTGGGGAGCTGCAACTCGAATGGTGGAACATTGCGCCCGCGCAGGGCGCTGGCAAAGGCTGACAGGACGCGCACGCGCTCGCTCTGCGGAGCCAGGTGCAGCACGTCTTTTGCCACCAACCCGTCGCGCTCCATTCCCGTGATCCGAGCAAATGCACTACTCACCACTCGGATGCCCCGATCACGACCGACCACTAGAACCGGGATGTTGGCATGCTCGAGAAGCTTCTCGAGATAGTCCCTCAAATGAGCCGCCTCGCGGCGGAGGCCGCCGCTCTCGAGCGCGGCGCTTGCCTGGTTTGCCGCGATGACGACCGCGGTTTCGAGGCTCTTGGGAAACGCCTCGCGGCGGTCGAACTCTGCGATCACGACTCCGATCACTTTGCCACCACGAGCCAGGGGGGCATCGAACCCGTCGGAGAACGGGGCGTCGGCTGGCGGGACCTCCAGGATTGGTTGGTACGTGCGTCGAAGGGTAAGGTCCACCAGTGATGGGGCCGCCTGCCAAAGACCTGCTCGTACGAGTCCTGCTTCGGTGATCGTCAAGGTGCCGAGGGTCTCCGTCGCGATTCGGTGTGTCCCAGCTTGTACCACCGCGGTACGTTCGGCCGCCGGTGGCATGAGACGCATCGCGAACCGGATCGTCGGATAGAGTTTCTCGAGCGCATACACGTGGGCGCGGAGAATCTTCTCGTCCGTTGCGAACCCCCGCGTTTCCGTTTTTGCCTGGGTCAGAGCCTCGAAGATCTCGGGGGTCGTGGGCTCTTCGGTCCTTCGACGCGGGGTCACGATCGACTTCACGGACGACACCCGAGGTTGCAGACTCTGTCCGCGCGGTGGTTTCTTGGATGCCGGATCGTCCATCAGCTTTCCCGGCCCGGGTCAGAGCTCGGCGTGTCGGCTGCGCGATCGAGATCGAAGATCTTCTGGTGTCCCACGTACGAAGTGGTTTCGTATCGGGTGATCTTCCCGATCTTTCGTACGATCTCGGCCATGCGCTCGGCCTCGCGGATAAGCACTTCTGCGGCCTTGGCGCCCGTCGAACCCGGCTCGGACTGGCGCAACAGAAGCTCGGCGTAGGCCATCATGCTCGTCAGAGGCTGATTGAGCTCGTGGGCCGCCGTGCCCGCGAGCTCGGCGAGCACTCCCTGTTTTTCGGTAAAAGCAAGCTTCTTCTGGGCGTCCGCGAGACGCTCCTCGACTCGAATTCGGTCCCGCAGGTCAGCGAAAATTAGCACGATTGCCGACGGCTGGCTGTGTTCGTAGATCACCGAGGCCGACAATTGCACGGGAATGTGGGCTCCATGGACGTCGACGAGCTCCAGCATCGTGGGCTCGAGCCGCCCGTCGCCACCGTGGTCTTCCATCAACAGGCGCCCCATCACCAATTCGGAAGATCCTCGCCCTAGAAGGTCCTTGAGCGTCAACACACCCAGCGCATCCGAAACATGACGACCGGTTATCCTTTCGGCGCTCGGATTGAACAGCACCACGCGCTGCTCCATGTCGGTTGCGATGATGGCGTCGACGCTCGCGTCGATCAACGACTCGAGGAACTCCATCGTCTTCAGGCGCGGTGCCATCGAGGCAAAGGTCTCGACATAGCGACGCCGAAGATTTTCGAGGGGAGTCCTCGTGCGAAGCCTTTCCAGTCTCACGAGCAATTCTGCCGCAGGGACCCCTCGAAATACGATGTCATTCGCCAGCTCGTCGGATCCCAGAGCGCTGCCATCGGTATCGAGAACCAGAAGTACGGGCTTTCCCTGCGGGGCCTGCCAGCCGTCTGCTGATGGGTGTTCCGCGTCCAAGACGACCACGTCCTGCTTGATTCCGGCGTCGTCGATCACGCTCGACTCGAGCCACTCGAGGGACCACTCGCTTCCCTCGAGCGCTTTGTTCAGCTCGTCGCGGAGACCCGAGTCCGTCGAAATCAGTGCCAGCGCTGCCATACCTGGTTCAGCCTACCAGAGCCGCCTCGAATGGTGGCCCTTTCGGGGTGCTTGTGTAACGTTGGGCCAACGGGGCACGGTGGCAAAGCCGATTGGAATCTTCGATTCGGGCCTGGGCGGCCTGACGGTCGCCCGCGCTGTCCGCGAGGCGCTTCCCACTGAGGACCTCGTGTACCTGGGGGACACCGCGCGCGTCCCGTACGGAACGCGAAGCGCCCGCACGGTGGTCCGCTATGCGCTTGGCTGTGCTGGCCGCTTGATGAGCTCCGACATCAAGCTCCTCGTCGTCGCCTGCAACACAGCCAGCGGCGTCGCCCTCGAGGCCCTCGAAAAGCAGTTGTCGATTCCAGTCATCGGTGTGATTTCACCTGGTGCGATCGCCGGCGTGAGAGCGACGCGCAGCGGTCGTATCGGGATCCTTGCAACTGCCGGCACGGTTGCGTCGGGGGCCTACGAGCGTGCGATTCACCGTGAAAACCCTGCGATCCACGTGTTTGCCCAGCCCGCGCCGCTCTTCGTGCCGCTTGCTGAGGAGGGCTGGGTCACCGGTGACGTTCCGACGTTGGCGGCCGAGCGCTACCTCCGACCCCTGGTGAAAGCCGATGTCGACACCATCGTTCTCGGATGCACCCATTACCCTCTGTTGTCCGAGACGATTCATGACGTCGCGCGCGATCTGCTCGGGCACGATGTCGTGATCGTCGACAGCGCCGAGGCGACGGCGTCCGCGTTGACTAGCCTGCTCGCGACCCTGCCCCCCGAGCCCCCTGGGGCCGGCTTGCTCCGAGTCCTAGCTACCGATCTTCCCGAGCAATTTGCGACCGCCGCGTCGAGATTCCTCGACGCACCCCTCGAGGGGTTCGACATAGAGGTAATCGACCTCTGAAGTTGCAGATTACAGTGTCATCAATATAATATGTAAATACTGACATGCGTGATATAGGGGAACGGGCCGTGGCCGCAAGTGAGCCGCAAATCGATGGAGAGAACCGCATCTTTGCGACGGGTGAGCTGCTCGACGGCGTGTACGAGATCATGCAGCTCCTCGGTCGAGGGGGGATGGGCCAGGTCTTCGAGGCCCACGACCATCTGCTGAACCGCCGAGTGGCCATCAAGGCAGCGTGGCCGAATCCGCTCACGCCGCCGCTTCGCAATGAGGCACGAGCGCTGGCCGCATTCCAGCACCCGAGCCTCGTGAGCGTCCATACCCTCGGCGAGCATCGCGGTATCGACTACCTCGTGATGGAGCGCGTCTACGGTGTTTCGATGACGCAGCACGCCGCTACCCGCTGGGGTGCGTCACAAGAGTTCAGCTCGGCCGAGGCGGTTCAGATTCTAGTACCGGTTGCCGAAGGGTTGAGCGTCGTGCATCGCGCCGGCTTGGTACACCGCGATGTCAAGCCCGACAACATTATGCTGACGCCGTCCCATCGCGTCGTACTGATGGACTTCGGTTTGGTGTTGCCCGAGTTCGATGTGAATAATAAGCAGACCGTCGCGGGCTCACCACCCTACATGGCGCCTGAGGTGATCTTGAGCACAGCGGAGTCGGGCAACGGACATCTTTCCGACATCTTCAGTTTCGGCGTGGTCGCCTACGAGCTCTTGGCCGGTGAGCGACCGTATCCCGGAAAAACCATTCGCGAGGTGCTTGCCTCGCACGAGCGGGGGCCCGCGAAGGCGTTGGCCGAGCTTCGCCCCGATTGTCCTCTTGCGTTGTGTCAGCTGATCCACGAGATGCTGAATCACAACTCGCTGGTGCGTATTCAAAGCGCAGAAGCCGTCGCATGGCAGATGCGAGCGATTCGCGATGAACGTGATCCTAGCGACAGACCTGACAGCGGCCGTGTCGCGGAGCAAAGCGCTTCGACTACTTCGGTTCTGATCGTCGACGACGATCACGATCTCGCGCGGATTCTGACCTTCTACGTTCGTCAGATCATGGGTCCCGTCGATGTTCGAGTCGCGCACGACGGGGAAGAGGCGCTCAAAGCCGTTCAGGAAGCAGAACCGGATGTGATGCTCCTCGATTTGCACATGCCGCGGATGAACGGCGTCGAGCTTTGCATGCAGTTGAAGGGTGAGGGGCTGGCGGACGCATCTTCGATCATCTCCGTGAGCGCGGGAGCCGCCGAACACGACGTTCAGCTCCTTCATCAACTCGGGATTCATCACTTCGTCGAGAAGGGCTCGAATCTGCGGGAACGCCTCCGCGCAGTCCTCGTCGAAGTGTGTGGTAGGCGCTAGCGTGGGGGCGGTGGGAGTGATTCACTCGTCCGAAGCCGTCTCTCGAAGCTCTTCTTCCAAGCGGCGAATCGTACGCTTGAGCTCGCGAACCTCTCGTGCGGTTGCCAGATTCAGTCGGCGCGCCATACGTTCGAAGCGCCGATCGATTTCCTCTTGGACTCGACCGCGAAAGCGGAGCCCCCGCATCAAGGCCTTCTGCATTCGCGGATCTCGGAGCAGCTTGGCGACACGTGGATCTTGAAGCAATCGAAGGAGCCGACTCTGGAGATCGCCCATCGCGTCACTCCTTCGTGGGCTACCCGATGATGGCCTGCAACTTGGTTGCGAGGAGGGCGTTACCGGTCACTTTGATTTTTCCGTTCATGAAGAACTGCATCGCGGTGCCGGGCTTTTCGGTCAGCGCCTTCCAATCCTCGGTGGAGATCTCGATGGTGCACTCGGCGTTACCGAAGTCGCCCTCCGTGACTCCCGGAGCGTCTTTCATGTTAACAGTCCAGACCCCGCCCCCGTCACCGTTCACCTTGAAGAGAAACACCGCGTCGACCTCTTTGGCTCGGTCGACGTCTTTTTCGATCGATTGAGGGATACTCTGCGTGAATGAAGTCTGCGCGTCAGGCATGGCGAGGGGATGGATTGGTGAGCTAACTACGTGCCTAAATCGGTGTCAAGCCGACGCGGCTCAGGTGCCAGTCTCTAGATCCTGGGCGAGGTACGCGAGGATCACTTCATCCAGCGTCTTCTCCGACAGTACTTCGTGCCCGAACGGAGTCATCGGCGGCCGGGAGGCCCGCCGGTTCGTGCCCGAAGGGGGTCGCACATATTCGTAGCTAGGGGAACCCTCCACGAGCCGAGCCGCCGCGTGTTCCAACACCTCCGTCGTGACGGGCGTGTCCGCATTTTCGCCGACATCTGTCTCGTTGTCGCCGCCCTCGTCGTAGACCCCATCGCGAAGCGCGATGAAGACGCGCTTATGTTGCTCCTGCATGAGGCTCTTCACGAGGGGGGCTAGGTTTTCGGCGCCCACGTGTTCTTCATACGAAGTCTTCTCCGACGCGATGATGCGTCCGCCATCCGCGAAAAGCTGCGTGATGACGTGAGGGCGCTTCACCCCCGAGTCCTCGGTTTGAATGTGGTAGAGGTTTCCCTTATGGCGTACGTTCGTGTTGTATCCCACGAGCGGTGACGGATTCGCTGCCATCCCTCAAATCATATCCCAGAACAAGGGGACAGTCCCCTTTTCCCAGGGATCAACAGGAACCCCCCGTTAGGCCATGGCCGGAA
>Ga0255058_10001151_pt1 | contig 14984 bp, 11 predicted proteins | sample Cases_109_9_MG_FD_188637 | JGI IMG/M metagenome (GOLD analysis project Ga0255058, IMG submission 188637) | Seawater microbial communities from Amundsen Gulf, Northwest Territories, Canada - Cases_109_9 | ecosystem: Environmental > Aquatic > Marine > Gulf | place: Canada: Northwest Territories... | reverse complement strand
AACGATGAGCTGTCCACCAAAATACTCGTTAATTGTCGTAAGGCCATGAAGAGCAATGGCAGGCTTTTGATCGTCGACGCGGTAATTAAGCCGGGGAATGCGGTCGACATAAACAAGTTCCTCGATATTCAGATGCTGTTGTTGTCAGGCGGATGCGAGCGAACAAGGAAGGAGTTTCAGAGTCTTTTGACAGGGGCCGGCTTTGCACTCGTCAAGATACACCCGACAGCAGCCATGCACAGTATCGTTGAGGCCAAACCCGTGTGAGCCCACAAGAAACCGCATATGATGGAAAAATCGCACTGGTAGTCAACGAAGAGTTAGAAAAATAAATGGTCGCAAGAAGAAGGACCTCCTCAAGGCATCGGATTTTATTTGCTGGCATCTAAAACCTGCCTTTACAAAACTGCATGTATTCCATACATACCTTCAAAATTTCCAACCCTTCAAAACCTGAGATATCATATAATTGACATTGAACCATAATTAAGTTATTTCCAATTTAACAATTCAAAGTTCTTTTGTTTTTCCTCTCAACATTTTCTATAAGAAAAATTTCCAGAGGAGACAAAATGAAATGCCCGAAGTGCAAGTCTGAGAATCCTGAAACAAGAAAGCTTTGCCGAGAATGTGGGGTGCAAAACTTTTGCTGATTTGCCCAGAATGCAACGCTGAAAATTTCCCAGGAGATAAATTCTGCGGCGAATGTGGTTACAACTTGACCGTTCCGTCAGAGGTAACCCCCAGAGATCTTTCCATTGATGATAAGCTGGAGAAAATTCAGAAATACCTTCCTAAAGGCATTACTGAGAAAATCTTAGCACAAAAGGATAGAATCGAAGGTGAGCGCAAACAGGTTACAGTAATGTTTTGTGACATGGAAGGATTTACCCAACTCTCAGGAAAATCTGGCCCGGAAGAAGCTTACGCCATCATGGATCAGATCTACGAGATTCTCATCCACAAGGTGCATGATTATGAAGGCACGGTCAATGAGATGACCGGGGATCATCTGGGTTCTGAACAACTTTTGCAAAATGTTAAACCGCCATCATTATAGCATTCTAAATTATTGTGAATATCCCATCCATACTGGAAAGCTGGAAGAGGTAAACAATAAGATTAAGATCATTAAGCGTAAAGCATATGGGTTCCATGATCTGCACTACTTTACGTTGAAAATTTATCAGGCTTTCTACAATTAAATTGGAGAAGATTAAAAAAATAAATATTTAGCTTGCTATTATGTATAAAGGTGCTTAGGATGTGCCATCAATTAAGTCCCGCTGTAAATTGGCGGGAGGGTTTCTTTCTGTGGGAATTATTAGTTTGTTAAACGCTATCATCCTTCAGTTTGTAACGTTGAAATTTTCGAAAGGAGGATGATATTATGACAAATGGAACTGTTAAGTGGTTTAATGACTCCAAAGGTTTTGGATTCATCGAGCAGGAAACCGGACCGGATGTATTTGTGCATCATAGCGCAATCAATGCGACCGGTTTTAAATCTCTCAGTGAAGGTGCGCGAGTAACCTTTGACATTGAGCAAGGGCCAAAAGGTCCGGCTGCTGCCAATGTGACCGCTGTCTAACCTGCTTTTTAAGGCAATTAAAGGCATCTCCTGTGAAATGGGGGATGCCTTTTTTATTGATCGCTCGCATCAAACCACAATTATGCCGGCCGAGCTTATTTTCCCTGTGATCAGCGATCTTATCGATCCGGCAACCGACCAGAAAGGATAGCCATGGCAAAATCTCATTACCAGTTCAAGAAACGTTAGAAAGAATTGGCCAAGAAAAAAAAGCAAGAGGAAAAAAGGCAACGCAAGCTGGAAAACAGGGCGGTTGAAACCGATGAGACTGAAGAAGACCCGACCCCTTCAATGGAAGACCAGTGAGCATAGGGACCGGCCTGCACCCATTGCCGGAGCTATACAATGGTAATAATTGAGCATAAAAAAGGCCGGGCGAAAAAAAAGCAGGTGGGTTTTCATGAGGGCCGGAAAGTGACGCTGCTCATCTCCGCTCGAACCGAGATTGGATTTATCGCCGTCATCAACGGCACCCACAAGGGTACCCTGTATAAAAACGAAGTGTTTCAGCAGCTGAAAATCGGTCAGGAAATTGACGGGTTTATCAAAAAAGTGCGTGACGACCAAAAAATAGATCTTTGCCTGCAAAAGCCCGGCTACAAAGCCATCGATACCCTATCCAAAAAAATTATGGACAAATTACAGCAACAGGGCGGGGTTATCGAGGTCACCGATAAAAGCCGGCCGATAGTAATTTCCGATCTTTTCGGCGTTAGCAAAAAAACATTCAAGAAGGCCATCGGCAACCTATACAAAAAAAGACTGATTACCCTCGAAAAAAACGGCATCCGGCTGCAGAAAAAAAAATGAAAAACCCTGGCCGGAGCTCAGGTGAGATTTTTTGACGCCGATTTTCTGATTTCACGGATTCAACACTGGCTTTTTCTACCTTGCATATTTTCTCAACATATGAGGCAGCACGTTGCAAGGCCCATAACCTGCAAATTCCCGTTTTCTTGTTTGATCTGATTGTTGAAAATTCTGCTCAATCTGGAAACATTGCGGTGGTTATTTCTGATATGTACCACGGGTTTCCTATCCGTGTTAAAACCTGAGATATTCCATACATACCTTAAAGAAATAGAGACCATCAAAACCTGTGATATTCACTTTTTTGTTAAAAAGGATGGTTTGATTTTTACTGCCATAATTCGATAAAAACCGGAACCAAAATCAGTTTGGATATCCAAATTGTATCCCAACTCAAAAGGGTGAATCCTATCGCATGGGTTTGCCTTTTTTATTTGCCAAAATCCCCACTTTTAGGGCTTACAGTTTGACAGCAATTGTAACATCGTGTTACGTTGCATGCATCCATTTGGTATATGCAATAATATCATAAAGTTTAATGGCTTGCATACCCAACCATTTTTAATGCAATTTAGAAAGGATGATTGCTAATGAAAAAGTTATTAGTACTTTTATGTGTGATGCTATTCTTTTTTGGAATAACGGGAATAGCCAACGCAGCCCTTATCGACAAAGGGGGTGGCCTGATATACGATGATGTCAAGGGCCTCACATGGCTTCAGGATGCCAACTATGCTCGGACCTCTGGCTATCATCCAAATGGCAGGATGACATGGGATGAGGCCGTGACCTGGGCATATACACTTACGTACTATGATAAGCGTGGGACCTGGTGTGACTGGCGTCTGCCCACAACCGTGGATGGGCCATTTGACCATGGATACGATGGCACAACCACAGCAGGTTGGAATATCATCAGCAGTGAATTGGGATACATGTATTATGATAATCTGGGGAACCGGGGAGTGTATGATACAAGCGGGGTTCCTATACCAGGCGGGGGCCTAACTAACACCGGTCCTTTCACTAACGTGCAGGGCGACTACTACTGGTCAGAGACTGAGTATGCTTCCAGGCCAATACAAGCGTGGGTTTTCAATTTCGGCCATGGCGGCCAGAACATTATCGGTAAGGCAAACCACTCATATGCCTGGGCCGTTCATGACGGCGAGGTTCCGCCCGTGGATTGTAAGGTAAAAACGATTAATATTCAAAATTTAATCAAATATGTGGAAAGTCTTGATCTGGAAGGTGTGTTGGAATTAAGCTTAATATCCAAGCTGCGAAACGCTATTAAGTCTTTCGAGAAAAAGCAATATAAAGCAGCAATAAATAAATTAACGGATTTTATCAAGGAAGTAGAAGCGCAACAAGATAAACAGATTCCAAGAAAAGATGCGAGTTTTTTAATAACGAAAGCACAAACGATAATCGACCTTATATTAAAATCATAATTCGATTATAAAATTTTATAGAAAAGGCTGCCCTTGTGTTCGGCGCACCTGGACAGCCTTTTTATTGCCATTTTCCGTTTAGCCTTCTTACATTCCGAGGGACGGTGTCTCGGCATCCTTTTTAATTCAGATATTCCATACATACCTAAGGTTTTCATCCTCCAGAAAACCTGAGATACTCCATACAATTCTGTAGATATCAGTTCTGAAAATTCCTTAGACACTTGATTTATATCTCAGGTTGAAGGAGTGAATCCAGGCAGATGAATTTGCCCTTTTTAATTGCTAAAACCCCCATTTTCCGGGACTCCGATTTGACAGCAACCGTAAAAATGCAATAGATTGCATGTATCCATATGGTATATGCAATAATTTCATAAAATTCAGCAACTTACATATTCTCATAGTATCTCAGTTCCGTGATATATGGTTTTCTGGCCAGAAACCCCCAAAATACCGCTACATTTTCCCAAATCATCCAAAAATAAAAAACCTATAAATTTAGCTTGACATATATACCACATTGTGTTACTTGAAACCTTTCTAATCTGAATTGAAACGATCATTCCGGCTCAAATAGATTCTGGTTTATCGTTAACCTGAACTTAATAATGAGGTAAGGATTCAATGGAGAAACCCCTCAAACTGTATGTTGGGCTGCAGACAAACGCGAAACACAATTTATTATTTTCGTTTGAGTCGCTCCCCAAAAACAAATTCTTAATCTTTTGAGTGAGATCGAGGAGGAAAGAGTGAGACTTCTTCTTGCCATAAGTGTTTTCGTCATATCGATTGGCTTAGTTGCCGGTTCGGCGCATGCGCAAAACTGTGTCTTTTCGGGATACGGTACTCCGGCACCATTTACCGCCAATTCCTACGGAGCATTGGGAGATTCCACAGACCTCCTCAATGATGGTTTCGTGCCAGCCATTTTGGCGTCCAACTATGCCACACCCTACGTCATAGATTTGGGAGTGTGGGTAGATGACGACTTTGCAAATGATTCGCCAGATGCTCCAGCGGTCGTACTTTCCTATATAGATCATCTCAACTGCATTAATGCTCTTGGCGACAAAGTCAGTTCAACTGACGATGTAAATGAGATTTCTTTTCGGATTCATGAGAACCGAATTAGACTCTCGTCAAATAGCACGCCAGATGTTCCGGGAACCAGTGGTCTCTGGGTACAACAATTCCATGCCGATTTTCTTGATGAGTTACAGTCGCAAGGAGCATCGGCGACTATCAATGTGCTCTTTTCGACACGACCGTTGATCGAACTAAATTCAACTGGTGGCTGGGGCGGCCTTGGCGGCGCTTCGAATGGCGTCGGTCAAGGACAGGCAATAGTCGGCGTCAATCCAAATCTAATGACGGACGGAGCGAATCCGAACAACGAAGACTGGTGGGGAGATATTGCAGCTCATGAAGTCTCACATGCAATGGGAAGAGGTGGCCACAGCAGCAGATTGTACGATGTAATGTGTTGCCAGGGAACGAACTACAGTCCTACTCAAATGTTTTTTACTCCCTCAGACGAGTTTTCCATGAGCTCCAGTACCTGGAACGCAATAGTGGACAATGATGGTGACACATCAGACAATTTCGCAGATCCATACGCCACTACTCCAAATCCAGTAACTAACGAAACGTGGGATTATCAGCAAATCAGCGGTTTCCTAACCACCCACGCTGATAAACTGAAAGGCGATGTATTCCTGGCCTACTCACGGAAAGAGCAATTCCGGGGTCATGGCTGGAAAGCGCACGATTGGTTCTGCATTTATGACGAAACCTGTGCGGTTGGAGACGTAGACGCCAACGGAAACGATGAAATAGTCGCCTTTGGCAGGGGGCGTGAGAAGAATGTCTATCTTGCTGCAATGAATGGTTATGTGTACCAAGGTCATAACTTCGTCGTAGCTGAAAACTTCTGCGGCGATTCCCAGGTTTGCAAGGTTGCAGATATAGATGGAGATGGAGCAGCAGACTTAATCGCCTTTACACCCAATGGAACCAATATTGGCAAAGTAAATGTCATGCTCAATGAAGGTGACGGCACTTTCGACGGGGTTGTCCGAGAATGGCACTCATGGTTCTGCATCAACGACGAACAATGTGAGGTTGCCGACGTGAACGGTGACCGCATGGCGGACCTGGTTGCTTTCGATCACAACGGGAACGTCTATGTCGCCTTGTCGACTGGTCGTTCATTTAGCGGATACGGTGAAAAATGGCATAGGGAGTTCTGCTACGGCGACCAAGTATGCCGACTGGGCGATGTGAACGGAGACAACAGAGCTGATCTCGTTGCCTTTTCAAGATCTGCGCCCGGAAATGTCGGTGACGTCTGGGTGTCATTGGCATCAAGAAGGGAGAGGCATTTTGGAGCCGTCGAAAAGTGGCACGATTGGTTCTGCATCAACGACGAACAATGTGAGGTTGCCGACGTGAACGGTGACAACCGAGCGGATATCATCGCTTTTACTAGGAGAAGTACCGGCGATGTCTATGTCGCAACTGCAGGCGGAAGCGGATTCGTCGGCCATGGTGTCAAGTGGCACGACTTCTTTTGCATTAACGATGAGACCTGTCTTATGGCGGACGCAGATGGTGACGGTAGAAAAGATGTTCTTTCATTCGTGAAGTAGGTCATCTGCATCCCGAAGTGTGCCATTACTCAGCCCGCGATCACGTGTGCGTTCTCAATATTCGTCCTAGCTGAAATCGTTGAACTTTTCGCCCTCGGCGTCAACGCCCATCCACTGATGATACCGCTGGCCGATTCGTGTTTTCAGACTCGTTCTGACGGTCGCGATCGCGCAGAATCGCCTGTCCATACGGACGCTGACCAACCTCTCGCTCACTCTTATCCACAGCGTGCTCGCTCTGTTCGGCAGCCGCGAGGAACAGGCCATCGTGGAGCTGGCGCTTCGCCAGCAACTCATGATCTATGCACAAGATCGCCCGCGACGACTATCACCGCTCGATCGCACGTTCTGGGTCGTCCTCTCTCGACTCTGGCCACGCTGGAAGGAACATCTCGTCGTCGTTCGCCCTGAGACCGTCGTGCGCTGGCACCGCGATGGGTTTCGCCGCTACTGGCGATCCATCTCGACACCTGGTCCGGGTCGCCCACCGATCCCGGAGGAAACGAAGGCCCTCATCGTACGGATGGCCACGGAGAATCGCTGGCGTGCACGGAAGAGCCAGGCCGAACTGATGAAGCTCGGCATCCGCGAGCGAGCCACTTTCCCCGTCGAGATCCAGGTGCACCATCCACCGATCAATGGACAGCGCGTCTCGCGCTGGAAGGCCGTAGCCCAGGGTGGAGTCGAACTCTACACGGGCTGGCGATTCCAGCACCGCTGCCAGCTGCTGCCCGGTGCCTGGCTTTTCGAGGTCTATCATAACGGTAAGATCCTGGCCGCCAAGGAGTTGATGATCACGGTTGCCCCCGGGCAACAGGGAACGGACGGTTGCCCAGAGCCGTAGGGTGCAGGCGCCCGCCGCTAAACTGTGGCTGCTATCCACAAGGCGGCCGAAGCACCGCCATCAGATTATGTCCACCATCAAGGTTGGGTAATAATTGCATTTAAGAATGCCCTGTGGCAACTACTCCATTCAACGAACTTTAAAAACGGTACAGTTTACCAAGCCCAATGGGAAGCTGCCCTGACGATGAGCGCTAATTATGCTGCAAGACGTGATCTGATCCATTTCTTGGATGTGTTGCAAAAATCACATGAATAAATAAACTACAATACCGTTGATATTCCATACATACATTCAAAATATCCAGCCTGCTAAAACCTGAGATATCACCTATGCGATCAGGTCAGATGAATGAGGCAATTTCTGCTTTAAACATTTCGTGTTGAGGTGATCTCAGAGGTTGTGATATTGATTTGATTTGTGAGGATTTTACGAGGTTTCTTCTAATAGATGCATCACATTTCAAAAACAGCATGGGTGATTTTCAGGGCTTTTTTTCCCAGTCTGTTTATCGAAAAGTGCCTTCTTGACAATACGCTCTTCATCTGGTAATTGAATCCTGGTTGTCTGAAGCCGCTTGAGACTTGCTATTGCATCGTTGCAATCAAATATGTTGCGATTCATCTCAAGTGGCCACACAAATCTGTTTTTCTGTTGATCTGTTTTCAAAAAGCGAATTCTTATCCTTTTTTATCCTTGATCTTCCCATAGAGAAGTAGCTGGCCTATGCTCAAGCGCCGGGGGATTCCATACGGGGCGGGTATGACGAACGTGGCAAGCCATGGGGTACTAATCGAGAAGAAGAAATGAATGTTATGTCGCAAGAGATTTGTTTAACCAGAGAGGCAAGGAGGAAATTCATTTGAAGAAGCTGCTCCTGGTGCTGCCGAAAAACGAAAGGGGTCTGTTGGGAGGGGTCTCGAAGAGCGGGAAGGCCGGTCTTGTCAGGTTGAGTCTGCCGACTGTTGCCGCACTAACACCTCCTGAATGGGACGTGGAGATCCTCGATACCCGGACCGCCCCTGTTGACTATGATGCAAAGGTGGATCTTGTGGGCATCACAGCCTATACGGCTGAAATCCCCGGAGCCTATAGGATGGCTGATGGATTTCGAAAAAAAGGCATCACGGTCATCATGGGCGGAATTCATGTTTCAGCCCTTCCTGATGAGGCCCTTCAGCATGCCGACAGTATCGTCGGCGGCGAGGCCGAGGGAGTCTGGGATGAAGTGCTCCGGGACGCTGAAAGGGGAGAGTTGAAATCCCTCTATCGTTCAGACGAACTGATTGATATGGCGGGAATGGTGATACCGCGCAGGGACCTTGTGGACAGGAGCATGTACTCGTCGTTCTATTCTTTGCAGGCGACCCGGGGCTGTCCGCATAAATGTGAATACTGTACGGTGACAGCATTCTTCGGCCATAAGTACAGGACAAGACCCGTAGATGATGTAATCAGTGAGATACAGGAATTCGACAGCAAAGCCTTCTTTTTCGTAGACGACAACCTTACGGGCAGGCCTGGCAGGGCAAAGGAACTCTTCAGGGCCCTCCTTCCCCTCAAGCGGTCCTGGGGAGGACAGACCACGATCAATCTGGCGAATGATGAAGAGCTCCTCTCCCTCTATGCACGAAGCGGGGGCAAATACGCCTTCATCGGATTTGAGACCCTCTCGGAAAGCAATCTAAAAAGAATGAACAAATCCTGGAATTCACCTGACGGGTACAAAGAAGCCATCAAAAAGATACATAAGGCAGGCGTGAGCATAGTAGGCAGTTTCATTTTCGGCCTGGACGAGGATGACACCTCGGTCTTTGAAAAGACGTACCGCTTTATCATGGACAACAATATCGACGCGGCCCAGTTTCACATCCTCACCCCCTTCCCCGGCACTGAGCTCTATGATGACATGGACAGACAGGGGAGAATAACCGACCGGGACTGGTCAAGATATCACACAGGAGAAGTCATCTGTCAACCCAAAGGCATGACCGCCGACGAACTTCAGCGCGGATACTGGTGGATTTATCACAAGACCTATAGATTGGCGAGTATGCTTAAAAGGGGCCTTAGGAGTCCGAGAAATATCGTATACCGCGTGGGGTCGAACCTGAGCTACAGGAATAAGGCGCTGAAGATGCCGGTGGTTGGGAAGGTGTGAGCTATCCGCTATGAGCTCTTGGAAAAATCGAGGATCTCATAAAATTTTCTGCTCTTCTTACTAATTTATCTATACAATATATTGGAGTGATGGAATCTGACCTGAAACCTGAGATATTCCATACAAACCTCAGTTTTTCATCCTCCAGAAAACCTGATATATCAATATGGTATCTGCAATAATTTCATTGATTTCGATAACTTACATATTCTCATAATACATGGGATTTTGCCGAAGATATGCTATGGCATGTTTTTCAGGTTTTTGGAAAAGTTAACTTATTGGGATTTCATCTACACGTTTGTAATTTGGGACAATTTGTGATATTTTAAGATATCAAAGGTTTTAAAAGGCGTAATTTTTTGCAAGTACTCTCAATCAAAAGGTGGAAAATTTTCCATCTAATATAAATTTTAGAACCATAAAAGGGAAATATGTCAGACGAAAAAAGTGAAAAATTGGCCGTATTAATAGATGCCGACAACGCCCAACCTTCTATTGTTGACGGATTACTATCGGAAATCGCAAAATATGGAACAGCTAATGTAAAAAGGATTTACGGTGACTGGACGCTGTCAGGCCTTAAAGGGTGGAAGGAAGTTCTTTTACAGTATTCAATACAGCCCATACAGCAATTTGGGTATACTTCAGGGAAAAATGCAACTGACAGTGCATTGATAATTGACGCAATGGATTTACTTTACACGGGCAAATTTGATGGTTTTTGTATCGTATCCAGCGATAGTGATTTCACTAAGTTAGCATCAAGGATAAGGGAAGCTGGTCTTTTTGTATATGGATTTGGGGAGCGAAAAACTCCTAAAGCATTTGTTTCTGCGTGTGATAAGTTTGTTTTCACTGAAGTGCTGCGTTCCAAAGATGATTATAGTGAGAAAATAAGGCGCAAGACAACCAGCGGACTTAAGAAAGACACAAAGCTCGTTAATTTATTAAGAAACGCTGTTGAGGCGTCTTCGGACGATTCTGGTTGGGCTCATCTTGCATCCGTGGGTAGCAACATTGCCAAGCAGGCACCAGAGTTTGATCCACGAAACTATGGTTACAAAAAGTTGGGAGAACTTGCATCAGCAACAAATCTATTCCAGATCGAAGAAAGAGCTATTGGCGTTGGACCCTCAAAGGCAATTTATTTAAAAGACACAAGAAAGAAATAGGAAGCAAAACTTCCAACAATGCAGATGAAGCTGACGTGAAGAAACGGTGAGGTTTACCGTAAAAGCCGTGCAGGTTCGAAACTTATCAGGCACACAGCTTAGCCGTGGTCTTAGGCGATGTGCAAATTTATAATTTACTGCAAAAGGAGATCAGAATGAATATCTATGTAGGCAATTTATCGAATGAAGTAACCGAAGAAGATTTAAAACAGGCTTTCGAGACTTTCGGGGAGGTCGAATCCGTAAAGATCATAAAAGACAAATACACTAACAGATCAAAAGGATTTGGATTCGTGGAGATGCCCTCTAAAGCTGAAGGGCAGTCTGCAATCGATGACCTAAATGACAAAGAGCTAAAAGGAAAAGCGCTTAACGTGAATGAGGCTCGTCCTCGCACCGAAAGTCGCGGTCGTGGAGGAGGATACGGCGGTGGCAGAAAAGGACAAGGTGGTAGCAGAGGAGGACAAGGTGGTGGTAGAGGAGGGTATGGCGGTGACAGAGGAGGACGAGGGCGAGGCAGATAAGGACCAAAGAGTGGCCGTAGCTTCTAATTATCGGTATTCAACATATATAACCAACTTATCGCAAATGGGCCTAAATTGCAGATATGCCTTATAGTATCTGTACAAAATTTTGCTACTCAAAAGTACCGATACTGTAAACATATCAAAGAGCAAACGCCTTTTGAACTATCTGTAAAAATCACGTGAATAAACGTTCTACAAAACCGTTGATATTCCATACAAATCTAAGTTTTTCATACTCCAGAAAACCTGACATATCAATATGGTATCTGCAATAATTTCATTGATTTCGATAACTTACATATTCTCATAATATCTCAGTTTGACAATTATTAGATAAAAGCAAGATGTTGTAGTTATCCTTTTCTTTTATGAGTGAGAATTGACAATTAAAGCCCACAATGTTATCAAGGTAAATTAATTGCTTGATTGAATTCAAGATTTGTTTCAGGTAATGTTCTTGGGATCCCAGAATATGATTCTGTGGTACGTAAAATAGACGTCTAATCAATATCAATGTTGTACTGCCCAACGTTGAGCATCTTAACTGAGCGTTAATCAATGTACGATAAAAACCGCTACCCTCTTACCGTAGGAATACTCCTTTTCGATGAGGTTGAAGTTCTCGATTTTTGTGGGCCCTTCGAAGTATTCTCTGTGACCTGTAAGGATGAGGAGAAGTTGTTTGAAGTCATTACGGTTGCTGAGAATCGGACGATTACAGCTCGAAATGGCTTAAGGGTGAAACCAACCCATACACTCGATTCTGCTCCGGAGTTTGACATATTTTTAACCCCTGGTGGACTGGGAACCCGGAAAGAAATTCATAATACCGCTCTCGTTGAATGGATTAGAAGACGAGCAGAAAGGTCAGATCTCGTACTTTCAGTTTGCACTGGAGCATTGCTTCTTGCTAAGGCTGGATTACTGACGGATTTGAAGGCAACCACTCATCGTGCCGGCATTGATTTGCTGCGGGAGTTGTCACCTTCAACGGAAATCCTTCAGGGTGAACGCTTTGTCGACAACGGAAAGTTTGTCCTTTCCGCGGGCATTTCTGCCGGTATCGATATGTCCTTTCATATTGTGAGTCGCTTAATTGGAACTGACATAGCGCTTCAAACTGCTAGATATATGGAGTACGAATGGGAACCGGGACGTGATGGTAAGGTCGTATAACAAGCGCCTGCAGCAGATGGCAAGACGTTGGTGATTATCGGATTATTTGGTATGCTCGAAAGGCTGGTAGCGATGGAAATGGCCATTCTTTCTGAGAAAATAAAAAAAATGGCAGACACGATTGGGATTGATGCATTGGGATTCGCGGATGCGTCTGAATTTTCAGGTTATGCCCTAAGCCACTCGAGACGACGGGATCCAAAACTGTCTTTACCGGATGCGAAAACAATTATTGTTGCGGGTATCTACATTGGCGGTTTGAGTCTTCCGGCCTGGGAAAACTCCTGGTATGGACGAACAAGCCGACTTTATCTTTCAGGTTTTTTTCTTGACGTTGTGAAACCGCTTGAACCCATACTTTCTTTTCTGAAAGATGAGGGGTACAGGGCGATTGCTTGTGATAGTTCTGAAAGTGAAGGGTCAATACTGCCGCTGAAACTGGCAGCGATCAGGACCGGTTTGGGATGGCAAGGGAAACATTCATTACTAATTTCCAGAAAATATGGAACATTTCTGGCTCTGGGTGGAATCGTGACTGACGCGGAGCTTGAACACAATACAAAAGAAGAACCGAACCGATGTGGTAGCTGCGATAAGTGTCAAAAGGCCTGTCCGCTAGCCGCGCTTGAAGAGCCATATGTATTGAATATAAACCAATGTCTTTCATACTTATTGCAGATTGAAAATATATCGAAAGCGGTTGTGCCGGTTTTCGGAAACCGAGTGGGTGATTGTGAAATATGTCAGCAAGCCTGCCCGTGGAATAAAAAACATCTTGATAGACCCCTGCCAACAAAAATGACAAAATCCTTTCAAAAGAAAATTCAATTTTGGGAGGATACTTTTTATCTACCTAATTTGCTCAAACTACCCGAAGAAGAATACAGGGAAAAGTTTGGTTATCTCAATACGAGTATTCCATATAATATATTTCATCGGAATGTTTTACTTGCAATGGAAAAGGTAAAAGAGATTAATGACAAAAAACACTCTTAGGAAGATCAGCTTTGGCCGATCATCGCCGTAATCACCTTAAACCCCTCCTGGTCAAAGGCGGTAGCGATTTCATTTTGAAGCCCCCCGTTAGGTGTAAGTGCCACCATATATCCGCCCCGTCCACCACCGGTCAACTTGGCCCCCAATGCGCCCATACTGATGGCTTTCTCACACAAATAAACCAATTTTTCGTGGGATAGGTCCATATCGATCAACATCTGGTGGTTGGCGGTCATAATCCGGCCCACCGTTTTAAGGTCATATTCAACTATCGCCTGTCTCATTTCATTGACTTGTCCCCGAATGGTATCGAGCCGGGACAGAAATTCGGCAGGATCCCGCTCTTTCTCTTTTTCTACGTAAATATCCAGTTTAGAAGTATCTGCGGTGATGCCGCTGTTCGCTAACACAACCCGCAGAGGTTTTCTGATATTTATCTGTTCGAACATTTTTTTCTTTTCTATAATTTGATAGAGCAACAACCCCCCATAAGTGGAAGCCGTGTTGTCAACGCCGCTGGGGGTCCCATGATAGGCAAATTCGCCTTCCCAGCCCACATGATTGATCTGTTCAATAGAATATCCCAGGTCGAATTCATCATTCAATGCCCGGGCCAAGGAAACACAACTGGCAGCGCTGGCCCCCACACCGCTTCCGGCAAGGAGAGAGCCGCCATAAGTGATCTTAATCGGGGTTTTTTTGATATCGATCTTCATCACTTCCAATATCCGATTAATAGAATCGATTTGCTGGTTTTCTTTTTTCTTTTTATAACCAGGGACCTCTTTACGGTTGTCTTTCAGAATCCACCCTTCGCCTTCAATTCTTTCGACGGTCGCCTCGGTGACGAAGGGAAGGGCGCCCACTATAGCCGGGACTTCCCGCAAAACAAATTGATCCCCGATCAGTATGGTTTTCCCAAACGCTGTTCCAGTACCCATATTGTTCTCCTTTTCAAATTCTCAGTTTTCGTAACGGGTCAAAGGGATTGGTGTCATCGGGCACCTGTCCCGCTAAATGGCGGGGTCCGCTTTGGTCAGTATTTTTTCCATCTCTTCGATCAGTGCAGCTTCTTTACCGATGGCGACTGTTGTCGCAGCGGTCAAGCTGTGACAGGCATCAGAAAATCCCCCGACCCTTGCTGTCGCTTCAGGGAGCAATATGTTAAGCGCCATTGTTTTTCCAGATCTGATTTTCTCTTCCATGGAGACGGAAACCCGCATGGAAATTTTTACCTCGTCCATCGGGATCGGTCCGAACCCGGGAATTTTGTTCGGTATGATCTGGAATCCCGCAATGTAACGAAGGGGATCGAAATCATCGGTGTTCTTGATGTTGTCACAGAATGCACCGACCATTTTCACCCCCATCGGTGAAAATCGATTTTTTACGTGAAACCACTGAATGTGTCGAGTCTTTTTCAATCCGCCGTTTCGTATTCTTTTGATTTGTTCATCAAACGCCTTGATCTGTATCGCCCTTAATTCTTCAACCATCCGATCGGAGGTCGGCGATATGCCTTCATGACAGACTTTGATACCGATATCCGGACCGTTTTGATAAAACCCGGCCGCACCCAGGGTGTCCAGATAGTCACCC
>Ga0255058_10001150_pt1 | contig 14985 bp, 7 predicted proteins | sample Cases_109_9_MG_FD_188637 | JGI IMG/M metagenome (GOLD analysis project Ga0255058, IMG submission 188637) | Seawater microbial communities from Amundsen Gulf, Northwest Territories, Canada - Cases_109_9 | ecosystem: Environmental > Aquatic > Marine > Gulf | place: Canada: Northwest Territories... | reverse complement strand
TATCGGGTCACATACCAACGCGATAGCTCCCCTAAAAACTTTTATCTTCCTTGTATCTACGCTGCGTTAAATCCTTCTGCCTAGTTTTTTGAATAGGGCTTAGATTTGCGAAGGCATCTACTGCGTAAGTCTACAAGTTTTCATCGGGTCACATACCTCTGTGCATGCTCCCCTCAAAAAACTTTTGCCGTATTTGTATCTACGCTAAATCCTTTTGTCTTGTTGTTTGAACAGGGCTTAGATCCGCGCAGGTATTTGTTATGTCAAGCGGCGATGCTTCTTGTGTCACTTACGAGATGTACGCTCCTCTCCTTACATCTCACGCTTTTCGATGATTGATCTCTTCAAATCTACCTTCTATTTTCTCTGCTTTTCTACTCCTTACGTGCTTACACCTAACGCCTCACGTCTGACTCCTTCAAATCTGCCCACATTCGTATCACTTCGCAATCGGTCAACATTTACAATTTAATATTTACAATTTGCAACTTACAATTAGAGAAGCGCATTTAGCTTCGAGTTAACTCTTCCCGCTTGCCTAAATTTTGGGTATATTGGGTGAGTGGATTTAGAATGGCGTAAATATATTGCTGAGTATTTTGGTACGTTCGCCCTTGTATTTGCGGGAACTGGAGCGATCGTCGTAGATGACGTCACGAATGGTGGTGTCGGTAACCTTGGTATCGCGGCCGCTTTTGGTCTGGTGGTCATGGTAATGGTCTACAGTCTAGGTGATATCTCCGGAGCGCATATCAATCCGGCGGTGACCCTCGGATTCGCTATTTCCCGGCATTTTCCCGTTTCAAAAGTCCCCTTATATTGGATTTCACAGTTTGGCGGAGCGATTACAGCGTCACTTCTAGTCAGGCTTTTATTTGGCAACACTGCTAGCCTTGGGGCTACAATTCCAAGAACAAGTATTACGACATCATTTATTCTTGAGATCATTCTCGGTATCTTTCTAATGGTAGTCATAATGGCTGTTGCCACCGGAACTAAAGAAGTAGGGGGTATGGCGGCGATCGCGATCGGAGGCACTATCGCTTTGGGCGCGATATTTGCGGGCCCGATCTCCGGGGCTTCAATAAATCCGGCAAGATCATTCGCTCCCGCATTAGTAACAGGTGATCTAAAGGACGTTTGGATATATCTACTCGCCCCGTCTATCGGGGCTATCGCCGGCGCTCTCTTCTACCAATTAGAGACCGACAATTTTAAAGGTGTTGTTGAACCCAAAAAATAAGGGATGGGAGAAGGCGATCAACTTTTTAGTTTTTCTATCTCTTGTTCTGTTTCCGCGGCGAAATCATCATCGAGGCCGAGTTCTAAGAGCGCCTTTTTCCCGCTTGCATTATAAGAGTCGACGATACTAAACGGAATGTCTTCTAAGAGCCAGCCGAGCGCCATATATGAGAATTCTTTTTCCATAGAGACATTTTCAGCTTTGGCAAACCTAGCTTTTAGGAAAAAAGTCTCCGCTAATCTCTTATTGTCTTTAAGGCTTTCGCTGTAATGATCCACTGGTCTTGGAATATGGTCTAAGAGTCCGTATTTAGCGCATAGTTCTGAGGTAACTCTATCAAGTTCACCAAAGTAGGATCTGAACTTCTCGGTATTTGCCGGATCAAAAAGTTCACGTAAACTTTCCAATTTTTCAGGAAAACTTCTTTCAGCCACATCCCAAAAAAGCATATCAAAGGGCTCGGGGATTACTAGGCTGCCCAATATAAAGTAGCTACCGCCGGCCTCCTTAGTTTCCTCGATCATGTCTTCGATATTTTCATGATCGTCTCCTATGTAAGGTATTAGAGGAACACAGCAAGTACCGGTAAGGATACCTTTATTTGCGATCTCTCGCATCGCCTGAAACCGTTCTCCTGCTGTGGGAGTATCTTTTTCAAATAACTTAAGATCATCGCCGGTCTTGGGATGTTTTGTAGAATTGGTAATTGACATCGAGACGGCGGCCCATGAGTTATCGCTTATCTTTTTTATGATGTCCAGGTCTCTAACCACAAGCGGGGATTTCTCGTTGATGTGAATAGGAAAATCCTTCTTTTCAGCTATTTCTAGCATTGCCCTTATCTCTTCCAGGTCAACTTCTATGGGCTGATAGTCTCCAATTGTTATGACGTCTTTTTCCAAACTATCCAGCTCGACAGAGAATTTTGATTGAGCATCCTTTTTTATCGCCACCTCACTACCGTCGTTGGCGCTGATATTGTAGCAGTATGCGCAATCATAAGAGCAGCCCCGATAAGGGCCGGCATTATATTTTGTCCAACACCATCCACCGTCAACATATTTATGGGTAGTGATGATATTTTCTACTTCGATCTCTGGAAAATTTTCATTCATGAATATGTATTATAGATAGGTAAGGCCTCTGTGGCTAGGATACTTAAAAAAAATGATATATCATATTAAAACGATTAAAGTTTATATTAGTTAAATCCGATTGATAGATTATTATGATGATATTTACCGCTGTTCTTATGTATATAATTTTAGCTGCAGCTATCCTTAGCGGTGTACTAGCCGTGTTCATTGCCGCCTCGACTCTTTTTTCATCCAAAACTGTTGTTTCCCAGAGGGAAGTCCAGCTCGGTGAAGAAGTCCAAATATTTGCAAGGATTGATGAGAGAAAAGAGAAAAAGAAGAAACGTAAGGTTAAAAAAGAAAAAGATTCCAAAACAAATCTGAGTGATTCATTGGTAGAGAGATTAGCAGATCTTCCTGAGGGCTATCACGTATTAACTGGATTAGAGTTAAAACTTACAGAACCGGTATCAATAAAAGATAGTGAGACTGATCGTGCCGAAGTAGATTATCTTGTCATGGGACCAAAGAGGATCTTTCTTTTTAAACCGATCTCCATAGACAAAGAGGGCACTAACATCAGGTTGGAAGAGAAGGTCGTTTTTGAATATTTAAAGAGGAATCTGACGAGAGAATATCGGGTCGTCGGCTGGTTGGTGGGCGAAGGTGATAATGACGGTAACACCAAGATCGTTTCCGAACAAGAGTTAATAGGTGAGGTAACCAAGTTAGAGCGCTATTCTCAAGGAAAGAAAAGTAGGCCGGTAGGCGAGGATGTCCATGAGATCCTTTCAGTCCTTAAACTCTCACGGTGGGAGAGCGGAGAAAGCGATAAGCAAGATCAAGGCACCCACGTCTTCGCGTAGAATGCTTTGGGAGTGCCGATAGCGAACACTACTTCCGCTACCTTTTTTACCAGAGCTTAGAGGTACAGATTTCTTAGCGGCAATCCGCAACTATCAGAAGAGACACCACTGTTTCTGGCAATAACTCTAACCCTTAGCTTTATCTCTAGTCTGTTGAATTGATTTTATTCCAAAAAAGCCCTATGATAATGCTGCTAAATACGGTGATTTAGGTATAAAAAATTTTAATAGGGGTTCTATAATTTGTCTAAAAAAACATGGCAATTCATTTCGGTTTTACTCGATGTCTTTTTTATAAATGTATCCATTGTTCTTGCGTTTGTAATCCGTTTTCAAGGAATTATCCCCGAATTTAATTTTCAAGCTTACACAAACCTGGCAGTATTCATCACCATAATTCAGATCGCCGCTCTTTTTATATACGATATCTACTTGCCCGAGAGGACGGAAGGAGCGGCCTCAATTTTCGGATCGGTGGTGAAGGCGGCGACGCTGGGCACTCTGGCAACGGTTACGCTCACCTTTTTTGTGGGTTTTTTCTCCTACCCTAGGTCGGTTTTTCTAATATCTTGGTTATTGTTAATCGTCTTCCTGACCGGTTGGCGCTTGGTTAGCGCTAAGATACTTCTCATTGATTGGCCGACGCAAAGGATCCTTGTCGTCGGTACAGGTGAGCTAAGCAAGCAGGTAATAAAAGAGTTAAAAGCTAGAAAAAAGTGGGGCTATGAAATAGTAGGAATAGTTAGCAGTAAGCTTAAGCCTACAATAGCTATCGACGGTGTTCCTGTTGTCGGGCTCGCGAGTGATCTTATCGACATTATCCAAAAGCAACAGGCCGACCGGGTGATAGTGACGACACCGATAAAACAGCGAGAGCTTCTTGAAGAGCTTCCAAGGACTCATTCGGCAGGAGTAAAAATCGAGATCGTTCCTGATCTTTACGAGATATTTATTGGTACGGTCGATCATAATCTCCTAAGCGACATACCTCTTATCGAGCTTACAAAGGAACCGGTCCCCGGTTGGGAGTCGCTTACTAAATCTTTGATAGACAGAATAGGGGCTGTGCTTCTTCTTATTATCACAACTCCTCTATTGCTTTCGGTAGCAATACTGGTTAAATTGACATCTTCAGGCCCCGTCATATTTAAACAGAAACGGGTCGGTAGGAGAGAGAAAGTATATTATCAGTATAAATTTAGAACGATGATCGCCAATGCTGAGGCAAAGACTGGTCCGATCCTTGCAATTGAGGACGATAAGCGGATAACTAGGATAGGAAACCATTTAAGAAGGTTTCGTTTGGATGAACTTCCTCAGCTCGTAAATATATTAGAGGGCCACATGAGTTTTGTAGGGCCGAGACCGGAGAGACCATTTTTTGTGGATCAGTTCAAAGAGGAGATACCCGGATATGTTGAACGTTTTAGAATAAAGCCCGGCCTTACCGGCCTGGCTCAGGTAAATGGTTCTTACGCGACGACCGCGGCGAACAAACTTAAATATGATCTTATATATATTTATCATCAATCATTTTTTTTGGATTTGAAAATATTATTTAATACTGTCAAGGTAGTGTTGACGGCACAAGGATCGAGATAGTTGGTAGCTAACAACAACCGTAAAATGAATAATAAAAAGAAAAACAAGGGCGGCCCAAAACGCCCTCCTAACGCTCCGATAACGAAAGCGGCTACAAAAGATCCGATCGAACTCTGGCTGGAGTATCTTATGTACGCGCTTGTCGTACTTATCCCTCTTACTTTCTCCAGAGTGACTTTCGATCAATTTGATATCATCAAGATGGCTATATTTAGGTATCTGACAGTAATCATGTTATTTGTCTGGTTACTCAAAGTCTTTACCTCGAAAAAGGTAAAGATAAATTGGTCCCGTCTTGATTATCTGCTTGTATCTTTTCTGGTAATAGCGTCTATATCAGCAATTACTTCGATCCACGTATTCTCGTCTCTTCAGGGAAAATTTAAGCGGTATGAAGGGATTTTCACTTTTATAAACTATGCTGTTATCTATTTTATAGCCCTTCAAGTCTTCGATGATAGAAAAAAGCTGGCCAGGCTCGCCCGCTTTATCGGTGTAGCGGCGATCGTCGTCGCCATATACGGCAGTCTTCAATATTTGGGTCTTGATCCTCTAAATTGGGGGGCGAAACCCTTCGAGGAGAGAAGCAGCTTTTCCAGTTTCGGAAACCCGGATCTCTTAGCCGCCTATCTTGCTCTAACTCTTCCGATCCTTCTTGGAAATTATCTTAGCGCCCGTAATAATCTTGAAACGGTGATGTTTGGCTTCGGCTTTTTTATTGTCGGCGGTTCTCTTCTTACAACTTCAACAAGAGGGGGATGGCTCGGTGCTCTTATCGGCGTTACCGTGTTTTTTATTCTTACAGCAAGGAAATTAAAACCTCAATTGGGGAAGATCGCTATTGTCGGAATCGCCTCACTCGTCTTATTGGCGGGATTGCTCGTATACTCGTCAAACCCCGAAAATAAAGTGATGAACTTGACGGGGCGGATTACCAGCGCGTTTAACTTATCTAGCGGAACTGTTGGCAGCCGAGTAGAGATATGGAAAGCTGGGCTTGCTATGGTCGGGGAGCGGCCGCTTCTGGGCCAGGGCCTAGGGACCTTCAGGATGGCCTCGGAGCACTTTGAGACTTTAGAATATGTAAAGATGGTAGGAGGTAGGACGGTTGCTGATAACGCTCATAATTATGTCGTCCAGATGCTTGCCGGCGCCGGCATCCCGGCAACGCTTTTCTTTTTATCATTTATATTTCTCATCTTTTTCTATGCATTTCGAGCAGCAAGAAATAACCCTGACGATGAACTAGACCATGATCTCACAAATGACTTTACTACCTTTGCCATTGTAATAGGTCTGATCGGGTTTGTGGTCTACCTTGGTTTTGTAGTCAAGCTTCTGAACAGTAATGTCGTAAACGATAACTTCCTTGCCAATCTGTTTTTTAGCTTCTTTCTGTGGCTGGCGTTTTCGTTGATGATCGTTATCCAGCAACCGGCAAAGAGATCTTCGATCAAGCAAAGGACTGATTATTCTTATCCGGCTCTCGTAGCTGCTGCGATCGGATACTTTGTCTATTTGTTGGCGGGGATCAGTGTCGTTGGTTCAAGCGCTCTATTTTGGATATTGCTAGCCGCTCTTATCGGGGGCACAAAGTTAAAGAAGACTTGGTCGAAGAGTCAAGAATCGGCCTTTTCGATCACTGTTCCCATAGCAATGGTCCTTATTGTTGCAATGTTTATAACCACATTTACAACGACAAGGATGTTGATCGGCGACTATTATTTTGCCAATGCTTATTTTCTTACAAATACCCGCTCCTTTGAGGCGGCAGCAGCCTACGAGAAAGCTTTTTCGATGTATCCTAACGCCAGGTACCAGACCGATCTTGGCCGTTACTACATCAGTAATGGAAACCTGGATCTTGCAATCGCGGCTTTTGAAAAAGCAAAGGCAGCCGAACCTGTTGAAGCCGATGTCAGGATATTCTTAGGCAACATCTACTACGAGAAATATTTAAAATCAGGTGAGGCTAAGTATAAAGATATGGCTATCGAAGAGATGACTTTTGTAATAGACAGGAGACCATACTCCGTCCCCGCCAACTATTTGATGGGTGGTTTTTATCGGGATAAGAAAGAGTACAAAAAAGCGGTGGAAAGATATCTGATCGTAGAAAGTATCAGCCCAACTTATGGCGATGTCCTTTCAAAGTTGGCTGAGGTCTATAAGGAGCTGGGCGATGTCGAACAGGCAAACTTCTATGTCGATAAAGCCGGCCAAATCTCAGGTAAATAATCTAATTTGACCTCCAAAAACACTCGTTTTTCATTTTTTTAGTCCTTCCTATAAAAATCTTATATTTAAACTCTAAAAACCGGCTCTTTTAGATAGCGAAATTTCGTTTCAGGAGGTATAATATACTCTGTGGATGGTAGTTTATTGTCGGTAAGTGGTTAAAGTTTGGCTAAGCTGGCAATAAACTAACTATCAAAGGGTCACTGACTTAAATATTATGTTTAATCAGCCGATACTTATGGTGCCAGTCGTTTTTTAGTATGGCGGCTCGACGAGTAAAAATAAGCGTGTAGTAGCGCTTTAGTCGACAGGTTGTAGTAGCATAAAAACTAGTCAGGCTTTTTTAAGCGATACAGCCGCTAGTGAGGTAAGAGTTGCCAGAAGATAGAAAGAGAAGCGTAGCGTCAATACAGGCTATTTTATTTGCGATGCTGGCTTTAGCTCTGATGGTCTCGGCGCTCTACTTAGTAGTAAACAAACCTGCCACATGGGTCATTAGTAAGAGAGAGAGCCGCGATTGCCTTCGTTGCCACGCAGAACTTATACCGAGTTTCGACAGTAAAGCCACGCACTACCCTTTTGATAGGAAAGCCTGCACCATGTGCCATACGAAGCATGGTGAAACCGAGATAAGCCAGATAAAGAAGGAAGAGTCCGGTTCTACGACCAGCGCCAAAGAGAAAGATGAATACGAAGGGTATCTCACCCGCTTTAAGGCACCGAAGCCGCGAGTGAAATCAAAGCTAAAAACCTCCATCGAAAAGTTATGCGTAAACGAATGCCATCAGGAATCTGTAAGCATTCAAGATGGAAAAAAATATAAGATGCCTCCGTTTGAGAAGCGAAAGTGTTTAAGTTGTCATGACCCTCACGCTTCAAAGTATGTGAACCTGACCGTGGCGCCTATTCGGACCATGTGTCTTTCGTGCCATCCAAAAATAGCTGAATATTACAATAAAAATGTTCTTCATCCACCGTTTAAACTGGGAGTTTGCACGTCTTGCCACAAACCGCATGCATCCAACTTTAAGCCGATGCTTCGGGCGGAGCGAAATATCCTTTGTCCGTCGTGCCATCCTAAGATCGCGAAATTAAAATTAAAACCGACCAAGATGGAGCCGTTCGAAAAGGGCGAATGCACCGTTTGCCATAATCCGCATGGCTCAAATAACGAGAAGATGTTTCAAGCACCGATACCGACGCTCTGTTTTAGGTGCCATAAGGGCATTGAGGAATTTCAAAAGAAAGCGGTTATGATGCCCCCGTTTAGAGAAGGTAAGTGCTTAAACTGTCATTTTGGCATGGCCGGTGATAATCCTAAACTGCTTAGGGCGCCGCTCGAAGGCAACAAGATATGTTTTCGCTGCCACGGTGAGAAGGAAGAGAACTTTAAGGGTATCGGCCATTCCAAGGTAGTAAGAAACGCCTCTCCATACCAGCCGGAAGGCGGGGTAGGAAGCTGCCTTAACTGCCATGAACCCCACGGCTCGAATTACGCAAGGCTACTTCAGATGGAGCAGATATCCCTCTGTCTTAGCTGTCACGGGCCAAGGCGTTACTTCGCCCATCCGATCGGTTTTAAATGGACTGATCCCTGGCATGGCGGATATTTGCGGTGTGGCAGTTGCCACGATCCAATGGGTAGCGGTCTCTTTAAGTTAAAAAGGCCGCCAAACGAAGAGCTTCCGCCGATGGCTGAAGGGCAGATCGATCCATCGGACGGGTTATGTACCAGTTGCCATAATCCCAAGGATCCGACATGGATGTATTTTTCACCGAATAAGTGGCATACCTATCAGGTTCCTGACGCCGAGGGCGGAGCGCCGGAACCGCCGGAGGATTAAGAATGGTGTGTTTCGAATGAGATTTGATGGTTGTATTAATAATCTGGTTAAATTGCTTTTCAACCTGCGATTTCAGTATAATAATAGGGTTGTGGAAAAGCATAAAATAAGCTTAAAGGATGTGGTCAAATAATGTCAGAGATCGATATAAGTTCCGAGTCGTTGGCGGACATATCGGAAGCTAAGGAGGATGTCAGCAGCAGTATTAAGAAAAGGCTTCCCCAGATAATCGGGATAGTCATATTGGTCGTAATCATTGCTACGATCCTGTTGCTTACCATAGGTAGAAACGGTGATAGTACGAGTGAGCTGACGACCGATGCTTCGACATTGATCGAAGCTGAAGAACTTTTTAATCGGGGCAACTTTAAGGAGGCCATCCCCAAACTTGAAGTCTATGTTGAGGAATACCCAAAAGACGCTGAGGCGAGGTCACTTTATAGCCAGGCTCTATGGCTAAAAGGCGATAGCAAGGAAGCGATCAATCAGTTTAAATTGGTATTAAAGGACGTTCCGGATAATGTTGATACTCTATACCGTCTCGGTATCCTTTACGCTCAAGTCGGCAAAGATAATGAGTCGCTGGAAAGCTTAAAAAAAGCGGTCGTGATAAACCCTGATCAAGCCTCTTCACAGGCGGAACTGGCAAAAGCGTATACCAGAGTCAATAAGTATGATGAAGCCATCGTTAGCTGGAGAAAGGCTTTTAATCTTTCCTCACCGACAAATATATCTTATAAGGCGAGTATCATGGCCGAGATCGGAAACACCTACCTGCTCAAGAAGGATGATGAAAACGCGAAAAAGGCTTATCAAGAGGGCTTAAGTATTGAGCCGGAGAATCAATTTTTGAAAAGCCAACTTAGTAATTTAAACGGAAGTTAGATAGATAACGGAGTAACGGTTGAACGCTAGTCGAAAAAAGAGGTCAATTAGTATTAGCTTAGCAGCAGTGCTTGTTCTTCAAGCCCTGCTTATTGTACTAATCGGACCGATATCCCCGGCTTCAGGCTCGGTAGTCAGCCTTACGCTGCAGCCTGGTTCGGCCGGCATCGACTCTCATATAAGGGAAGACAATACCGGTACTAATTACGGAAATAACCAGTGGTTGAGGATCAGGTCAGGAGGTGCTGGTGATCGTAGGACAATAATCCAGTTTGATATCTCCAGTATTCCCGCTGGAGTAAAGATCGAGTCAGCTTCTTTGGAGCTCCATATGGAGACTTCGGCCAGTGGAAGGACAGACGCTATCCATAGAGTTCTTGATGCCTACAACTGGACCGAGGGCGCTGTAAGTTGGCGAGATAGAACTGGCGCCGCTGAGTGGCCGGGTCGAGATGGTGGATCCGGAGAATATAATGCTACTCCAAGTGATTCAATTCCGACAGTCTCTGCTGGTAACTGGATGCAATTCGACGTGACGACAGATGTCGAAGGTTTTTATAACGGTACTTATACTAATAATGGTTGGATAATAAAGGACGCGACTGAGAATCAGTCAGGTGCTCAAAGATTCGAATCAAGCGATCATGCTACAGCCGGCAATAGGCCAAGATTGGTAGTCACCTACGTTCAAGGCAGTACGACGGTAGCTCCCTCCACGGCCAACGCCAATACCGCTCAAGCTTTTACTGTTACTCAGACAAATACAGGTGGCGCGAACGGCGACGAGGTGCATGAAGTAAGTTTTACCATTCCAAACAATTATACCAACCTTCCGGCAGCTAGCGCTTATACATTGACACCACCGAGCGGTAAGAACTGGACGGTGACGTCCGCTGACGGAGCGCAGGTAGTGATAGTAACTGCTGATACCGCCGGTGATGATCTGGCTAACGGTGAGAGTATACAGATAGATTTTACCGCTACTACTCCGGCTTCAGCCGGTGCTACAAATTGGAACTCTGGTATCACCGGAGCCGCGGGCGGTACTTTCAATCCGGCGGCACAGGTGGTCACCATCACTATAAATCCCGATCCGGATACTTCCATAGCTGATCCTAGCGGAGGCACGCTTAGCGGGACTACAAAGTTGATAACCGGAACCGCCACTGACGATACGGCAGTAGATGCGGTCGAGGTAGAGATAAGCAGAGACTCGGACGGTTGGTACTGGAACGGCAGTACCTGGGTATCGGGGCAGACCTGGAACAGTGCCACCATCACCTCGGGACAAGGGACCCCAAGTGCTAACTGGCAGTATTCGTGGACGCTTCCATCGGATGACGGTGGCGGCTATAATATTCAGGCCCGGGCGCTAGATACTGGCCCTACTGCGGATCCGACTCCGGCAAGCGTCAGTGTAAACGTTGACAATACGGCACCGGCGCCGGTTTCATTTACTATAGAATCGGATGACGTTTATACAAATGATACCGATGTTGTATTAGACATAGCGGTAAGCGGAGCTAGTGAGATGCGCTTTGCCGAGACGACAGCCGCACTTTCCGGTGCGACGTGGGAACCTTACGCAACGAGCACTTCATTCTTTTTATCGGCTTCGAATGGGACAAAGACGGTATACAGCCAGTATAAAGATACGATCGGTAATGAGACTACCCCGGGGATAGCCAATACATCTGATCAGATATTTTTAGACGATACCGCTCCAACGGTGGCGTCTACCAATCCGATTAATGGACAGAGTGGAGTAGATGCGGCATCGGTGATCGTAGCGACTCTAAGTGAGAACGATGCTATCGATGCCTCAACAATTAATACAAATACTTTTTATCTAAAAGACCCGGCAGATTCCACGGTGACGGCAACGGTTACCTATGACGGACCTTCGAACGAGGCCCGTCTTACGCCATCAGCTTTACTCTCATTCGATACCACGTATACCGCTCACCTCACAACGGGGGTAGCAGATATGGCAGGAAACACGTTGGCAAGCGAAGAGGTCTGGAGTTTTAAGACCGCTGCCGTAGGGGTGCTCGATACAGTGATCTCCGATCCGGTCGGCGGAACACTTTCCGGGACCTCAAAGTTGATAACCGGAACCGCTTCCGACGACACGGCGGTAGATGCGGTCGAGGTAGAGATAAGCAGGGACTCGGACGGTTGGTACTGGAACAGCAGTACCTGGGTATCGGGACAGACCTGGAACAGCGCCACGATTACTTCGGGACAGGGAACTCCCGGCGCAAACTGGCAATACTCATGGACATTGCCAGCCGATGACGGCGGTAGTTACAACATCCAAGCCCGAACGATCGATGACGTGGCTAATCCGGATCTGACCCCGGCAAGTGTCAGCGTAAACGTGGACAATACGGCCCCTACACCTAGCTCATTTGGCATAGAGAGCGGAGCTACTTACGCTAATACTACAACGGTTACTTTAGATATTTCAGCAAGCGGCGCGACCGATATGCGCTTTGCCGAGACGAGTGCGGCGCTCTCGTCGGCTGGTTGGCAAGCTTATAATGCCAGCGCTAACTTCAGTCTCTCGTCATCCGAGGGGACTAAGACTGTTTATGCTCAGTATAAAGATGGTGCCGGTAACGAGACTATCGCCGGCGCGGCAAACACTTTTGACGATATTTTTCTTGATAAGACAAGGCCGGCTGTAAGTGCTACTTTTCCAACGGAAGATGCTACCGATGTCGGTATCTTGACGGTGATCACCGTCACTTTAAATGAGAATAATTCGATGAACGCATCGACAATAAATAACAGTACTTTCTATTTAAAAGACCCAAGCGACAGTACGGTAACGGCGTCAATTACTTATGATAGCGGGGCGAAGGTAGCATCCCTTACACCGGATAGTCCGCTCGCTTTCGAGACTACCTACACCGCTCATCTTTCGACCGGAGTCGCCGATACGGCTGGAAACACACTTCTAGGTGAAAAGGTGTGGAGTTTTTCGACGATCCTTTCCTCATCTCATCCGCCGGGGGCGCCGACTTCAGTAAACGTTACTTCTGAGGACATGAATAATCATATAGAATGGACGGCTACACCGATGGCAAGTGACGGCGGAGCTGACTTTGATCCCTCTTCCGGCAATGGAGGATATAATATCTATAGGTCGACCTCACCGTCGGGGCCGTGGACGAAGATAAACGGAGCGCTTAGGCTTAACACCTCTTTTGACGACGCCTCCTTTGGTCCAAGGGGTATCTACTACTATATGGTGAGAGCCGAGGATCTGGGAGGAAGCGAAAGCCCTGACTCAAACGCAGCTGACAACCGAAAGATATCGGTTCAAAAAAATACTAGTACTTCCGGTGAAGTACAGTATCGTCCGGCAAACGGCCTTCTCGAGCTAGACATCCCGGCGCAATCGTCGGTAACTAATATATCGATACAGACGGCGACAAGGACAGTCTCGGGGATCACCCCGGCTGCCGATGTTTATTACATAACCCCAGGTGGAACCAATCTTTCACCAGCGGCGACGCTTACGTTTAAAACGGCCGGCGACCCGACAGGGGCTACGATGTGGTTCGACGAAGGCTCCGGCTGGCAGCTGGCTTCGGGCGGCATCTATGTATATGACGTACCCAACAAGACAGTAAGCTATAATAATATCGATCATTTTAGTTTCTATACGATTACTAATCCCGCGGACACCACTCCGCCCTCAGCGCCGGGAACGATGACGCTTTCTAGTCCGGGAGCGGGACAGGTAACGGTAGATTGGCTGGCGGCTACCGATGATCAGAGCGGGATAAGCGGATATATTATCTGGCGCTCGCTTCAGGCTTTCACTGACGGAAACAAGGACTTATTGGCACGGCTTGTAGCAACACCCGGAAACGTCCTTACCTATACCGACAATAGCGTTCAATCGGGCGAGGAATATTTCTACGGGGTAACGGCTGAGAACGGGGCCGGCCTTGAAGGTATATTAAGCAATGTAGACAGTATTACGGTGAGCGGAAAGACGCCGCCACACTGGAACTTCTCCAGCAATTCCAGCCAGTGCCCTTTTTGCCATACGGTACATCGCTCTCCGGCGCAAAAACGTATATTTAGAAAAGCACCGGAGATCGAGACCTGTCTTGTATGCCACGATGGAACAGGCAGTGATTTTGATATCCGGACCAAGTGGGAAGGCCTGGCGGCTCATGACACCTCGATGACGGCGTCGCCAGATACCAATATAAAGTGCGTCCGCTGCCACAATCCTCACGGAATCGATATCGGTATTAGGATGACAAGAGAAGTAGAAGAAGAGATGTGCTTTAAGTGCCATAATTGGTCCGGCTCTACTAGAAACGGCTGGAATCCGCAGTACCAGTTTAGCGATACCAATACTGTTATCCAGTCCTACCATGCGATCAGGGGAACAACGGCCGATGGCCTTACCGGCGCTAAGATCGAGTGTACAAACTGCCACAACCCGATGCAGGCCCAACGTGGTTCGGTAGGAAGTGACTTTGCGGTAAGAGTTGCCGATCCGTTTAACGTATTTAACCTGTGGCGGGATAACGACAGGGGTATTACCGCTAACTTTGTAAACTTCTGTCTTAACTGCCATAAGGAAGCGCCCTGGCCGGTGACGACGGCAAGCGCTACCCAGTTCGTGCCCTATACGATAGCCTTTCCAAGCGTAAACTCACTTGACAGCCCCTTCTTTTTTGGCTGGGATAAGACTCTCTTTAGGGACTCTTCTCCGACGCAGACGGCACACTTTGAAAATAATGTCACCTGCCAGAACTGTCATATACCGCATGGTTCTAGAAACAGGCGGCTTATGGCATGGTCCGATGATAGTAATTATTATAATGATGATCCGGGGGTCTCTAAGGAAGAGAACTTATGTTTTCAATGCCACGGATCGACTTCGCATCCGGACTTTGCCAGCGCTCCGAATATTGAGGATGAATTTGCCAAGACTTATGCGATGCCGATAACCAATGCCGATATCCACTGGGATACGGAGAATTCTACCAATTTAGGATTTAACGGCGGCTCGCCCGACAATCGTCACGCCGAATGTTACGATTGCCACGATCCGCACAAGGTTCAAGCCGGAAATAGAGGCCAGAACAACTTAGCCGGTCCGCCGCTAAACGGGGCGATGGGGGTAGCGGTAACGAACGGCAGTCCCGGCAGCGTACCGACCTATACGCCAACTATAATTACTTATGAGTATGAGATCT
>Ga0255058_10001148_pt1 | contig 15006 bp, 13 predicted proteins | sample Cases_109_9_MG_FD_188637 | JGI IMG/M metagenome (GOLD analysis project Ga0255058, IMG submission 188637) | Seawater microbial communities from Amundsen Gulf, Northwest Territories, Canada - Cases_109_9 | ecosystem: Environmental > Aquatic > Marine > Gulf | place: Canada: Northwest Territories... | reverse complement strand
CTGCCGGTCGGTTGACGTTCCCGCGGAGCGGCGGGTGAACGAGCTGACCGAGGAGGAGGTGTTGCGAATTCGCGAAACGATCGACCGCGGCTACAACGTCGAGGGCGATCTGCGGCGTGAGGTCGCAATGAACATCAAGCGGCTCATGGACTTGGGCTGCTACAGAGGCCTGCGCCATCGCAAGGGCCTTCCCGTGCGCGGCCAGCGTACAAGCACCAACGCGCGCACCCGCAAGGGCCCGGCTCGGCCCATTGCCGGAAGGAAGAAGTAAGACGGTAGAATTGATTTAGACAAGCGGAACGGAACCCAAGGCCATGGCCAAACCACAGGCGCGCCTGCGTCGGCGCGAGCGGAAAAACATAACCAACGGCATCGCGCACGTGAACGCGAGCTTCAACAACACGATGATCACCATCACCGATGTGCAGGGCAACACCATATCCTGGTCTTCCGCCGGCACATTGGGCTTTAAGGGCTCGCGAAAGTCGACGCCTTATGCGGCGCAGGTCGCCGGCGAGGATGCCGGGCGCAAGGCGCAAGAGCATGGGGTCAAGACCCTCGAGGTGAACGTCCGCGGACCGGGTTCGGGCCGCGAATCGGCGCTGCGCGCGCTTCAGGCCGTTGGCTTTACGATCACCGCCATTCGGGACGTCACGCCGATCCCGCATAACGGTTGCCGACCACCGAAACGGCGGCGCGTCTAAGTAGACCGGATCGTCCGCGGACCGCTCGACCGGGCCGGGACGCAAACCCGCAGGGCGTCAATGGAGACGCGAGGGTATGGACTAATCGATCGGCCAAGGGCGGCCACCCCAAACCCGGGGACACCTTCCGGCCTTTTCCAGAGCGATGAGGATATCGATTGTGCTGCAAAAAAATTGGACTGAATTGATCAAGCCCGCCAAGCTGGATATCCAACCCGGACCCGACGAGAGCCGTCTGGCCAAGGTCGTTGCCGAGCCGCTTGAGCGTGGCTTTGGCTTGACGCTGGGCAACGGTCTGCGACGGATCCTTCTCTCCTCGCTTCAGGGCGCCGCCGTGACGTCGGTACAAATCGACGGCGTACTGCACGAGTTCTCCTCGATACCCGGCGTGCGCGACGACGTCACCGACATCGTCTTGAACGTCAAGCAGATCGCGTTGCGCATGGGTGGCGAGGGGCCCAAGCGTATGCGCCTGCGCGCGGAGGGCCCGGGCGAGGTGACCGCCGGCCAGATCGACACCGGCCACGACATCGAGATCATGAACCCCGGCCTCGTGCTCTGCACGTTGGACGACGGCGCGCGGGTGGATATGGAACTCACAGTCAGCACCGGCAAGGGCTACGTCCCGGCCTCGCAGAACCGGCCGGAGGACGCGCCCATCGGCCTCATCCCGGTCGATTCGATCTTTTCGCCGGTGCGCAAGATCGCCTATACCGTGGACAACACCCGCGTTGGGCAGGTGACCGACTACGACAAGCTCACCATGGAAATCGAAACCAACGGCGCGGTGCGTCCGGAGGATGCGGTTGCCTTGGCGGCCCGCATTCTGCAGGACCAGCTTCAGCTCTTCATCAACTTCGACGAGCCGCAACAGCACGTCATCGAGGACGGTCACGCCGAGCCGCCCTTCAACCGCAATCTGTTGCGCAAGGTCGACGAGTTGGAGTTATCCGTGCGCTCGGCCAACTGCCTCAAGAACGACAACATCGTCTACATCGGCGATCTGGTGCAGAAATCCGAAGCGGAGATGCTGCGCACGCCGAACTTCGGCCGCAAGTCTCTGAACGAGATCAAAGAGGTGTTGGCGACCATGGGATTACACCTGGGTATGGAGATCCCGAGTTGGCCGCCTGAGAACATCGAGGATCTGGCCAAGCGGCTCGAGGAGCCTTTCTAGGGGCGCAAGGCGCCATATTCGCAAGGGGTGCGGGCCGGGCGGTTTTGCCCGGCGGCGTCCTGGGGTCCGCGGGGGACCCCACCCTAGCCGTTTCAGGAGATCGGGCGAGTGCCGGGTCGATCGGCGGCGGGATGAACAACCGGTTTCGCGCGCGAAGCCAGGAGCAAGAAGGGAGGATCCGTCATGCGGCACGGATTTAGCGGCCGGCGGTTCAGTCGGTCGGCCGCTCACCGCAAGGCCATGTTCGCCAATATGGCAGCAGCCTTGATCAAGCACGAGCAGATCGAAACGACGCTGCCCAAGGCCAAAGACCTGCGGCGCGTGATGGACCGCCTGATCACCCTCGGCAAGCGGGGCGACCTGCATGCACGCCGCCAGGCAATCGCCCGTTTGCGCGATCCGAAGATCACCGAGAAGCTTTTCAGTGAACTGGCCGAGCGATACAAACAACGTGCCGGTGGCTATACGCGGGTGCTCAAGGCCGGCTTTCGCTACGGCGACATGGCACCCATGGCGGTCATCGAGTTGGTCGACCGCAATCCGGAGGCCAAAGGCCAGGATTCAGGCCCGACCCAGGAAGTGGCCGAAGCCGATGAGGACGCGGGATAAGGGCGCTTTCCGCTCGCGCGTCATGCAGACCCATAATCGACGTGAGTGGTCCGGGAGCGAAGGGGTGATCCGAACCCTCGCGCTTTGCCGGCGTGTCGCGTTGCGGCGGACGCCTTGGCCGGCGCGGGTTTCGCGGCTCGCCGCGGCGTTGGCCCTGGGCCTGACCGCCGCTATGGCGACCATGCCCCCGGCGTCGGCCCAGGAAAGGGCGGTCCCCGGCTCGCGCGAGGAGGTGGTGCTCTCCTTCGCGCCCGTGGTGAAGCAGGCGGCCCCGGCCGTGGCGAACATCTTCTCCAAGCGTCAGGTGCAAGAGCCCGGTTTCGTCTCTCCGTTGTTCAACGATCCGCTGTTCCGGCGCTTTTTCGGAGATAATTTCGGCGCCGGGCCGAAGAAACGTATCGAACAGTCTCTCGGCTCGGGCGTGATCGTCGATCCGAAAGGGCTCGTCGTGACCAACCATCACGTCATCGCCGGCGCTACGGCGATCACCGTGGTTCTGTCCGATAGGCGCGAGTTCGAGGCCCAGGTTGTCATTTCCGATGAGCAGACCGACCTCGCGCTGTTGACGATCGATCCGGGGGGCGAGCCGCTGCCGGTCCTGGAGCTCAAGGATACGGAAAATGTGCAGGTGGGCGATCTGGTCCTGGCGCTGGGCAATCCCTTCGGCGTCGGCCAGACCGTAACGAGCGGCATCGTCTCCGCCCTCGGGCGGACCCAAGTCGACATCACCGACTTCAGCTCTTTCATTCAGACCGATGCGGCGATCAATCCGGGCAATTCGGGCGGTGCGCTCATCACCTTGGATGGCAAGCTGATCGGCATCAACACGGCGATCTTCTCGCAGAGCGGCGGGTCGGTCGGGATCGGGTTCGCCATTCCCTCCGATATGGTGCGGACCGTCATTGCCGCAGCCGAAACCGGCCGGATCGTTCGCGCTTGGAGCGGCCTTGCCGGGCAGACCTTGACCTCGGACTTGGCGGAGGCCTTCAACCTCGACCGGCCGGGCGGCATCATCATCAGCGACGTCCATCCGAAGGGCCCGGCGCACCAGGCGGGCCTCAAGCCCGGCGATGTCATCCTCGGTTTCGAGAACCAGCCGATCGCCAACTTCGAGGATCTCCGCTTTCGCGTCGCGACGGCGGCCATCGGGGAGACGGGCGAGCTAGAGGTTCGGCGCGGCGAGAAGTCGTTCACCGCCTTTCTGCCCCTCGTCGCCCCGCCGGAGGAGCCGCCGCGCAACGAGGTCCTTTTGCGCGGCAAGCACCCCCTGGCCGGGGCGGTCATCGCCAGCCTTTCGCCGGCTCTGTCGGAAGAACTCGACCTTCCCGGCCGTTGGAGCGGTGTGGTTCTGGCCGATATCAAGCGCAACTCGCCGGCCGGACGCTTGGGCTTTCGTCCGGGGGACTTGCTCCATGCGATAAACGGGCGCAGTTTCGAGACCTCGGGCGAGCTGGCCGCGATGCTGGAAAATGCCCTATCGGTGCGGCGCTGGAAGATCACCTTTCAGCGTGACGACAAGGTCCGCAACCTCGTCTTCGAGTAGGCATGGCGGGACTCTTCGAAGCAAACGCCCCACGACCCCTGGCAGATCGCCTGCGCCCCGGGCGACTCGTGGAGATCGTCGGCCAGGATCATCTGCTGGCGCCCCAGGCGCCCATCGGGCGCATGGTATCGCGCGGGCAGTTCTCTTCGATGATCCTTTGGGGCCCGCCCGGCAGTGGCAAGACCACCATCGCGCGCCTGTTGGCCGAGGCGTCGGATCTCGTCTTCGAGCCTCTGTCGGCCGTGTTCTCCGGTGTCGCCGACCTGCGAAAGGTGTTCGAGCGAGCCAAGCAGAACCGTTCCGTCGGTCGTGGCACGCTGCTCTTCATCGACGAGGTCCACCGCTTCAACAAGGCGCAGCAGGACGGCTTTTTACCCTATGTCGAAGACGGGACCGTGATCCTGGTCGGCGCGACCACGGAAAACCCGTCGTTCGAGCTCAACGCCGCGCTGCTCTCGCGTTGCCAGGTGATGGTCCTCAAGCGCCTGGACGATGCCGCCCTGGAAGTGCTGTTGGGGCGCGCCGAAGCGCTTCAAGAATGCACGCTGGCCCTGACCCCCGAGGCGCGCCAGGCGCTGGTCGCCATGGCTGACGGCGACGGGCGCTATATTCTGAACCTTGCCGAGGCGATCTTCGCGAGCGAGGGCGGCGAGCCGATCGACAGCGGCGCCCTGGCGAAGATCGTGCAACAACGCGTCCCGCTTTACGACAAGGGGCAGGATGCGCACTACAACTTGATTTCAGCGCTCCACAAATCTTTGCGCGGCTCCGACTGCGATGCGGCGCTCTACTGGCTGGCGCGCATGCTATCGGCGGGTGAGGACCCGAACTATGTCGCCCGGCGTCTGGTGCGCTTCGCCGTCGAGGATGTCGGGCTCGCCGATCCGGCGGCGCTGCCGCAGTGCATCGCCGCATGGCAGGCCTATGAGCGGCTCGGCAGCCCGGAAGGCGAGCTCGCCCTTTGCCAGGCGGTCATTTATCTGGCCACCGCGCCGAAGTCGAACGCCGCCTACGGTGCCTACAAGGCGGCCCGTCGCAGCGCCCGCGATCATGGCTCGCTCGCCCCGCCGCCGCACATCCTCAATGCGCCGACGGGCCTCATGAAGGACCTCGGTTATGGCGAAGGCTACGCTTACGACCATGACCAGCCCGACGCATTTTCGGGGCAGAACTACTTCCCCGAAAGCATGGCCCGGCAGCATTTCTATCGGCCGGTCGAGCGCGGCTTCGAGCGCGAGATCCGCAAGCGCCTCGACTATTGGGCACGGTTACGGGCGCGCAAAGATGACGTGGATGAATAGATGAGGATTGGACGGACCGGGGCCGGGCGGCGAGCCTTGCATGGAGCGCGGACCTGCCATTCCGCCTTACCGTTTGCGCTTGGCGTCGGGCGGCGGCAATTTGCGTGGCATAGATAATGCTGCCGTGGCCGGGTTGGATGGCCGATTGACGAGGGAAAGACGGAATGACGGAGTATTGTTCGCCGGAGAAAGACAAGGCGGCGCTGATCACCATCTCGGCGCAGCATGACTTTGTCCAGGCCGGCTCGCCGCTTTGTGCCAAGGGGCATATTCGTGCCGTGCCGGCGCTCAGCCGGGTGGTCGAGGGATTTCGCCGGCAAGGCGCACCGATCTTCCATTCGGTGCGCCTTTATCGTGCCGACGGTTCGAACGCGGAACCTTGCCGGCGCTCCGCATTCGAGGAAGGCCTGCGTATTCTCATGCCCGGCACCTCGGGAGCGGAGCTGATCGACGAAATCAAAGCCGAACCGACGGCGCGGCTCGATCCGCAACTGCTGCTTTCCGGGAAAATGCAGGAGCTCGGGGAGAACGAGTTCGTCTTCTACCGCCCGCGATGGGGCGCGTTCCACAATACGTGCCTGGAAGAAGAGCTGGCGCGCCGCCAAATCAACACCGTCGTCATCTGCGGGTTCAGCTTTTCGACCGGTACGCGGGCCACGATCTATGAGGCCAGCGCGCGCGATCTGCGCATCATTCTGGTACCCGACGCCGTGTGCAACGGGACCGAAGCGGGTATAGCCGAGCTTGGCCGGATCGGTGTCTATCTCATGTCGAGCGACTATTGCCTCGAGTGGATCCAGGCACGCACGCCCCGCGCCGCCGCTTGAGCCGCCGCCGGGCCATCCTATGGCCCGGTTTGCCGAGGCCCGCCGGCTCTGGTAGTTAGCGGGGGTATTTCTTTGCGGAGACGGCGGCACCTGATCTCATGAAGACCATTCTGGCAGTGGCGATTGGCGGCGCCTTTGGGGCGCTTGGCCGCCATGTCGTCGCCTATCACGTAAATCAGCTCTTCAGCGGCGGTTTTCCGTTGGGAACGCTCAGCGTGAATGTGCTGGGCTCCTTTCTCATGGGCGTGTTGATCGAGGTGATGGCGCTGTTCTGGTCGCCGTCGCCGGAGCTTCGGGCCTTGCTCACGGTCGGCTTCCTGGGGGCCTTTACGACCTTCTCGACCTTCTCCATGGAGGTCGTACTGCTGTACGAGCGCGGGGCCCATCTCCAGATGGCGCTTTACGTCGCCCTTTCCGTCGCCCTTTCGGTCTTCGGGCTGTTCGCCGGCCTTGCCGTGGTGCGCGCGGTCGGGTCATGAGCGGTGTCGAGACGCTGCGGCTGGATTGCGATGCCGAGGGCGAGCGGCTCGACCGCTGGTTCAAGCGGCATTACCCCGGGCTCGCCTACGGACAATTACAGCGCCTGCTGCGTGGCGGTCAGATACGGCTGGACGGAGGGCGCGTCAAATCCTCGACGCGCCTTGCCGCCGGCCAGCGCTTGCGCGTGCCGCCCCTGGAAAGCGCGAAGAGCGAAAATGCCAAGACGGACGGGGGCAGCGGCAGCATCCCGGCTGCGGTGCCGGTCAGCCGGCGCGACCAGCGCGAGCTGCGGCGCCGGGTGCTGTTTCGCGACGACTGGCTGATTGCCATCGACAAGCCCGCGGGTCTGGCGGTGCAGGGGGGCAGCGGACAGCGCCGTCACATCGATGCCATGCTCGAGGCGCTCAGGTTCGGCAGCGACGAGGCGCCGCGTCTGGTCCACCGCCTCGATAAGGACACGAGCGGCGTCTTGCTGCTGGCCCGTCACGCCCGCGCGGCGCGCGCCCTGACGGCGGCCTTCCGCGACAAGGCGACGCGCAAGATCTATTGGGCGGCGGTCGCGGGCCGTCCGCCGAAACGACGCGGTGTCATATCGCTCGCCCTCGGCAAGGAAGGCCCGAAGGGCGAGGAGAAGGTCAAAGCGCTGACCGGCAATTCCAGGGAGGCGCAAACCCTCTACCGGGAGGTGCGCAACCAAGGCCGAACCGCCAGCTGGCTTTTGCTGATGCCGCTCACCGGCCGCACGCACCAACTTCGCGTGCACACCGCGGCACTCGGCATGCCGATCCTGGGCGACGGAAAGTATGGCGGCCGCGATGCATTTCCCAAGGCCGCCGGGCCGATCCGCCGCGTGATGCTGCATGCGCGGGAAATCGCCTTCCCGCATCCCGAGGACGGGACCACCGTGCGGGTGCGCGCGCCGGTACCGCCGGCCATGGAAGAGGTCTGGAAGAGCCTCGGATTCGATCCCGAGCTTGAGCCGACAGCCTTGCATGACCTCGTTGATTATGCAGGAAATTTTGTCTAGTCCGGAGGACCATGCGCGAGGTACCGAGCCATCCATTCAAGCTGATCCTTTTCGATTTCGATGGGACGCTGGTCGACAGTCAGGCGCTGATCGGGACCGCCATGGACGAGGCCTTTACGCACTGCGGACTGGCGCCACCGCCGTTGTCGGCGGTGTGCCGGGTGATCGGGCTGAGGCTGGAAGAGGCGATAGCGCGGCTCCTACCCCCGAAGGCGTCGCCGGCGCCGGTCGACGCCCTTGCCGCGGCCTACCGCGAGGTCTTTTTTCGGCTGCGCAGCGACCCGGATCACCTGGAGCCGGTTTATCCGGGCGTGCCAACGGTCTTGGAGACCCTGAACCGGCCGGAGGTCTTTCTCGGGATCGCGACGGGCAAGAGCCGGCGCGGACTGACCGCGAGCCTCGAGCGGCATGGTCTGGCACACCACTTCACCGTGCTCAAGACGGCGGACGACGGGCCTGGCAAGCCCCATCCGGAGATCGTCGAGCAGGCGATGGCGGAGCTGGGCGTCGCGCCCGCCGAGACGCTCCTGATCGGCGATACCGTCTACGACATGGAGATGGCCGTGGCGGCGCGGGTCCGTGCCATCGGGGCGGCGTGGGGCTATCATGAGGCGCAGGAGTTGTGGGCGGCGGGCGCTTACCGGGTGTTAACGCAGATCGGCGAGCTTCCTGCAGCGATCAGTGATTTGGAGTGAGGTCGATGCGTTTGAAAGGGATCGTCACGGGTCTCGTGGTGGTATCGGTGGCGGTGGTCGCCGCCGGGTACGCGATATTGAGCAATTTGGACTTCGAGCAGCTGCGCGATCTGGCACGCGAGCAAGCGCGCGAGGTCACGGGGCGCGAGCTGGAGATCGCCGGGCCCATCGATCTGCAGGTATCGCTGACGCCGCGGATCGAGCTGAACGATATCAGCTTCTCCAACGCCGAGTGGGGCAGCGAGCCGACCATGGCGACCATCTCGCGCTTCGAGTTGGAGGTGGAGCTCCTGCCGCTCATTTTCGGCGAGATCAACGTCAAGCGGCTGATCATGGTCGAGCCGCGCATACTGATCGAGACCGATGCCGCCGGCCGGGGCAACTGGGTCTTCGAGAGCGCGGCGGCCGAGGACCCGGACACAACGCCGGACACGGCGCCGGACGAGGCAGGTGCCGGCCGCTTGCCGGCGGTCCATCTCTTCGTCCTGGAGAATGGCTTTTTGACCTACCGGGATGGCCGATCGGGCGAGTCCATGACGGTCGCGTTGGACCGTTTGGCGGGCGAGGCCGAAAGCCCGCGCGAGCCTCTCAGGATTTCCGCTCTGGGGCGTATCGGCGATGCCCCCTTCAAGCTGCAGGGCAGCTTCGGCCCCCTGGACGCCCTGACCGGAGGCGGCGATCTGTCGCTCGGCCTCAGCGTCGAAACGGGCGAGGCGGTGCTAGCCGTGGACGGCCGAATTACCGACTTAAGCGGGGCGCCGCGGGTCGAGATGACCCTGTCCGCCAAGGGGCCCTCGCTGGCGCCGCTGGGAGGCCTTGCCGGCGTCGATCTGCCGGCGCTCGGCCCCTTCGAGGTCGCGGCGCGCGTGGAAGGTGGCGCGGGTGTCTATCAGCTATCCGGGTTGGGCGTGAAACTCGGCGGCAGCGACCTCTCGGGCAGCATCGAGGCGACGCTGACCGGCGCACGGCCCGAGATTACCGGGAGCCTGATATCGCGCCGTCTCGATCTGGCGGACTTTACGCCAGGCGAGGGAACGGCGGCGGCGGAGCCCGCGGGACCGGCCTCGCCCTATGTCTTTGCTCCGGACCCCTTGCCGCTGGACGCACTCGGCCTGGTCGATGCGACTTTCGACCTGCGGGTGCGCGAATTCGCCCTGTCGCCGCAGGTCGCTTTGCATGACCTGGAGATGAAAGCCCGACTCCGCGGCGGCGAGCTGACCGTCGATCCGCTGTCCGCCGTCCTGGCGGAAGGGCAACTGCAGGGCGGGTTGGCCCTCGATGCGCGCGAGGCGCCGGCCGGTCTTGCGCTGAACCTGCGCGGACGCAATATCGATCTTGGGCGGTTGGCGCGCGAGACCGGCGTCGATAGCGGGCTCGAGGGTCGGGTCGGCCTGGACCTGGACGTTAACGGCCGCGGCGGCTCGCCGCGGGCCATCGCCTCGACCTTGAGCGGCAGTGTCGCGATGGCCTCGCCCGGTGGGCGCATCGATAATCAGCTTTTCAAAGTCCTGGCGGTCGGGCTGGACAGCATCACCGGGCCGCTCCTTGGCAGCGAGTCTCAGGCGGCGCTCAACTGCTTCGTTGTGCAGTTCGACTTCGAGCAAGGCCTGGGGCGCAGCCGTGCGTTGGCCCTCGACAGCGAGACGATGATACTCACCGGAGAGGGAACGCTGGATCTGCGAAGCGAGGCGCTGGACCTCGATTTCGATACCGCCACGCGGCAAGCGAGCCTGGCCAGCCTGGCCGTGCCCTTCAAGCTTGGCGGCACGCTGAAAAATCCAAAGGTCTCGGCCGACGCCGTTGGCGCCGCCACCGGCGCGGTGGAGAACCTGGCCGGCACCGCCACCACCACGGCCGAGGGGGTCTGGGGCTACGTCGCCGGCCTTCTGGGGAACGAGAGCGGTGGCGGTGGCGGCGGCGATGGGTCGTCTCCCTGCGTGGTGGCTGCGGCCGCGCCACCGGCCGCACCCCTGCCCGAAGGCGGCGCGGCGCCTGCAGCCCCGGAGGACGCCAGCCCCGCAACCGGGTCGGGTGACGGGTCAAGCCCCGCGGAAAGCGTGCCGAGTGCTGGCGATGGGGAAGACAAGGCGGGCGATGAGGGCGACAAGGGGATCGTCGATGCCTTCGACGACTTCAAGCGCGATCTCGGGCGCATCGGCGATCTCTTCGAGTGAGGGACCGGGCCAGCATGACCGGACGTTTTTATAGATGAGCGGCAAGATCGAGCGTTTCTATAAGACGGTCGCTGTTCGCCGGGATGACGAGGCCTTTCGCATCACGCTCGACGGGCGCCTGCTGCGCACGCCGGCCAAGGCGGACCTGGCGCTGCCGGGCTCCGCCCTTGCCGAGGCCTTGGCGGAGGAATGGCGGGCCCAGGAGGGCCGTATCGATCCGCGGCGCATGCCCTTGATGACGCTGATCTCGACCGGGCTCGATCACATCGCGCCGAACCGCCGGCAGATCGTCGCCGAGACGGCCGATTATGGCGGCCACGACCTCCTCTGCTATTGGGCTGGAGAGGATCAGCCGGAGCTGTTGCGCCGCCAGCAGGCGAGTTGGCAGCCGCTCCTCGATTGGGCGGAGCGCGATCTGCGCGCGCCCTTGACCGCGACCCGGGGCGTGCTATCGCAGGCGCAACCGAGCGCCTCCCTGCAAGTCCTTGGAGAGGCGGTGGAGGGGTTCGACGACCTCGGGCTGACGGCGCTCACCGCGCTGACCCGGGCGGCGGGCTCGTTGATCCTGGCGCTCGCGGTGGCGCGGCGGCGGCTGACGTCGGCGCAGGCGTACGAGGCAGCGCTGCTCGACGAGATCTATCAGGCCGAGCTTTGGGGCGAGGACGCCTTGGCGGCCGAACGGCGGGCCGGCCTCAAGACCGATTTCGAGATGGTGGCACGCCTGCTGGATCTCCTGTCCCGGCCCTGACGTGAGGCTTTTCCTGCTTGCGGCGGCGTGCTAGAGCATTTTGGCACTAGTGAACCTGGCTACCGCACTGCAATAATAGCAATCAAGGAACGGCGCGGAGAGGGGGCATGCAGGACATCATCCGGCAGTTGGAGGAAAAGCGCGCCGACGCCCGCGCGGGCGGCGGCCAGCGCAGGATCGATGCTCAGCACGGCAAGGGCAAGCTGACGGCGCGCGAACGCCTGGAGATTATGCTCGACGAGGGCTCCTTCGAGGAGTGGGACATGTTCGTCGAGCACCGCTGCCAGGACTTCGACATGGCCGAGCAGCGCATTCCGGGCGACGGTGTGGTGACCGGATACGGCACGATCAACGGTCGCTCGGTCTTCGTCTTCAGTCAGGACTTCACGGTGTTCGGCGGTTCGCTCTCCGAGGCGCACGCGGAGAAGATTTGCAAGATCATGGACAAGGCCGTCCAGGTCGGGGCGCCGGTCATCGGGCTCAACGACTCGGGCGGCGCGCGCATTCAAGAAGGCGTGGCCTCGCTCGGCGGTTATGCCGAGGTCTTTCAGCGCAATGTGCTGGCCTCGGGCGTGGTCCCGCAAATCTCGGTCATCATGGGGCCCTGCGCGGGCGGTGCCGTCTATTCGCCGGCCATGACCGACTTCATCGTCATGGTGCGAGATACCTCCTACATGTTCGTGACCGGCCCGGACGTCGTGAAGACGGTCACCCACGAGGAGGTGACGGCCGAGACGTTGGGTGGCGCGCTCACCCATACCACCAAATCCGGCGTCGCGGACCTCGCTTTCGAGAACGACGTCGAGGCGCTTTTGGAAGTGCGCCGCTTCTTCGACTTCCTGCCGCTTTCCAACCGGCAACAGGTGCCCGAGCGGCCCACCGAGGACCCGGTCGAGCGCGAGGAGCCGTCGCTCGATAGCTTGGTGCCGGCCGATCCCACCAAGCCGTACGACATGAAGGAGCTGATCCAGAAGGTGGCCGATGAGGGCGAGTTCTTCGAGTTGCAGCCCGATGGCGCGGCCAACCTCATCATCGGCTTTGCCCGTCTCGGCGGCCGGACCGTCGGCATCGTTGCCAATCAGCCGTTGGTGCTGGCCGGGTGCCTCGACATAGCCTCGTCGATCAAGGGCGCGCGGTTCGTGCGCTTCTGCGATTGCTTCAACATTCCCATCGTCACCTTCGTCGACGTGCCGGGGTTCCTGCCGGGCACCTCTCAGGAGTACAACGGGATCATCAAGCATGGCGCCAAGCTCCTCTTCGCCTTTGCCGAGGCGACGGTGCCCAAGGTCACGGTGATCACGCGCAAGGCCTACGGCGGCGCATATGACGTCATGTCCTCCAAACACATCCGCGGCGATCTCAACTATGCCTGGCCGACAGCGGAGATCGCGGTCATGGGGCCGAAGGGGGCGGTGGAGATCATCTTCCGCGCCGATATCGGCGACGCAGAAAAGACCGCCGGGCGCACCGAGGAGTATCGGCGACGCTTCGCCAATCCCTTCGTCGCCGCCTCTCGAGGCTACCTGGACGATGTGATCATGCCGCACGGAACCCGCCGCCGGCTGATCCGTTCGCTTGAGATGTTGCGTGACAAAAAGTTGAATAACCCGTGGAAAAAACACGATAACCTGCCGCTTTGATCGACCTGGAGGGGGTGGGGAGAGACGACGACCCGAGGAAAGATGGCGAAGTTGTTCGAAAAAATCCTGATCGCCAATCGTGGCGAGATCGCCTGCCGCGTCATCGCAAGCTGCCGCGAGCTCGGGGTTGCCACGGTGGCGGTCCATTCTCAGGCCGACCAGCAGGCCTTGCACGTTCAGCAAGCCGACGAGGCGGTGCCGATCGGCCCGGCGCCCTCGGCCGAAAGCTATCTGGTGATCGACAAGATCATCGACGCGTGCAAGCAGACCGGCGCTCAGGCGGTGCACCCGGGGTTCGGGTTTCTGTCCGAGAATTCGGCCTTCGTCGAGGCGCTCGATCGCGCGGGTATCGTCTTCATCGGTCCTCCCACCGGGGCGATCGCCGCGATGGGGGACAAGATAACTTCGAAAAAACTCGCGGCCGAGGCGGGGGTCAGCACGGTTCCCGGCACCATGGGACTGATCGCCGATGCCGACGAGGCGGCGCGCATTTCAGCCGAGGTCGGCTATCCGGTCATGATCAAAGCCACCGCCGGCGGCGGCGGCAAGGGTATGCGCGTCGCCCACGACGAGGCCGGCGCGCGAGAGGGCTTTCGCTCGGCACAGAACGAGGCGCGATCGAGCTTCGGCGACGATCGCGTGTTCATCGAGAAGTTCATCGAGGAGCCGCGCCATATCGAGATCCAAGTGCTGGCCGATGCGCATGGCAACACCGTCCATTTGGGCGAGCGCGAGTGTTCCATCCAGCGGCGCCACCAGAAGGTGATCGAGGAGGCACCCTCGCCCTTCCTCGATGAAGCGACCAGGCGCGCCATGGGCGAGCAGGCCGTGGCGCTGGCGAAGGCCGTCGACTATCGCTCCGCCGGCACCGTCGAGTTCATCGTCGACAAGGAGCGAAATTTCTATTTCCTCGAGATGAACACCCGCATTCAGGTCGAGCATCCGGTAACCGAGATGATCACCGGCCTCGATCTGGTGGGCTGGATGATCCGTATCGCCGCCGGCGAGGCGCTGGACTTCGGCCAGGATCAGGTGACGCTGAACGGCTGGGCGATCGAGGCGCGGGTCTATGCGGAGGACCCGTTGCGCGACTTTCTGCCCTCCATCGGCCGTCTGGTCAACTATCAGGAACCGCAGAGCGCCGGGTGGTCCGACGAGGAGGCGCGCGTGCGTATCGACAGCGGCGTCGCGGAGGGGTCGGAGATATCTATGTACTACGACCCCATGATCGCCAAGCTGGTCACCCACGCGCCGGATCGCGACCGCGCGCTCGCGGCCATGCGCCAGGCGCTCGACGGTTTCGTCATCCGCGGCATCAAGCACAATATCGCCTTCCTCGCCGCGGTCATCACCAGCCAGCGCTTTGCCGAAGGCCGGCTCAGCACCAACTTCATCGCCGAGGAATTCCCGGACGGCTTTTCCGGGCACGAGCTTGATCGGGCAACCCACGATGAGCTGATGGCGCTCGCCGCGGCCTTGCAGCATCGCCGCGCCCGGCGGGTGGTCTTGGCCAGCGAATTGCCGCCGGGCACCTTCGCCGGGCCAACCCGCTGGGTGGTGATCGACGAGACCCGCGACCAGCACGCTTTCCAGGTGATCCCCGAGGGCGGTTTCTTTCGCGTTCGCCATGAGGAGACCGGGGTCGAGCATGAGATCGTCGTCGAGGCGCCCGCCGGCTCGCTGGTTTTCCATTGCACCGTCGATGGCCGCGAGCGCTGCGTGCAGTTGGATCGCCGCCGGCCGGCTTTCAGCATGACCCACGAGGGCGCCAGCTTGGAGGTGCTGGTGCTGCGCCCGCGCGTTGCCGAGCTGGCGCGCCATATGCCGGTCAAGCAACCGCCCGATCTGTCCAAGTTCCTTCTCTCGCCCATGCCGGGGCTTCTGGTATCGCTGGCCGTCGAGGCCGGGCAGGCGGTCAAGGCGGGCGATGAGCTGGCCGTGGTCGAGGCCATGAAGATGGAAAACGTCCTTAGAGCCGACAAGGACGGCACGGTGCTGGCGCTCCGCGCCGAGCCCGGCGACAGCCTCTCCGTCGACCAGGCGATCCTGGAGTTCGAATAGCCCGCCGCCCGCGGGCGCCG
>Ga0255058_10001147_pt1 | contig 15007 bp, 14 predicted proteins | sample Cases_109_9_MG_FD_188637 | JGI IMG/M metagenome (GOLD analysis project Ga0255058, IMG submission 188637) | Seawater microbial communities from Amundsen Gulf, Northwest Territories, Canada - Cases_109_9 | ecosystem: Environmental > Aquatic > Marine > Gulf | place: Canada: Northwest Territories... | reverse complement strand
TAATTACCACAGAGCTAATACTGTGGGTGAGGCCATTGCCATTTTGTCTGATATTGGGGAAGGCTCGCGAGTACTTGCGGGCGGTCAATCCTTGCTTCCCCTGCTCAAGTTGCGTTTCGACGAGCCAACGGATCTTGTAGATGTCGGCCGAATCCCGAATCTGAACCAGATAGAGTCAAACGGTGATGAGATCCGTATCGGTGCACTTGCGACGCATAGGCTCATTAGTGCTTCCGATGTGGCAGCGTCCATACCGATCGTCGCCGATTGTGCGAACGGTATCGCCGATAATCAGGTCCGCAGCCTCGGCACGATCGGCGGATCGGTCGCCTCCGGGGATCCGAGCTGCGACTGGCCCGCTTTGTTGCACACGCTGGACGCCGAAATTGAATGCCAGGGCCCTGATGGTGCTCGGGTGCTGGACATCAATGGTTTCGTCGTCGATCTCTACGAAACCGTGCTGAAACCCGGTGAGATCATCACCGGCGTCCGCTTCGCGAAGCCCAGCGCGGGCAGCGGTGGTGCGTACTGTGCGTTCAAACGTTGTGCCCCGGCTTACCCAACAACATCGATCGGCGTGCAACTCAGGGTTTCGGGCGGGCAGGCCGAATCGGCCAGGGTTTCCCTGGGATCATCCGGCCTGACCCCCATACGCTCGCAACAAGCCGAGGCAGAACTCACGGGGAAATCCTTGGACGACGGCACGATCGATAAGGCCGCCGATGCCGCGGTCGCGGATTCAGATCCGGTCGACGACCAACGTGGATCGGCCGATTTCAAACGGCAACTCATCGCCAGTCTGACCAAGCGGGCTATAAGAATTGCCGCAAGGCGAGCCGGCGGGGAAACCGTCCAGAACAGCCACGAGTATTATTAGCATGAGCGAACGCTTCGACATAACCGTCACCGTCAACGGCACAGTATACGAACGGCAGGTGGAGTCACGCTTGCTGCTCGTGCAACTGATTCGCGATGAGCTGCGCCTGACCGGCACACACATCGGCTGCGATACGACCTATTGCGGCGCATGCACCGTGTTGCTGAATGGCGAGCCCGTAAAGTCCTGCACTGTGCTTGCCGTGCAGGCTGACGGTGCAGAGGTTCGGACAGTAGAGGGCCTCGAACAAGACGGCGAGCTGCATCCCTTGCAGGAAGCATTCTCCGAACATCATGCACTGCAATGCGGCTATTGCACGCCTGGCATGTTGATGTCTGCAGTCTATTTGCTGGAGAACAACCCGACTCCAAGCAACGCCGAGATCCGCAAGGGAATTCAGGGTAACCTCTGCCGGTGCACCGGCTATAACAATATCTTTGAGGCCGTGTCCGACGCGGCGGAGAAAATGCGAAAGGGAGCTTGAGTGGCCATCGAATTTGCTGGCGAGTTTACGGTTGCGACGCCGCGTGATGAAGCGTATGCCGTGCTGTCCGAGACGCAGAATTTTGCGCCTCTTTTGCCTAGCTACAAGTCACACGAGTTGAAAGATGACGGTTCTGTCGATGTCAATATAAAGGTGGGTGTCGGCAAGATTCGCGGGACCGCAAGCATAAACCTGACGCTCGACGAGAGCGAGGCACCCTTACATGCGAAGTATGTGGGCAAAGGAAGCGTAATGGGCGGTGTCTTTAACCTGATTTCCGAATTTAACCTGGAGGAGCTCGGGCCGGAAGAGACACGAGTGACCTGGCGGGGCGAGCTGGTTATGTTCGGCAAGCTGGTGTCTCTGGCGGGCGGCATGCTCAAGCCCATTGCCAACAGGGACATCAATAGGCTCATTACGGCGATTCAAATAGCGCTCGGCGGCGAAGAGCCGGAGGAAGTCGCCGAGCCACGAGCAGGCTGGATGTTGAGGCTCCTGGCGTGGATTCGAAGACTGTTTTCTCGCGGCGCGAGGCATGCTGAAAACTGATAATTCTTCATGACGGGGAAACGAAAATGGCTTGGGTAGGAAAATCTCTGCGACGCAAAGAAGATGATCGTCTGATCCGCGGCAATGGTTTGTTCGCTGACGATGACCAAGGCGAGGGAATGCTGCATCTCTATATTCTACGCTCGCCTTATGCACACGCGCGGATTCGCGGAATCAACACGGCAGCGGCAGAGTCGTTTCCCGGGGTCGCCTGCGTCCTAACCGGCGACGACGTCAAGGAACAGTGCGACCCGTACATGCAGCTCGGGCCCGAGCCCTGTGACAAGATCGTCGACTTTCCACTTGCCACAGACAAAGCAGTCTTTCAGGGCGAGCCGGTGGCAGTAGTTGCTGCTGACACTGCCGCTATCGCGATGGACGCGGGTCAACTCATCGAGGTGGACTACGACATGCTGGATGCGGTCGTCGACGCCGAACAAGCGCTGGAAGACAAGATAATCCTGCACGAGGGCGCCGGCTCGAATCGTACGTTCAACAGCCTCTTTGAGTATGGTGACGTTGACAAAGCTTTCGAGGATGCGGCCCACGTGGTGAAGATTGACCGCTTGCATTTCCACCGCTTCGCAAGCTCCCCTGTGGAAACCAACGCTTGCGTCGCCGAGTGGACCCGCCAGGGCGATGTGAATTTTCTTTGCAACAATTCCTTTATCGGTTTTGCCGTTCAACTGCTCGCGCCGGGTTTGCGCTTGCCGATCGAGAAGATTCGGGCCCGTACATACGACATTGGCGGCAGTTTCGGTATCAAGATCTGGAACTACGTTTACATGGCGCTGGCCGCGCTCGCATCCAGAAAATGTAACGGCCGAAAAGTGAAATGGTCGGAGACGCGCTCAGAACACTTATTATCGTCAGGGCATGGTAATGAGCGTACGTTTTTGGACACAGAAGTCGCGTTGGATAAAGATGGCGTGATCACCGGTATCAAGTCACGGCACATCGACGATTGCGGCGCATATACGCGTTACGAGCCATTGGGATGTGTCATCTGGCTGCAGGTTCTTCCAGCTACCTACAGTGTCAGAAACGTCCGCATCGACTTTACACAGACGATGACCAACAAGTGTCCTGTCGTGCCGAACCGTGGCTATTCCCGTATGCAACAGCTGTGGTTCATGGAACGCGTCGTCGACATCTGCGCACATGAACTGAGCATACCCGCCGACGAGATGCGGCTGAAAAACTACGTGCGCGAATTCCCGTACGAGACGCCGAATGGCTGTGTCTACGATTCGGGAGATTATCCGAAGATGCTCGAAAAGGCTAAAGATCTTATCGGCTGGGACGAATGGAAAAACAAGCAGGCCGAAGCGCGCAAAGACGGTCGATGGTTCGGCATCGGAATCGGTACAACACTCGATTCGGGGACCAACAATTTCGGTCAGGCCCAGATCATGAACCCATATCTGCCGTTTTCGGGCAATTCGGAGGTGTGCTCCATCCGTCTCGACATCGACGGAGCGGTCATCGTCACGCTGGGTACGGGACCATCCGGGCAGGGCCATGAAACTTCAACATCGCAGGTAGTTGCCGACGAACTCAACATAGATCCCGCGATGGTGACCGTACGCACGGGTTTTGATACCTCGTGGAATACGTTTGGCGGCCACTCCGGCTCCTATGCAAGTCAGTTTGCGGTCACCGGGCTCTCAGCGGTATACGGCGCCTGCCAGAAGCTCAAGGCCGAGATGCGCCAACTCGCATCTTTCATGCTTGAGACCGACGAGGAAGACCTGGAGTTCGGCGTTGGCGATGAGGGCCCGCAGTTGATGGTCAAAGGCACGGACAAAGCGATCAATTACTGGTTCATGAGCAATGTTGTCAACAACAATAACGCCATGCTCGATGATAGCCTCGCGGACGTGTCCCTGAACGTACGTCATGTTTACCGGGCGCCATTCGAGGTGCTCGACACGGAGAGAAAATTTGGCAACCTGACGCTTACCTATGCCGCGCAGCTGCACATCGCAGTAGTCGAGGTCGACAGGGATACCTACCGGCCGAACATCCTCGCATATGCCGCCGTGGATGATTGCGGAACCGTAATCAATCCGCAGATTGCGGCCGGTCAAGTTCACGGTGCTACCGCTCATGGCATCGGAGCTGCATTGATGGAGACCTTCGACTACGACGAGTCTGGTAATTTGCTGACCTCGACGTTCAGCGACTATTGCCCGATAACATCGATGAATATTCCCGATATTCGATACGGCAACATCGAGTCACCATCCCCATTCAGCTACAGCGGTGCGAAAGGCATGGGCGAAGGAGGCGGCGCGCCCTTGCATACGATATCGGCTGCGATGCAGGACGCGTTGCACAGTGAAGGCATTATCGTCAACGAATCCCATCACTCGGCGCCGAGGGTTTTCGAACGCATGAACGCACCCAATCGCAAGAAAACTGTCAGCGTCGATTCCCGTTAACAATGTTGCCATCATGAGTTTCGTTGAGATCCGCGACCACGCCATATGGGTTAAAGACATTTACGGAAACAAACCCCTGCAGAACCGGATTCGTGCGATGAAAGAAGGCGATCTGATCGAACTCAAGGTCAATGGCGTTCGCGGGATGTGGGAAAGGCTGAAGGACAGTAGCGACGCCTGCGCAACATCCGGCGTCAAGGCCTTGGGCGAGGCAAGATCGAAATGGCATGCGTTACGCAGCGAACTGCAAGGCGGCATTACGACTATTGAGCGCTGCGATTAGGTACCGCTATACCTGTCCGAGTGTCGTCGGCCCAAGGCCGACGTTTTGCTGGCCGCTGGCGACGCGGAAAAAAGTTTTGTTTTTCGGTGTGGGGGTACGAATCGAGGAGGCCTTCCAATGATCGACATTACGACGCTCGACAACAGCCACATTTCCTTGGACGACGCGACGCTACAGGAGTTCGAATCGTCCGTGCGGGGTGATGTTCTGACCGCGGAGCATGGTGCTTACGACGAAGCACGAGGCATCTTCAATGCCATGATCGATAAGCGTCCGGCCCTGATCGCGCGTTGCACCGGCGTCGCCGACGTCATTCAATGCGTGAATTTCGCGCGCGACAAGCGCCTGTTGACGGCCGTTCGGGGCGGCGGTCACGGTATCGCTGGTAACGCCGTCTGTGATGGCGGACTGATGATCGATTTGTCGCTGATGAATGGGATACGCGTCGATCCGCAGGCTCGTGTGGCTTGGGTGCAGGGTGGCGCGGCCCTCGGCGACGTCGATCACGAGACGCAGGCCTTTGGCCTTGCGACGCCTGCCGGGGTTGTGTCTACGACCGGGGTGGCCGGTTTGACGACCGGCGGCGGCTACGGTTGGTTGCGCGGTAAGTACGGCATGACCATTGATAATCTGCTTGCGGTCGAGATGATCACACCAGACGGCCAGTTTCGCCGGGCCAGTGAGACTGAAAATACTGATCTGTTCTGGGCCATACGCGGTGGTGGCGGCAACTTCGGTGTGGTTACCACCTTCGAGTTTCGCCTGCACGAGGTCGGACCGGAATTAATGGTGTGCAACCCACTCTATGCAGCGGAACATGCTCGCGACGTTATGCTCGGATGGCGGGCATTTATGGAGACCGCGCCGGACGAATTTACCACAGAGTTTTTCTTCTGGACTATCCCAGCGTTTCCTCACATTCCTGAAGAAACTCATGGCCAAGACGTCGTGGTTCCATGTGGGGTTTACACGGGCCCCGTCGAGGAAGGCGAGAAGTTCGTACAGCCGCTTAGGGAGCTGGCACCTACCCTGCTGGATTTAAGTGGTCCGATGCGTTTCGTCGATATCCAGTCAATGTTCGATATGTATCTACCCTACGGGAAAGTGATCGGTTACTGGAAATCACTCTACATGGACCGCCTGGACGACGACATGATCGACACGCTCGTCAAGCATTTCCTCGACCGCCCCGGCAAGCTGTGTCCGCTGGTTCTACACTGTTTGGTCGGGGCAAGCCAACGCGTGCCCGCAGATGCAACTGCGTTTCCCGGGCGTCATTGGAAATATCTGATGGAATACAACGTAACCTGGTCGGATCCGAGCCAGAACGAGACATGTATCGAATGGACGCGCAACGCATGGAATGAAATGCGAGAAAAACATTCGCAGCATGGTGGGACCTATCTCAATATCGACAGCTACAACGAAGACGGTCTGGATTGGGTGGAAGAAACCTACAGCGAGCATTATCGGCGGTTGCAAGGGATTAAAAAAAAGTACGACCCGATGAATCTGTTCCGCCTGAATGCGAATATTTCGCCGGAGCCGTAGAGGAAAGGAGAATTAGAACTGTTCGGCAAGCAATATGCCGGGATCCGGTGTGTCCTCGAGACCCCATCCTCCCATCAGGTAGTGATGCACGATGCGGATGGCAGTCTGGCCCGAATGCTCCGCGAAACCGTCGAGATGCCCAAAACGCTCGCCGAGCTCGTTTTGCACATAGGCAGCCATGGCATCGTGCACCCAGATGGGCGTGAAACTGATGAACGCCTGCTGGCAGGCAATCTGCATGGCCTCTAAATAATCACAACCTTCTTCGAAACGTTTGCGATCGCTTACCTCGTAGCGCCCCGGTACGAAACGTTCGAAATCCAGATCCAAAAAGCTTCGCATAATCCTGACAAAGTTGGCAATGTGATAATCCGGCATCAGGCCGTAGCGCGCGTTCGCCAAGATCGTGTCGCTGGAAAAAAATAAGTTCTCGTCATCGAAATAGGCCGATAAATGACCCGTACCATGCACCGGGCCGCGATTGAGCAACGTGAATTCGGCACCGTCAAAATCTACCTTGTGCTCCTGGCCGCTGAGCACATCGGTCACTGCCAGCTGGCCATCTGCATTTCGAAGCGAGATTACTTTCGCGGTCATTTCATCCGCCACGATTGTTGCATCGGGCGCAAGATCCGCAGCAAAGCCTGCGTGATCAAGATGGTCGTGCGTGTAGATAATCGTTGAGACGGGTTTGTCCGGAATCCGACGGCCGATTTCCGCCGCATATGCGCGGGCTCGTGCCGGCGTGCCGAATGTATCGAAAGCTATAACTGAACTCTTCGCTTCGACAAAAACACTACGGTATTTACCGTCGCTGACGGTCCAAAGCCGGTCTGACAGCTGCTCGCTACTTACGGTGGCCTCGGCGGAAAGATAATCCTGCACTGCAGCACTGGTGAATATTCCCTGATGCTCCGTCATGTCAATGCCTCCCAGGCTACAACGGTGAGGTATCGGGACTTACGTTGCCCTCGATACCCCAGCCACCCGTCAGATAATGCGAAATGTAACGGGAGAGATTCATCGCGCAGTACTCGTCGAAGCGGAAAAACCGTCCATACTTTGGCTCGAGGTGTTCGTAGGTGTACCGGGTCACGTCGGCAAAGTCGTCAACGTCCAGGCCATCGCCGATGGCCTCCTGAGCGATTTCCGCCATCTGCTCGTAGTATTCGAGATTGTCTTGGAAGCCTTTACGGTCCGTAATCCAGAAGTGTCCCGGTACGAAAGTGTCCCAATCCAGGCTCAGGAAGCGACGCATCACCGGCACATAAGGGCTCAGGTGCCAGTCCGGGAAAAATGTATAGCCTACGCCCGGTATCACGGTATCTACCATAAACAACAATCTGGATTGCGGAAAATAGGCGGCGACATTGCCATCGCCGTGTGTCGGGCCGGGATAGATCAGTTCAAACTCAACGCCATCAATATTGTACTGCTTGCGTTCGCCAGACCAGATTTCGGTGCCTGCAAATTGGCCGTCGGACTTCCGTCCGAGGATGACTCGATGGCACAGATCATGAGCGACAATGTCGGCGTCAGGCGCTAGGTCGGCGGCATACCCTGTGTGATCAAGATGTTCGTGTGAGTAGACAATGGTATGCACGGGCTTCTTGGGGAATATGCGTGCAATGGCGCCTGCGAAAGCGCGGGCTCCGCCTGGCGTGCCGAAAGTGTCAAAGGCAATGACTCCGTTGTCGCCCTCGACGAATATTGTGCGGTATATTCCTTCGCTAACTGACCAGATATTATCTCGCACAGGGACATAGGTGATGTCGCGCCATGCCCCTTGGATGCCGTGCGATCCGGGTATTGTGAAAATTCCGCAATGTTCACCAGAAGATTCATCGTGTCCATCTTGCTGTTGTTCTTCCTTTGTCACGGCGTATCTCCTGATTGCTCAGACGGGAATGAGTGTACTTTAAATTTCAGGTCGCAGCCGAATTCTAATAACCAGCCCGACCCCCAGACATTTCATTAAGGCGCTAATTGCCAAATACCGACACCAACAGCACATCTTTAACCAACACAATGACCATCAATGCACGAATGCCATTGAGTGTGCTCGAGGAACCACCAAGCGTCTATAATAAAGCCTGCGCTAAGGGAGATAACGAATCGGCTATCCTTCTGAAGCGCGCGTTTTTTGTACCGCACGGACATAGGGTGAACACAATGAGCCTTAAAGAGAATATTGATCAGTTTAAGTCCAGTTTTCTGCCGCAGGTATCTGAGCAAATAAAGGAATCAATGCGCAAGGCCGAGGAGGCCCTGAAAGAATCGAATCATGCCAAGCGCGCGCTCGCTGCCGGAACCGATGCAGTAGATTTCACGCTGCCCAATGTTAAGGGTGAGCAGGTTTCCTCAACAACATTGCGTCAGCAAGGGCCGATCGTCGTGAGTTTTTATCGAGGAGGCTGGTGTCCCTATTGCAGCTTGGAACTGAAAGCGTTGCAGAGCGTGAATAGCGAGATCGAGGCGCTGGGAGCGCATCTCGTCGCCATCTCGCCACAGGTACCCGACGAGTCATTGTCGACCGCACAAAAAAACCAGCTGGAATTCGAAGTGTTGAGCGATGCTAACAGTGAAGTTGCCGATCAATACGGCCTGACGTTTTCGCTGAATGAGGACTTGAGGCCGATTTACAAAAACTGGGGTGCCGATGTTGCCGCGGTGAATGATGATCCGGACTGCAAACTACCCCTTCCGGCAACCTATGTGATCAGTCAGGAAGGCAAGATTGTTCATGCCTTTGTCGAGGAAGATTACACTGAACGCCTTGAACCGGATGAGATTCTTGAGTCCCTGCGTAATATACAGAGGGACTGATGCAGATCGCAGACCGCTTGCAACAATGCTACAAAGGTCAGCCGTTTAGAAACAAGGGCTGGCTCAAGGCCCTGGCCACGAGATAGGCGGAGATGCCGCCCAGCCCGGGCTGTGTCGACGCACCGATGTGATACAGATTCTCGACCGGGGTCCGGTGACCCCCTAGTGCCGCGCGACCGGCAAGATAACGGCTGCCATCGGCAGTCTCGACACCCGTCGCTCGACCATTTTAAGCCGCCCCCTGGATCGTCTTATGAATCGCTAAAGCGCAGCTTTTACAGATGCTGGGCAGACCTGGGGGCCATCCGGGAACCTGACTTACTTTGTGTCTCGGCACATTTCCTGCTGGATCGGCGCATCGGCATCTGGACAGTCGTGTCCACGCGCAGTCCTTAAAGCGTTTGCATACCACTCGAACTCATCCAGAAACTTGCCGATTCTCTGGTCGTAAGCGCTATCCAACGCATTGCCGTCGTCATCAAACGCCTGCCCGATCATTGGTATTGGAAATGCGCTGGGAATACTGGGCGTACCAAGTTCGGCAAGAATCGCCCGGAGCGTGATCAATGCTCTGACCCCGCCGAACGAACCTGCGGAATAGGTAACGATGCCATTTGGCTTATACAGGTATTCGCTTTGATAGTGATCCAGAAGATTCTTGAGTGCTGCAGGTTCTCCGTGGTTGTACTCGGCACTAACAATAATGTAGCCGTCTGCCTTCTTGAGAATCTGACCGACTTTCTCCATCGCCTCGGGCGCCTCACCTTGCGCGAACTCCTTGTACATCAGGTCCAGGAGCGGCAGCTGGTATTCCAGAGGATCGACAAGGGTCACGGAATGGTCACGTGCTTCCAGGTTTCTGACGACGAACTTGGCAGCCTTGATTCCCTGGCGCCGTTCTCCCCGGACGCTGCCGTAAATCACTGCGACATTCAAACTCATAATAATTTCTCGACTTGCGCCAGGTCTTCCTCGGTATCGACTCCGGTCGGCGGCCTACTCAGTGCTTTGGCCACCTTGATCTTGAGGCCAATAGAAAGGGCACGCAGCTGTTCGAGATGCTCACAGGACTCGAGATCGGAGCGTTCGGCGGCTACGATTTTTCGGAGGGTGCCGCAACGATAAGCATAGATGCCGTGGTGATGCATCGCGGTTTGCACTGCAAGGTCGTCGGTATCTTCGTTCCTCGAATACGGAATAGGCGAACGACTGAAGTAAATCGCATTACCGTCGTCGTTGGAAACGACCTTGACGACGTTCGGATTTTGGTAATCGGATTGCGAAGCGAGTGGCGATGCAAGTGTTGCCATATCGACCGAGTTGTCGTCCAGCAATGCTGCGCACTGGTTAATCAGCTCTGCAGGCATCATCGGTTCGTCACCCTGCAGATTGACGACAACTTGCTCATCGGGCCAGCTTAGTGTTTCGCTGACCTCGGCGATTCGCTCGGTGCCGGAGCGATGCTGACTCCCGGTCATGTGCGCTGCGGCGCCAAAGCCGCTTGCTGCATCAAAAATTCTTTGATCATCGGTCGCAATCAGGACCTCTGTCGCATCGCTCTCCGTGCCCCGCTCATACACGTGTTGCAGCATGGTCTTGCCCGCAATCTCGCGCAGTGGCTTGCCGGGGAGACGTTCGGATGCGTAACGTGCGGGAATTACAACAACAAAGTTAGTCATTTACTGAAAGCCGTTCCTGCAATTCATCGAGCCAGTCCTGTGGTTGATCGACTTCCACTCTCACCGGAACATACCAACACTTGTCGATCTTGAGGTCAGCACATTTGACGGCGTCCTTCTCGGTCATCAGGACATCGAGATCGTCATCGTACCGCAAATCCTCTTCGGTCAGTTTTGCATGATCCGGGAATGCATGCTCGATGACCTGCATGCCGTGTGATTCGAGGAAAGTAAAAAATCGTCCTGGGTTACCAATCGCAGCTACCCCATGCACCTCCTTACCCGCAAATCTCTCCAAAGACACATCCTCGCTATCGTCCAGACTGCGCGCGGAGGTACCTTTGAGATAAAACTCCGTAACAGGAAGCCCCTCGGGTAAATCGCTGAGCGCCCTTTCGCTGCGCATGACACTCTTGTTCAGAATCGCGCGATCGACAGAGGCGAGACGCGACAACGGTTCACGCAGGGGTCCCGCCGGCAGCAAGTGGCCATTGCCGAATCCTCGAGTACCGTCGATAACGGCGATCTCATACTCTCGCGCCAGGCGATAGTGCTGCAGACCATCGTCCGAAATAACGACATCGACGCCGAGCATACTCAGATCTTGTGCGGCACGGACACGGTTCGGATGCACCACCACATGGCAGCCGCTGCGTCTGGCCATCAAGACCGCTTCGTCTCCGACAATTGCCGGATCACTGTCCGGGCTCACCTGTAGTGGATCGTGACCGACCGAGCCACCGTATCCCCTGCTGATAATGCCCGGATTCATGCCGCGGTCCTTGAGTTGCCGGGCTAACCAGATCGTTACCGGCGTCTTGCCGGTACCACCAACGGTCATATTACCGACAACCACGACCGGCCGATTGATACGGATACCGTTCAATACGCCGCGCTGATACAGCCGCCGTCGTATCGAGACGAGGCCCGCAAACAACCAGCTAAACGGCAGCAGAATCCAATACGCAGCCGAGCTCTCGTACCAGATGCGTTGCAGGAAGCTGTCAGTTGTCGCCGTTCTGCTCATCGCTGAACTGCATGCGATACAGATTTGCGTAGCGGCCATCGTGCTCGATGAGTTCGCGATGCGTGCCGGACTCAACGATACTGCCCTTGTCGAGCACGATGATGCGATCCGCACTCTCAACAGTCGACAACCGATGCGCGATGACAAGTGTCGTACGGTCTTTCATCAGATGGTTCAATGCGTCCTGTATATGGCGTTCGGACTGCGTATCGAGTGACGAGGTGGCCTCGTCGAGAATGAGCACGGGCGCATCCTTGAGGAGCGCCCGACCGATCGCGATACGCTGCCTTTGCCCACCGGATAATAGTACCCCGCGATCACCGACAATCGTCTCGAGACCCTCTGGCATATCTTTAACAAAATCAATGATATGAGCAGCTTCGGCGGCCTGCAGAAGATCGGCCCTCGAGGCTTGCCTGAGCTGCCCGTAAGCCAGGTTGTTGGCAATCGTGTCATTGAAAAGCACGACGTCCTGGGTAACCAGACTGAGATTGTCACGGAGGTTATCGAGCGCATATTCGCCGATCGGCGTATCGTCCAGCAGGATAGTGCCTGCATCCACGTCGTAAAACCGAGGCAGCAAGCTGACTAGCGTAGATTTTCCGCTGCCCGAGTGGCCGACGATAGCAAGCGTCTTGCCGGCTTCGACCCGCAACGACAAGTCCGTCAGTACGGGTACATCTTCACGGCCATACGAGAAATCGACGTTCTTGAATTCCACCGTCCCGTCGACACGATCTTTACGAAACGTTCCGGTGTCGACTTCATCGTCTTCGTCTATGACCTCAAACAGGCTGTCGGCTGCGGTAATGCCGCGCTGCAGAGATGCATTCAGGTTGGTCAGTCGTCTCAAGGGTTGCAACATCAGAATCATTGCACCGATGAATGAGATGAACGTGCCGGGACTCAACTGACCCGACGCCGCTTCCTTGCCCGCAACATAGATCACGCCAGCTATGCCGAATGCAAACAGCACTTGCGTCGCAGCTACGCCAAGAGAACGCGCACCGATCAGCTTCATGTTTTGTCTTCGGTTACTTTCGTCGGCGTCGACGATGCGTTGTTTCTCATAGTCGTGGCCGCCGAACACTTTGACGACCCGGTTGCCCGTAAGCACTTCCTCCGACACCCGCGTCACATCGCCGATAGAGTCCTGAATGCGCCCGCTATAACGCCTGAACGCCCGACTGAGTACGCGAACGACAATCGCAATGAGTGGAACGACAATCGCGACGAATGCGGTTAACCTGACGCTGTGCCACAGCATGACGCCGGTACAAGCTATAACCGTCAAGAAGTCGCGCACCATCACGGTGACGACATTGGCCCCCGCCTCCGCGACCATTTCAGCGTTATAAGTCATGCGAGAAAGCAGCGGTCCGACCGATTGGGTTTCGAAGAAGCGCGTCGGCAGTGTCAAGAACTTGCCGAAGACGTCACGCCGCAATGCACTGATCACCGAACGGCCGATCCAGCCCAGGCAATACTCCGACGTGTAGCCTGCAAGGCCCCTCAGAATAAAAATGCCGACGAATGCCCAGGGCATCCAGCGTGCCGTCTCGAGATTGTGCGCGACGAGTGTCTGATCGGTCAGCGGTTTCAGGAGGATGATTAATGTCGCCTCGACCGCGGCCGCGGCAGCCATCGCGATGATCGCAGCAATGGCCATTGACCAGTACGGAACGACGTAGCGCCACAGGCGGCGGTACACCTCTAATAGATGCGGATCGAGTTTTACGATCACTGGTCAGTCGGATCGTTGACAGTGGCGATGCTGATTTTGACGAAACCGAGTTTGCCTGCGACGTCCATGGCGGTGACAACATGCTGGTGCCGCGCATTAGCATCGGCGCTTATGGTCAGTGGCAAATTTGTGTTGCCGCCGGAGAGTTTTTGTAACGCGTTTCTGATTGTCTCCGGTCGACTGTTGATGAGTTCGCGCCCGTTGACCAGATAGGTGCCCTGCTCCGTGATCATGATATCGAGTTGTTCCGGAAACTCCTCGATGACGGATGCGCTCTCTGCTTCGGGAAGACTGATAGAGATCTGCGATTGCTTGACGAAACTCGTTGAGACCATGAAAAAAATCAGCAGCAACAAGACCACGTCGATCAGGGAAGTCAGGTTCACTTCAGGTTCGGCACGTGCGCGAACTTGCAGGTTCATTTCTTTTTCTTCTTCTTTTTGGATGCCTGACGGCGATGCAGCGCCTCGACGAGTTTGATCGCTTCCTTCTCCATATTGACTACCAGCGTATCGACGCGATTGCGGTAATAGCGATAGCCGATCAGAGCAGGAATAGCCACGGTCAGGCCTGCCGCCGTGGTGATCAACGCCTCGGCAATTCCGCCGGCCAGGACGGTCGGATTGCCGACGCCATGTGTCGTTATCGCCGTGAATACCTTGACCATGCCGATGACAGTGCCGAGAAGCCCGAGCAGCGGCGTTATCGCCGCAACAGTGCCGAGAGTGTCCAGGTAGCGCTCGAGGTCATGAACGACATGACGACCGGTGTCCTCGATGCTGTCCTTCATGATCGTCCGCTCGCGGTCCCGATTGATGAGGCCTGCAGCGAGTATCTGCCCCAACGCAGAGCCCTGGTGCAGGATTTGAATCTGATTCTGGTCCAGCTGGTCTTTTTTGACCCAGCCCCACACCTTGCTGGTCAGGTCTTCGGGTATCACCCGCTTTTCCTGCAGGGTCCAGTAGCGCTCAAGAATGATGCCCATTGCGATGATCGCGCAAAGGATGATCGGCACCATTAACCAGCCGCCGGATTTAACGATTTCAACCATATACCGTGACTCCGGGAAAAATCGAAATATACAGTGGCCAGCCCAAAATTGCCTCTTGAAATCAGTTCCAGTACTTGCGTGCCTCGGGCCTGTGCAGCCCCAGGCGGCGCATGCCGCTGCGCCGGCAGATCCGGTAACTAATGGCACCCGAAGTGGCCGTATTCAGCACCTCTGCGCCGGCATTGGTCCACGCACTGACGATGTCCTCCTTCGGGAATCCCCAGCGGTTCTCGAACCCGGCAGAGACTATGGCGACCTTTGGCCGTATCGTCCTGACAAACAAATCGCTGGATGAGGTGCGACTGCCATGATGCGGAATCAGGACGATATCTGCCTGCGATATAACGCCGTTTCGCGCCAACAGGCTCTCCACTGGCGATTCGATGTCCCCGGTCAGAACGACCGTGTGATTTGCAATGCGAACCTCCAGTACGCAGGACGCATTGTTGCCCTCCCAGCGACCGAGTTCGGTTGGGTGAATGATCGCGAAAT
>Ga0255058_10001146_pt1 | contig 15032 bp, 17 predicted proteins | sample Cases_109_9_MG_FD_188637 | JGI IMG/M metagenome (GOLD analysis project Ga0255058, IMG submission 188637) | Seawater microbial communities from Amundsen Gulf, Northwest Territories, Canada - Cases_109_9 | ecosystem: Environmental > Aquatic > Marine > Gulf | place: Canada: Northwest Territories... | reverse complement strand
CTCCGCTGGCCGCCTGTGGCCGTTCTCGCCGTTTAGGCGATGAAATCCGTCCGTGGCCGCCAAACGGCGACTTGCAACCCAACCCGGACATTCGGGGAAATGTCTTCTTTGAAGTCGAAACCTATGAAAGCAGCCGTTCTGCTTAACGACCAAGCTCAGCCGCGCGGACGGATGGCCAAGGAAAGCAGCTCGCGGTTAACCGCGTCCGCTCAATGGAAGGGTTAAGTGCTTGGTTCATCGGAGGCATGGGAGCCAAGTGCTTCTGAAAGGCGACGGGTGGTTCTCTCCATCGTCGCTTCCGAGCGCTCGAGCCCGTACACGGTGAGCGGGAAGTTCAACGGCTTCTGAATTTCCCAGATTCGCTCGTGGTCGCTTGGTGGCAGTATCTGGGCCGGGTCGCCGACAGCTACCCAGCCAATGGGCACCGTCTCTCCCGCAGCCAAGTGGCTCTTTAGATGCACAACCCCATTGACCCGTATTTCGCTGCCCTTGCCGAGGCGGGCTGAATGAAAGATGGCCGCGCCGGTGGCGATGAAGACCTCGTCTTCCACGGTGCAGCCCACTACATGTGCATTCGGACCGACGAGGCAGTTGTTTCCGATGCTCAGGGGATGGCGGGCCGAGCTCCTGAGAACAGCGTTCTCCATCACGATGCACTCTCGACCAATGGTGGTTGACCCACTTTCGGCGATGACCTGAGCCCCGTACATGATTCGGCAGCCCGGGCCGATGGTCACATTGCCGCAAACAACGGCAGTTAGTGCGACGTAGGCGGTGGGATCAACCTGGGGCGAGGCACCGGCATGCTTTACGAGCATTTCAATCTCCCGTGGTGTGGTGGCGAGTACCTAACAGGTGATTATGAAGCTGACTCCAACATTGGATTATGCAGCCATTCTAGGAGGTTGCGGGCCGTCTGGGAACGTCCGCTTATGGTGAAGCCACCCGCAACGGTGAGTGGCCGGTTGTGGCCGATCCCGCCGCTCAGGCGATGAAATTCACCCGTGGCCGCCCAACGGCGACTTGCGACCCCTTGTTGTCGTTCGAGCCCGGTCACTCGAACGTCCGTGTTTCTAGATCAAAAAGCGGAAGCGTTCATGTCCAACGGGCTAGGTGCTCGAGGGGTAGGCCGCCAGCGGGGGGCTAGGGACGGAGGTTGCGCGGTGGCCGGGTCGAGGATAGGAGTCTGGTCGATGTCGGCCTGCTCGAGGGGTGGATTCGTCTCCCCGAGCCAATCGGACCGACCTCGCAGGGGGCGGCCCTCGTTCAGCGGTCGAAGACCGAGCGGAACACCAGCGCCACACCCTGAAACTCACCGGAACTGCTGAATCGGTAGGCGAGGCCGACCCGGTCCCACTCGAAGTGCCAGAGCTTGAGCTTGCGCTTTCCCTTGCTGAAGGCGAGTCCCAGCTCCCATGTATCGGCTACCTTGCTGACGGGAACATCGCGGACGAGAAATTTCAAATTGTCGAGGTAGGCAGTGTAGGTAGCGTGCCAGTCGAGATAGACCTGGTGGCCACCCAGTCTTGCGTCCCCCATTGGCCGCTGAAACTCCAAGCCGACCATGACCGGAACGGCGTCGTTGGACGGCCCCTCGTTGGGTGTGTAGCCGATGTACTCGATGGAGTTGACCAGCGACCAGTCGAGATCGCCGCTGCCCAGACGATAGCGGCTCTTGAGTCCAGCCCAGTAGATCCATGCCGACTGGGGACCATTTATCTCCGTGCCCCAGCCGGCATACGCCAGGGGCTTCAATGACCAGCGTTTCGTTACGGGCACCTCTACCTCGACGCCGGGTGTGACGCTCACCGTGCCGAAGTTTTCGATGTCGAAAATCGCGCCGAGATTGTCGAGGTTGAACCTGTGCACGCTGAAGGTGACCGGGAGCCTGAACTCGATACCGATGTCTCGATTACCGTCGTCGTCCAATCCTGGCTCTCCCCAATTCCAGCGTGGTGCTGCGCGAATTGCAAACACATTGAGATCATTCCCTAGCGAGTACCAGCCTGTGCCGAAGTACGAGGCGTAACCCCAATGCACGAAATTGTCAGCAGGGTTCTGGGAGTGGACAACCGGGCCGGCAAACCCGAGAACCAATGCGGCGATACAGAGGCGCGTGACGCCACACAACAGCCTGCGTGTGATCAGGTAAATCATCGATACAGCGACCCGACGGTTGAAATGGCGCCAAAGCAAATCGCGATGGTCAAACCGTCGCATATCCCGACCACAATACGCAGACAAGTACGGGCACCGAATTCACAAGAACCCGGCTCAGAATAACACCGAACTGGGCGCACATTCGCTAAACGGAGTCGGCAGATCCCTGCCACGACAGAATGTAATAGTCAGCAGGTGCCAGCACGCGACCTCGATTCGCCACTAATCAGCATTCTTTCCCGAAACCGGACGTTCAAAACGGAAATTTCACGTACGCCGAATGGCTCTTGTTGGCCGATCCCGGCCGCTCGGGATGACTGAATGCGCCGCCAGACCTCGAAGGTCCAAGATCGACCCAAATTGGATGCTTGGAGGAATGTCTGCTTAGAGCGCGAAATCGATGAAAGCGGCCCTTGCGCCTGAACGATTGAGATCAGCGGTGGCTGAAAGCCATCCGCTGGATCGAAAGGTTAGATTCATTTTTTCTCAGTGAAAGCGAAATACGCCCGAAAATATGTGTGCAATCGCATCGAAAAAAAACTGGGCGGCTAAAATAAACAGGCCCAAAACAGCGGCCATTTTTGGCTTTCTAACGGTGACACACAAGAAACCTGACACAAGGGCATAGAAAACAATCGTTCCAGCGACTGCCGCGTCATTGACACTTCCTGAAACAAGGGAAGGTGAGATCACAATTGCGATAACGCCTGTGGCGAGAAAGGAATATGAAAAGCTTCGCCAATTGACCGGATGTTTGCGATACCGCAGGACCAAAGCTGCCACAAAAAGCCAAATGCTCACAGTCGAAAGCCGAGTGATGGTCCATCTCAGATAACCTTCGGGCTGAGCAACCAGCCCGTAATCCTTCCAGTCTGTCAAGAGTGCGAATGCGATGTACACACACCACGTCAACAGAATTCCCAGTCCGGCATTTCGTTGTCTATTTGTTATTTCCATACGGAAATCTAACGGCCTGGCGTTCAGCTGCGGGCGAAGCCCGTCAGCTGCAGCGCCTTGTTAGACGACACTCCCACTATCACTAGCATGTCCAGCGATTAACATATAAATGATGAACGCAAGATTCGCAACAAGGGCGAAAACGTAAACTAGCGATACGCGAAACTGGAAGAACGCGAGCCGAAGGTTATGGAAGATAAATCGAGATTCGCGAATATTGCGTTTGGCCCGCTCATCCTTAACTCCCGCCTTCAGCATTATTCGAGCGTACGGTCCCAACAAGTTGATACCTTCTACATCAAAAAGATACTTATCGATGGCCGGACCGCGGTTGCCGTCGTCTATTTGCAACGTTCCGTTCAGGAGGTTTTGGACTTCACGAAATCTCCGCAAGAAGTCATTATGGCTTGTGCGATAGGTGAGTTCGTAAGCATAAAAAATGAAAATAACGAGAAAGTTAAGAACTAACAAACTAGGTTTGTTCTGAACAATCGAGTAACCGACGATCGCGACAAAGATGGTCAAGAACCAATTCTTGATGCGGAAGGAAAATTCATCGAATTTGTGAATGATTCCTTGAAGGAGCTTCATTTCCTCCCAGAGATCGGGTTTCTGTTTATCGTCCATGGGGGTGCTTCTCCAGGCTATGCTTCCGTCTAACGACCAGCTCAGCGGCGCGGACTGATCGCCAAGGAAAGCAGCTCGCGATGAACCGCGCCCGCTGCAGCGCCTTGTTAGGCGTTGCTACTCTGACGTCTTCCTGCACGTATTTGGTCAATGCTCCACTCTCCCGCTCCAGCTATGGACAAGTATAGAAACACGAAGCAATACATGGCAGCTAACTCGCCTCCATTGAGGATCGGCCAAAAGCTCTGGGGCGCATGAGCGATAAAATATGCAAAGGCCATTAATCCGGAAAGCACGAACGAAACCGAACGGGTAAACAAACCGATGATAATTAACATGCCACCGAATAGCTCTAGCGAACCGGCAACTCCACTCATTGAAAAGAAGTCGAACTCCGAGCGTGCCGGGGCAGGGAATCCAAGGAGTTTCTGACCGCCATGTTGCATGAAGAGAAAGCCCGTAACGATCCGCATAACGCTCAATATGCGAGGACTCCAAGTGCTTAGCAGTCGCTTCATTTCAATTCACCTATTCAAATAATATCCGTCGCCCGAATCTGTGAAGGACGCCTAATGACCAAGCTCAGCCGCGCCGGCACGGAAATGACCCACCGAAGGCGCCGCGGCGCTTTCCGGCGTCGGCTGCAGTGCCGTGTTAGTCGGCCTCAGCATGTCGAATGGAACAAGCCACCCACAGCCTCTCCGCCCGAGACCAAGCCGTTATAAATCTCGACTGCCGCCTTCGTCTCTGCGATTTGCACTGGAATATGCCTCTCTTCAAGCAGGTCGAGCGTCTCCTGACGCGTGCGCAGCATTAGCAACATCCCCCGACTTAAAACAACCGTCTGGCTACCGTTGTCGAGCAATTCTTTGACGTCCGTCGGCTGAATTCCGGGCACATGACGTGTGTCGGTTTCCCGCCAGTCCCATTCCCGACCACCACCAGGCCAAAGCTTGAAATCCTTACCAACACCTACACCGTCGACTTCCATACGACCCCAAGAAACGTGATCAATATAGGGAGATCGGATCTCGTCATTGTTCATGGCAATGCCTCGATTGTCGTCTAATAGGTAACGACTGACACTGCCGCCAGTATATCTAGGATAACCAACTGTCGCTGCGGTGGTGCTAACGTCTTGGTTCGGTGTGCGTGTTGAATGACTGGGTCAGTATATCTTGGGCCACGAAGTCCTGACAGGCTGAGGCAGCTTTGAGGCTGAATCCCAAATTCAATCTCGATGATTTTGCAAAATCCCAGCCGTATTAAAGATCACACTGCACTGGACGGATTGCTCATACAGCTTCGCAGCGCCGCACTTCGGGTGGGGCAGATCCCGTAACGGCCGGGGTATATACCCCACCACGCCCGCTGCCGGCACGGCTCGCGCCGGCGTTTCCGTTCCAAAGCGCCCTGAATCAGTCACCTGAAGCTGCCGCCATGTTCAATTGGAAATTGGCACATGGCTTGCATCGCACATGTGGCCCGGAACGCACCGGGCAGAGCGAACCTAATCCAACGTATAGAATGAGGAAAAAACATGTCACGAAACAGCTTAAAAGGAAAAACTTTAGCTGCGGCCATGGGCATCGCCCTGCTGGCGGGCAGCGCCACCGCATTTGCCGGCGGTGACCGATACGAGTGTCGAGGGTTTGTCGCCGGCAAAGACGCCAACATGGATGCACGCTTCGAAGTCGATGGCGATCGGAAGAAGTTTTCCGTCTCCTTCGAAGCGGCCCCGGACAGCGGGTTCGGGGTCGGCGATACGTTTGACGTCGAGGTGCGCGGTAAGATGGTGGCCACGATGGAGTTCGATGCCGAACGCGACGCTCTCGGCAACGTCATTGGCGACATCATTGGCGAGGTCAATTTCGACACTACCGCCCAAGCGGATGACGCGGACGGACCGTTCCCGGTGAACTTTCCCACCGACACCGGCGCCAAGACCAAGGTCGAGGTCGTCGGCACCGCCTACTGCGCCCTGCAGGTGCGCTGAGCGTTGCGGCGATCCACACGGCGGGCGTCTGCGGGCGCCCGCCAAGGGGTCGTAGCGTCGGCGTGAGCCGGCAGGCGAAGTCCACTTCGAATGGCCAGCCGACTCCCGCCTATCGCACTGCAACATGACTGTATCGTGGAGCGATTCAGTTCAAAAGGCAGCGAACGGCAAAAACCGACCCCTTACTTTTATCGCGTTTATTCCGATTTGAGTGGCTTGTCATAGCCGGCGTGCTGCGGCAGACCGTCGGTGATCTCGTAGTAATCGCCCTTGTCGTCGACGAAAATGTGCTTCGCCATTCGGAGCCCGCTTGGTTCATCGACAGAGGCTGCGAGAATCCCAATATAGTCCTCGTTTGATGGCTTCCAGAACAGATGGGAACCGCATGTCGAACAGAAACCGCGTTCAGCATCGGGAGAGGCACGGTACCAGGTGACGTTGGTAACGCCCTCGATCTCGATGTCGCTCGCCTTGGCGCCGGTACCCGCATAGCGATGACCGGCTTGCTTGCGGCACTGGGAGCAGTGGCATTCCGTTACTTGCCGGCTGACGTTGTTGGCGCGGTAGCGCACGCGCCCGCAGTAACAACCACCGCCCACCCGCTGAAGATCGTCGCTCATGATACTTCCTCCGTTTCCGTTGCTCGACCAGCAGAGCACAACTGCCGTATATTTTCGATCCGTTTGATGCTTCGGTTGGTTTAGCGGCGTCCACCATTAGGTCGGGAGCGTACCCCTCCAAGCCATCAACAGGCTAACCGATCGCCATGCCGTGGAAGGCCGTTTCCCGCCTGCTCGTTTCGCCTCATTGTCTGGCCTTGATCCCCTTAGTCCTGTAGGGCCGGTCGCCAGTGACTGTATTTCGCCGCCGCCACTCGCGGAACCACCTCCGAATCTCATCAGCCATTTCCCGGATCATTCGCTCCCGTAATACCGGGTTGATCTGGTCGCACATTCTTCCCTCCTACAAGGCAAATCTTCTACTTACACCCCACTGTTTGAATCGAATCAGATCCCTCGAATAGCTCTCCTCCAAGTGTCATTCCGGTGAGCGAAGCAGAGTTATCACCGCATGCGATTCCTGTGTCTGAGATTTGAAAACGGAGAACGAGATCAGCGTCCCCATCATGGTCCACGTCGCGGAATTGCACGAAGGTCTGCAAAGCGGAAGCACCACTAGGCCCAAATGCTACGGTGGATGGATCGACGTCTTGCGCGTCGAAGGTGTCCGTAGTGAGAATTGCCACCTGGATAACACCCCTACTTCCCGGATTGATGTTGTTGGAATCGTTGCCCGGCTTGATATCGAGAGAGATGACGTTCAACAACGTGAAACGGGCGTACACGACGCGGATGTCGGCTGACCAATCGGAGGTTGGCAGATGCCTACCTGAATCAACAAAAACGAAATCATTACCTTCCACTTCGTGGTTGCTAACCTGGCCCGAAAGAAGGATCTCGGGGGGCGGGGGTGTGTCTAAAGCGTACGGGATCAGCACGATACAATCGGCGAGGTCTGGATCAGGTCCGCATCCGTTGGTGAGTAGGGGATCAGTATCAAATGTGCCTAGCCCAACATCCAGGAACACTTCTGCCAACAAAACCTCACCTGCCAGCCTTGCATCAGCAAGTGTGGCAAACTCGAAATCGGAAGACTCGTCGCAGCCGTCAAACACGGCGACACAGGTTCCGTCCACAAATTCGACATCGAACAGCATGTCACCGACTGGGACATCGCTCGCACCAAACAGTTGGCCGCCCCGCACGTCGAGGGCCACATCCGCGTGAGTGATCGTAGATATGAACAGAAGTGGTAACGCAAATGCAAAGGCTAGCATCCTCATGATGAGGCCCTCCTCTGTGCTGCAAATGCTTCCCCAAGCATCTTTTATTGTGCGGTCGCTGCAAGGCGCAGCTAGAAGAAGGGAGGCCGCCATCCCTTGGAGGTGTGACGAGTGCGCCTTTTCAGCGGCGCTTGAGGGGACTGTACGCGATCACGTGGGTGCCGTAGCCATTAGATCGTGTCCAAACTGGACATCATGAAACTCCGCCGAATCGAGGCTCACAAGGTCACAAGACCGGTTAACTGTCAGTCATCGTGATCGTCGTCGTCATCGTCATCCTTCTTCTTGGTGCGTTCCTCGCTGCTGTAGGTGGTGAAGCCGTTCACCTTGAACACCAGGGTGCCGCCCGAGAACAGGCGCAGCTTGCACTGTCTTCCACGGCATCTCTCGAACTCGCCGTCGTCGTCCTCGTCCACCAGCAGTCTGCGCTTCTTGCCCGGCAGGCCGAGCAGGGTGATGATGGCTTTCTGGTCGAGGAACGGGTAGGTGGTTGAATCGACGAACGCGCGGTTGAAGGAAATATCGAGCTCCGCGGTGGACACGTTGACCAGCACCCCGGAAGGCACGGCGAGGGTGCCGGGATAGTGCACGCTACCGCTGCCGCCCACCGCGACCAAGGTGGTCTTCGACAGGGAGTTGTTCTCGCTCGGCGGCTCGGAAGGATCTTCCCCGAAGCCACCGACACTTTCGGTTGCGGCAGTGACAGGGTCGATCATCAGAAGGGAACTGTTATTCGCGTACAAGGTGCCGCCGGTGGTGAAGTCCATGTCGGAGACGAAGGGCAATCCCGTGTCGCCGATCTCCCCGAGAATTAAGCCCGTCAGGGTGTCGATCACGTAGAGGTGGCCCGTCGACGAGGCCTCATCCCTAAATCGGCTCACGGCATAAGCTATACCGGTAGTCGGGTCGACTGCGAGATCGGTCCAGCCCAGTCCCGTGTTGCCAATGATAAGAGTCGCAGTGCCCGACATCACATCGATACTGAACAGCGCGCCGAGGTTGGTCGTGGCGAGGAGATTTGCCCCGCCATCCGACTCCAGGCCGTTGACGGGGATTGAATTGCCCATAATGTTCACCACGTACAGGAACGTTACCTCTCCGGTGTCTGGATTGATCTCGTACATCTCGCCGGTACGATTACCTCGTAACGCGAGGAAGCGCCAGTCGGGGGTGATCTCCAGGGCGTCGAAGCCGAAGCCCAGATCGGCCCCGCCTTGGGTCAGCCGGATCGGGTTGATCGCGGCGCCGGTTGCGGGGTCGATTTCCATAAAGGCGGTCGCCGTGCCAACACCGAAGTCCCCGCCGAAACTGTTCTCCACCGCGAAGATGCGACCGTCCGGATGCACGCTCATGCCGCCGTTCTGGAGGCCGAAGCGGCGGGACAACAGCCAGGCGCTGGCCGAGGCCAGGCTGTTCTCGTGAAACACGTTGTCGGAGGACGACTCGATTCGCACTGGCTGGGTGTTGTCGGTGCGCAGCACGTTGCGTTCCATGGTGTTCCCGTCGGCGCCGGCGCGTAACAGCACGCCGGCGGATCCGACGCCGGTGGTATGCACGACGTTGCCGCTGAGGAGGTTGTGGTTTGATCCGGTCTGCAGACGAAAGCCCCGGGCACTGGGTCCAGAGGTGAAGATCGTGTTGTCGTTGACTAGGTTGTCCGGGCTGTTCTCCATGCGGATGCCGGTCCCGTTCGGTCCAGAGGTGGATACGCTGTTGTTGGAGATCTCACTGAAGGATGTACCGCGGGCGCGTATCCCGCGGGTGCTATTGCCGGATGTGGTGATCGCGTTGCCGGTGATGAGGATGTCGGTGGTATCACCCTCGACGCGTAGCCCTTCGGTATCGGCGATGCCTGTTAGCACACAGTCACGCACGGTGACGTTACTGAGGCCGGAGTTTATCTGGACCACGCGGCTGCTGCCGGTGGCCTCGATGGTGTGACCATCGCAGTCCAGGGTCACATTGCTGGCGCCTATGGTCAGACCACGGCCCATACAGTCGAGGTCATTCGAGAGGGTAGTATTGGTGAAGATTGTGTCGCCACAGAATGGTTGCGCCGAGACATTCGTAGCAAGCGTCGCGAACAACAAGATTGCAACTGCCATTGCGCGGGTACGAGGAATTGGGATTTTCATTTCTATTCTCCTGTCGTGGACTTCCTCTAACTAGCCCAGCAGCGTGATACTCCGCAGATGGTCATAGTAGACAGAGCTGTATGCGGAACTCAACCTACAGGTATCTTACATTCGTCGGCTGGCGTAAATCAGCGTAAAGTTTTCGCCCACCGATTGGCTCTCGAAAATGTGGGGATAAGGAAGCATTCTCGTGCGGGTAGAGGCTTACCGTCGCACTCGGGCTCGGTGTTAGACCACTGCTCTATCGTGGTGGGGCTAGACCACCATCGGGTTAACCAATGCCGCTTAACGAACTGGCCGACCGGGTGGCGGTACCAGACTTGATCCTTGGACTGCTCTCGCTCCCAATTGCAGTTTTCGCACCAATGACGCCTGATGCCATCCTCGGTACCTTCAGATACCCAATTGTGTTTCATACCAATTAGCGTATCCCGATCCTGCGGGGGCTTGGTCATCAATCCGCGCCAACGTCTTATCTCTCTACCGACGATTGGATGTCTAGATTCAGCCATGAATCTACTCTTGAAAATGTGTGAGTGTCGGGTAGCACCTGCCCCCGCGCTTTGGGGGTGGGATCTGGATCGCGACCGTCGCTACACGGGTGCTCCAGAGCGCGGGTTTGGGGTGATTCACCAAAAGGCGGTCACAGAGTGACTACAAGGGCGAGCGTTAGCCATCATCACCAGGGCAAGCGACTACCCGCTGCAACCTGTCCAAAATGAACGGCGCCGCGCCCACCTGGTTTTGTCGGAATTCTTTACACATTGGCTCTAGCGGTCGAAGAGCCAATTTCTAAGCTACGGAAATATGGGAATTAAATGAGTTAGGCATGATTATTGCTACACCTCCAGGATCGAATTCAGGTTCGAGCTAACTACGTTTGCCACAGGAGGAGGTAGACATGCAGACCAACAAAACGGCACCAATTTTCGTGCTCGCAATCGGGGTCGGGCTTATGCTCGCGTCTCTCGTAGCGGTTGTTATCGGGACTGGAAACGGCCCTGGCCTCGGCCTCCAGCAGACGACTACAATTGTGGGAATAATCATTACGGCAGTTGGGTTGTACCTCGTACTTAAAGCAGAATGAGATCGGCGCAAACCTTGTGCCCGCTGTTAATTCTGTCCGCGCTGATTTGGACAGTCTCCGATTGATGGGGCGATGCAGGAAGAACGCTTAGGTCGGGAGTTCCCAGGTCAATCCATCCCGATCGTGACTCCCCGATGTCTCACCCGAGGAGAGTGCGGCGTACTGCACCTACAACGGACGTTCTCTAGACCGACAGACGGCCTCGGGGCGACTTGGTAGGCTTAACCACGTGCCGGGAATCGCCAGGCAATAGCTGACCACTGGCGCAGCGGATTGTGCGATTATTTAGTATCCTTACAAGGCAACGAGGGTGGACCGCCGGGAGTGCCTCGTCTCTTCAGGCAGTCAATCCTGAACGAGACACCGTCGCTTCTGGAGGTGATTGACCTGCCCTCGTTGCCTTCCCCGTCTCCCCGCCGCCACCCAACAAGGAGGGACTGCGGAAGACCGGCAGCGGGGCGAGGCCGTCAGATGATCGCTCGCCTGCCTAGCCGCGTCTGTCGGTTGAGGGCGGTGCCTTTGTAGGCCGAGAGCCCCGCCTGGTGCAATGATTGGGGGTACTGCCGTTGCGGGGCCGCTCACGGGGTTTGATATCCCCCGGATCTCCTCCCCGCACCGGCTAATTTGGGCGGTCAGGGCTTCCTCTGTCCCTGGCTGCCCATTGCGGCCCTAACGTGACAATCTTGGTAGGCCCCCGCCCGGTAGCGTGGTTTCGTCATGTGCAGCGGGGTCGCGCTGTTGGGCGGGAAAGAGTATTTACTTCTTTGTTCGGCTCCTACGGCTGGTACGCCGCCCAAGTTTTAATTCGCGGAGACCTTTGCGTGCGAAATATGCAGCCGGTTTCCGCTCGGAGCTCAATCTCTTATTTTCCTCACGCTGTCGTGCCCGCTCGTCAAATCGTTCACGCGCTTTTCTAAAACGCAGCTGCAATAGCTCTCGATCGCCCGGAAATGAATAAGGCGGCGGTGGATTGGCTGAAATTATTCGCCACAGCTCTTCAATGTCAGGGGCTTGAAAAACTCCAACAGGCCCCGCGCACTTGATGCAGCGGGATCCTTGCTGCGCCCTCTTAAGCGTGATGGCGATTAGGCCACAGGATGTACAGATAGAGGCGACTGTGCCCATAGCAGTTTCCGCCTATCACTCAGCCGAAGAGCATGCGCTTGCGAGAAACCAGTCTTGATCGCCCTTGAATGGCAGTCGCTGCAGATGTGCAGCTAGAAAAAGGGAGGCCGCCATCCCTTGGAGGTGTGATGGGAGCGCTTTTTTAGTGGCGCTTGACGGCACTGTACCCGATTACGTGGGTACCGTAGCCATTAGATTAAGTCTAAATTGGACGTCGATTCGGTATCCACGGCCACGATTGACCGAGGTATAGGCCTTGCGGCTGATATAAACTAACCATCCGGCGCCAAGGGCGAATCGGCCATGTGCTGTTCTTCAAAGTCATCTGTCATTGTGACCACTGCACCATGAAGTACAGATGTAAGTTTCCGCGTGCCGTTTGTGGCTTTGTTTTGCTAGCCTTCCTTGCGACGGGAGCATGCGCCACATCGATGCCGAATTGGATTAGTGAATACGAAAAGAAACCACCACCAAAAGCGGTCGCGATTGCAGAGACTGGCTCTGGAAGGTGGGCAGGATACATGACGTACGGACAGCCAAATGTGCATGTTGCACGTGCAAAAGCCCTGGAGGGTTGTAGGAGGCAAGCTCAAAAAAATAATGTTCGGGCTACCTGCGAAATTCGCTTGTCTGCCGCCTCGCGCGGCCGGGACAGTGGGGTGGCAGCGTATGTGGAGTGCTGGATAGGCGGCGATGTTTTATATATGAAGCCGAATGACTGCATTCGTCAAGGTGGTCGCATAAGTAGTCAGTCAGCTTCACGACAGCCTCCAGTCACGACATCACTTCCAGCGACGACACCGCCCCCAACCGCAACTCGTCCTACACCCGTTCCGAGCAAGCTCGTTCGCGATGTTCAGGAAAGCCTGAGTAAGTTGGGTTATAGCCCGGGCGCCGTCGATGGGCTGCTAGGTCCTAATACAATTGCAGCAGTGAAGGCATTCCAGCGCGACCTAGAGGTGACGCCAACTGGCGCTGTATCTGAGGAGCTGCTATTTGCGCTCAACGTAGTGGTGGCAGTGCGGGAAGCGGGTGAGCCAACCGAAACGCAAGCAGAGTTGAAGCTAATTAGCAGCGGCAGCGGCTTCCTGGTAAATAACACGGGCTACGCACTCACCAACCACCATGTTATTGAAGACTGTACCGCCGTTGCGGTAGTAATCGACGGCGAGTCCCAGCAAGTCAAATTGGCAGCCACGGACGAGTCCAACGACCTCGCGCTGCTCAAACTCCCCGGCACTTATCCCAATGTCGCGCAGTTTCGCGAATCGCGAAGTGCAGTTCTCGGTGAATCCGTGTTGGTTGCCGGATATCCGCTCAGGGGCATTCTTGCTAAACGCCTAAATGTTGGCACTGGGGAGGTTAGTTCACTTGCTGGCATTGGCGACGATGCACGATTGCTTCAGATTTCGGCTCCGGTGCAACCCGGCAACAGCGGCGGCCCCCTACTTGATAAGAGTGCAACAATTATTGGGGTTGTTGTTGGAAAGCTTTCCTTGAAAGTTGCGAAAATTACCGGCGACATTCCCGAGAACGTCAACTTCGCGATTAAGGGTGTAATCGCCCGCGGTTTTCTTGACATCCATGGTATCGAGTACGACACCAGCCGCGCGTCCAATGTGTTGGACACCACAAAGATCGCAGCCGCCGCTCGAAAGTTCACCGTACCGGTGGAATGTTGGAAATAATGCCGAGCTATTGGGACTAGAGGCTGAAGCTAAGCAGAAGCGATTGGTATTGTGGGCTGACCCGAATCCGATACCGCCGTGGGATTGGTGCAAAGGCAGTCGAAGATGAAACGATGGCCCAATTCTGGATAACGCTGCTGAGTCTTGCGGCAGGTGCAGTAGGGTACCTTGCGGTTACGTTCTGGGTACGCCCGATCCTTCGATATCGCGAGATACGGTACGAGGTAGATGCTGATTTAGTCTTTTACGCGAACGCGGTAGAGTTAGAAAAAAAGGATGGGAGTATCCGTCAAGATACACTTGACCGAAAAGAAAGCAATCGACGCCATGCCGCCAGCTTGATAGCGATTTACCGTCAACTTCCCCATTGGTATCGATGGCGGTTAGAAAAGACTGGGGAAAATCCCCAAGAAGCGTTTCGGTCACTGATCGCCCTCTCAAACTCTTCAACGTGGGCAGAGGTAACGGAACACGCTGAAGAGGTGGAAAAGCACCTTGGGTTGTCCGAGGACTGGACCAAATAGGTTGCTGTACACCATCCACCCGAACATGAGTGGCCAATCGCAGCCCCGCCCACACTGCCCAAGGGAGGAATGCGGAAGACCGGCAGCGGGGCGGGGTGCCCAAGGAGAAACGATGAGAATCTTCATGTTAGTCGCGATGCTGGTGGGGCTGCCAATGCAAGCCCAGGCACAGACAACGTTTTGGGATGGAAACAGATTGGTAACTGATATGCGTTCGTGGGAGAAGTTTACGGCCCGCCAGACTCTGACCAGTGTTGAGTGGGTCAGTGTCGGGTCGTATCAACGCTATGTGGCCGCCGCCACCTTTGATTCAGGTGAGGTAATCTGCCTGTCAGGCAATGTCACACAAGGGCAAGTCAATGCGGTTGTAGCCGCCTATCTCAATGCACACCCAGCCGATTGGCATTTGCCCGCTACATCGCTAGTTCGCGATGCACTAGTGGAAGCGTTCCCCTGCTACTCTTCGCCGTCGCACCTTGGTTCGGTGCGGGACCGCTGAATTATCGCGGTCGGGCCAGTCCACCATTGAATTAACCAGTGGCGGTCTTCGTATCTGCCAGTGTCGCGTCGGTCTGGCTGACAGCAGCCCCGCCCACACTGCCCAAGGAGGGACTGCGGCAGACCGGCAGCGGGGCGGGGCAGTCGGATGATGACCTTCCGGCCTAGCCGCATCTGAGCCTGGTTTACGGACACTTACAACGGACCAAAAAAACTAGCCTCCGTAATGAGGTTGAGGACAAGCTGCCCCCGGATTTTGTGACCGCCGACTTCAGTTGGTTCATATCGCGGTATCTGTTCCCGACTGGCGCGTGGTCATCACTTCCCCACTGCGAGCATAACTCGCGAGCCGTGAGACGTAGTCGGCAACTGCAAAGTAGGCGCTACATTGC
>Ga0255058_10001145_pt1 | contig 15035 bp, 13 predicted proteins | sample Cases_109_9_MG_FD_188637 | JGI IMG/M metagenome (GOLD analysis project Ga0255058, IMG submission 188637) | Seawater microbial communities from Amundsen Gulf, Northwest Territories, Canada - Cases_109_9 | ecosystem: Environmental > Aquatic > Marine > Gulf | place: Canada: Northwest Territories... | reverse complement strand
ATCCCGTGCGGGGCCATATCGTCGACGCGGTTGCCCGTGCGAGGGGGCGGGCTGCCGTTCATGGCTTGCTGCATGAAGCCGTCGCCCATGACGGCCATGGTCGACTCCCACTGCGACATGTCGATGTACTGGCCCTCGCCGGTCTTCTCACGGTGGAAGAGGGCGGCGATTAGCGCGAACGCGGCGTGGAGTCCGGCGTTCGGGTCGCCGTATGACATACCGACGTGCATCGGCTGGTCCATCTCAGCGTAGCCGGTGAGCTCCGACATGCCGGAGAGGGGGACCTGCGCGGGGCCGTAGGAGACGTAGCCGGATTCGGGGCCGGTCTGGCCGTAACCCGACATGCTGATCATGACGAGGTCGGATTTCACCTTCTTCAGATCTTCGTATCCGAGGCCCAGCCGTTTGGCGACGCCGCCGGCGAAGTTCTCGGCGGCAACGTCGCTGATCGCGACGAGCTTCTTGGCGATGGCGCTGCCTTCCGGGGTCGAGATGTCGAGGGTGATGTCGCGCTTGCCCTGGTTGTACTGGTTGAAGTAGCCGGAGCGGTTGAGGCCGATCTCTCCGTCCAGCCAGGGGGGCAACATGCGCAGGACACAGATCCGGCGCATCGACTCCATGCGGATGACCTCCGCGCCCATGTGGGCGAGCTGGAGGGTGCAACTGGGGCCGGCCCAGACCCAGGTGAAGTCGGCGACGCGTATGCCATCGAGTGGACCGGGCATCAGATCACCCCCGCTTCCTTGAGCGATGCGACGTCCTCGCCCAGCCGATCGCCGAGGATCGCCGCGTTGTGCTGGCCGAGCGTTGGCGCCGGGCTGCGGATCTCCCACGGGGTCGCGCCGAATTGGTACGGCGCGCCGGGCTGTTTGATCGGTCCGGCTTCGGGGTAGTTGACCTCGAGGAAGAAACCTCGTTGCTTGAGGTGGTCTGAGTCCAGGAGACTGGAGATGGTGGATGCAGGGGCGAAGGGGATGCGTTTCTCTTGCGCGAGCTTGTACAGCTCATCGCCGTTCTGTTCGGCGACCCAGTCTTTCATGAAGGGCCGCAGCGCGTCCCAGTTCGAGGCGCGAACGAGGCGGTTGGCAGCGACCTCCCACGTCGTCCACTCGGGCGTGCCCATGAGTTCGACGAGAGATTGCCACTGCGCTTCCTCGATGCAGAGGACGAAGATCCAGGCACCATCTTTGCACTGAAAGAAGTCTACCGGCTGTATCGGGCGCTGGCCCCAGCGTGCGGTGGGCGTTTGCATATAGGGCCAGAAGGCGAACGTCATTTCGAGGATGGCGGTGATGCACTCCTGCGCCGAGATATCGATGTGCTGGCCCTTGCCGGTGCGAAGACGGGCGAACAGTGCGCCCATCGTCGCCAGGGCGCCGTTGACGCCGGCCTGGTACTCCGCCTGGTTGCCGAAGGCCCTGAGAGGCGGGAGGCCGTCCTCGCCGGGCCAGCCGTTGAGCCACGCCCAGCCGCCGGCGCTAAGAGTCGTGAGGTCGTAGGCCTTGTAGTCGCGATAAGGGCCGTCCTGGCCGAACGGTGTGATCGATGTCATGACGAGATTGGGGAAATCGCCGCCGATCGCGTCGTAGGTGAGTCCTAGGGGTGCGGCCTCAGTGGGTGGGAAGTCGTGGATGAGGGCATCGGCGTCTTTGAGCAGCTTGTGGAGGACGCCGCGGCCGGCTTCTGATGTCAGGTCGAGCGTGACGCCGAGCTTGTTGCAGTTGCGATACAGGAAGGCGCCGCTTTTCTCGGGGTGCGGCTCGCCGCCCGGGAACGGGCCTAGGGAACGTAGCGGGTCGCCGTCCGGGGGCTCGACCTTGATGACTTCGGCACCGAGGTCGGCCATCAGTTTCGATGCGTAGGAGGCGGCACCGGTCTTGCCGCATTCGACGATTGTCAGTCCTTCTAGAGCTGCGTTTGGCATGGCGAGTTGCCCCATATCATAGGAGCGCGCAAATGCGGATGCAAACTGTGCGGAAGTCGTGCCATACTTCGCGGGATGGATGACCGGGCACAAGTGCTTCAAAAGGCGTTCGAAGTGGCGTTCAGCCATCGGCCGACGAAGATGGCGGTGGCACCGGGCCGCGTGAACATCATTGGCGACCACACGGACTACAACGAAGGGTTCGCGCTGCCGGTAGCGATCGACGTCTCGGTGATGGCGATGGCCGCTCCGCGGGACGACGGCACGGTGCGAGTACTGTCGCTGGACTACGAGGAGCAGGACGAATTCAGTGTCGGGGAAGTGAAGCGCGGGCAGTCCTGGCGAGACTACGTGCGTGGCGCGGTGTGGTCGCTGAGGGAGGCCGGGCATGGGGTGAAGGGCGCCGACTTAGCGATCGAGAGCAACGTGCCGCAGAAATCGGGACTATCGTCATCGGCGGCGGTCGAGTTGGCAGTCGGGGCCGCGGTGGCTGCAGCGAGCGAGTTATCGATCGAAGATCTGGAACTGGCACGCCTGGCGCAGCGGGCGGAGAACGAGTTCGTTGGTGTTCAGTGCGGGATCATGGACCAGCTGGCGATCGTGTTCGCGCGGGCCGGTCAGGCACTGCTCGTGGACTGTAGATCGTTGGAGATGGATGAGATCCCGCTTGGCGAGGAAAATGACGTGGCCATCGTCGTGATCGAATCCGGGGTCGAGCGGGACCTTTCGAAGACGCCGTACAACGAGCGTCGCGAGGAGTGTGCGGAGGCGGCTCGACAGCTAGGCGTGAAATCTCTGCGTGACCTGACTTACTCGTGGCTGACAGAGGCCCGGCACCGCATGCCGGATGCACTCTTCCGCCGCGCGCAGCATGTGTTGTCAGAGAACGACCGCGTTATAAGGGCAACGGCGGCGTTGCGGAAGGGGGATGCCACGGCGGCGGGTAAATTGATGTACGAATCGCACGCCAGCCTGCGTGATGAGTTCGAAGTATCGACGCCGGAACTGGATGAGATCGTCGATCTGACGAAACGGGTGGATGGCGTGCTGGGCGCGCGGCTAACGGGCGCCGGGTTTGGGGGGAGTGTGGTGGTGCTTGTTCGACCGGACGCGGTCGATGCTCTGGCGGAGCGAGTGCGAGGCGAGTACAAGACACCGGCGGGAGACGAGGCTGCGGTTTCGACGTTCCGGGCGTCGGACGGATTGAGGGTCACGGATGTCTAGTGTTCGGGTCACGCAGGATGATCGCGAGCTGGTCCTGGAGACGGAGCACTTGCGGGTCACCGTTCGTCTGAACCGGGGCACGTTCGATGTTGTGAATAGCGGCGGGATTGGCGTGCGGGACGCTGCGGCTTCGATCGAGGTGCGAGGGCTCGGTGTGCTGACGAGCCTGGGCGTCGGGTTCACCGTCGAGGACAGCAGTGAGTTCCGGGATTCGCGGGGTGGCGGAGTATGCGTTCGGCTGACGCGGGAGCGCGAAGAGGAGGAGCCGGAGATGGCGCTGTCGCTGTGGGTGTACGAGACGTTGCCCTACGTGCTCCTGAGGCTGGAGCTGCGGAATCGCGGACGTAGTGAGGTGCGAGCTGGAGCGATGAAGTCGCTGGATGCCGGCCGCGTGGAGCTGCCATCGCGGCCGGAGGGGTGGCGATTTTACAAGAACGGCTGGCAGAGCTGGTCGCCGACGCTGGTCGTGCCGTGCAGCGGTGAAGACCTGCAAGTGGCACCGCCGGTGGCTGCGCCGGGGACCTCGCCCGCGCCAGCGTCGGGGAGATTTGTCTCGGAGCTGGTCACGGTAGTGGTTGCGCCAGAGGGGCAGGGGGTCACAGCCGGCTTCGTCACGAGCGCCGACCAGTTTTCACAGGTCTGGCTGGACCGGGATGGCCCACAGATCACGGCCGCGTCCTACGCCGACGGATCGATCGTCGAGAGCGGGGGTACGATTGCGGCGGAGCTGTTGTACGTCGAGCCCACCGCCGCGCCGCTGACGTCGCTGGGATCGTTCGGGGACGTGCTCGCGGCTGAGATGGAGGCGATTCCGTACGACGATGTCGCCAGCGGATGGTGCTCCTGGTACCAGTACTTCACCGGTGTGGCTGAAGATGACGTCGTAGCGAACCTGGAGCGACTCGCCTCGGAAGGAGACGGTTTGCCCGTTCGCTACGTGCAGATCGATGACGGTTACCAGGCTGACATCGGCGATTGGCTGACGTTGAACGAGAAGTTCCCGAGCGGGATGAAGTCGCTTGTGGCCCGGATCCACGATGGCGGGTTCGAGGCTGGCCTGTGGCTGGCGCCGTTTCTGGTTGGTGCGAACTCCCAGCTGTACAGGGACCACCCGGACTGGGTTGTCCAGTTCAAGCCAGGTGTGCCATATGTCGCGACGATCAACTGGGGTCAGCTCTGCTACGCCCTGGACCTGAGCCGCGACGATGTCATCGAGTGGTTGGGGGAGGTGTTCACGACCGTGGTCGACGAATGGGGCTTCGACTATGTGAAGATCGACTTCATCTACGGTGGTGCGGTGGACGGCATCCGGGCGAACGGCGATTACACGCGCGCACAGGTGTATCGCCGCGGTCTCCAGACGATACGCGATGCGGTGGGCGACCGGTTCATCCTTGGTTGCGGGAATCCACTCGGGCCGAGCGTCGGTCTCATCGACGGATCGCGGATCGGTCCGGACGTGGCGCCGTTCTGGGACCCGAAGCCGTTCGAGCCGCGCCCGGAGCGCAACGAGATGATGGAGCCGTCCGCATTGAACAGCATTCGCAATACGATCACGCGCTTCTGGATGCACGACCGGCTGTGGATGAACGATCCGGACTGCCTGCTGGTGCGAGCCTCGGATACGTCGCTGACAGAAGACGAAGTGCGCACGCTGACCACGGTGATCGCGATGACGGGTGGGATGGTCCTGGACAGCGACGACCTGGGCCGCGTGTCGGCGGAAAGGCGGGCGCTGATCTCGATGCTGCTGCCGGTGTACGGGAAGTCGGCGGTGCCGCTCGATCTGTTCAGGTCAGAGATGCCGCAGGTGCTGGAACTCGACTGCGGGAGCCATCGGATGCTGGCGCTCTTCAACTGGTCGGACGAGGCGATGCAAGTCAACGCGCCGATCGGCGAGACGGCGTCGGTCGTGTTCGACGTGTGGGAGCGAGAGTACGTAGGCGAAGCGACCGGGGAGATGCCGCTGGAAGTTCGTTCGCACGGATGCAGGCTGGTCTCGGTGCGCGAGGCGGAGACACGGCCGCAAGTGATCGGATCGACGTTTCACCTGCTTCAGGGTGCTTGCGAGATCGAAGAAGAGTTGTGGGATGGCGAGAAACTTGCTGTCAGTCTAAAGCCGGTGGCGATGAAGGACGGAGCGATTTACGTTCGGGTCCCGAACGGCAAGCGGGTGACGGTCCACGGCGCGGACGATGCGGTCGCCAGCATTACGGGAGAGGGGATCTGCTCGATCGTCTTCGAGCTGCGAGAGCCGAGGGAGTTGACGATCGCCGCAGACGAGGGCTAGTCGTCTGTCCAGAGGAAAACGCGAGCAGGGGCGCCCTCCGCGCCGACGACGAGGAGCGGTGCGCAGACCATATTGTAGTCGCCGGGCGCGACTTCCCGCAGATCGAGACCCTCGAGGATGACGACGTTGCGTTTGAGGAGCGTCTCGTGGACGACGAACTCGGTGGCGCCAAACTCCTCGATCGACATGTAATCGATCCCGATGAGGACGATCCCGCGATCGACGATCCAGCGTGCGGCGTCGGCTGTGATGGCGATGTAGTCCTCGTGGAAGTCGTTGCTGTCCCAGAAACCGCTGTTCCGGGTCTTGATGAGGAGCCTCGAAGCGTCTCGCGGCAGATCGAACGCCTCCAGGTCATCGGCTGTGACGTGTCGCTCGCCGTCGTGCTGGACGATCAGGCAAGGCCCTACGAGGGATTCGAGTGGCAGGTTTTCGACGGTGGGCGCGCCGGCGAGGAAGTGGTAGGGAGCGTCGATGTGGGTGCCAGTATGCGAGCCGAGGGAGAGTTTGCTGACGTTGTAAGGATCGCCGGCGCTGAGGCGCTTGTGGTAGTCGAGCTGGACGCCGGGTTCGCCGGCGTAGGTGGGTAGGCCGGGGTGCAGAGGGACGGTGACGTCGTAGAGCTTCAGCGGAGCACCTCGCGGTTGATTATGGCTGACCGAGGACGGCGATGCTATCCTGACGGCGTGGCAAAGGCGAGGATATTCAGTGATGAGGAGATAGCGGCCGGCGTCGATTCCCTGGAGGGATGGGAGTTGCGCGATGGCCGACTACGGAAGCGGTACACGTTCCGGACGTTCCTGCGGGCGATGATGTTCGTGAACAGCGTGGCGTATCTCTCCGAGGGGGCCGGTCACCACCCGGACATCACGATCAACTACAACAAGGTGACGTTGCGGCTGATCACGTACAGCGAAAAGGCGCTGACCGACCGTGATTTCTCGCTGGCGCGGGATATCGAAGAGAAGCTGGCGTCGAAGCTGATCGTCGAGCCTGAGGGCGACGAGTGAGAGGGCAAAAAGAAGCGCTCCCGGGTTCGCTCTCGGCGGCCCGTGCTCCAAGTCTTCGTGCCTCGGGTTGCCCCTCAGCTCGGTAGTCCCTTCGTTCGAACCGCTTCCAACTCACTCGGAAGCGAGAACAATCATGTCACAGTCGATGGGAATTGTCAATAGTTGGTATTGCTAGTTATCCACAGAATATGTGGGTAACGCGCAAATGTTGATAACTCCAGCTGGGGACGTCTGAAGATTCTCGATGGTGGTTGTGGGGTTACGGAAGCAGGTCGTGCTTGAGGGTGGCGATGAAGGGGAGGTTGCGAAACTGCTGCCGGAAGTCGAGGCCGTAGCCGACAACGAAGGCGTCCGGTATCTCGAAGCCAACGTAGTCGAGCGGGACGTCGATGATGCGGCGGGCGCGCTTGTCGAGGAGAGTACAGATCTTGACGGAGGCGGGGCGTTTCGTCTGGAGGTATTCGACGACGTGGTTGAGAGTCATGCCGGTGTCGACGATGTCCTCGACGAGGATCACGTCCTTGCCCTGAGGTTCTCGTCAAGGTCCTTGAGGATGCGGACGGCGCCGGCGCCGCCGCCATTCCCGTCGTAAGAAGAGATGGCCATGAGGTCGACGGACAGAGGGACTGAGACGTGGCGGATGAGGTCGGAGATGAAGCAGAGAACGCCGCGCAGAACGCCGACCATCACGGGCTGGCTGTTAGCGTAGTCGTGGCTGATCTGCGCCCCTAGCTCGCCGATGCGCCGCTCGATCTTGTTTGCGGTTAGTAGGACCTTGTCGATCTCCGGGACCTGGTCCGGCTTGAGCGGGCCATAGCCGTAGTTCGCGAGCAGGCGAAGGTAGTCCTTCTTCTTGAGAAGCATGACCTTGACGTCCGGGTAGCGCTCCTTCACAAGGCGCATTTTGCGGTTCTTCTCAGCGGTGAGGTTCGCCTTTACGGTCGTCAGTTCGACGTACAGATCCATGTCGGGGAGGTAGAAGTCCGGAGTGAACGCCTCGACTACGCGGTCGCCGTCCGTGCGGAGAGCGAAGGTGCGCGGTTCGTAGGTCCAGTCGATGCCGTAGAAGTCGAGGATGCGGGCGAATTCGTATTCGGCGTTGTGGGCAAACGGGGCCGGGACTTCGTCGGTCGGCGCGCCGGTAACGGGGATCCTGGCTCGTTGGGTTGCCGTGGCGAAGGGCTTGCGCGACTTCGGTCTGGCGGCGGTCTTCGTAGACGCCTTTCGGGGAGTGGCCTTCGGGGTTGCTGCCGTCTTCGCGGCCGCCTTCTTCGCCCGTGGCCGGGCGGGTCTCGTGGATCGCTGTTTCTGGGACTTGGGCTTCGCCGGCGCGGCGACGGCTCCGTTCTTTGCCGCGGGTGCCGGAACCGGGCTGGCCGCTGCCGCCCGACGGGATTTGCGAGTGCCGCGGCTGCCGCGATGGGTCGATCGCACGCTGGAGGGAGTAGGCTTTGGGGCGGGCGGGGCTTTCGCGGCGGTAGTCGAGGGTTCCTCCTCGGTTTGCTTGCGAGTGGCAGCGCGACGGGGGCGGGTGTTTCTCGTCGTGCGCGTTCGGGTTCGCGTGGTAGGCATCTGAGGCCATTGTAAGTAATTGACCGCTAAATGGCTATGGCTGATGACTAGATTTTGTCCACAACTGTGGGTAAGTGCATGCGGCGTATGTGATTCGTACCGGATAATGAGTCATATGCCTGTAATCTCAGGAAACGGAACGCGAATCCACTACCAGGAGTCCGGCAAGGGATATCCGCTGGTGCTGGCGCACGGCCGTGGCGGGAACTACCTGAGCTGGTGGCAGCAGGTGCCGGAGTTCTCGCGGCGATACCGCTGCATCACGTTCGATCACCGTGGCTGGGGTCTTTCTGCCGATGACAACGACCTGGGACCGAAGGCGTTCCCGGACGACCTCCGGGTCCTTCTGGACGAGCTGGAGATAGAGAGCGCGTTCTTGTTGGGCCACTCGATGGGTGGAATGACGTGTCTGAGGTTCGCGATCGAGCATCCGGAGCGAGTGTCCGCGATGGTGTTCGCGAACACGTTCGCCGGAATGCGGCGCGAGGTGTGGTTAGCCTCAGACGAGGACACGCAGGCGGAGGTCCGGGTGGTGTGGGAGCGGCGTCGCGAAGAAGGCGTGCGCCGGGTGTTGAGGCCGGAGTTTCGGAAGAACCAGCGGGAAAAGGCGTTTCTTTATAAGCAGATCAGGATGTTGAACGAAAACGGCCCGAACAACGGTAATAGTGACGACCAGATCCTGCGGATACGCGCGCTGGAACGCGACCCGGAGGCGAGCGCGAGCAAGGAGCAACTCGACCAGCTGACAATGCCGGTGCTGTTCATCGGCGGCGAACACGATGAGGTGATGCCGGTCTCGCTGATGGCGTTCGCACAACGGTTGCTGCCCGATGCGCGCTCGGTGGTGATGCCTGATACGGACCACAGCGCGTTTTTCGAGCAGCCCGAGGAGTTCAACCGGATCGTGCTGGAGTTCCTCGAAGGCGTGCCCGAATAGCCTTACGAACTAGTCAAGACCGTCCAGAATCGGTGATAATTGCAGTCAAGTAGCCATGAGTGACTCTCCCGATATCCACCAACAAGCCGGCGAACGGCTGTCATTCGAGCCGAAGCCTCGGAACCTGGACGCGTATGTGCTGGGCGAAAAGGTGCGGACGATCCACTACGGATTGGGCGCGATCGGCAGCGGTGTCGTGCGCGCACTGGTGGAGGACCCGATGATGGAGATCGTCGGCGCGATCGACCCGCATCCCAGCAAGGCGGGACGGGACCTCGGCGAGGTCGCGGGTGTGGGGCATCCGCTCGGCGTCACAGTGTCCTACGACGCCGACCGAGTGCTGAACGACCTGTACGCGGACGTGGTGGTGCACTGCACCGGGTCGTCGCTGACGGAGGTTTATCCGCAGATCGTCACGCTCGTGTCTTCTGAGAAGAGCGTCATCTCGAGCTGCGAAGAGCTTTCGTTCCCGTGGCACCGCTACCCGGAAATCTCCGAGAAGATCGACCAACGGGCACGCGAGCATGGAGTTCGCGTGCTGGGAACCGGCGTGAACCCGGGCTTCGTGATGGACTTGATGCCGTTGATGGCGGCGACAGTTTCGCGGCGGGTGAAATCAGTGCACGTAACTCGCGTGGTGGACACTTCATTGCGTCGCATACAACTACAGCGCAAGACCGGCGCTGGCTTGAGCGTAAAGGGCTTCGAAGAGGGCGCGCGGGGCGGCGGCATCGGACACGTCGGCCTTCGTGAGTCGCTGTTCATGCTTGCCGACACACTAGGATGGCAGAAATTGGACGAGGTCAAGGAGACCCTGGAGCCGGTGACGGCCAAGCAGAAGATGACAACGGATTACTTCTCGGTCGATCGGGGTTCCGTGGTGGGCCTCAAGCAGAGCGTCCGAGGCGTAATCGACGATCGCGAGGTCATCCGTCTCGACCTGGAGATGTCGTTGGGCGCGACCGACCCCAGAGACACAATCGAGATCGACGGCACGCCGCCTGTGCGGCTGACGATACCCGGCGGGATCCACGGCGACGTCGCTACGACGTCGATCATCGCGAACTGCGTGCCGTACATGGCGCAGAGCCGGGCAACGGGCCTGCTGACGATGCGCGACCTGCCCGCGGCCCCGTACTACGCCCGGCCTCGCTCCCGCGACTAGAAGCGTTCGAGCCCCGGCGCGGACGGGTGTTGTAGACTTCTCCTCGATGACCACAACGAGTTCATCGATCCTCGACGAGTATCAACGGCTGCACCCTGCGTCAGCGCGCCTGTACGAGGATTCGCTGCGAACGTTCCCGTCCGGCGTGACGCATGACGTTCGGTACCTGACGCCGTTCCCGATCTTCGTCGAGCGCGCCTCAGGCAGCCGCAAGTGGGACGTGGACGGCCGCGAGTACGTGGATTACGTGATGGGGCACGGTGCGCTGTTCATGGGCCACGCGCACCCCGAGATCACCGACGCGGTGATCGAGCAGGTCAAAAAGGGGACGCACTACGGCGCGAACCACGAGCTGGAGTTGAAGTGGGCGCGGCTGATCGAGGAGATGATCCCGAGCGCGGAGATCGTGCGGTTCACGAGCTCCGGCACGGAAGCGACGCTGATGGCGATCCGGCTCGCCCGTGCCTATACGGGGCGGGATAAGCTGCTGAAGTTCGATGACCACTTCCACGGGTGGCACGACGCCGTGATGGGCAGTCGCCTGCCGGAACAAGAGTCCCTGAGCTCGCCGGGAGTGCCGGCGACGGTCTCCTCGAACACCGTGAGCGTGCCACAGGGCGATGCCGAGGCCGTAGACCAGAGGCTGGCAGATGGCGACATCGCCGCCGTGATCCTGGAGCCGACGGGCGCGCACTTCGGGGCAATGCCGCTCAACCCATCGTTCCTCGAGACGCTGCGCGAGATTACGACCCGGCGCAACGTCGTGCTGATCTTCGATGAGGTGATTACGGGGTTCCGCGTATCGCCCGGGGGGACGCAGGCGAAGTACGGCGTCACACCCGACCTAACGACGATGGCGAAGATCGTGGCGGGGGGATCGCCGGGAGGGGCAGTCGGCGGCAAGGCCGATATCCTGGCGATGATCGAGTTCCGGAACGATCCTGGGTGGAACGCGGAGCGCCGCGTGATGCACCCGGGGACGTTCAACGCGAACCCGGTGTCGTCAGCGGCGGGTTCGACGATGCTCTCGCTGATCAAAGACGGTCAGCACCACGACCACGCCAACGCGCTTGCCGCCCGGCTGGTGCCGGCGCTGAACAAGGTGCTCAACGACCGCGGCGCGCTCGGCTGTGCGTACGGCCTGACGTCGGGGTTCCACATCTCGCTCGGGACCGAAGCGCCGCGACCGGCGAACGGCGTCGAGTGGAGCGCCGACGAACCGCCACCGAGTACGCCGGGGCCGCTCGTGACCGCCCTCAAGCGGGGGATGCTCAACGAAGGGGTCGACCTGATGGGCGGCAGCAGCGGATTTACGTCGGGTGTCCACACGGACGCTGACATCGACCTGACGATCGCCGCCTTCGACGCGACGGTCGGGCATATGCAGGCCGACGGGCTGCTCTAGCTCGAATCAGACCGTCGCGACCCATATAATCGGCGTTACCCATGAACGCCGCTGAGCGCCGACTGATGTCCTACATTGCCTCCGCACACGGAACTGTGCATGTCATGGAGCTTGTTTATCCGGCTCTGCTCAGCCGCATCGAGGAGGACTTTGGCGTTCGGAGCGTGGTCTCGGGCGGAATAGCGACGCTATTCGGTTGGGCGTTCGGCAGCAGTGCGATTCCGGCGGGGTTCCTGACCGACCGCGTCGGTTCGCGGCAGGTGATGGTGTACGCGTTCTTCGGCGGCGCGGTGATGGCGACGCTGGCGGGTCTCGCGCCAAACGAGTGGTTCCTGGCGGCGGCGCTTGCGGGATTGGGGCTGACGATCGGTCTGTATCACCCGGCAGGCCTGTCGGCGGCGGCGCAGGGGATCGAGCAGCGCGGGCTGGCGCTCGGTCTGCATGGCGTGGCCGGGAACGTCGGTCAGGCGCTGGCGCCCGCGATCGCCGTGGGGCTGGCGGTGCTGATCGACTGGCGCGCGGCGTTCTTCTTCGTGGCCGGACTCTCGGCGGTGCTGGGTCTGATGATGGCCGTGATCAGGCTTCCCGTTCACGGTGACGAGGAGGTGCTGCCGCAGCCGGACGAGCCGGCCGCGGCGGACGACGGCAAGCGAAAGCTGTTCGTGCCGTTGCTGGTCGTGTACGCGGGGTTCGTCTTGAGCGGCATGGTCTACCGGGGAGCGATCACGTTCCTGCCGAAGCACCTTGAGGAGTTGGTGGACGAAGACTTCGGGGCCGCGTTCGTCACCGTCGCGTTGTTGATGGGTGCGGTTGGTCAACTTGTCGGCGGCTCTATCTCCCAGCGAGTGCGGCTGGAGAGGCTGGCGCCGGTGATCGCGCTGCTGACGGTGCCGGCTCTGGCGCTCACCGCCGTTCTCAGTGGACCGCTGTTGGTCGTATTTGCGTCGGTGTTTGTCTTCTTGTACTTCGCGAACCAGCCTGTGTTCACGGGACTGATCGCGGACTATTCGCCCACTGGCGCCGTCGGCCGGAGCTACGGTATTTCGTTCTTCGCTGGATTCGGTCTGGGATCGCTCGGTGGTGTGATCGCCGGGGCGTTCGTCGACTGGTGGGATACGGAGGCGGCGTTCCTGGCGCTGACCGCGATCATGTCCGGGACTGTTATCGTAAGCGGAGTGCTGTGGGTGATGGCCGAACGCCGCGAGAAGGCGGCGGCGCCAACCTAGCGGCCGAACGAAAGGGAGACAACGATGGATTACGAAGAGATCATCTACGAGAAGGCCGACGGGATCGCGACGATCACGCTGAACCGCCCCGAACGGATGAACGCGTTCACGGGGAAGATGATCGGCGAGTGGCTCGCGGCCCTCACCGATGCGCATCACGACGACGAGGTGAAGGTCGTCATCGTCACGGGTGCAGGGCGCGGGTTCTGCGCGGGAGCGGACGTACGCGGCGGCGGGCCGATCGGCAATCTCATGGACCGTAAACGAACGCTCGTCGAAAACCGTAACTTCCTCCGCGACAGCGTTCAGCGGATCCCGAGACTGGTCGCGATCATGGACAAGCCGTACATCGCGGCGTTGAACGGGGCGGCAGCGGGTGCAGGGATGGACATGGCGTCGATGTGCGACATCCGCTTCGCGGCAGAAGGGGCACGGTTCGGGATGACGTACGTGCGAATGGGGATCATCCCCGGCGACGGCGGCTGCTACTACCTGCCGAAGATCGTCGGGATGGCGCGGGCGCTGGACCTCATCTGGTCGGGGCGGATGTTCGACGCCAACGAGGCGCTGGAGATGGGATACGTGAGCGCGGTGCTGCCGCCCGATCAGCTATTGGATCACACGCGGGAGTACGCAATGAAGCTGGTAAAGGGGCCTTCGGTGGCGATCCAGCAGGCGAAGCGGCTGGCCTACCGGTCGCAGGACGTCGGAATCGACTCGGCGCTGGACCTGGCGCAGCAGGCGATGTTCATGGCGCAGAGCAGCGAGGACGCGAAAGAGGGCCCGAAGGCGTTCGCGGAGAAGCGCCCGCCGGAGTTCAAGGGGCGCTAAGTTCGGCGGCCAGCTCTTCGCTGGCGGTCCGTATGCCGTCGAGGACGGCCTGTGCTTCGTCGCCGGTCATGACGACGGGTTGGGCGAAGTCTTCGATGATGACGGGGATGAACTCGACACCGATCAGCTCGTCGTCGTAGAAGGTGTACTCGCCGACGACGCCCACGCGCGTTTCGTAGCTCCACATCTGGTCGAAGATGAAGTTGCCGTGCGAGTAGGCGATGAAGACGCCGTCGTAGAACTCGACGGCCTGCACCCAGTGCGGATGGTGGCCGATCACGAGGTCCGCGCCCGCGTCCACGGCGGCGTGGGCGATCTCGACCGGGTCGTCGGGGGCGATGCCACCGGCCACGCGAGGGATGGAGACGTACTCCGCGCCCCAGTGGAAGGCGGCTACCGCGACATCCACCTCTTCGGCGAGGAGGCCGATCTGGCGCGCCATCTCCGCGCGGTCGATGTGCTCGCCGACGCCGTTGAAGGCGATGAACCCGAAGGTCACACCGCCGACGTCGATGATCACGGGCGTCCGCCGGTCGGCCCAGCCGAGACCGTAGGCGTCTAGAAACTCGCGCGTTTCCGTCTGGCCGGTGGGGCCGTAGTTGCCGATGTGGTTGTTCTCCAGGCCGACGACGTCGATGCCGGCGGCGACGAGGGCGTCGAGGAACTCCGGACGGCCGCAGAACACGAAGCCGGAGTCGTGGTACGGACAGCCTTCGACGATGGGGGCCTCGAGGTTGATGACGGCGATGTCGGCGGCGGCGAGGAGGTCCTTCGTCGCTTCGATTGGGTAGAGGAAATCGTCGCCGCGGTTGCGGATCGTCACGTCCGTATAGCGGCCGGGCATGACGTCGCCGGTGGCGACGATGGTGCGCAGGCGGTCGGGATCGAGGCTCAGTCCGGCAGCGTCACGGGAGGGGAAGACATCATCGATCGTAAGCGGCGGGATGGGAGTGGGGCTGGGTGAAGCTGTCGGCGTGGGGGATGGAGTTGGAGCGGCGGTCGCTTCGGAGAGGACGGAAGGGGCGGGTGTCGGGTCGGCCTCATCGCTCGAACAGGCGATTGCGATGACAGTGAGGACGACGAGCGGGGTGAGAATGAGGGTGCGCATCGGTATCTGAGGCAAGGCGAATCCAGTATACTTGCCGCGTCTGATGGAATTTCGATTCAGCGAGGAAGAGGAAGCGTTCCGGGAGGAGATCCGGGAGTTCCTGCGCGCTGAACTGCCGCCGGACTGGGCAGGCACGACCGGCGTCACGGGCGGACTGGGCGAAGGCGGCGAGGACCGCTGGGAGTTCCTGCGGGAGTTTCAGAAGAAGCTGGCGAAACAAGGCTGGCTGACGTTGGGCTGGCCGAAGGAGCACGGCGGGCTGGCGGCGAGTCACATGATGCAGGTGATCTACAACGAAGAGATGACCTACCACCGCGCGCCGACACAGCTCGGCGTCGGGCCC
>Ga0255058_10001144_pt1 | contig 15066 bp, 13 predicted proteins | sample Cases_109_9_MG_FD_188637 | JGI IMG/M metagenome (GOLD analysis project Ga0255058, IMG submission 188637) | Seawater microbial communities from Amundsen Gulf, Northwest Territories, Canada - Cases_109_9 | ecosystem: Environmental > Aquatic > Marine > Gulf | place: Canada: Northwest Territories... | reverse complement strand
CAGCTGGCGCGGGCGCATCCTGAGTACACGACGTGGCGACGGCGGATTCGGCTACGATCCCGTTTTTTTCGACCCGGAATCGGGGAAATCGGCGGCAGAACTTTCGGCAGAAGAAAAAAACGCGAGCAGTCATCGCGGCAAGGCCCTGCGCGCCCTTGCCGATCTTCTGGGCGCGACGCCTGCATAGAGTGCCGTGATGACAATTCCCCTGTCGCTCTACATCCACTTGCCGTGGTGTGTTCGAAAATGCCCGTACTGCGATTTCAATTCCTACACGTCAGGCGACACCGCGCCGCGTGCGCGTTACCTGCGTGCGCTAATTAGCGACATCAGGAACGAGGCGGTGCGCGCCGACGGTCGCGCGCTTGTCAGCGTTTTCCTGGGTGGCGGCACACCGAGCCTGTTTACGCCGACAGAGATAGATGAATTGCTCAATGCTGTTGCGGCGCATTTTACGTTGGCATCCGATATCGAAATTACGATGGAAGCGAACCCCGGCACGGTCGAGTGTGGTGATCCGGATGGCTATCGTCAGGCCGGGGTGAACCGGCTATCGATTGGCGCGCAGTCGTTTTCGCCGGAGTCTTTGCAGCTGCTCGGGCGGATTCACTCGGTTGATGACATCTCGCGCTCGGTTGAGGCAGCCAACTCGGCGGGTTTCGACTCCATCAACCTCGATCTAATGTATGGCCTGCCCAGGCAGCGCGTAGAAAATGCCTTGAGCGACATTGAGTCGGCGCTGCAGCTCGGGCCGCAACACATCTCCTGGTACCAGCTGACGCTCGAGCCGAACACGGTGTTTCACACCCGGCCGCCAGCGGGCCTGCCCGACGAGGAGCGCCTGTTCGATATCCAGTCTCACGGGCAGGACTTGCTTGCCGATAACGGCTTCGACCAATACGAGGTGTCGGCGTGGTCACGCGACGGTTTCCGATGCCGTCACAATCTCAACTACTGGTCCTTCGGTGACTATCTCGCCGTTGGCGCCGGCGCTCACGGCAAGTTCACCGACACGAGTGGGGCGTGCCGCTACGCCAAGCCCGCGAATCCGCTTGCCTACATGCAGGCCATAGAGACCGAAGACCCGGTTCCGTTGCCGCCGCCACTCGGCGATGCCGAGTTACTGTTCGAGTTCATGCTCAACGCGCTGCGCTTACACGACGGTTTCGACGCGGCCTTGTTCGAGGAGCGAACGGGCCTGTCGTCCGAGTGCCTGGCCGATGCTGCCAGGCCCGCGCTGCAGAGAGGACTCATCGACACCCGGGAGCTTGCTTACTGGCGGCCAACAGCGCTTGGGAGGCAATTTTTGAACGATCTGCAGGCCGAATTTTTGCCTGGATAGGCACAAATGCCCGCGTATGCGGCACAGCCGTTTATGCACAAGAGTCGCTGCGGGCCTGTTTTTTCAGTGCAAGACGCTCGCGAATTCAGTCGGCGTGTTGCAAAGCAGGCGTAAGGGGTTGTTTTTATTAGCCTTATCAAAATGGCGATAAAATAGTCATTCTGACAAGGCGCTTTGAAAATCCGCACCTTAGCTCACTCACTCAATTTTCTTCCACAACCTTATCCACAGCTTCTGTGGATAAGGTTTGTGGCGCGCCCAAGGGCTTGCGGATGTGAGCGCTTCGCTATATATTACGCGCCCTTTTGTGCACAGAGCGTGCCTGCGGAGAGCCTTGAAATGAAAGCCGATACCCATCCCAACTACGGCGACATCAAAGTCACTTGTAGCTGCGGCAACGAGTTCACAACGCGTTCGACGCTTGCTGAAGATCTCGTGATTGAGGTGTGCTCTTCCTGTCATCCGTTCTACACGGGCAAGCAGAAGATCGTCGACACAAGCGGTCGCGTAGACAAATTCCGCAAGAAATACGGAATGTAAGACGTCGCCGGGCCCCGCCCGGCGCATCCTGCGGCGTTGCATGGGATCTCCGGAGCCCCGTACGCCGGGGTTCTGCTATGCTCGTACAGCTTGAATACACGCATTGTTTGAACCGGCCGCGGGACGCGGCCCAAGCCTGAGGACAACGATGAGCGAGGATGCCTACCGCCTAAAAGGCCCCGGTGGTAAAGAAACGGAATTACCGGTTCACTCCGGAACCACGGGCCCAGATGTAATTGATATTTCGAAACTTTACGCCGAACAGGGCGTATTTACCTTCGATCCGGGCTTCGTTTCGACGGGCAGCTGCGCCTCCGAAATTACATTTATCGACGGTGAGGAAGGCGTACTCATGTACCGGGGCTACCCGGTTGAGCAGCTTGCCAAGCACTCCAGCTTCCTGGAGGTTTCCTACCTGCTGTTGCACGGTGACTTGCCGACTGCCGCTGAGCTCGATCGTTTCGACAGCACGATTCGCACTCATACGATGCTCAACGAGGGCATGCTGAGCTTTTTCAAGGGCTTCCGCTACGACGCTCATCCGATGGCCATGCTGTCGGCCGTCGTTGGTTCGATGTCCGCCTATTATCACGATGAGATGGATGCCGCGAATCCGGAGCACCGCGACATCTTCGCGCACCGGATTCTGGCCAAGTTGCCGACGATCGCCGCAGCCGCTTACAAACTCAATAGCGGCCAACCGTTCATGTATCCGCACAACGACCTGAACTACTGCGAGAATCTCCTGCACATGTTTTTTTCGGTACCCGCGGAGCCTTACGAGATGGATGAAGTCGCCGCCAAGGCGATCGATCTCCTGTTTATCCTGCACGCCGACCATGAACAGAATTGCTCGACATCGACGGTCCGCATGGCCGGAAGCTCAGGCGCGAATCCATACTCGGCGATCGCGGCCGGCATTGCCGCACTTTGGGGTCCCGCACACGGGGGCGCCAACGAAGCTGTACTCGAGATGCTCAAGGAAATCGGCGATGCAAGCCAGATTGGCAAGTACATCGACAGGGCAAAAGACAAGGATGACCCATTTCGCCTGATGGGATTTGGTCATCGGGTCTACAAAAATTTCGATCCGCGGGCAAAGATCATTCGGGAGATGTGTCACAAAGTGCTCGCGCGTCTTGGTCGAGTCGACACGCCGCTGTTCGATCTCGCGCTCGAACTGGAAGAACTTGCACTCAAAGATGAGTATTTCATCGAGAAGAACCTGTATCCGAACGTCGACTTCTACTCCGGCATCATTTATCGGGCGCTCGGCATTCCGACCTCGATGTTTACCGTGATGTTCGCGATTGGACGTTCAGTGGGCTGGACCGCGCACTGGCGGGAGATGATCGGTGATCCCGCCACTCGAATCTCCAGACCCCGACAGCTCTACACGGGTCCCGCGCAGAGAGACTACACGTCTATTGAAAAGCGGTCGCACTAGCCGCGAACGTGGCATTGCTCGCCCTCATGCCTCGCTGCGCTGCGGTTTACTTCGGTTGAACAACGCCACGTTCGCGGCTATTTCATCAACTCTCGTACCCGGCGGGTGTCTGCGCGGTCCATCGGTTTACCATTGATCGGGCTCAGGGGGGCCTGGCGGATACCATCGATTGGGAAAACCGTGGCCTGGATGTGGGTGGTTTCATGTTGGAACTCGAAGCCGGCATGCGTGTCGCTTCGGTCGCGGCGGCTTTTCAGTCGGCGCTCGAACGGGTAGTACTGAATTTGGAGATCGGTCAATGCGACAGCGACGGCTTCCGGGCTGTCTGCGAATACGTGCAGGTTAACAGCTGAATTTTCGTCAGCCGTGCCGTTCAGGACCGGACCGACGAGCCGCGGTGTAAACGGCGATAGCAATTCCATGGCTGACAATGCCGATTCGCGCATCGATCGCAGCAAATCCGTGTGCGACTCGCCGCCGAACAGTTGATGATGCTCTTCAATGGCGCGTTCAACTTCGGGATTTCCCGGCAGTGAGCCACGGGTATTTAGCCCGAGCCGGTTTGCGGCTTTTAGCTTCGCGGCACGGTAGTCGCGAATGCCATGTTTGACGATAATGCGAGCTGCTTCCTGTGCCACCATTTGCCGCGCACGTTCGTTGCCGTTTGTGTCTCTTTTTCCCATGCCTTGTCGCGGGCTGGGGCCCGCTCCTACGAAGTTGCCGTGTCGCAGGTTGGGGCCCCCTCTGGGGAGGCCCCCCGCTCCTACGAAGTTGCCGTCGCGGGCCGGGGTCCCCTCTGGGGAGGCCCCCCGCTCCTACGAAGTTGCCGTCGCGGGCCGGGGTCCCCTCTGGGGAGGCACCCGCTCCTACAGCTTAAAACAAATCATCGTCTTCGTTTTCTTCCCCGGTCGTGCCGGCGGTTGCGTCGTCGCTGTCGCCGGGCTCGTCGTCGACCTCATCACCGCCGCCGAAGAGATCGTTGATACCGGTCGTGTCATTGAAGATGCCGGGCGTGGCCCGCGATGTCTGGCATTGCGGTACGTGTCCGTCACGGAATTTCTCAAAGATCGTGTCGGGCTGGCCGGCACGCGCCGGACAACCGTCAGTGCGATCAATCAATACCGTGACTATGCCGTCGGGCATCGGCATTTGGTGATTCGCCACACCGGCCAGAGCGATACGTGAAAACTCTATCCAGATTGGCAACGCGGTGCGCGAGCCTTCCTCGCCGGGGCCCAGTGGCAGGGCATCGTCGTAGCCGACCCAGACGATTGTGGCGAGGTCGCTGTTGAAGCCGCCGAACCAGGCGTCGCGCCGGTCGTTCGAGGTGCCGGTCTTTCCGGACAGGTCTTTGCGTCCAAGTACCAGTGCGCGTCGCCCCGTTCCGCGGCGAATGACATCGCGCATCATGTCCTGCACAAGAAATGTGTTCTGCTCCGAGACTGACTGTGGCGCTGCGTTCACGATTTCGAACAGGATTGGCGCGATTGCCGCGTCAGGCCGGTACGTGAGTGCGACATCGGCCATCTCCTCGAGCGTCATCGATTCGAGTATTTCGCGGCCGTAGTCATCGCTCGGTTCAGCAGTGCAGTCATCGCAAACAATCAAAGGATCGGCGCGATACAGGGTCTCGCCTTCCGGGCCGTAAATCGCGTCGATGACGTACGGCTCGACGCCATGACCGCCGTTCGCGATCGTCGCATAGCCCTGTGCCATATCGAGCGGCGACGCATTGCCGCCACCGAGCGCCATGGAGCCATTGCGGGGTAACGCCGACGGGCCGAAACCAAATTTAGCGATATGACGAACAGCATTGCCAATGCCCGTTTCGAAAAGCAGCAAACGAACCGAGACCAGGTTCATTGAGCGAACGAGACCTTCGCGCATACGCGTCGGCCCATAGAAACGGCCGCTATAGTTAATGGGTCGCCATACTGCCTCGAGTTCAGACGAATTAATGACGACAGGCGCGTCGAGTACAACGGTCGCCGGCGTGTTGCCCTGTTCCAGCGCCGCGGAGTATATGAAGGGTTTGAACGCGGAACCCGGCTGCCGCGCTGCCTGCGTTACACGATTGAATTTGCTCGTCGTGAAGTCAAAACCGCCGGCCAGGCTTGTAATCGCACCATCTTGCGGGTCCACTGAAACGACGGCGCCCTGCGCACGGGGTACCTGTGCGAGCGCCCAGAAATCCGCAGTCGTCGGCATGACATAGATAACGTCGCCCGGGGCCAGCACATCGGCGACAGCCTCGGGCGCGGGTCCGCTGGTCTCGCGGCTGACGAACGGTTTCGCCCAGTTGATGCCGTTCCAGGGCAGCGTGCTGGTTGCGCCGTTTTTGAAAATGATGTCGGCGCTGTTGTTTTCGTGCAGGCGCGTAATCATTGCCACGGACAACCCGCCCGGCGCGTACTGATCGAGAGTCTGCAGAATCTCGACGGGCCATTCGGTGAAATCGGTCGCAAGCAATTCGGGCGTCAAGTCGAAGTTCGCGATCGGACCGCGATAGCCGTGCCGGCGCGTGAACTCAAGCAGACCGTTGCGAAGCGAGTAGTCCGCGGCCTTTTGCAACCTCGAATCGAGAGACGTGACGACCTGGTACCCGGCCGTGTAGGTTTCTTCACCGTAGCGCAACAGCATCTCACGCCGCACCATTTCGGCAACGTAGTCGGCGCGAAGTTCGACAGCCGCACCGTGAAGCTGGGCCTCGATGGGGTAATCCATGGCTTCGGCGTACTCGCTATCACTTATATAACCGAGGCTCTGCATGCGCCCAAGTACGTAGCTGCGCCGCATCTTTGCATTCGATGCACTTCGGACAGGGTTGTAGCGTGACGGCGCCGGCAACACACCAGCGAGCGTCGCGGCCTCGGCGATGGTGATGTTATCCAGCGTCTTGTTGAAGTAGACACGGGCCGCGGCGGCAACGCCATACGCGCGCTGACCGAAAAACATCTTGTTGAGGAACAGCGCCATGATCTGTTCCTTGCTGAACTCCTGCTCAATCTTGTAAGCAAGAAACGCCTCGCGCAGCTTGCGCGCGAACTGGCGTTCGCGCGTCAGGAAGTAATCACGCGCAAGTTGCTGTGTCAGCGTGCTGCCGCCGCTGGAGATTTCACCCGTAAGAGCGAGTTGCGCGAATGCGCGCAAGATGCCGCGATAGTCCACGCCCGGGTGTTCGAAGAACCGTCGGTCCTCCGCGGCGATAAATGCTTTGACGACGTGTGCGGGAACTTCCTCATAAGTAATGAGTACCCGCCGGCGCTGGCCGATTTCCGAAATCAGGTGGCCGTCGCGGCTGAAGATCCGCAGCGGCATTTGCAGCGGAATATCGCGGATAGTGTCAGCCTCGGGCAGGCCCGGTTGCACGTAGTAATAAGCGGCGATAACCGAAGCTACGGCACCGATTGTCCCCACGAGGCCGAAACCCAGCGCCAAAACAAGGATTCGTGCAAGCCCAGGTGCCGACTTGTGACGGGTGTTCATGTTCGGTTTCGTGTTCTCTTGCATAGTCGCTGGCGTTTTGGGGCGTAAACCCCGCTTAGTGTCGGCGCGAACCTACACTATTAATGGGTAGTCTGGTGTCCAAGTGGTGCTGAAATTGTGGCTTTGTTGTGGCGTCGTCATTTTACCCTGTGCTCGACGCGGCCGATGATAACGACCGAGCACCGGCTGCTGCAATGGTCGTCTCGATAAAGACGCGCAAAATGGCCATAAAGTCGCCAGGAAGTCTCATTTGGAGCTTTGGACGCCGTCTCGACCCGGGTCGCCGACCAGTTCACAGAACAGGCGCCTGCACAGCAGTAGTATTCGATGCTCGGATCGTGAACAAAGTCACGTTTTATTTAACATTTTATTGATATATAGTTAAATCGAATTGCTCAGAACCAGACTACGTTTGGCCTGCAACTCACCGACTTAGAAGGAAAAATAGTGTTATTCGGCAAAAAATCTCAACCACTGTTGGGTCTCGATATCACGACATCGTCGGTGAAGCTCATTGAGTTGTCGCAGAGCGGAAAGCGCTTTCGAGTCGAGTCCTATTCCGCAGAGCCAACACCACCCAGTTCCGTCAGCGAGAAAGCGATAGTCGATGCTAAAGCCGTCGGCGAAGCAATCCGCCGCGCGGTCAAGCGTGCTGGTGCAAAAGCAACGGATGTTGCAGTCGCAATCAGCGGCGATGCGGCAATCACGAAGGTTATTCAGATGCCCGCGAGCCTCTCGGAAAGAGACCTCGAAGGCCAGGTCGAAATCCAGGCTGACCAGTACATTCCATTCCCAATGGAAGAAGTCAGTTTTGATTACGAGGTGGTCGGCCCGAATGATCAGGATCCTGAATTGCTGGACGTGTTGTTAGTTGCCACACGGACCGACAACGTTGAGCAACGAGAATCGGCCGTAGCGGCCGCTGGCCTCGTTACTCAGGTCGTTGACGTTGAAGCATTTGCGCTTGAGAATGCATGCCAGTTGCTCAGCCACCAGATACCCGATGGCGGTATGGGCCAATCTGTCGCCGTCGTCGACATCGGCGCCTCGAGTACGACCTTCAGTGTTCTCCAGGACCTCAAGGTCGTGTATACGCGTGACTTCAACTTTGGCGGCCAGCAGCTGACCGAAGAAATCATGCGTACTTACGGATTGTCGATGGAAGATGCTGGCCGCGCCAAGAAACAGGGTGGCCTGCCAAGTAACTACCAGCCGGAAGTGCTCGAGCCGTTCATCGATGACATGACTCAACAGGTCAGTCGCTCGCTGCAGTTCTATCTGGCATCCGGAGGCGGCCGCGAACAGCCGGACATGATTCTTGTCTGTGGCGGTTGCGCGAACATTCCGGGCATTGCCGACGTTATCTCGAGTCGAGTTGGCATACCAACAGAAGTTGGTGACCCGCTCGGGCAGATGAAAATTTCATCCAAAGCCAAATCACAAGGTGTGCACAAAGATGCGACAGCGCTTCTAACAGCGTGCGGCCTTGCACTGAGGAGCTTCGACTAATATGCCACGTATTAATCTACTCCCCTGGCGCGAGGAAGAGCGTAAGACGCGCCAACGAGAATTCGGTGTAGCAGCGGCGGGTGCCGTTATTGCCGGGGTAGCGATCGTAATGCTTACGATGTTGGCCTATGCGCAGATGATTTCGGCGCAGGAATCGCGCAACGAGCGTCTTACGAACGAAATCACCGAACTCGAAAAGAGCATCGAGGAGATCGACGGGCTTGAGCGGCAGAAGGAACGGCTTCTGGCGCGCATGGAAATTATTGATCAGTTGCAGAAGAGTCGCCCCGAAGTTGTTCACCTGTTCGATGAACTGGTGCGGCAGCTTCCCGAGGGCGTTTACCTGACCGGTATGAAGCAGACCGGAACGCGGATCGAGATTCGCGGCGTCGCCCAGTCGAGCACGCGTGTATCGGCGTTGATGCGACAGGTCGATGCTTCAGACTGGCTTGCAGATCCTGAAGTAGAGCGGGTCGAGACAACCGATCTTGGGTCTTCTCGCCAGGCTGAATTCGTTGTCTACCTCAAGCAGGCACGAGCCGGCGATGAAATGGAGGACTTCTGATGATAAACGTCGTGGACGAGCTCAAAAGCCTCGACATTAACGACGTTGGGCGCTGGCCGTTTGTATTTCGGGCGGCTGTCATTGCGGCGGTATTTGTAGCCGTTAGCGTCGCAGGCGTCTGGTTCACCGTCATCAAGGACAAGGCACCCTTGCTGGAGCGGGCAGAACAGGAAGAGCAGGAACTTAAACTGACCTTCGAAAACAAGCAACGCAAGGCGGCAAACTACGATGCCTACAGAGCGCAGCTGCAACAGATTGAACAATCATTCGGCACGATGCTCAGGCAGCTGCCGGGTGAGACAGAGATCCCGAGCCTGATCGTCGATATTTCACAGGCAGGTCTTGCGGCCGGCCTGCAGGAAAAGTTGTTCCGGCCCGAAGCAGAGATCCCCAAGGATTTCTATGCCGAGAAGCCAATACGGATTCGCCTGTCTGGCGGCTATCACGAAATTGCGAACTTTGTCAGCGGCATCGCGGCGCTGCCGCGAATCGTTACGCTGCACAATATCGATATCACGCGCGAGGACAACACCGCTTTCGACCGTCTTAGCCTTGAAGTGACCGCCAAGACCTATCGTTATCTTGAGGAGGCACAATAATGAATGCGTCTCTCATGCTGAGAAATGGTGCTTTGCTGGCGATCGCGCTCCTGGGCCTGGCTGCCTGTGGTGCCGGCATGGACGATCTCGACAGTTACATTAACGATGTAAAGGCACGGCCGGGCGGTCGCATCGACCCTTTGCCGGAAATCACACCGTACGAAATTTACACCTACATTGCGGACGCGGAGGGCATTCGTTCACCGTTTACACCCGACACGCCGCAAACGGCCGGCACCCCGGGCGGTGGCACGCGCCCGGACCCGGACCGAATTCGTGAGCACCTTGAGAGTTTTTCGCTGGATACGATGCGCATGGTCGGTACGCTCGATTTTGGAGAGAGCACCTACGGGCTTGTACAAACATCCGACGGACTGATTCATCGTGTGCTACCTGGCAATTACATGGGCCAGAACGATGGCCGGGTCATCGAAATTTCTGAATCTCAAATCAACCTGATTGAAATTATATCTGACGGGATAGGCGGCTATGTTGAAAGAGACGCCGCCGTTGGTCTTTCGAACTGATGCCTGAATGGAACTGGGAGTAATGGGAATGATGTTCAATATCAAACCAACGGCTGGTCACCGCTTAGCGGTACTTCGACTGGCTGCAATGGCACAGGCCGCAATCCTGTTGTTTGCGGGAATGACCGCAAACGCACAGGAGGGCAACCGGCTGCAGGACATTCAGGTTCAGAGCCTCCCAGGACAACGGGTTGAGCTGAGGTTGATCATGAGCGATACGGCCCCCGAGCCCCTCGCATTCACGATCGACAACCCGGCGCGTATTGCGCTTGATTTGCCTGACACTGCACTGGGCCTGCAGCAACGACGTCGCGACGTCAACATGGGACCGTTGGACACGGTTCTGACTGCAGAAGCGAACGGCCGCACACGCGTCGTTCTTAACCTGGAAACAATGGTCCCCTACGAAACACGCCGTAGCGGCAACACGGTCATCATTACGCTGGGTGCCGGCGGAGACTACGAAGCTGATACTACCCAGTTCGCCAGCACCCCGTCGCCGACGTCCGAATCGTATGCGGCGCCAACGAATCGTGGCATCAGCAGCATTGACTTCCGTCGTACAAGAGACGGTGGTGGTCGCGTCGTAGTCAAACTGACGGACCCATCTACCTCAGTTGACATACGCCAGGAAGGCGGTCGCGTTGTGGCGATCTTCAAAGATACTTCATTGCCGGCCGAGCTCATGCGTCGTCTCGACGTGATGGATTTCGCGACGCCGGTGACAACCGTGGATACGCTGCGCACGAATCTCGACACCCGAATCGTGATTTCGGCGGAAGGCAAATATGAACAGCTCGCGTATCAGTCGGATAACGAATTCACGATCGAAATAAACCCGGAGGCCGCAACTGACGCGGCCGAGTCGAACTTATTCTCGGAAACAAAGGAATATGAAGGCCAGCGTTTGACGCTGAACTTCCAGGACATTGAGACTCGTGCCGTACTGCAGCTTCTGGCCGAGACCTCGGGCAAAAACATCGTCGTATCGGACACGGTTCAGGGTAACGTGACGCTGCGTCTGCGCAATGTTCCCTGGGATCAGGCGCTCGACATCGTCATGACGACGAAGGGTCTCGACATGCGCCAGAACGGCAACGTCATCATTGTTGCGCCGGCAGAGGAGATCGCCGCCCGAGAGACGGCTGACCTCGAAGCGCAACAGGCCATCAGCGAGCTGGAGCCACTGTATTCAGAGTTTCTGCAGGTTAACTACGCAAAAGCCGGCGACCTGGCCAACCTGATCAGTGGCGATGGCGAAAACTCGATGCTATCGGATCGCGGCAGCATTGCGGTTGATGACCGTACCAACACACTCCTGATCCAGGACTCTGCGGAGCGTTTGCAGGATATCCGGCGTATGGTTCGTACGCTCGATATTCCGATCAAGCAGGTCTTGATCGAGTCGCGCATTGTTGTGGTCAACGACGACTTCAGTCGTGACCTCGGTGTGCGCCTCGGGTATACCGGTGCGGACTGGAATGGATCGAACACCACGCTACTGACCTCGGGTACGGGCAGCGGTACCAACACGTTGGTTAACTCGGCAATCGCCAATATCAATGATCCGGCGAATGTGACAGGATCGCCGTTCCCTATTGACATTCCATCGTTGGCGAATCGCTACAACGTCAATGTTCCAATCGCGGAGCCGGCAGGCAGGTTCTCGCTGGCAGTCCTCGGAGTAGATTACCTGGTCGACCTCGAACTCACGGCGCTGGAAGCAGAAGGCCGCGGTGAGATTGTATCGACGCCGCGTGTTATCACGGCCAATCAAAAGGAAGCCCGCATCGAGCAGGGCGTGGAGATTCCATTCCAGCAGTCAGCGTCATCGGGCGCCACGACGATTCAGTTCAAGAAAGCCGTACTGAGTCTTACGGTGACACCGCAGATCACGCCGGACAACAACATCATCATGGATCTCAAGGTTCATAAGGACAGCGTCGGCGAAGTCATTTCGACGGGCGGCCTCGGCGGCACGGTGCCGAGTATCGACACTCGCTCTGTTGAAACGCAAGTACTCGTTTCCGACGGCCAGACGGTTGTCCTGGGCGGCATCTACGAGACGGAGCGCCGCGAGACGATCAACAAGGTGCCGTTCTTCGGCGACATCCCGATTGCCGGCTTCCTGTTCCGCAGCAAACAGTACCAGAACAACAAGGCTGAGTTGCTGATCTTTGTTACGCCGCGCATTCTCGAGGAAGGCGCGACGATTTACTAATTCGCATTGTTGTGAGACCAATAGAAAGCCAACCCTCGGGTTGGCTTTCTATTTAGACGGCGATACGCAGATATGAAGCACCCCAAAAACGTTTTTTTAGTTGGCCCGATGGGTGCAGGCAAGTCAGCTGTTGGTCGCCAGCTCGCACGCATGTTGCACCTGCTGTTTCTGGACAGCGATGAAGAAGTCGAAAATCGAACCGGGGTCGATATCGCGTTCATCTTCGAGAAAGAAGGCGAAGAGGGATTCCGCAAACGTGAGGCCAAAGTCATCGATGAGCTCTCAAACATGGACGGCGTTGTACTCGCAACCGGCGGTGGTGCCGTCGTTGAAGCGCAAAGCCGCAGCAACCTCGGTGCGCGCGGCTATGTTGTCTACCTCAAGACCAGCGTCGATCAACAACTAAAGCGCACCAGTCGCGGCCGCGAACGGCCCTTGCTCGAGGCGGGCGATAAGCGTGCCGTACTCGATAATCTCACGACAGATCGCGAGCCGCTGTACCTCGAGATTGCCGACCTCACTGTCGATACCGATGGTCGCAAGGTCAAAGCGGTCGCCAGCGAGATTCTCGACTCCATAACCTGACCTGTAGGAGCGCTGCTTGGCAAGCGCGACTCGATTACCTGACCTGTAGGAGCGCTGCTTGCAGCGCGACTCGATTACCTGACCTGTAGGAGCGCTGCTTGCAGCGCGACTCAGTGGATGGCGTACGAGGTACTCCTCTCCCTCATGCTTAGTCCCCCGAGGGGAGCTCGCTGCGCTGTGCTTTACTTCGAACAAACAACACCTCATGCACCGCCCGTCCGCATACAGCACCTCGCACGCCACCCAATCGGCTCCCCACAATCTCGAGGCCGGTAAGGGTGTGGATGGGGAGCTCTTCATCGGAAGTAAAGCGCAGCGTAGCGAGCCATGACGATGAGGAGCTCCCCATCCGCGCCCATCCAACGTTGCTATTGCGGTAATCTACGACGATGACCAACATCCTCACAGTCGAGCTCGGTGAGCGGAGTTACCCGATTGTTATCGGGTCCGGGTTGTTGGGTGGTGGCTTTGATTTGTCTGAGTATGTCAAAGGTGACGACTGCCTGATCGTCAGCAATGAGACCGTTGCGCCGCTGTATCTCGATGCATTGCAAGCAAATCTCGGTGGCAAGTCCGTGGAGAGCGTTGCACTGGCCGATGGGGAAGCGCACAAAACAATCGCATCCGTCGGATTAATTGTCGACAGGCTTGTTGAAAGTCGTGCGAATCGGGACACAACGGTGATCGCTCTCGGCGGTGGGGTCGTCGGTGATATCGCCGGTTTCGCCGCCGCCTGCTACCTGCGCGGCGTCAACTTCATCCAGGTGCCAACGACATTGCTGGCACAGGTCGATTCGTCGGTTGGCGGCAAGACCGGTGTCAACCACCCGCAAGGCAAAAACCTGATCGGTGCTTTTCATCAGCCCAAAATTGTCCTCATCGACACTGACACGTTATCGACGCTTCCCGAGCGCGAGCTCAAAGCAGGGCTCGCGGAAGTAATCAAGTACGGAGCCATAATCGATGCCGATTTTTTTGCGTGGCTCGAGGGCAATGTCGATGCCTTGTTGGCGAAAGACGCCGACGCGCTGGCACACGCAATTCAGTGCAGCTGCGAGCTCAAAGCCGACGTCGTCGCCGAGGATGAGCGCGAGGCCGGCCGTCGAGCTATTCTGAATTTCGGCCACACATTCGGCCACGCCATCGAGCGTTGCCAGGGTTACGGTGAATGGTTGCACGGCGAGGCGATTGCGGCCGGCATGATCATGGCCGCGATGCTGAGCGATATCGGCAAGGGAGAAGTTGCTCGTCTTGTCGACCTGATTCGACGCGCCGGCTTACCCGTGGCGCCGCCAACGATCGGTGCGGACGCGATGATGGACGCAATGGGCATGGACAAGAAGATCGTGAAAAAGCAGCTGCGTTTGGTGCTACTAAACGAACTCGGTGATGCTTCCATTCGCTCCGACATTGACGCCGACCAGCTCTCATTGACACTTGCGGCTGCCGACTGATGCCAGGGATTGTGCTCGCGCCCTATGCGGCCGATGAGTCGCGATCCTCAGGCAGGCAATACGAAGAGCCCCAAGCTGCTTATCGCGGCGAGTATCAGCGCGATCGCGACCGCATCATTCATTCGACAGCGTTTCGCAGGCTCGTCTACAAGACCCAGGTCTTCGTCAACCACGAGGGCGATCTGTACCGAACCCGGCTTACACATTCAATCGAGGTTGCTCAAATTGGCCGAACAGTCGCATTGGCGCTGGATCTCAACGAGCCGCTGACCGAGGCTATCTGTCTCGCACACGATCTCGGCCACACGCCGTTCGGCCATGCGGGACAACACACCATGGATGAGTGCATGCGCGACTATGGCGGCTTTGAGCACAATTTTCAGTCTTTGCGTGTTGTCGACTTTCTTGAGGAGAAATACGCCGATTTCCCTGGCCTTAACCTGATGTTCGAGACTCGGGAAGGCATCCTCAAACACTGCTCCAAAAAGAACGCCGCTGAAATTGGCGACCTGGGTAAGCGGTTCATCAATCGCGAGCAGCCGGGGCTGGAAGCGCAAATCGCCAATATCGTCGATGCGATCGCCTACAACAATCACGACGTCGACGACGGCTTTCGCGCGGGATTGATCGGCCTGGAACAGCTGCGCGAACAAGCCTTGTTTGGCGACCAATATGAGGAGGTACACGAAAAATACCCGGACCTCGATGATCGGCGCCTGATCTACGAGATCATACGTCGAATGATTAACACCGTGGTTACCGACCTGATTGATCAGACGCGCAATAATCTA
>Ga0255058_10001143_pt1 | contig 15068 bp, 12 predicted proteins | sample Cases_109_9_MG_FD_188637 | JGI IMG/M metagenome (GOLD analysis project Ga0255058, IMG submission 188637) | Seawater microbial communities from Amundsen Gulf, Northwest Territories, Canada - Cases_109_9 | ecosystem: Environmental > Aquatic > Marine > Gulf | place: Canada: Northwest Territories... | reverse complement strand
CGGCTCTGGTTGGTGCAGTCGTGATGCTGATCAGTTTCCCCACGGCGCTGACCGGTCATCCTTTGTGGAGCGGAATCGCCGGTTACGGTGGCACCAGAGCGTTCGCCCTGTACCACCAGCTGGGAGATGACGGCCTCGCGTCCGCCGGTATCGATTGGTGGGGTGCATTTTTCGGCAACCTGCAGGGAATGATGGGTACCACCTCGCTGCTCGCCATAGGCTTGGGCGGGGCCATGCTGATAGTGACGCGCATCGCTTCCTGGCGACTGATTCTCGGTCAATTGCTTGGGCTCGTGCTGGTGGTCACCCTGTTCAATTTATTTGGTGGCGAGCAGGGGATCACAACGCTGCCGTGGCATTGGCACGTGGTGCTCGGCAGCTTCGCGTTCGGCGCTGTGTTCCTGGCAACGGATCCGGCGAGCTGCGCCTCGACCAATGCGGGGCGCTGGGTGCAGGGCCTTATCGTCGGCGCGCTGGTCGTAATGATGCGGGTTGCCAATCCGGCGCATCCCGACGGTGTGATCCTCGCCATCCTCATGGGTTCCATACTGGCGCCGCTCATCGATCACGTCGTGATTTGGTTCAACGTGAAGCAACGCGCGAGAGGCCATGGCTGAAAATATCATCCATGAGAATCCCATCCGGACGCTTCTGATGCTGCTCGGCGTCGCTGTGGTGTGCGCGCTGCTGGTCTCGGTGTCGGCGGTGAAGCTGCGACCGCACTATGTTGCCAATCTAGAGGCGCATCGGCTGGCGCAGCTCGAATCCATTCTTGGTGCATTGTCGGGAACAGCCCGCGAAGTTGCAGCTGAAGACATCGAAAGCCGGGTTGTCGAGCTCGCCAGCGGCCGGTACTCCGACAAGATCGATGCCGCTACCTTCGATGCGCGCAAGGTGGCGACCGATCCGGATGCCAGCGTACCCATTCCTTCGCATCGCGACATCGCGGGTATCAAGCGCCGCGCAAGACATGCCACGGTGTTTCTGGTTCGCGATGCCAACGGCGGCGTCGACCTGATCATCCTGCCGGTGCGCGGCAGCGGCTATCAATCGCCCCTCTACGGTTTCCTGGCTCTGGCGGGCGATACTTCTACGGTGGTTGCGCTGAAATTCTACGAGCAGGGTGACACGCCGGGAATGGGCGCGCGCATCCAGGACCCGTCATGGGAAGCATTGTGGCCGGGCAAGCAGGTCTACGACGATACCGGCGCCCTCAGGATTGGCGTTGCACGGGGCAAAGTGACACCAGGATCCATCGATGCCGACCACATGGTCGACGGCATCTCCGGCGCAACCCGCACCAGCCAGGGTGTGCATGGCTTGTTGCGTTTCTGGCTTGGTGATTTCGGCTTCGGACCGTATCTGGAGCGCGTGCGTCGCGGGGAGGGTTAAACGGTGGCCAATCGATACTGGAACTCACTCACTACGCCGCTGATCGGAGAAAATCCCATCACGCTGCAGATCCTCGGTATCTGCTCGGCGTTGGCCGTCACTACGACGCTGGACACGGCGCTGATCATGTCCGCCGCCGTGACCTGCGTGCTGGCATTGTCCGGTGCGTCGGTAAGCATGATCCGGCGTTATATTCCGCGCTCGGTGCGGATCATCGTGCAGATCACCATCATCGCTTCCCTGGTCATCATCGTCGATCAAGTGCTCAAGGCCTTTGCATTCGAGATGAGCCTGCGTCTATCCGTGTTCGTGGGTCTGATTGTCACGAACTGCATCGTACTCGGTCGTGCAGAGGGCTTTGCCATGCGTCACGGCGTCCTCACCAGCGCTCTCGATGGTATCGGTAACGGTCTCGGCTACAGCTTGATACTGGTGCTGGTTGGTGCGATCCGCGAGTTTTTCGGGCACGGCAGCTTGCTGGGCGTTCAAATCCTCTGGACCACCGCCCAGGGTGGTGGATTCGATCCGCTGCAACTGATGCTCCTGCCGCCAAGCGCTTTTTTTATCATCGGCGGTATCATCTGGTTGATCCGCGCGAAAAGGCCGGAACAAGTCGATAGGTCGGAGTTCCAAGTCCGCGAGCAAATGCAGGAGGAACGCCGGTGAGCGAACCCTTCGATCTTCTGCTGCGTTCGGTATTCATCGACAATCTGGCGCTGTCTTTTTTTCTCGGTATGTGCACCTTCCTGGCCGTTTCCAAGCGCGTCGATACGGCCTTGGGCGTCGGGTTGGCCATCGTCTGCGTGCAGACCGTGACGGTTCCCGTCAACAACCTCATCTATGTCACCATTCTGGCACCCGGGGCGCTCGCCTGGGCAGGGCTCGGCGACCTGGACCTGTCGTTCTTGAGCCTCATTGCTTTCATCGGCGTTATCGCCGCCATGGTGCAGGTTCTGGAGATGATTCTGGAGTACCGCATACCGAGGTTGTATAGGGCACTCGGTATCTTTCTGCCGTTGATTACCGTCAACTGCGCGATTCTCGGCGGCACCTTGTTCATGGTGGAGCGCGATTACACCTTCGTGGAGAGCGTGGTCTATGGCTTCGGCACCGGCGCTGGCTGGGCGCTGGCGATCGTCTTACTCGCTGCCATCCGCGAGCGGCTCAAATACTCGGACATTCCGGACGGGCTCCAGGGTCTCGGCATGAGCTTCATGGTCGTCGGGCTGATGTCCCTGGGATTCATGGCCTTTTCCGGCTTGGGGTAGAGCGCGGTGGAGATCGGTATCGGTATCGTCTCCTTCACCGGCATCGTACTGGTGCTGGGGTTGTTCGTGCTGCTCGCACGAAAATTGTTCGTGCCTTCCGGCGAATGCGAGATCAGTATCAACAATCGTATGACTACTACCGCTGCCGTCGGGTGCAGGCTTCTCGACGTGCTGGCGGAGGCCGAGGTGCGCCTGCCGAGCGCCTGCGGCGGTGCCGGCACCTGCGGCCTGTGCAAGCTGCGAGTGGTCGAAGGTGGCGGTGAGGCCGGCCCCCAGGAGCTGGCCCATATGACACGCGTGCAGGCATTACAGGGGACGCGCCTCGCCTGTCAGGTGCCGGTTCTGGCCCCCATGGCCGTCGAGGTGGACGCTGCCTATTTCGGCGTTCGCACTTGGATCTGCACCGTGGAAAGCGCGCGCAACGTGTCCACTCTGATACGCGAGATCGTTCTCCGTCTTCCCGAGGGCGAGGAGATGGACTTCCGGGCTGGAGGCTTCGTGGAGATTACTTGCCCATCGTTCCAGGTCAGATTTACGGACTTCGACATCGAGGACGCCTATCGCGATGTCTGGGACAAGAGCGATCTGTGGCGCCTGAAAGCAGCCGCGCGGCAGGCGGAGACCCGGGCTTATTCCATGGCGAACCATCCCGGAGAAAAGGACAACATCATCCTCAATGTCCGCATCGCCCTGCCGCCTCCGTATGCGAAGAACGCTCCACCCGGCGTCGTATCGAGCTGGCTGTTCTCGTGTAAAGCTGGTGACTCGGTCGAAGTGACCGGGCCCTTCGGCCACTTCTTCGTGGAGGATACGAACAAGGAAGCCGTGTTCATCGGCGGTGGCGCCGGGATGGCGCCGCTGCGCGCGCAAATTCTGGATTTGCTGGAGTTGCGTCATTCCAAGCGCAAGATCAGCTTTTGGTACGGAGGTCGCTCGAGACGTGAGCTTTTTTACAGTGATGTCTTCGAGCGGCTCGATGCGGAGCACGACAATTTCTCCTGGCACGTGGCCTTGTCCGCCCCGGAGGCGGAGGACGATTGGAAAGGGCATACGGGCTTCATACACAAAGTTGTTCATGACGAATTGCTGATCCACCATCCTGAGCCGGAAGGCTGTGAATACTATCTTTGCGGGCCTCCGCTGATGGTGAAGGCAGTGCTCGCGATGTTGGACGATCTCGGAGTGGAGGCGGAAAGTATCCATTATGATGATTTCGGCGGGGCGAGCTCAGCGGTTGAACGAACATGAGTAATGCAGTACCTACCGTGGATGACTACATGGCCAGGGATCTGATCACCTTCATGCCCGGGGATGATATTCACACGGCCGTGAACGTACTGCTGGACGAGCGTCTCTCCGGAGCTCCCGTCATCGATCACAAAAGACAACTGATCGGTGTGCTGTCGAAAAAAGACTGTCTGGAAGTGGTCTACAGCAGCAGTTATTACCAGGGCTGGGGCGGTCGCGTGGAGGACTACATGAGCAAAGAGGTGACGACCATTGAGTCGGGCACGGATATCATCAAAGCAGCCGACTTGTTCATGAGTTCCAGCTTTCGTCGTTTCCCGATTCTGAAAAACGGCCGTATGACAGGTCAAATCAGCCGCGCCGATCTTCTGCGTGCTCTGGAAGAACACTGGGGGAACGTGGGACCGGCTTCCCGGTGAGCGAGGAACTGCAAGCCTTTTACTATCTGAGCGTGGCGCTGGCCATCGGGCTGCTGATCGGCGTCGAACGCGGCTGGAAGGAACGCGAAGCGGGGGAGGGCGGGCGTGTCGCGGGTGTACGCACCTATGGCCTGATCGGGTTACTGGGCGGCGGTTCGGCGTTGCTCGCCGAACACCTGGGACCACTGGCCATGGGCCTGGCGTTGGTCGGATGTGCTGGCATGTTGACAGCGGCTTACGTCGTTAATCTGCGCCGAGGAAATGAGGATGTAGGCATTACGAGCCTGGTTGCCGGTCTATTGACCTTCGTGCTTGGCGCACTGGCGGCCGTGGGCGAGGTGTCGATTGCTGCGGCGTTCGCGGTGGTCACGACACTGCTGTTGGGCTACAAGCCGTTGATACACCGCTGGGTGGGCGCGATAGAAGGCACGGAACTGCGCGCCGGCATCAAGCTGTTGCTGATCTCGGTGGTGTTGTTGCCGGTCCTGCCGAATCAGGGCTACGGTCCCTGGCAGGCATTGAACCCTTATGTGATCTGGTGGATGGTGGTGCTGATTGCGGCGATTTCTTTCGTCGGTTACTTCGCCGTCAGGATCGGTGGCGCACGCAGGGGCGTTGTATTCACCGGCTTGTTCGGTGGCTTGGCGTCCTCGACCGCTCTCACTCTGCATTTCTCGCGCATGGCACGTCGCGATGCAGCGATGGCGCCGATTCTGGCCACCGGGATTCTGCTCGCCTGCGGCACCATGTTCCCTCGCATGTTGCTGATCGCGAGCATTTTCAACCCCGACTTGTTTGAGCCAATGCTCGTGCCGTCAGCGGTGATGGCGTTGCTCGTCTACTTGCCTGCCGTGCTGTACTGGCGGTCACCAACGGTCAAAAAAACCGACACGGATTCGCCTTTGAAGAATCCGCTGGACCTCAAAACTGCGCTGAGTTTCGGCCTGGTGCTGGCGCTGGTAATGTTGCTTGGCAAAGTGCTGCAGAATCGGTTCGGGGAGTCCGGCGTGCTGGCGCTCGCCGCAGCTTCTGGAGTGGCGGATGTGGACGCCATCACGCTCTCGTTGGCGCGCATGAGTGCGGGCGACCTGGCTCTGCGTGTGGCGGCGATGGGGGTGGTGGTCGCCGCGTCGGTCAATAGTCTGACCAAGGGCGGCATGGCAACCGTTATCGGTGGGCAGGATATCGGGCTTCGTGTCGGATTACCGCTGTTGGCCAGTGCCATCGGCGGACTGATATCGGCCTGGTTATGGGTTTGGTGAGCGAGGCTTTGCGTATATGAACACTACCGATCACTCGAAACCAAAGATACTGATGCTCGGAAGCGACAGCGCTTTCTCCGGTACCGTCTTGAAGTGTTTGCTCGAGGCGGACGCCGGCATGTGCGGGTTCGTCATTCACGAGGCAGCTCCCGCGTCCAGAGCCTTCGAATCGCTGGGCGACGAGATTCCGGTGGTGGTCGCGGGTACCGGGCCTGCCATCGCCAGCGAGGGCGACGTACCCCTGATCCATATTAGCTCCACCCACGATGAGGATGCCCTGGATCGAGTGAGATCCCTCGAGCCGGATATTCTGCTGGTGGCTTGTTTTCCCATGATCCTCGGTGGGCCGTGGCTCACGGTACCGAAGCAGATGTGCCTGAACGTGCATCCCTCCGTACTGCCCTCATACCGAGGGCCCACGCCGCTGTTCTGGCAGTTCCGGGAAGGGGAGCACGAGACCGGGGTCACGCTTCACATGGTCGAAGAAGACCTGGACGCGGGCGATATCGTTGCGCAGAGCGTGATGCCGCTACCAGTTGGCGCGCGTTTTTCCGAAGTCAACGCAAGGCTTGCCGAGGCGGGCGCCGCGCTGTTGGTTGACATGCTGAACAGGATGAGTGCGGGGATAGCAGTACCGCGCACGGCTCAGGACGCGCTGCTCGCGAGTTACCAACCGTTCCCGAAGGAAAAGGACTTCCGTTTCGACACGCACTTCAGCGCGGAGCGTGCGTTTCGCTTCATGCGGGGTACGCAAGCGTGGGGCGTGCCCTTCGAGGTGGACGCGGGAGACGCCGTCCTGGCACTGGAGCGCGCTCTGGATTATCACGATGACGCACGTATGGCCGTACCCTTCGAAATCCATGGAGACCACCTGCGGATACGTTTTTCCGAGGGTGTGCTGGAAGCGGTGGGGCGGCGCATCGTCTAGAGCTGAACCCGGGTCTCTTCGTCATCGTGCCCGAACGCTTGTACTCCTTCAGCCTGACGCGGGGTCGTATCGCTGCGCTGGTCGCAGCGCCGTTGCTCGCGATCCTGGCGTACTGGCTGACCCTGCCCCAGGGTGCACCCATTGCCGGTGCGTTGGCGGTCACGGTGTTCGCGGCGGTGTTGTGGATCACCGAGGCGCTGCCACTGCCGGTCACTGCGCTGTTGATTCCGGTGGGACTGGGCGCCGTGGGCGTGTTCGAAGCCAGGGATGCCTACACGTCTTTTGGCAACTCGGTGCTGTTTCTGGTGCTGGGCGGCTATGCGCTGGCGGTGGCCGTGGCGGTTAACGGTGTCGACCGCTGGCTGGCGCGGCGTATTCTGGGTCTGGCGGGCAGCCGCACCATCGGTTTGCTGACTGCCTTTATGGTGACGTCGGCGCTGCTCTCCATGCTCATCTCCAATACCGCCACCACCGCACTGCTGCTGCCGGTGGCACTGGGCATCCTCAGCCGCCAGCATGCAGATGTGAATCTCTCCCGGCTGCTGTTACTGGGCGTCGCTTATGGCGCCAGCATCGGTGGCGTGGCAACTCTGATCGGTTCCCCGCCCAACGCCATCGCCGCCGGTCTGCTGGAGATCGATTTTCTGGAGTGGTTGGCCTATGGCATACCTGTCAGTCTCACCATGCTGGCGGCGGCAATCCCTATTCTGTGGTGGACCTGCCGGCCTGAACAAAAACAGATCACCGTAACCTTGGGCGAAGAGGCGCCGTTGACAGCAAGTGGGAAACGCACGCTTACGGTGGTTGGTATCACCCTGTTGTTGTGGCTGTTCGGACCCACACTGGGAAAACTGTTGCTGTTGCCACCCGCCTCGTTCAGCTCCGCGGCGGTAGCCGGTATCGCCGTGGCATTGTTGATGTTGACCCGTTGCGTGAGCTGGAAAGCGCTTGAAAAAGGCGTTCGCTGGGGGGTGCTGTTGCTGCTGGGTGGTGGCCTGACCCTGGGCCGTGGGCTCACCGAATCCGGGGCGGCGAACTGGTTGGCCGGCCTGTTGACCGCCAGCGTGGGCGACCTGCCGTTGTTCGTCCTGTTGCTGGTGCTGGTGACCATCGGCGTGTTCGCCACCGAGTTGATTTCCAATACTGCCGTGACCGCCCAGCTCGCACCGATCCTCTTAGGTGTCGCATTGCACCTCGGGCTGGAAGCCGACAGTCTGGTGGTGCCGGTGGCCATCGCTACCTCCATGGCTTTCATGTTACCGGTCGCCACACCCCCCAACGCCCTGGTGCACGCCAGTGGGCACGTCGCCCAGCGGGACATGATGCGCGCCGGACTGCGTCTCAACCTGGCTGCCATCGCCGTCATTACGCTGCTGTTTCACTTTGGTGTGGCAGGATGAGTTGGTTCAACGCCGGCTGGCTGTTGCTGGACCTGGTCATCATCGCGGTTCTGGTTCCGGCCGTGATTCTGCAGCGGCGGGAGTCGGGTGCGACACTGGCGTGGATTCTGGTCATCGTGCTGGTTCCGTTCCTGGGTTTGCTGGCCTTCTGGTTGTTCGGCACCACCCGACTGCGCCTGCGACGCCGCAAGCGGCGCAGGATCGAGGCGCGACTCGCCCCTGCGCTGCATAAGCTGCAAGCGCAATCATCGAGTAACCCGCCTGCGGCGGATCTCCCGCCGTCGTTGTTACAGCTCGCGGAGAAACTGGATGAAACCGGGCCACGGCCCGGCAACGAAGTGGTTTTGTTACGGCAGGGTCCAGCGGCTTTCGATAGCCTCGAAGCGTCCTTCGACGAGTCGCGTCACCATATACACCTGGTCTACTACGTCTGGGAGCCCGATCGCACAGGCGTGCGTCTGCGAGATGCTTTGACGCGGGCCTCCCGTCGCGGTGTCGAGGTGCGACTGCTGTTGGATGATGTGGGCTCGCGCGCTGCCCGGCGGGGATTCTTCCAGGGTTTGGTGGAGGCGGGCGGCCGGGTCGAACGATTTCTTCCCGTCAATCCCCTGAGCCGTCAACTGGCGGTGAACAACCGCAACCACCGCAAGATCGTGGTGGTGGACGGCGAGACCGGCTTTACCGGTGGCATGAATGTCGGTGACGTCTATGCCGGGCTGGGTGAGCCCTGGCGGGATCTGCATGCGCGCATCCGGGGCCCGGTTGTGCGTTCGCTGCAGGAAGTCTTCTGCCAGGATTGGTATCACGCCACCGGTGATGATCTGGTCAGTGCCGATTACTTTCCCCGGATTTCCGGCGCCGGGAAGGTCTGGGCGCAATTACTTGCCAGCGGCCCGGCGGACCAACGCTGGCGCGCCATTCACACTCTGCTGTTCGCCGCCATCAATCTGGCGCGGCAACGGGTTTGGGTCGAAACGCCCTATTTTGTCCCCGATCCATCCATTCTCATGGCCTTGCAGACGGCTGCGTTAAGGGGCGTGGATGTGCGGCTGCTGCTGCCGGGACGTTCCGATCACCCGCTGGTGCTCCACGCTGGACGTTCCTTCCAGGATGGGTTGCTGGCCGTCGGTGTGCGGGTCTTCGAGCTTCAAGACGTCGTGCTTCACGCCAAGACCGTCACCGTCGACGGAAATTTTTCGACTCTGGGTTCCGCCAATATGGACCAGCGCAGTTTCCGCCTCAACTTCGAGGCCAACGTCTTTTTCTTTGGCGAAGAAGTTGCCGCTGAGTTGGAGCGGGATTTTCTCTCCCTCTGCTCCGGGGCGAGAGAGGTTACCGCGGTCAGCCGGCGGGGTATTTCCCGGCGCCAACGGCTCACCGAAGGCGTTGGCAGGGTGCTGGCGCCCCTGTTATAGCGCGTTGAATCATCGGTAACAGATATTTCGTCGCAACCACCAACATGCACCTGATGCGCAAACGCCCCTGTCCCGGGTTTTCCCGGCCCTCGTCATGCCCTTCATACGCGCGGCGTCTCCTGCGCCAGATCCGGTTCCCGCAAGTGTGCCAGTAACGCAGCGCGGGCGGCGTCGCGCAGCTTCACCGCCGCGGCCCAGTCCGACCCTGCCGGCAGGATCGGCGCCGCAACGATGACGCGCACCTCCCCCCGGTGCGGAAACCGGGAATTGGCACGCAGCAGCGAGCGCGTGCCGCGGATCGTCACCGGCACCACCGGGACGCCGGCCTCGGCAGCAGCGATAAAGGCTCCCATATGAAACGGCAACAGACCCGGCATGCGCGTGAAGGTGCCCTCGGGAAAAAACATCAGCGAGCGGCCGGCCAGAACCGTCTCCACGGTGCGCCGGGCATCGGCCGCGCTACGCTGCTTGTCGAAGCGCTCCACGAACAGGGCGCCGATGCGCCGCAGAAACCGGCGCGGAATAAACTGGCGGTCCAGCTCCACTTTGGCAACGAAAGCGAACTCCATGGGCAAGGTCGCCACCAGCATCACGCCGTCCAGGTAGCTGGCATGGTTGCTGACGATCACACAGGCCTGCCCCTGAGGCAATTGTTCGACCCCTTCTACCGATAAGGGGATGCGGGCCAGGCGAAACAACAGCCGCGCGCTGCGGCGCATCACCGCCCACCGCCATGACGGGCGCGGCAATAACGCGATCAGCAGCCAGGCAGGGGGCGCCAGCAGCCAGAAGACGAAATGCGCGTAAACGGCATAAGCCGTATCGACGAACCGTCGCCACGCGCTGCGCAGGCGCGGCCGCAATGAGGCCAGGGTGAGACGCACGACCTGCCACCACACGGCGTGTGGGTGCTGGCCGATCCGCCCTGTTTCGAACAGCTCGCGCACGGCGCTACGGCGGACCTTGCCGCTGGAAGTTTTCAACACCGTGTGCGGCGCTGTAAGCACCACATCATCGGGCGGCATGCCCAGCAGGTCGGTGGCCGCGCCCCGAGCTCGAGCCTGCAATGCTTCCCGCGTGGCGGCCTCCGGCTCGCGGGTTTCGGCAACGACGATCAGCCGTTCGGTGCCGGAGGTCGGGTCAGGGCTGCCGAACACCGCCACGCACCCCTTGCGGATGCCGGGAATGTCACCGACGGCCTCCTCCAGCTCGTGGGGGTAGATGTTGCGCCCGCCGCGGATGATGACGTCCTTGACCCGGCCGGTCAGGTAAACGTCACCCGCGGCCACATAGGCCAGATCGCCGGAGTCCAACCATGCCCCGTCGAACAGGCGCCGGGTCGCTTCCGGGTTACGCAAGTAACCGCTGGTCGCCGACGGTCCCTGGAATTCCAGCCGTCCTTCCTGCCGCTCCGGCAGCTCGCGCCCGGCCCCATCGACGATGCGGATCTGGTAGTCGGGCAGCGGTTGGCCACAGGCGACGAACTCCAGCATTGCTTGAGCCGCGTTCGACACCGGAACGGCCTTGCCGCGGGTGATGAAGGTTTCGCGTTCGATGCGATCGATGAGCGGCCCCCGCTCCGGCGGCGGAAAAGCCAGACCCACCGCGGCCTCGGCCAGGCCGTATACCGGTGCCATGGCCTGCACCCGCAAGCCATAGGGGGCAAAACGCTCGCCGAAGCCGCGCACCGTATTGGGACTGACCGGCTCGGCGCCGTTGAAGGCCAGCCGCAGGCTGCCCAGATCCAACCCCTGGATATCATGCGCTTCCACCTTGGTGAGGCATAGCTCGAAGGCGAAGTTCGGCGCCGCGGTCAGAGTGCCGCGGTGCTTGTGGATGGTCCGCAGCCAGCGCGCCGGGCGGATCAGAAAGGCCAGCGGCGACATCAGCACCAGCGGCATGCCGTGATACAGGCTGCCCAGCCAGGCGCCGATCAGTCCCATGTCGTGGTACAGGGGCAGCCAGCTGACAAAGACATCGGTGGAATCGGCCCGCACCGCGTCGCCCATGGCGCGGATGTTGGCCAGCAGATCGGCGTGGGTCAGGATGACGCCCTTGGGCTGGCCGGTGCTGCCCGAGGTGTATTGAAGGAAAGCGATGTCCTGCGCCCGAATCGGTGGGCCGTTGAAGGTTCCCGCGCAGATCGCCAGTTGTTGCGGCGTGACCACCTCGCGCAGGGTGTCGACCTGCCCCTGAAGCAGACGTCCCACGCGCTGCGCCTCCGCCACCGTGATCAGCAGGACCGCCTGGGCGTTGGCGAGAATCCCGGCATGGCGACGCAGGTGATCCTCGAGCTGCGACGGGCGCAGCGGGGGGTAGATGGGGACCGGGATGCCACCGGCCAGCAGGATGCCGAAAAAGCTGAACAGGTAGTCACGACCGGTGGGCAGCATGATGGCCACGCTCTGGCCGGGCAGCAGGCCGCGCGCCTGCAGACCGGCGGCCAGGGCCCGCGCCCCATCGGCCAGCGTCGCGTAGGCGATCGTTTCGGGTTCATCACCTTCGCCGTACAGGTAGACATGCGGGCGCTGCGGATGGTTGAGCACATGCCAGTCGAGCATCTCCAGCAGCGTTCCGGCCGTGTGCGGCACCCCCGCCAGCTCGTCCAGGGGTGCGACAGGGGCCTGCGCCGCGGGCGCGGGACGGCTCACGACTTTGCCGGCCTCTATCGCTCGCCACAGGTCGCGCGGCGTCTCGGCGCTGGCCAGCAACTGTTCCGGCAGGCTGACGCCGAAGGCGCGTTCCAGGCGCAGCAGCAGCTCCACCCGTGACAGGCTGTCGAACCCCAGCTCGCGGTCCAGCGCACTGTCCAACGTCACGCGCAGGGAACGGCCGCGCCGTGGATGCAGCTCCAGCGCCAGCTGACGCACCTGCTCCAGCACGGCTTCGGCACTGACCATGACCGCCTGATCCTCACCCTGTTCGGCCTCTCCCGTCACGCTCTCTCCTCCTTCATTCGAAATCCATGGAGACCACCCGCGGACGCGTTTTTCCGAAGGCGTGCTGGAAGCGGTTGGGCGGCGCATCGTCTGGAGCTGAGGCCGGCTTTACCTCACCGGGGCTTTGATGGCCGGGATTTCACCCTCCCGGGGATGGGAATCGGGGGCGGTGAGGGCGCGATCGGGCAGAAACAGCGCGACCATGAGCAGCACCAGCAGCACGATTAATACGAGCCATTTCATCAGTCGAAGGCTCCCGCCAGATCGGTTTCTCGACGAGGTACTCTGTCGTGAGACATTACGCCCTGTGGCATTCAAGGGAGGATCTCCTGCACTGTTCATCGGTTCATTGGAGCCATTCTTATTTAGAATTTTACCGGCTCCTGGATTACCCCAATTGATTCAGATCGATTTGTCGGCGGTGCAGAGGGACTAGATTGTTTCTTGGCAGGACGAAGGTGCATGCAAGCCGCGGCGCATTAATGCGTGTAGGTGTATGAGACTCGATGGGTTCCGGGAAAGTACAGCGAGCCGCTTGGATTGATTGCGGATCAGCGCGAGGGTCAGCCGTCAGCGCGCCTTTCCCCGTGATCGAGCAGGTGCCCGGCGCTCTCGGCGACGAGGCGCGCGAGCGCGCGTCACGGGTCGCACGGGATCTGCTGGAAGCCGATCCCTGTCTTCCTGTGACCGAGCCCTTCGGTGAGGGACTGCGCACAGGACTCGATCCCGGGCCGTGTTTTTTCATCGAAGATCACCATGGAATTCGGTTGTTCGAGAATCGTGGCAATCTCGCCTACGCTTACCGTGCACTGCTTCTGGCGAGGCCCGGGGACGTGGCCGTCATCGGCGGGCCCCGCAGCCTGGCCTTCGAGCGCTACTGCGCCGAGACGCTCGGTCTTGGCGAGGTCGAGGTCCTCGAGCCCGCCGAGCCCCCCGCCGGGGATTCCCTCGCGGCTCGCTGCGCGCGTGATCCGATGGTGGTCGAACGGCTTGCTGCGCATGCGCGCCGGCACGGTGGACTCAATGTCGTTCCTTACATGGGCACGGGTGGCGTGTGGGCGCTGGCGGGCGTCGTGGCCGCACGTTCGGGAGCACCGGTTCGCGTCGCCGCGCCACCACCGCAGCTCGCGCGTTGCGTCAATGACAAGATATGGTTCAAAGATTGCGTGGACCGGCTCATCGGGACTCGCGCGGTTCCGGCTGCCTGGCCCGCATCGGGCTCGGCGATGCTCACGGCCCGGGTCGCGGCACTCGCCCGCAGCCATGCATCGGTGGTCGTCAAGCTGCCTGACAGCGCAAGCTCGAAGGGCAACCTGGTCCTCGATGCGGCTTTACTGGCGGGGCAACCGCTGTCTCGGTTACGGCGACACCTGCTTGCGCTGATGCGTCGTGCCGGCTGGCAGGACGAATTCCCGGTGCTGGTATCGGCGTGGGAGAAACCGGTGCTGGCGAGTCCCTCCGTGCATCTATGGATACCCGAGGCGGGCGCAGGTGACGCGATCGTCGAGGCGGTGTTCGACCAGCACTTGTTGGGTGCCGGCGGGGAGTTTGCGGGCGCAGCGCCGAGCGCCCTGCCATTGGTCTGGCAGCGGCGACTCGCGGGCGAGGCCGCTCTACTGGGCGCACTGTTCCAGCGTCTCGGCTACTTTGGCCGATGCAGCTTCGATGCCATCCTGGTAGGCCCCGATCTGGATCGTGCGCTTCTCCACTGGATTGAATGCAACGGCCGTTGGGGAGGTGTGTCCTTGCCCCTGACCCTGGCATCGCGCCTGTTCGGCGACTGGCGTCGGCGGCCGTTTGTTATCCAAGAGCGATCGGATCTTCGCGGCCCGCCACAGGATTTTGCAGACATCCTCGCGCGGCTAGCGGGGCATCTCTATGTTGCCGGGGGCGGGCCGGTGGGGGCGGTGATCCTGGCTCCCTGGCCCCTGGAGACCGGTACCGGCTACGAGCTCATGGTCTTCGATTCGGATGTCGAGCTGGCTAGCGAGCGCGCCCGTCGAGTGGGCGAATGCATCGGAGAATCGCGGTAATCGCTGATCGCATTTCGCGCCACCGCGTCGAAGTAGGACGCCCCGACTTTCAACACCGCTTCGTCGATATCGAATTCGGGACTGTGCAGCGGAATGTACTCGTGCTCGTGGCAGCGGGCCCCGAAGCGCACGTAGCATCCCGGAATCTCATCGAGGTAGTAGGAGAAATCCTCCGAGCCCATGCTCGGATGATCCATGCTCATGAGTCCGCGATCACCCACCACCTCCCGGGCGGTTCGATAGCAAATTTTCGCCTCGCGACGCGTGTTGACCACCGGAGGGTAGCCCGACTCGATGGCCACGGAGATTTGTGCGTTGTGCAGATCGCCAAGAGCTGCGGCCATGCGCTCGAGGCCGGCGTGGAGGTGGGCGCGGACCTCGGTGAGTGTGGTCCGGATGGAGCCTTCCAGCACCGCGCTCTCGGCAATGACGTTCGGCGCGCTGCCGGCCTCGATTCGGCCAATGGTGACTACCGAAGGGTAAATGGGGTTGATCTCCCGGGAGACCAGGGTCTGGATGGCCGTGATCAGCATTCCCGCGATCACCACCGCATCGGTCGCCTCGTGTGGCCGTGCGCCGTGCCCGCCGCGTCCCTGCACGTGGATAGTGAAGCTATCGGACTGCGCGGTGATGACGCCCTCAGCCACCATGATCTCACCAACCCGATAGTGATGTGTCACATGTCCACCGAAGATCGCGGCGACGCCTTCAAGGGCGCCCGACTTCAACACTACCCGTGCCCCGCCACCCCGTTCCTCGGCGGG
>Ga0255058_10001142_pt1 | contig 15072 bp, 14 predicted proteins | sample Cases_109_9_MG_FD_188637 | JGI IMG/M metagenome (GOLD analysis project Ga0255058, IMG submission 188637) | Seawater microbial communities from Amundsen Gulf, Northwest Territories, Canada - Cases_109_9 | ecosystem: Environmental > Aquatic > Marine > Gulf | place: Canada: Northwest Territories... | reverse complement strand
AGTATGGGAGTTAATCCCGGATCGGCATTAACTCCCATACTTTTAAAGGAACGACTCATTTTGCGAAAAAGAAGGCCAGGGTTAAAGCCAAATGCAGTGAGACCCTTTGTCAAAACGGTAAGAGAGCCTATGAAGGGTATTAATATTGAGGCAGTAAAACCTGGATTATGTTTAATGTCGAATAATTTTTTCTGTATATCAGAAGGCGATAAGTCACTTAAAAAGCAAAACAGGACAAAAAAGGAGACACAGGAAAAAATGAAGAATTGTTAACATGGGGTGGCGCCATGCCCTTCTGGCAAGCAGTCGTACTCTGAAACTCAGCCCGCTGGGGCTCCAGACAGGAGGGACAGCCTCCTGACGGATTGTCTCCAACAACGCCCCAAACATGTGCTCCTCCTTGTAATGATGCCATGCATTGAACCAGATTGGTCGATAACGAGCATCTTTTAAACATCCCATTAACATACCCATAACAGAGGATTTACCTGAACCCCACTCTCCTGTGACTGCAAGAGTAATCGGCGGTATAGTTTTTTTGTTACACAGAAACAAACTAAGTCCTTTAGCTAATACACTTGTACCTAATTGGTCATGATCAGAGTTGCCTATGGCAGCATCATTCACTGCAATATCTGCAAAACTATTATTTTTAAAATGTGCCCCGGAAGTATTCCCATCCTCCCGTATGTTATAAAATATCTTAAACAGTGATGAGATAATTATAATCGGAATTACAATGACTATAATTAGTTGCCAATTAGTAGTAGAACCAGCGCCTTTCTCCTCTTCTCCTTCTGTAGACAAATTTGTAGCTGTAGATTGCTCCTGTGCCCTCTCTTCCGGTATAACGGGTTCTTCTGTTTCCTGAGTTTGTGCCTGAGATTGCACAGGTATGAACTCTTCCATCTGGATGACCCCTTTTGTATCCCAGGATTCCACCTGAGATTGTTCAGGTATGTCCTCTCCCATTACCTGAGAATGTATAGGTAATGCAAAAATTACCAAATAAATGGAAGAAATGATTAACGAAAGTTTTAGAGATGTTTTCATAATATAATTACATTAATATATAACATATTGATAATTAGGAAATTGCAATGAGCATAGGGTCACTCGCCACTTGACACATTCTTTTTAATTCTAACATTTAACTTGTTGTCTTTTGAAAAACCAGTACTGATTAACCCATTAAGGCTATGACGATACAGCACCCTTAAATTTTCACTTGTCAGAAATAATGATTCATCTCCATACTAAAATTAATAGTTACAAGATTAACCTTTATCGTTGCCACGGTTCCACATCGTAATTATGTTTCAGTATCCAGGGATTATATTTCTTATCTAGATTGTTATGTCTATCCAGAACACCTTGATGTACCCTGGGCCTTGTTATATTCCCATTCGTGCTTCTCTGTTTCTTTCTATAAATCTTTCCGAATCCAGAACGCGAGTTGTGCATAAAGCCATTGGCTTTTGGCTCTACTTTCACTTTATGATTTTTATAGATACTCAGTTCATGAGCCTCTGCCTTTTTTCTCATCCATTCTAAAGCAATATCTGATAATTGGTGTATTTCGTATCCTCCTCCTACATCAGTATGCATACCTGCAAACCACACTTGTTCTATTTTCTTTTTATCTGAGCTTTTGCTTTCATCCCACAAAGTGGGGTGGAAAGTCAATCGCTCATCATCAATAGATAAAGCGTGGCAACCGTATTCTACGTTTTCGCAAAGAGTAGCATCATGGAATTTATGTTTAAACGGTATTAGAAAATCTAAAGCCCTAAAAGGTATTCCTAACGCACCAACAGTATCCCATACACCGATAAATTTGATCTTACATTTCATTGTATGATGTCTTCCAAGGAACCTTTCTGCCTTTTCGTTTCTTGTCTTAATATTCTTTTTCTTGTATATATTGTAAGCCTCCTTTATTAATTCTCTTCTGGATTTAGGTAACATCCCAAATAAGTTTATGAATCCGGACAAACTCCGTACCGTGAAGGCCCCCCGACTGAATCCGAAAAGGTAGATTTGGTCACCAGCCTGATAGTTTTCGAAGATAAACTCATAACATTCTTGCATGTTCTTGGAAATTCCAGCACCAAATGCAGACCCTGTAACTTTACGCCAACCCGTACCCAAGCCACGGTCATAAAATGCTATTTGGTTTGGTGTACGATCTTCTATCATATTAAAAAGTTTGTAGACATTTGTATTGTTACCTTTTCCTCCTTCTTGAGCAGTTCCGTCTGAAAATACGACGATATTCTTTGACATAAGACACCTCCTTATATTTGGATCAAAAGAGAATTCGTATTCAAGCCCTGTGTTCAATAGCCAACATTTAATCTTCTTTGAAAACTTTCTAATACAATTACATCAATATTAAATATAAAAGATGTGGTTCTACGCCACCAATATCGAGTTATATTGAAGCAATTATTTATATCGTAATACGCTTCAACTTAATAACCTCGCCTTCGTCATCTGTACTACCATACAAATCCCAACATACTTTTACATGGGTACCATCTGACACTGCCCTTATTAAAGCAAAGTTGTTGCTATCACATAAATTTAGCTTGTTATACTTTGTCTTATTATGAGTAACTATTTTATCTCCATTTTTATCTTTTTTAAAATAGCCCAAATAACCATTATCTTTTACAGTCATCTTTAGCAATGTTGTAGGGGCCTTTGCATAAGTAATTCCGCTGGAAGTTAATTGGTATACTTGAGCCGCTTTATGACTATCACGAGTTAATTTAAAAGACGCCCCTAGGTGAACGTCTCCACTCAGGAATATGACCTTCTTTTTGCTATTAACTGAAAAATCAAAAACGGCATCCAGTATTTTGTCTCGTTCCGTCCAATTACTTTCATGTTCCCATTCGTCCCGAAAGTCATCCGCAATTCCCAGCAAGTATAAGTCTGCAGTATTTACTATAAAAGAGCTGGAGTGGACAACCGGTACAGGGGAAATAATAAAGACTATCTTTGAATTTTTAACTTCCTCACCATCTAACCATTCCAGAAACCGGTCTAATTGATCTTTTCCTAAGACTTTATCGTCAGTTGGCCGTTCATAGTCTCTATGGCCTCTCATATCCAAAGTATAGAACGAACAAAACCCGCAAGTATGTGAATAGTCAAATTGCCTGGGTTTATCATCATCTTTAGGTGTTGTAGGATTATGGGAATGTTGATACTCTTCGTAAACCTTTTCCGCCGCATTACGCATTCTGTTTGCGAGCTCTATATTTCGTTTGGTGTTCTGCCATTCCCATATAGTATCAAGATGGTCTGCAAGCTCCTCTTTAGTATAAGAACCCCATCCATCCATGATTTCATGATCATCCCAAATCATGTAAATAGGAAACTGCCGAAACACTTTTCGCATAGGAAGATGACCCCAATATCCGCGATAAATATCACGATACCATGTAATCATGATCTTGAGTTGCTCGCCTTCGTCATCTGGAAGATCATCTTCTACTTTTTCTAACCAGTTCCAGATACTGACCTTTTTATTACCGTCTGTATAAACCTGATCTCCTGCTCCTATAATAAAATGAGCCTTATAATCATTTAGTATTTCATAGAAACTGTCCCACATGTGCATATTTACAAGGTCGCCATTTCTCTTATATGGCATATGGCAACTGAACAATCCGAATACAACCTCATTGGTATCACCAGGTTTAGTCCTAAATCTTAAGAGATTATCTTTTCCTATCTCAACTTTCGGCGGATTATCTGTTATATTCAGAACTGCGTAATAATACGTCGTATCAGGATCTAATTTATCTAACTCAAATACGCCTGTAAAATCATTGTCTTTTGATATATCAGGAGAGTGGTCACTACTTTTCAATGTATCAAAAGTAGACAAATTAAGCGGAGAGAAGTCCTTCTTATCAGAAGAATAAACAATCTTGTATTTCCCTGCAGCCCTTACCCTTACCCAGACTTTACACGCGCTTGTAGTAGTGTGTCCGATAATTGCTGTCCTTTCCAGTAAAGGGTTTCGCCATGGGTGATCTTCTCTATCATAAAATGCTAATTCTCTGCTCATCTGTTTTTCTCCTATTTATTATGGTACTATAATATTGTTTTAATAAACTGAAAATTGTGCCAATAGGCATTTATTGGTTATATTAAGATCCCATTTCCCCGGTTTTGCCTTGATCTTTATCATTAATAAAATGCTTTACAAAACATTCATCTACCCATTTGGCCAATTCATTAACACGAAACTTCAGGGTTTTACCATCGTTCTGTAGAATTTCAAGCAGCTTCGGATATTCACTGTTACTCATTTTTTCACCTCATTAATTTTTTCAATTGTTCCAAGTCTCTTACTATATCTGCAGTTTAGGATTTTTTCTAGTCCCATGTGAATTTAGAATCTACTTTTTGTCTTTTGTAAGACTAGTATGGCTTAGCCCAATTAAGCTATGACGACACGCAACCCTTAAATTTCTATTTGTCAACAATAAAGTTTTGACTCCATTCTTCCTGCCCATTTTCCCTCACCATCTCGACAAGCTGAAATAGGGGCAGTTCCCCATTTCAGCTGTAAGTAAAGAGAGAATACTGACCGTCCGCATGAATAGCTAAATTTACTACGAAAGATATATCATGATGGACAAAGCCCTAAATAAAATATTTGGCAAGCTTTGCAGATTTTTTCGCTATTTTGACTGCGACATCTCCAAGTTCCATTATTCGGCTTTTCAGTTCTGCCTGAGCAATGTTTGCAGCAGACGCTTCTTTTACGACAGTGATTAATTGATCATAAACTTCAAGGTCAGTTGTACCTGGTGTGATACTGTCAATCTCCTCTTTTGAAAGTCCAAGTAGCCCATTAATTTCATCTTTATATATACCATCAAAAGCCTTTCTATTTTCTTCCGCTCGTTCTTTAAGTTTCTTTCTATATTCTTCAATACCCATATGCCTTACTCCTTTCCTGTTTTTAATTTCTCATTAATTTATTTTTCTTCAGGCTCCTTAAAGAAAGAATCCAACTTCTCACTAATCTTATTTATTTTCTCTTCCGCATCATCCATCCTTATATTGACATCTTTTGCCACTTCTACGTACTTAGCCACTTTATCTGAGGTATTAGCAAGCGTTTGACCTATTTTCTTGCGTAATTCTTTTACTCCAACCTGGTTTAATATCTCTTCCTGCGCGTTATGTACCTTTACAATGGAAGCAAGATGAGCAGTAACATTTAAATTACCGTATTGAATATTTTTGTAGGAGCTATCAATAGCTGACAATACTTCGTTTTCTTGAGCAAGCACAGGTGCCAATCTCACTTTACGGTAGGATTCAACCTCATCCCTCACAATTTGTAAGAAAACGTCCATAAATTCCAAAACTATTTTCTGAGCATCAGGGTTATCAGGATTTTTTGTCGCTGTATCCATGACAGCAAACAGAGTATCCGACTTACCTGCCTTAAAATCTCCTTGGTCCGCTTTAAGCAAATTATGAATTTGATATGGAGCATATACTTCGTCAACAAGCTTATTAACATCATTTTTAATTCGTCCGTATAAGATAAGAACTGTTTGGCGGTGCGATTTGGACATTTCTGCAATGTCTCGGCCAACTGTTGCGGATAGCTCGACTGATTCTTTTGGTACTTGTGCACATGAAAGACAGAGTGATAGAATGATAAGTGCCACTGCTCCTGTCCATCTCTTCCCTAATGATTGATCCCCTCTTTGTTTTTGGTAAATATACAAAGTTTTCATCTTTGCCTCCTTTCTAAAATAAGTAATGTAATATATAATATTTATTTACAGTTTGAATTTATTGTTTGTAGTAATATTCCTTATTCATTTTGTCCTCAATTTCCATTCTTTTCTTCCTTCTTTTCTTCCTTTTTTTTCCGTAAGGTTTTTCTGAGGCCGGTAAATGTTCCTATAAATTCATGCCAGAAGGGAGCTCCAAAGCTGATGAGAAGGCCTGAGATTATCAGTCCTATAAACTTGTAAATACTATGCCACCAACCTTGAAAAACTTCATATAACTTATCCTCTGTCCATCCCAACTCTAGACCTGCTGTTTCGATACCTCCAAGAATGGTTTTGATATTATTAATTTCATCAACTACTTCCTTCTTATCTTTAATTTCTTCACCCTCACGCTCTTCTATTTGCTTTGAAATATCATCCATTCTTGTTCTAATATTATCTGATTGAGCAACAAGCTGTGCTCGAATTGCCGGACTCTTTGACAATGAGTTATATATACCAAAGAAATCCGCATTAACAAAAAACGCAAGTGCAATCCCAAAATAAAGCGCACGATATCTGATTTTTGTTTCACAAACTTCGGATATCTTTTCCATTGTGTTATCATACATTGTCTCAACTTTACCCTTCAGGTTATTAAGGTGTCCTTTGACTTCATCTATATCTTCCCTAATTTCCTCCGTAATCTTTTTGGGATCAATATCAATACCAAATACCTCTTTAAACTCCTCAGCATCTTCACTTTTCATAAATTTTTCCAATTCAGCAACTACCGTCTCTAACTGTTTCTTATTTAGCTTTCTGAGGCGTTTCTTTTCATCCAGAAAGTTTAAGTACTTAGCTCTTTTTTCGAGATAGGGAAGCAGATATTTTGAGGTTTTTTCACCAATGAACGTTTCCAACTCTTTAGTAATAACCTTCGCTTTGATCTTAAACATCCTCTTAACTAAACTAATTAAATACTTGTTAACCATACTGAGGATTAAGAATATGACACCTAGTGATATCATAGTATCCAGTGTTTCAAACATAGTATTAGCCTCCTTTTTAAAACAGAAATTAAAAATTCAGATCACAGCATATAAAACTTAAATCTTCTGCTTTGTTCGTTAAGATTATTTTCTGAAGTAATGGATATGATTATTGACTGGTATAGCACAAATACCCCCTCCAGGTTTTCTACTTGTGTCTATTTGTATAGGAAGTCTCCCTTGACTAATCCTAAACATTAAAAAGATGTGTGCCCGAAATCAGGAAAGAAATTAAAGATTTATTGAAAAGCACTAACAGTCATATTATTGCCACTGAATTACACAGACTTATTAACAGTTACAATAATATTTGAAAAATATTCAAATAACTTTATGATCATACGTGTGCGAAGCTGTAGTCCGGTTTCGTGCTTCGATTCGCAATTATGATGACGTTTTTTAGCAACAATACGAGCAATTTTGCTCACTCAGCACTAAGTCCTGAGTAAATAGGTTCGTCACCGAACTTATAAATCGAAGGACTTAGTTGTGAATCAGGAATGATTTTTCAGATTTACCCAGCTAATACTTTGCAAAATTTGCGGCTTCCATATCAGTTATTCACATACTCTTTAACAAAACATGTGCCAAGAAGATTGGAAGTAGAGATTCCTGTTTGCGTCATTTATCATAATCCTGCATGATCTTGATGTGTTGGTACTTATGCAAGTTCTAATGATTTTCTGCATGCTATCCTTAAGGATGAACAAACGGAATTAATGGAAGGGAAGTGTGCCATGGCACATGATTGTACTGGCACAATGTGTGCCGTGTCACACTTTTTGTGCCTCTCATGCACTTTGGAAGGGGTAGTTAGACCAGGCGAAGCTTTGTCATTAGTCAATTAGTCCGCTAGAGCAGACTGTCATTGGTCATCAAATGCCTTAAATCAGATCGTCCATACTGTTATCTTTTTCCTTCAGGTTTCTTACGACATTGATTGCTTCGAGGATAATCCAGGCAGAGAATGAAAGCAGAAGTACTGACAAAATTGTTAGTATCCAGTTCCGGGACTTTATAAATTCCTTCAAGCTAAATACCATCGCCGTTGTCGTCATAATAATCAGAAATATAAGAGGTATTAACGTATATAAAATATTTCTGCCTTTTCTATAAAGGTAAACAGTCAAGACCAGTAGTGACAGTCCGGCAAGCATCTGGTTTGTTGCACCAAAGATAGGCCATAGACGTTTCCAACTAAGCCCCTCACCTCCAAAGATGAGGATAAGCGGCGTAAACGCTGCAATAGCTGCAGCCACAAACCTGTTCGTCAATATTTTAATGTTATATATCTCTCCAAGCTCAGAAGTAATATACCTCTGGATCCTTGTTGAGGTATCAAGGGTAGTTGCCGCAAAGCTTATGACGATAACGGCGATCAGTGTTGTGCCAAATCCATCAGGAAGCATAAGCCCCTCTTTCAGAAAATAGGCGCCTCCGTTAACAAACGCCCCTATCTTAGCATCCATGCTCCCGGCAGCGCTCCAGCTTGAATAATGGCTCTTCCACGCAGCAAGCGTTGCAAAACCAGCCGTTGATGCAATTACGGACATTAACCCCAACGAGCCCTCACCCAACATTGACCCGAAACCAATCATCCTGGCGTCCTTAATATTATTTAGCTGTTTTGATGTAGTACCTGAACCCACAAGGCCATGGAATCCTGATATTGCACCACAGGCTATCGTAATAAACAAGAATGGAAACCACGGCAATCCCCCCTCAACCTCAAGATTAAGCGCAGGCGCTACCATTGGTGGATGTACGATAAAAAGACCCAGATACATAATACCCAATCCTACAAAGAGCTGATGCGAATTGATAAAATCCCTTGGTTGGAGCAGTAGCCAAACCGGAAGTACAGACGCAATAAATGCGTAAACAAGAAGCAATACAATCCACGACTCTGTCTGCCCGCCAATAAATGCCGGTAAATGCATGGGGGTATATGTACCAAGATATATAAAACCATATAAAACAAGTAACGCAATGATAGAAGGGAAAAGGATTCCAAACTTCGTCCTGTAAATTACAAGTCCTATGACAACTGCAATAATAATTTGAATATTGACAGGGAGGACTGATGTTGGAAATTGTGAAAATAACGTGGCTATTACGTAGGCAAAGACTGCAATTACGATCCATGTAAGGAAGAAGATAATGGTGAGGAATAGTGCCCGCGCCCTTTTACCTATAATGTTTCCTGTTAAATCACCAATAGAATGCCCCTTGTTCTTAGCTGAGATGACAAGGCATCCAAAGTCATGCACGGCTCCTATGAAGATCGTACCAAAGACCACCCATAACACTGCAGGCAACCACCCCCATATAACGGCGATTGCAGGGCCGATAATGGGCGCCGCACCAGCTACTGACGTAAAATGATGACCAAAAAGCACATATTTGTTTGTGGGGACATAATCTATCCCATCCTCAAATTCATGGGCAGGGGTTACAATGTCTGAGTCTATCTCATATATCTTTTTCGCAAGAAACCTTGAATAAAATACGTAACTCAGAAAAAAACAGAATAGAGAAAAAACGGCTAATAAGGCAGCATTCATTGTTGTTAGTAATTAGTTATTGGTCATTTGTTATTAGTCACTGGTCCACGGTGAAGCAGAAAATCACATCACGTGGCACGAATCTGTCATTGGTCAAGATTGCAATAATATCTGATGCTCAATATTGATACAATAACAATCTTAAGATGTTTTGGGGTTGTGCTAATAATGAAATGTTTACAAATTGTAGAATCTGGCAGGAAAATATGTCCGTTTCTTATGGAAGCTTATAAACCAAATATTTTGCTATCCGAATATATACAAATCATTCCTTAACATTAAAGAAAACTGGAACTGTCGGACTCTTTGGCATCCTGGCTATTGCGTAACTATATTTTGTTTTTGCAGAATCGCTGACTATAATCCGCGCATATTCCCAATCCAGTGGCTCAGCATCAAAAAGTCCGCAGATTCTCTTTCTTGTCTTAACAATAGAATTAATGTTAATTTCTCCATTATCAATATTATCAATATCTATGTTTTCGACCGGAATCCAATCAATTTGATCACTTTGTGACTTCATATTTGCTAAATCGTCCTTTGTGATTAATATATCACTCACATTCTGGGTATCCAATACATGAACGTATGCTATGAACTCGTATCTAATTAAGCCAATATTGTTAGATTTTTGCATGAATTACGTTATTTGCAATTACAATACCAAATTATGAAAACAGAAACAAATATTCATAAGGTATTGAAAATTAGTAACATAAGTAATTCAGTATGTTTTTCAGGGTAGAATAAGTTGGCTCATAATAGCAATTTGTTTGTTAAATGCCAATTTCCATTGACGCAAGAGGGTTAAAACCAGGGAAACAAGGTGCGAATGGTTTAAATGACGCTTTGAGTGTTTTGCAGTTATTTTGTATTGTTGAAATCAAAGAATTCGTACACTTTATTTGCAATTTCAGGCTCTCTGTCTATATAGAAGTGGTCACAGCTTTCGATTGCGTCAAGTATCTTTGGTTCCGGAACATTTAACATTCCCTTCTTGACTTCTTCAATTGATGCTGCAAAATCATTATCCGCACAAATGAACAACTTAGGTTTTTTGCAATCTGATAGAAATGCAGTATCAAACCTGCCAAAAGGCGTTGAGATCGCTGCAAATGCCCTTATTTTCGTATTCTTAACACTCAACATCATCGCCACAATTGCACCAAATGAATATCCGGTAATAAATAACCTGTTTGTACCGACAGTTGATTCGAGATAGTTAATTGCTGAAGTGGCATCCACAATAGCATCGGAACAATCATCATTGTTTAATATCTCTTCCCAATACTCATATACCTCTGCGATATTGTCAAGCCTGCTTTCGCTGCTGCCAACTCCACGGTAGTTAAACCTAAGCGTAGCAAATCCTTTTTCTGCCAGTACTTTGCCGAGCGCAGTAATAACGTTATTCTCCATATCACCGCCGAGATGAGGATGGGGTGGACACAAAAGCATCGAGGGAGGGTTTACAGCATTTTCATCATATGACAAAATCCCCTCAAGCTTCATACCGTCAGAATTGAAATTAACGTGTTCTTCAATCATGATTTATTCAAACATCTGCCAATAAGACACAAAGAATAAAAGAGGTTGAAACAATGTGTATTCCAGCTAATTGATTATAATAATATAGAAATGGCTATGAGTCTAGGATTATAAACTCAAATAATTATCAAAATCAAGAGGGAAGTTAAACATCAGGATACACAAGAATATTACAGGCCTGCCCGACGTCCCGTGTGGCGGGTGAGATGTGGTTTGGAGTGGATAAAAAAGACACCTACATCCCTCAGTGTATGAAGAATGTAGGTGTATGTATAATGAAGCAATATTGGCAAATAATTACCTAGCTTTTATCAACTGCTTTCTTTTTCCGTCTACGTCTTACTTCCACCACTGCAAGTCCTGCTAAGCCGAGGCCGAGGAGGGCTATGGTTGTGGGTTCGGGGATGGGTTCCGTCCCTGGAGGGATTGGGTCCGTCCCTGGAGGGATTAGGTGTGGTTCTGTTGCAATTGTAAAGCTGATTGGGAAATTTTCAAAGATGCTTAAGGGTGTCCCTTGACTTAATCGGTCTTGTGAATGAAAGGTAGCTACCTCGCCGTAAGGCAGAAAATTCAACGGATCTAATGGGAAACCGACGCTGGTTATCTCGAATGCTGGGAACTTTAGGCATAAGGGACAAGGGCCAAATGCCGTACCATACTCAAAATCGCCTAAAACGCTGAACTCATTCATCCATTCGTAATCCAAGCCCAGGTTCGCAATACGAACTTCGTATGTGTCTCCATCTACGAGTCCGATATCATCTGGAATTGTGATATGATGATTTAGTAAATCACTTGTGGTAACAATATCATACGCGGTGGGTCCTATTCCTTCATGTGTCAAATAGCTCGTGATAGTTCCAGTCCGAAATTGGTCTATATTCCGTGTAACTGAGGTGCCCTCTACGTATAGATCGTAAAACAAGCTGATAATTTCTGCCGGTGGAAGTATATCGCCAATTTTGTCTAAAATCATGAACGTCTCTATATTCCACGCTGGGGTGATTGGGGCGTGCCGAGTTGTGAACTTAACTGCCGGTCCCATTGTCAATCCTGGAATATTTGGTATATTCCATGGATTGCCAAAATGATCGGTGTCGTATGGATTCAGAAATCTTGTATCTTGAACGTCTGAAGTATTCTTAGTATAATTAATAGTTCCCGTCAACGGAGTGGGGATTGGCAAATCGCCTAAATCGAATAACGGAACAGATAATCTATCCTCTTCGTCAATCTCACCGTCCTCGTTAATGTCTTCGTCGATGTCTACTGTTATACCAAACAAGGCGCTATAGTCAACGCTGTTATTAGCAGTAAAATTCGGTGCATCGGCAAATGACCAATCCGCTTCAATAGCAACCTGCTCACCGGGAGCGACAACATCAGGGAATGTGTATGTTAATTCAAACGGTAAATGTACCTGGTAACTTGGTCTGTGTTCTGTGGGAAATCTTATGTCAAAGGTAGTATTTCCAAATGGAAGAGGCACGGCGAAGGATTCGCCCCAAGATGCCTCATATGCAGGGGAAGGATCAGGGATCGATAGATCAACGCCCCACGGAATTTTTAGTTCAGCAGCCATTGCTGGCTTGGTTAACAGAATACAACCAACTGTCAATATTAGTAACAAGAAATAGCGATCAATACCGTAGTTTTTACTGGTGGTGATTTTCCTCGTTGAAAATAGCTTGGATTTCATAGCCCTCCCCTTTCAAGAGTTATACTTATATAAAAATTAGTCGTATTAAACGAATAAAAGTTAGTACTGTCTCTGGTATGGTTTGTTAATGCTGTATTTGGAAAAAAGGTGGTTATTAGATTTATTTGAAGCATTCCGTGATTATAGGAACATGCTGTAAGAGTATATGGTTTGCTTTCTGCACGGGGTATATATATAGATGAGAATAAATGCGGAACGGTGATGGTAATACCAGTGTTATTCATTACGCTACCTTACCTGTAACATAAGAAAAATTAAATCGGCGGTAAGTGTCGCAATACACATACCAAGAAAAGTAACTAACGGTGATTAAAAAGGATAGCGTAAAACAAAATAATTGAACAGCTCAGAATTGTAAAAGCCTCTGACACTAACTGGCACTAATAATAGTGTGTCCATGAAAATTTTTATAGAATTGTTACTCTATATGGTGTTCCGTAAGTGTTTGGCAGGAAAGAAATAAAGAAACAGCAAGACATAAAAATAAGGTATAAAATATCCTGACACATACTTAAGTGCAACAATTATATAGCTTTATGATGTAATTACGCTTGATATGTGAATGGTGTTTAAGAGGAATGATAACAAAACTAGACTTTTGTCAATATTGTCGATGGTTTTTAGGAAGGCTTACATTGCGTGTGCAGTAATGAAATACCCACTAATTCCTTATGTCACTTCCTCATCTTCAATCTCTTGTAGTTGCCGACTTATTCCGTCACCTATGAGTTTCATAACGTTTGCGCTTATAACAGTACTTTCTTGTTGTCGGTTGTCGTTGTAGATATTAGTAAGTGAATGAGCATATGTTGGTGAAGGAAAGAGTCCAATTGCCTTCAATGTATCTTTTGTAGCCTTATAACATAATTCAAGTTTCTTAATATTGTCCTCTGGTACATCTTTCATTCCTTAGACTAGTGATTTAACATTCTCTACTGCATCGGGTAAAACCTTGACCAGTTTTTCTTGTTCTTCTTTGATTAAGTCTCTAATCTTATCTTTATTGGCAAACCTTGAGATAGTAGATTGATCAACACCAAATAGATTGGCTATATTGGTTTGAGGTTCACCAACAGCAAGGCTTTTTACCACTGTATCTTCAACGTGATCAAGCTTTCCCATTACTATTATCTCCTTATACTATGCAAAGTATGCAAAGTTCTCCCACAGGTATTTTAAGTCGTATTTATGTCGTACCTGAAAACACAAAAAGGTAAAAAAAGATAAAAATAGAATAGAATCAAATTGTTTAACACTTGATGTAACGTAAAATAGATAAACACATTAGAGAATAATTAAGAATTAATAAAAAAAGATAAGATAACTCCTAGAATAATGTACTTATATTCTCTACTGTTACAATGAAATAAATCTGTCCCCTTTTCATAATATATCATTTGACAAAATGGTTTTACACTATAAACTACTCATTCACCATTACAAAGATATGTTTTTTAAAGGAACTTAAATATGCATTTCCCAAAGTACCGCCCACGTAGGTTACGAAGTAATAAACTCTTGCGTGAACTCGTCCGCGAGAATCATTTATCAGTAAAAGATCTCATTATGCCGCTGTTTGTACGTCCCGGAAGCGGTATCAAAAACGAAATATCTTCAATGCCCGGAAATTATCAGTTTTCTGTAGATACACTGGTAGAAGAGGTAAAAGAGATTGCCTCTCTCGGCATCCCAGGCATAATCTTATTCGGTATTCCCAGCATCAAAGATGAATTAGGCACTGAAGCATATGCTGATGATGGTATCATACAAAAAGCCATCAGGGCAATTAAGGATAGCGTTTCTGATATACTGGTAATAACGGATGTCTGTATGTGTGAATACACCAATCACGGGCACTGTGGCTTTATAAAAAAGGATGAAAAGACTAGTGAACATTTAATCGACAACGATGAAACACTTAAACTCCTGTCCAAAGAGGCCCTGTCACACGCAGAGGCCGGTGTGGATATGGTGGCCCCGAGTGACATGATGGATGGACGTGTAGGCGCAATCAGGGACATTCTCGATGAAAATGGTCATGATAATATTCCCATAATGTCTTATGCGGCTAAATATGCCTCGGCATACTATGGCCCCTTCAGAGATGCGGCCGAATCTCCACCAAGTTTCGGAGACAGGCGGACATATCAAATGGATACACCAAACTCAGAAGAAGCTATACGAGAAGTATCACTGGATATAGACGAAGGAGCAGATATTGTAATGGTAAAACCCGCACTCCCGTATCTTGATATAATAAGGCTTATAAAAGATCAATTTGGATATCCTGTAGCTGCTTATAATGTGAGTGGTGAATTTTCCATGGTAAAGGCTGCTCATGAAAAAGGATGGCTGGACGAAAAGGCTGTTGCTCTGGAAACACTGATGGGTATTAAAAGGGCAGGTGCAGACATCATACTCACTTACTG
>Ga0255058_10001141_pt1 | contig 15077 bp, 14 predicted proteins | sample Cases_109_9_MG_FD_188637 | JGI IMG/M metagenome (GOLD analysis project Ga0255058, IMG submission 188637) | Seawater microbial communities from Amundsen Gulf, Northwest Territories, Canada - Cases_109_9 | ecosystem: Environmental > Aquatic > Marine > Gulf | place: Canada: Northwest Territories... | reverse complement strand
AGATTGGCAGAATATTGGCTCCTTCTGGAATGATGTATGTTAAAGGATTTTCATCCAATAAATTTTTACTGATAGCCAGCGCTTTTTCTATATTAGCTGCTGGTATTAAGGACATTCTTTTTACATCTCCATCATTTAAAGATGAAATTAATATGATATTGGCCATTTTGGATTTCATGCGCAATGAAAAAGCAGTTTGTCCATTAATTTCAAATATAGCGTGAAGATTTTCTATAAAACTTTCTTTATCCTTATTGTGAAACCAATTTAGAAATGTTGCGTTTCCAAATCCCTCAGCGCATTCTGCAAGCGCTATCATAACTCCACCTTCTCTAAGAGCCTGAAAGGAATGATCTATAGCTTTGTGGGCTTGAATGAAATTTATATCCTTCGGATACCCTCCACATGACGCTATGATCAAATCAGCCTTTTCTTTGACATGAACCCCGAAATTTTCCAATAAATACTTGCATCCTTCCTTTTGGGCTATTTTTATGTTCCCTGCAACTGCATAAAGAATCTTATCCATTGAATTGGTTATGGTGTTAATAATAAAATTCGGAGAGAGCTTATCAGCAACGTCCAAAATATCTTCTTGTAATGGGTTGTCTTCCAACTGTCCAGAAAAGGACTTAGGCCGTATCCCATAACCCTCTGACGCCAGAATTAATTTGTGAAAAGCATTGCACGTTTCCCGGGAGGAAACACCTGGCAATAAGGCTTTGCCACCTCCTCCATAACCAGCAAGATAATGAAAGGCAATACTCCCTGTGAGGATGAGTCCATCCGCCTTTAATACCTTGCGATTGATTGAAATTGGGGTCCCCCTTAAAGTTTCCCCTATGTATTCCATTTGATCGCTATCATCTGGATTGTGGTCAAAAAGCTTCACTCTTTGCGCAACTTCATGACCTACAATAGATTTTCTTTCCTTTTCCGTTAATGGCCGGTGAATACCAAGGGAGAAAAGAATGGAGATTTGATCATCATTAATACCTATCATATTTAGCCGTTTTAGCAAAATAGGTAAAAATATTTCGGCGCCGGTATAGCGGGTAATGTCCGATACAATGATTAAAATACTGTCTTCACGAAAAAATAGTTGATCAAGAGGAACGCAACCTACAGGTTTATCAATTACATCCGCTAAATATTGTTTTGGATTAGAAACGGGACTAATAGTTAAAGGCTGGAGAATTTCGTAATGTTTTTGATGTGAAGGAAATGATAATTTGCTTTTACCATATTTGAGAGTAATGGGGTCCATGTAGGATTATAATTTTGCCATTTATGTGAGAAAGGGATATGGCCTTCGTTTATAGAAAAAAGCCGGAGTTTCAGAATTTACCCCGTTAGAGAACATAGTTCTCTAACGGGGTTTACAAATAAACTTCTAACGCTGTATCTATTGCAGCGCCAGAATTTTTAGCGAATTTCATCGATTTTTTTTTTGTGATATTCCATTATATCGGTTTTGGTAAATATTGATTCAACAGGAATACCCTTTTGCTCAATCGTTTCTCTGCCTCCCTCTTCTCGATCAATCAAGGCAAGAACCAAAACAACATTAACATTATACTCTTTAGTTCTTTGAATGGCTTTAATAGTTGATCCCCCTGTTGAAATTACATCTTCTACTATAACTACATTGTCATATTCGTTTAGGTTTCCTTCTATCCAAAGCTTTAGGCCATGTTTTTTGGGTTCTTTGCGAATACAAAAAGCTTTTACAGACTGTCCTTTCTGAGAACTAATTAAAGAAGTGGCAATAGCAATGGGGTCAGCTCCCATTGTTAGCCCCCCAAGAGCATCTACCCGAAGGTCCTTGATCCGCTCGAAAAAAACATTTCCTATAAGAAGCATTCCTTGAGGGTCAAGGGAGGTTGCCTTGCAATTAAAATAGTAATTGCTTTTCTGGCCAGAGGTTAATGTAAAAACAGGCTCTTCGCTGTATCGAAAAGAGTTCTCATAAATTAAATCCAAAAGCTTACTATAATAATCACACATTTGACTTTTTACAAATAGGTTGCAATAAAGAAGAAATTGCCTTCAATTCTCACACATTTTCTAAAGATTCTGATTTACCCCTTTAGAGAAAGCCACCGACTCCTGTCGGTGGCGTAGATCATTCCTTATAGATGGTGGCATTGAACCACCATCTATAGTCGTTAGAGAACATAGTTCTCAAACGGGGTTTACTTAATTTATATTTATCATTGTATAAACTTTTAACAAATAATCAATCTTATTTATCTCGTTGCAGAGCGCAGGGAGAGTGATTCCTTCCTCAAAGGCTGAACTTGAAATATGTTTTTTATATCGGGGCTAAGGAAATCCAAAGGAAGGCCAATACTTGACAAAATTACTCAGGTTTAATATGATCTTTACATTACAGTTTTGGGGTAGAAATATCTCCCGCAAAAATTTCGCCAATTTAAGTATTTTTTCTTGCCCAAAAAACAAGTTGCCCAATATTTTGTGTTAATTTTTTTGATAGGCTCCAGCCCGGCCCGTCAAATTCTCAGATTCCCAGAAAATACCATAAATATTTTCCAATTCTGAGTCTCACGAACATATATCATCAATCGGCTTATAATTTTTTGAAATCCACAAATTGCATGGAATATATAGTTGGGGACTATTGATAGAACACTTTACAAGTTGGCAGGGTGATGGGCTAAATAGCATTACTCTTGGTATTTTAGAATTACATTTCACAGAAATAGCCAATATGAACCAGCCCAGTAAGTTGGGGCCAAAGGGGTTGAAATTAATGGCCAACTATAGAACCAAATTTTTTTTCTATGGGTTTAGGTATGGCTTGTAATGTGGCAATAAGATGGATTTCATGTTATATTTATCGGTTACGGGTTGTTATGATTTTTTATATAAAATCCTTTCTAACTTAATATTGGAGCGCAATATTAACATCCTGAGTTTAAAAAGGAAAACGTTCTAAACCCTAAATAAATATTCAATAATACCTAACTCGTTGAATTAAAGCGCTATAATTGTAGTTTCTCTTATTTAGTAAAACAAAACCCAGGCATCTAATAAAAATCAAGGTATGAATATCAATTCAGTTCAAAAGACTAAAAGCGTGATTGATTTAATAGGCTCTACGCCAATGGTTAAAATCAATCAAATAGTAGATAGTGATATGTCGGCAATCTACGCCAAATTGGAATCCTGCAATCCTGGGGGAAGCGTTAAAGACAGGATAGCCTTAAGTATGATAGAAAGCGCTGAAAAAAGCGGTTTTTTACAAAAAGGTAACACTATTGTAGAGCCAACAAGTGGAAATACCGGCATAGGGTTAGCTATGGTTGCGACTGTCAAGGGTTATAAAGTAATTCTAGTAATGTCGGAAAGCTTAAGCTATGAAAGAAGGTTTTTACTGGAAAGCTATGGAGCAACCACAAAATCGAGTGGAATAGAAAAGGGGATGCAAGGAACTATAGCCATTGCCGAAGAAATGGTTAGTAAAAACTCTGGCTATTTTATGCCTCAACAATTCAATAACCCGGCAAATCCTGATGTGCACCGTAGAACCACCGCAGTAGAAATTTATGAATCGATGAGGGGGAAAACTATAGACGCTTTTGTGGCAGGAGTAGGTACTGGAGGCACTATTACTGGGGTAGGGGAGTTTTTAAAAAGCAAAAATCCTGATGTTAAGATAATTGCGGTGGAGCCTGAATCGTCTCCTGTGCTATCCGGGGGCGGAGCAGGTTTTCATAAAATCCAGGGAATCGGAGCTGGCTTTATCCCAAAAATTTTAAATACAGAGATCATGGATGATATCATCACAGTCTCTGATGAAAATGCCTATGATATGGCAAAAAAACTGGGAAAAAGAGAAGGACTTATGGTAGGGATATCCTCTGGGGCCGCTTGTTTTGCGGCAATGAAAGTAGCAGCCAAACTTGGAAGAGGGGCAAACGTGGTAACTTTATTCCCGGATACCGGATCCAGATATATGAGTGTGGATAAGGATTTTAAGTGAAGTCGGTAAGTTTAGATTTGCTTCATGCAGGTTGTAATTTACAGCGCCGCTTATCCATCATATCTCTGGCATTGTGCTGGCTTCCTCTACACAAAAATGCGATTAATGATGGGAGGATCCGCCCTTCGACCAGGGAACCGACGGTACGCTTGAAGATAAGATGGCCGATAACAATAAAAATAAAAAACTAATTAGGATTAAAAGTTTTCTGTGAGTTCCTCAACAAAAATAGTTATTCTTCAGTAATGAAAATTTTAAAAGGTATTTGAGATGGGTTTTGTTAAAGGTTTAATTTGCAAAGAGTGTAAAAAAAAATATCCAAAAGAAGCTTTGCATGTTTGTGAATACTGTTTTGGGCCCCTGGAGGTGGATTATGATTATCACGGGATTAAAAAAGTCATATCCCGCAAATCTATAGAATCAGCCGCCCCAAACATGTGGAGGTACAAAGACCTTTTGCCAATTGATGGAGAACCTACGGTAGGTCTTCATTGTGGTTTTACTCCTTTATTAAGGGTAAAAAATCTCGGGAAAGCCTTAGGAATTGATAACTTGTATATAAAAAATGATAGCGTTAATCACCCAACATTTTCTTTTAAAGATAGAGTAGTAGCTGTGGCTGTGACTAAAGCCAAAGAACTAGGAATGAACATCCTTGGTTGCGCATCAACGGGCAACCTGGGGAATTCTGTCGCAGCCCATGCCGCTGAAGCAGGATTGAAAAGTTATATTTTTATTCCATCCGATTTGGAACCGGGAAAAATATTGAGCACATTAATTTATGGAGCGAATTTAATAGGGGTTCATGGCACTTATGATGATGTAAACCGTCTTTGCAGTGAAATATCAATGAATTTTAAATGGGCTTTTGTGAATATTAATATCCGCCCATATTATGGAGATGGCTCGAAAACTTTTGGTTATGAAATTGTCGAACAGTTAGGATGGAAAACCCCGGACAATATTGTAGTGCCAGTAGCTGGCAGTTCTTTGATCACAAAGATCTGGAAGAGCTTTAAAGAACTGAAAAATTTGGATCTCATTGACAAAGTTAAAACAAAGGTCTTTGCCGCGCAGGCGACGGGTTGTTCTCCAGTGACGACAGCAATAAAAAATGGGACCGATGTAATTAAACCGGTTATACCCAATACCATTGCCAAATCCATAGCTATAGGAAACCCGGCAGACGGTTACTATGGGATAAAAACCGCATTGGAAAGCGGTGGTTGGGGAGAAGATGTTAATGATGATGAAATTGTTGAAGGGATGAAAATTTTAGCGACCACAGAAGGCATATTTACTGAAACCGCCGGTGGAGTTGCTGTCTCAGTGACTAAAAAGTTAGTTAAGCAAGGCAGGATTAAAAAAGACGAACTAACCGTAATTTCTATTACTGGCAATGGCCTTAAGACAAGAGAAGCAATAGAGAACCAAATAGGAAATATTAATATTATTGAGCCAAATTTAGGGGCATTTAATAATTTCATTAATTCATAGGGAGAAAATTATGGCAGTTAAAGTGAGAATACCGACACCGCTATTAAAATTGACAAATAATCAAGGGGAAATCGCAGCTGAGGGAAACAATGTAAAAGAAATATTCGAGAACCTTGAAAATCAATATCCCGGCATTAAAGAACGTATTTACGATGAAAATGGTCAATTGCGAAGGTTTATTAACATTTATATTAATGAAGAGGATATCCGGTTTGTTGATGGTGAATCATCATCAGTAAAAGATGGCGACGAAATATCCATTATTCCAGCCATTGCCGGTGGATTGGACTCAGAGTTTTACTTAGATAAGGCCAGGGATTGAGAAAAAATATTTTATCTTTAATTATTATCTAAATTTATAAATACTGCGATTAACAGGGGAAATAGATGATTGATTTTACGGAAGAACAGATCCTTAGATATAGCAGACATATCATTTTGCCAGAAGTCGGCGGAAAGGGTCAAAGGAAATTATTAGACGCCAAAGTGTTGCTGGTAGGCGCTGGTGGATTAGGCTCTCCTGCCGCTTATTATTTGGCTGCGGCGGGAGTAGGAAATATTGGAGTTGTTGATTTTGATGATGTGGACTCAAGCAACCTGCAAAGACAGATTCTGCATTCCACCGACCGTATTGGCATGAACAAGGCTGAATCAGCTAAATTGACCATGGAAAACCTAAACCCGGATATAAAAATCCAGTTATTTAAAGAACGGTTGAGCTCAAATAATATAGAAAGAATATTAGAGGATTACGAAATAATTCTGGATGGCACCGATAATTTCCCCACCCGTTATTTGATTAATGACGCTTGTGTGTTTTCAGGAAAAACCATCGTCCATGGAAGCATTTTTCGATTTGAAGGACAACTAACAATATTCAAACCAAATGAAGGGCCCTGTTATAGATGTTTGTATCCTGAACCCCCTCCGGCAGGCATGGTCCCGAGTTGTCAGGAAGCGGGAGTGCTGGGAGTTCTCCCGGGAACTATTGGGGTGCTTCAAGCGGTGGAAACAATAAAGTTAATACTAAATATAGGGAAACCATTAATAGGAACTTTGCTTTTGTATGATTCTCTTTCAGCAAGTTTCAGGAAAATGAAATTAAGAAAAGATGATAAATGCCCCATCTGTGGAGATAACCCTACCATAAAGGAGCTTATCGATTATGAACAGTTGTGCGGGGTGACCCCCAGCGCTTGAGAAAAGAAAAATGATTTCCATTAGTAATGCGCCAAACTTTGTGGATGTTGATATTAAAGACTTTAATATCTCTCTACTAAAAAAAATTGGCAATACACCTCTTATTAAAATAACCAACCTGGGAAAAGATTTAAAAGATGTTGAGATTTACGCAAAAGCAGAGTGGATGAATTTAGGTGGATCGGTTAAAAGTCGACCTGCGCTAAAAATGATTGAGGATGGCGAAAAAGCGGGTTTATTGACGAGGGACAAAATTATTCTTGATTCCACTTCCGGGAATACTGGCATCGCTTATGCCCTGATAGGAAAGATTAAAGGATATAAAGTCCAATTAGTAGTGCCAGAAAATATTTGTCGAGAGAGAAAGGCTAAAATGGCTCACTTATATGGAGCGGAAATAATTTACTCTGATCCCTTTGGAGGCTCCGATGGAGCTATCATTAAAGCAAAAGAGATTTATAATAAAAGTCCGGAAATTTTTTTTATGCCTGACCAGTATAATAACCCTTCAAACTGGAAGGCCCATTTTGAAACAACTGCCAGAGAGGTTTATGATCAAACAGACAATCGTATAACACACTTTATTGCGGGCATAGGAACAGGTGGAACGGTAACCGGAACAGGCCGGGGTTTGAAAAAAATTAATCCCTCTATTCAAATTTATGCTGTTGAACCTTATGAATCATTGCATGGCCTTGAAGGGCTAAAACATATGGAGACATCTATCGTTCCGGAAATTTATGATGCATCCATTTTGGATGAAAAAATTTCTGTAAAAACAGAAGAAGCCTATGAGATGGTCCGAAGGCTCGAAAATGAAGAAGGGTTACAAGTTGGAAATTCTTCGGGCGCGGCTATGGTAGGAACTTTGGAATTGGCGAAAAAAATAAAGAAAGGAGTCATCGTTACGGTTTTCCCGGATTGCAGCGATAAGTGTTATGTTTCGAAAATCGTATAAACTTTTAATCATTAGGAATGGAGCTCTTATTGAGGTTTTTGTAAATAAAAAAATTGCTAAAAGAAAACTAGTTTAATTTCACTGAATTTTTACCAAGCTTCTCCATTCCCTTAATCCGACCCTTTTTTAAGAACACTTAATTTAAAACAATAAAAATGTTGAAAATTTCGAAAAAAGGATATTATTCCGTTAGAGCCATCATAGATATTGCTTCAAATTCACAAAACAATCCTGTTTCATTATCAAATATATCTATGAGACAGGAAATCTCTCTTCGGTTCCTTGAACAATTGTTTATGAAACTGAGGAGGTCAAAATTGGTAAAAAGTGTTAGGGGCCCGGGAGGGGGCTATATATTAGCAAAAAATCCAAAGAAAATAAGCATCGGGGATATTCTTGAAAGCGTTGAAGAACCCATTGCGCCCTCCAAAATATGCATGACTTCAAAAAATGGCGGTAAAAAAGGAGAGAATTACTGCAATAAAATTGATGAGTGTGTTAGCCGACTTGTATGGGAAAAGCTCGACGAGAAAATGAAAGAGATTTTAGGCTCTATTTCCTTGGATAGCCTTTATAAAGAGCAAGAGAGATTAATAGATAAAAAAAATAAAGAACTTAAGGCAAACTTTAGCTGATTATTAACCCCTTAGAAAATCTATCTCTCTATCAGGGTCTGTTCTTTTGTGCCCCCAATAATAATCAGCCAACAGTATTTTTTTCTGTCCGACCTCTATAATAAATAACTAGTTATCAGGATTGCCTTTTAGAGCGCTGATTAACTTTTTGTGTCTTCCTTCCACTATTAACGTAATTTCACCTTTTATTTTTTTAAATTTATCTAAATCAATGCATCGAAGTTGAGCACGAGTTATCTCCTCGTACATCTTTGTCATTTCCCTGGCGATAATAACTTTTCTGTCGCCAAAAATCGAAAGAATCTCCTCTAAAGTTCTAGAAATCCTGTGCGGGGATTCGAAAAAAATTAAAGTGCGAGGTTCAAGGGATAGTTCTTTTAATTTTTTCCCCCTTTTCCCCTTGCCAGATGGCAAAAATCCTTCAAAAACAAATCGATCCGTTGGCAATCCTGATATGATTAAAGATGCTAAAACTGCCGACGAGCCTGGGATTGAGACCAGAGGGATTTGGCTCTCAATGGTTTTTCTAACAAGATAGAAGCCAGGGTCTGAAATGCAGGGAGTTCCAGCGTCAGAAACCAAACCTACATTTTGATTGGCCATGAGAAGATTTAGCAACTTATTTGTAACAGAGATTTTATTGTGATCATGATAACTGATTATTTTCTTCTGAATATCATAATGATTGAGAAGCTTTCTGGTCCGGCGCGTATCTTCAGCGGCTATAATATCTACCTCTTTAAGGGTTTTTACCGCTCGGTAGGTAATATCTCCCAGGTTTCCTATAGGAGTGCTAATAATGAACAACTTTCCTTTTTCCATAAAAAAAACCCTCCAAGTCAAAATCAACAATCTTAATCAGCCATGAGATATTTTCGCCAGGTTAAATGCGTGACAACAGAGTGGCCAGGTCCACAACCAAAAGGGCTTCCGCCCATTGCCCAACAAGAATTTTGCTAAAAAAACAGAATTTTACGGATTTGCGCCACAAAGATGATTGTTTTCCGCAAAGGAGCCACCGGCGAGTTGAGGAAAACGTTCTAATTCAAAACCTAAAGCGCCAAAATTGAAAATAAAGAATTTCTTAAAAATAAATGCGCATGATCATAGGGAAACTCCTGTTTTCAAAAAAGGAAACCGGGTTCTTCCCTAATTAGTATAGGAGCGTGTTTCAAATAAAATGTTTCCAACAGCATATGAATGTCTTTGGCGTGAGGCATATTTCCCATTTCTGTGAAAATATCATTTACTTTATGGGCAACTGCGCCACGTTTTAATCTATTACTCATCAAACCGTTCCCTTAATAACTGTTGGGGAATTACTAATTCATATGTGGATTATTGAAAAAGGCTCCTTAATATTAATTTTTTTCATCAAATATGTAAAGCAGAAAGCTTCCAGGAAAGGAGCCCATCTCTTTTAAAAATGAGATCTATACTATTACTCTGTAAAAACTTGTTTTTTGAACAAGTTTTTTCTGTTAGCTCACCGGAGCGGCAACTCCTTTTGGTTGCGGCGCCTCGCCGCTTTGTGTTTTATTTAATCTCTTTCATGATTTGTTCCCGAAATTTAGTTGCGCCGCCATTGGCGGGGTGCCTTACCTCTGGCGCGTCAATGCCCATTTCCCTCAATTGGACCTTAGCTTTTTTCCCAACAGCAATGGCTTTTATTCCACTAAATAATTTAAATAATTCTTTCATTGCAACCACGCCTTTTTTAAACTCGTCATCAGAGGGGGTCCTGTTGGAAAGAATCCCCTTTTTGGGGTTATAGGGATGACAGGGAAAAGCATTCCAAAACACAAACTCCTTCATATTGAACCCTGATTTTATTAATTTTTCCCATACAATCGTTGCAGTGGGCTCTGTAAAACCATCCTTCTTAACTGAGGGTTTGCTTGTGCGATGGGGTTTTATTTCAGAAAATACATGTTCCGGAGCAATGGACTTATGCCTCATCTTTCCAAGTAAAATTCGCTCAGATGTCATTGGAATTCCGCTGAAATGCCCACCCTGGTACCCTAAAGCCTCGGCAATTAAAATATACTTCGCATTTTTTCTTTCTGATAAATATTGTTTTAGATGTAACAACCTTTGCGCTGAGGATCCTGAATTAATATCATTTTTCTCGTCATGGGAGAACCAGGGATTAAATACATTATCCCCCATTATTCCTTTCAGGCAATTGAAAAAGTTATCCATAAAGCGGCCAAGGGACCGCAACCAAAAGGGCTGCCGTCCGGAGCACTAACAAAATCTTTCTAAAAAAAGAAGATTTTACAGTGTAATAGTATAAAAAATAAAAGGTATTCATTGCTGTGGCTTTGGAATATCTAACCCCCAACTTATCACAATTGATCATTAAATAAACGCAAATTTAATTTCTTGGAGAATCTTAGCTTGTTTGCTTCACATAAGAGATAAGAAAATTTTGTTGTCTAAAATTTGACTATTCTTCTCTTTTTTGTAAAACTACTTCCCATGAAAAACAAGGACAACAAATCCCTTTTTGACAGTCATAACGTATTGAAATTTATTGATTTATTTTGCGGTATTGGCGGTTTTCGCCTGGCTATAGGAAATGCCTGTCTGCAGGCAGGCATTAAACCCGCATGTGTTTTTTCAAGCGATATTGATGAGGAATGCCAAAAAGAATATGAGGCTAATTTTTCTGAAAAACCCTTTGGGGATATCACAAATATTAAATCTGATAAAATTCCTGACCATGATATTTTGCTGGCTGGCTTCCCCTGTCAACCTTTCAGCATTATAGGCCATAAAAAAGGATTTAAAGACGCCAGAGGAACGCTATTTTTTGATATAGCAAGAATATTGAAAACAAAGAAACCCCTGGCATTTGTGCTGGAAAACGTGAAACTGCTTGTAGGGCATAACGGAGGAAAAACTTTATCGCACATTATGCAAATTTTGAGTGGTCTCGGATATCACTCAGAATATAAGGTTTTTAATGCTATTGACTTTGGTTTGCCTCAAAAACGGGAGAGAGTTTTTATTGTGGGTTTTAAAAAACCCTGCAAATTCCATTGGCCTGAAGGCAACATACCGATGCGACCCTTGTCTAAAATTTTGGAAAGCAAAGTCCCAAAGAAATATTTCGCATCCGACCATATACGAAATAAAAGATGGAGCCAGTTGAGGCCCACGAAAAAACCTACAATTTGGCATGAAAATAAAGCGGGACATATCAGCGCGCACCCCTATTCCTGCGCCTTGCGCGCAGGGGCATCCTATAACTATTTGCTTGTAAATGGCGAAAGAAGGTTGACCCCTAAGGAAATGCTTCGTTTGCAAGGTTTTCCTGACAATTATAAAATTGCCTGTAATGATACACAAATTAGAAAACAAGCGGGAAATAGTTTGCCTGTTCCGGTGGCAAAGGCAGTTATCAAAAATGTTCTTGAAGCATGCTGGTTGAATACATCTTCAAAAGAAAAGCCAAAAAAGGAAATGACCGCAAAGGGGCCTCAAAATTCTTTGGAGGAATCCTTTCTTTGCAAAAACAGCCCTAAAATACAAGCCTTCGTTTCCTTTTAATCATTATTCCAGCAACACCCTGACCCTAAAAGATTAACAGTTTTTTCCCGGCTTCTTTGGGGCGGCACAAACATGAAAGGGTAGAGGGATAACAATATTTTCTCCCTCTTATATGAAGCGCGGCAAAGCGACAATCCTCAAAACCATCAAATCAGATTGTTCACGAATTCAAATGGCCAAGTAGTCTGTTATGGACACCGTTAATTCAAAAGAGCGTTCTCGCATTATGGCCCAGGTCAGGGCAAGTGGAAACAAATCCACCGAATTAGCCTTACTAAGGATATTAAAGAGCAAAGGTTTAAAAGGTTGGAGAAGGAACTCAACTATTGTCGGGAAACCGGATTTTATATTCCCTAAACTCAAGATAGCCTTGTTTATAGATGGTTGTTTTTGGCATGGATGTCACGAGCACTGTCGAATGCCAAACTCCAATCAAAAATATTGGGTAAACAAAATACATAAAAATAAGTTGAGGGATAAGCGTGTTAAAAAAGAATTGAAAGGCAATGGATGGATGGTCATCAGGATTTGGGAACATGAAATAGGAAAACCTTCCATGATTAGAAAACTAAAACCCATCAAGGAAGCCTCAAAAAACTAGCGCTTTTGTTTCTTGTCAAGGAGTAAAAAAGAAAAGCCGCATTTTACTTCCCCTATATTTTTCTCAATCCATCTCATTTAAATCTTCTATGGAAGCGACCATGAAAAAAAATATGCCTGTGTCCATAATCTCTGTCTAAATTTTCATAATATTTCTTTTCAAGGATCATTCTTTCAAGGTCAATGACTGTTTCAATATTGCTTGTCATTAATTCAACCGTTTCAGGAAAGGCATCTCCCTTTTTTAAAATAGCAATATTTCTTTTGAGCGAATCCGATACCTTGTCATAAGGAAACATTTCCAGATATGTGTTCCATTCGGTAATGGCCTCCTGAATTTGCTTGTTTCTCAAATATGCCATACCCAGATATAGCATGGTTTTTTTATCATTGCCGCGAAGGTTATTAGCCATTGTAAGATTAGATAATGCCTTTCCATACATCTCTTTTTTATAATATGCTACTCCTAACATAGTGAGAGATTTAGAATCTTCCGGCCTTTTATCCAAAACTTTTTTGAAAGAATCGATTGCCCTGTCATATTTTTGCTTTTTTAAAAGCCTTACACCTGAATTATAATGCATCCCCGCGCATCCAACAAAAAAGGTTAAGGCCATTAAAAGGGCTGATATTTTTCTTAAATTTATCATGAGAACGCTTTTAAACCTTTAATAAATTTTTAGACTTCCTTTCGTTTATATTTAATTCTAGCACAAAACTTATAAAATTGGGATCTGCGAAGGAGGGAGCAACGCCTAGTATCATCTTCATTTCCCAAAATGCGTTCTAGCCTGTGTAGGAGTAAAACCACACTGAAAAATTCAAACAATAAATATGGTCTAAATATTATGGGGGTTATGTTTTCTGAGTTTTCTGAGCAATGGCAAAAAATCAACTCCTGTTTGTTCTTGCAATTTTTTTGCGTGTCGATTTAATGGGTTTTTCTGGGTAATAGAAAAGGAACCCTTAATGCCAAATAGAATGAGGTTGGCTTTTCTTTCTTCCACAGGCAGATGTAAAACCTGATTGGAAAAACAGCTATTTAATGCCCGCAAAACGCTATTGAGAGCTCCGGTATGCTGTATCCAGAGGTTGATGCAGAAAACTCCGCCCGGCTTCAAGTGAGTGAAGCAGGCATTGAAAAAACCTATATCCTGGACCGAATTCGACATTTTATTAGCATCATAAGCATCAACCGCAATTAAATCGTACTCTCTGGCCCTGGAGCTTCTTATAAAGTTTCCCGCGTCGTCAATATAAACCTGAATGTTTTGATGCTTCGGAAGGGCAAAGTAATTATAAGCTATATTTTTGACCTCCTGGCTCTTCTCTACTGCGTCGATTTGACAGAGTGGAAAATAATGATGAATAAATTTGACAAGGGATCCTCCACCCAGCCCCAAAATAAGAGCAGTATTTATATTTTCGTTTAATAGAAAGCTCAAAGCCATGGATTGAGTATATTCCAGCGCTAACGCCTTTGGATTATCAAGATACATGCAACTTTGTCTTGAGGCAGAGTTAAAATATAAGGTCCGCGCAAATTGATTCTCCATAACTTCTATGACTCCAATGCCATTTTTGACTGTATAAAGGAGCCGTTGATTTGTCTTTTTATTTTTAAAAGGGTTTTTCATGGTATTTGTTTACCGAAAACAAGGGTTTACATTATGACCAGCGCTTTGTTGGTCTATGAAAAATTACTCCCTCAATTTGGATACTATATTATACTATTGCTCTGTAAAAGCTTGTTTTTTGAACAAGTTTTTTCTGTTAAATCACCAGGGCGGTAGCCCTGTTTGATTTCGCCCATTCCTGGGCTCAACCCTTCGGGCGGCCTTCCTTCGGAATCTGTCCAATTCGGTTTTCTCTGCCGAATTGTGGTTGCGGGCCCTTGGCCGCTTTATGAATTAAGACTATAATACTGTAAAAGCTTCTTTTTTTAGAAAGATTTTTCTGTTTGCTCACCAGAGCGGTAGCTCTATTTGGTTGCGGTCCATGGCCGCTTTATCTAATGATTATCCCAATTTTAATAAGAACCAAGGTTTTTTATATGTAAATAGATATTTCCGACTCAAATTTCAAGATGTGAATCCAAACTTTTAGAAGCGAGTCTAAGATTAAATAGCTTATGCGCTTTATCCTCTGGCTTTTGTTGTATAACCTGTTGGCGAAGGCATTCTTTCCATCAGACAGGAAGAATAACCCTCGGGAGAGATTCTTCAGGCATTTTGAATTTAAAACCTGAATTTTGTGCGCAAAAGTTTACCGGAGCGGCAAGGCATCAAAGGCGCAGTCGTAGCACATTACTTCAAGCGTTTGATAACGGCGCAGATCCGGTGAAATCTTGCGCCGTGAGGTGATGGATTTTAAAAAATTATAATAAAATGTCAACTAACTTATTGGTTTAAGATCGTTTTTTTAAATTTTCCTGTAAATATTCGAAACATAAAGACATACTTAAAAAATTTCCTTTTTTAAAAATCCAACATGCAAGATTCAGGTAAAAAGAAGGAGTTAATACCATGGAAAGCATTTTTTTTAAATTACGATATAAAAGAAAAATTGGATCCCTGTTTATGGCCTTAATGGCCTTTGCCGCGCTTTCAGGGTGCTCGGAGCGAAG
>Ga0255058_10001139_pt1 | contig 15095 bp, 12 predicted proteins | sample Cases_109_9_MG_FD_188637 | JGI IMG/M metagenome (GOLD analysis project Ga0255058, IMG submission 188637) | Seawater microbial communities from Amundsen Gulf, Northwest Territories, Canada - Cases_109_9 | ecosystem: Environmental > Aquatic > Marine > Gulf | place: Canada: Northwest Territories... | reverse complement strand
GGCGGGATCGACCACCACGCATTCCCGCGTTTCGCGGTCGCCGATCAGATAAATAAAGTTGGCCATGGACTGGGCCGAGGCATCCGTCTGGGCCACGTCCACCCCGCACAACAGCTGTTTGAAATAAAGAGGGTTGGTTTCCGTCATGGTTTCCTTTCCAGGTACATTCAGTTTTTAAACAGGCGATTGAGCATGGCCGCCAGGCGAATGCCGGCGCGTTGCAACCGTTCTTCGATAATGCCTCTTCCCTTCCGGATATATTCCGGAGACAACTCCCGGCCTTTTGAAAATTGGAGGCGGTATCCATAATCCAGGACCAGGGCGCGCGATTCATTGGACCACTCATCGGGGGTTTCCCCCGGCCAATCCTTTTTGTTTTCCGGCGAAATGGCCTGATTCAAATTACGGGCGAATTGAACCTGGGTGTTTCCGTTCAGGAAGATCAGGTGACTGTCCCAGACTCTATGCAGATGGGTCGGCTGTCCCTGAAAAACGACGGCAATGTCGTTGCCGCCGCGGTCCTTCTCGTGCCCCAAATGCATGGGCTGGTGCACATCGGCCACCAAGTGTACCAGAAATTTGAATGCTTCCTTCCTGCTTTTTCGAGACGCTCCCGGCGTTTTGAGAACACGATGATACTGTTTGATTTTTTCAGTCACGCACCGTTTCCGGGGGCAATCGCGTGGCTGGCGGTAGGTCCTGCTATGGACGGCGATATTGGTATAATGCAGAACGTCGGGCGGGTATGGGCTCTTCTTGATAGCATCGGCCCAGGTGGAGACATTTGCCAGATGTTTTATGTTAAACTCCTGTTGAATAGTTTTAAAAACCCTGGGTTCCAGATTCATTTCCGCGATATGGCCGACAATGCGATGACCCGCCGGACCCCAAGCCAGCCCTTCCTGAAGGGGGAATGCGCTCAATAAGACGAATCCTATTAAACATCGGACAACCCGGTTTTTCATTGAAGTGATCCGTTTCGTTTCGGCAACCAAATGATCAAAGCGGCTTATCATACCACCAAGTTCTGGATCATCATCGTTCTTCTTTCAGTCTTCTTGGGAACCTTGGCGGTTCTGGCGCGATTGTTCGATTCCAGCAATAATCTCTCCCACAAGGTTTCCAGTTTGTGGGCGCGATTGTTGTGTGCGCTCAACGGAATCGAAGTGGATATCGAAGGCATGGAACATGTGTTGACGGATCAACCGCAGATTTTTATCGCCAACCATCAGGGATTTTTCGACATATTCGCCCTCAACGGATTCCTGCCGGTGCAGCTTCGATGGGTGGCCAAATCCAGCTTATTTTACATTCCTTTTGTGGGATGGTCGATGCGGGCGTCGGGCAGCATCCCGGTGGACCGGGGCAACCGCAAAAAAGCCTACCAGGCGTTTCTGATGACCATTGAAAAATTGAAGGCGGGAAATTCTATCGTGATCTTTCCGGAAGGAACGCGGTCGGAAGACGGAACCATCGGCCCGTTCAAGAAAGGCGGGCCCCTGCTTTCCGTACGGTCCGGTGCGCCATTGGTGCCGGTCACTTTACTGGGAACGGGGAGCATTATCAGAAAAGGCAGCGGCATCATTAAACCCGGACGGATTCAAATCATCATTTCACCGCCCATTGCCAGCCAGACCATCATTGAAGACAAGGAAGAGAACGTGCTCCGCAATGTTCGCGACATCATCTGTAGAAATTACGAAAACCGCATGACCCAAAATGGGGGGAAGGATAAAACCCTTCAGGCAGGATAATGGCCAAAACCGGCCCCGGTTACTTCCCGCCCTTTTCTTTCTGAATGAATTCCCAGACCTCTCTGGGATGCTCGCGGAGGTCGTCGATATCATCCCAGATGGCGCGGATCATGCCTGTTTTATCGATTACAAACGTGGTCCGGTGAGTGCGTTTGACCATTTGTCCCAGATCGTCCACCTCCTCCGTCACGCCGTACAGGTCGGTGGTTTTTTTATGCTCGTCCGCCAGCAGGGTGAAACCGAGTTGGTAGATTTCGATGAATTGACGGTGGGCTTGCACACCATTCCAGCTGATCCCCAGGAGTTCGACTTCCTTGGTGCGGAACTTGCGGTTCCACTCGTTGAAACAGACCATGGATCGCGTATCTTCCGGGCTGGCATCGAAGACATAAAAGGCCAGGACCACCCATTTGTTGCCCTCGAATTCCTTGAGCTTGACGGTCACCCCTTCTTCGGCGGAGGGGCTGGTCGCCCCGGCCTTGTAACCATACACCGCGGGTAGTTCGAAGTTGGGAGCGCGGTCCCCCACTTCCAGTTTGTCAGCCATAATACCTTCCGGTTGAAAGGTTATAAAGGAGGTTGATGGTTAGGCGTCGCCGAAGGCTTTCTTCAGCAGGGGCTCAACCTCCCCCTTGGCTTCCATTTCATCCAGGATATCGGTATCGCCGAAAAAATCCCCGTTGATGAACACTTTCGGAAGGGTGGGCCAGTTGGTCATCTGGCTCAAGGCTTCTCTCTTCTGCATATTGTCGAGACAGTTGACGACCTCGAAGGGGTACCCGTATTTGTTGAAAAACTGAATGGTTTCCACCGTAAAACCGCATTGCGGCGCGGCCTTGGTGCCTTTCCCATAAATCAGGATTTTATGCTCGGCAATTTCTTGCTTGATTTCGTCTTCAATCGCAGACATGGTCAACTCCTTAAAAAAACTATTAACATGATTTAAATATTTATTTTAAGCGGGAACGTCGGTTTTGATTTCCGCCGCGTGGATTCGTCCATCCTTCATGGCATCGGTCAGGCAACCCTGAACCATTCGGTGACGCTCCATGACGTTTTTCCCATCGAACTCTTTGGAAACGACATGGATGATAAAATGGTCGCTCATCCCCGTTTTATCCATCGCGTTGACTTCCGCGTCGGGGAGTTGCGCCTTGACCAGGTCGATCAAGTCCGGAATTCTGATCATTTGCCCACCTTTCTTTCCAATAACATCCATTAAAGCCTTTAAGATTCAAGCCATCCCGAAAAGTTTTAACTATTTTGGCTCCTTTGAAATATATCATAAAATTCCACCTGTTAGGCCTTTTTTAAGGCATTGATTTTAAACAGGTTATATGGATTATACGGGGGATGGCCAATTGCCCTAATGTTTGACGGCTTTTACAAAATTCCGGTATAATACTTGAAACTATAAGGCCGTTTCAGTATCTAAATATCAGTTCAATATTTTGATTTTTGAGGGAGTCTGCAATGCCCGATATTCAACAGTTCGTTTCCATTACGCCGGTCGCGGCGGAAAAAGTGAAAAAACTCATCGCGGAGGAAAACAAGCCCGGCATCGGGTTGCGCCTCGGCGTCAAGGGAGGCGGCTGTTCCGGTCTCTCTTATGACCTCGGATTCAGCCCCAAGGATGCCGGCGACACCGTGATCAAGCACGAAGGATTTCAGGTGTTCATGGATCCCAAAAGCCTGATTTACCTGAAGGGGATGCAGTTGGATTTCCAAGGGGGATTGCAGGGCAAAGGGTTTGTGTTCGTGAACCCCAATGCCAAATCCACCTGCGGTTGTGGAGAATCGTTCTCCCTGACCTAACCTGCTCGGCGCAGGGCCAATTTTGCCGGAACCTTAAGGCAAGATGAGCCCGTTACTTTCACCCGCCGAAGTTTAAAAGTTACCTGCGGAGGTACTCCGCCCGGGCGTTGCCCGGTCAGCGCATCGGGAGATTAGCCCATGCGCTTTTTTATTTTCTGAAACGGAGCGCCCTTCCCTTTAAGTTTTGGGATGAATCATCAATGACTGTGACTGCTTCTACCGAGGAACACCGGCAGGCCCGCGAGGGTTGCGTTTATTTCCCGCTGGACGACTGGTGTCTGCTGGAAGCGACCGGCAAGGACACGTTTTCCTTCCTGCAGTCCCAGACCACGAACGACACAGTCAATCTGGAAACCGGCGCAGGGGTCAACAACGCGCTGGTGGACCGCAAGGCGCGCCTGCTGTGCAATTTCTCCCTGCACAAAACCTCCGATACGGCGGCGACCATTCTCATCGAGACCCATCAGCGCGAGATCCTGTTGAATCAACTGAAAGAATATCATTTCCGGGAAGACATCTCATGGACCACCGGGGCGCCTTTCAATTTTCTGGTAGCGTTGCAGGGACCCAAAAGCCCCGTCCTGCTGGAGAGCCTGACCGAATCGGGCGCGGGTCTGCACAATACCAACGATATCTTCGACGCGAACATCGGGGATATTGAAACCCGGATCATCTGCAGAAGCCTGACGGGTGAGGAGGGTTATATCCTGGCGTGCGCCAGCGCGCATCAGGAAGACTTGCTCTGCGCCATTCAAAAGGCGGGCGAGCCGCTGGGGGTGATCCCGATCCATTCTGAAACCCGGGAAATCCTGAGGATCGAAGCGGGCCTTCCGGTGTACGGCAAGGACATGGACAAATCCCACATTCTTCCGGAAACGGGACTGGAACACACCTCGGTGAGTTACCACAAGGGTTGTTACATCGGGCAGGAAGTGATCGCCCGGATCAAAACTTACGGCTCCCCGGCGTTCGCGCTCATGGGTATCATCATGGACGGAGAACAACCGCCTGCAATGGACACCCCGATTAAAATGAAACAGAAAAAAATCGGTGTCGTCAAAAGTTCGGTCTATTCCCCTTCGCTGGACAAGGGGATCGCCCTGGCCTACCTGCAAAAGGATTTCCGCAGTCCCGGCCAGACTTACGAGGTCACCCTGGGCGAATCCACTCATTCCATCACCACCTGTCTGTTGCCGTTTTACCAGACGGCCGGTAAAACCGAGCGCGCGAAAAAGCTCCACCAGGACGCGCTGGCGCTTTTCAAAACAGAGGAAAATCTGGACCGCCCGATCGCCCTGCTCCGCGAGGCCATCGCCCTCGACCCCAAATATGCTCCCGGTTACGAGGCACTGGGGGTCATGCTGTCCAAGCAGAACAAACTCGATGAGGCCATCGCGTTGATGAAACGCCTCGCGGAAATCGATCCGCAGGAGATCATGGCGCACACCAATCTTTCTATTTATTATATGCAACAGGGGCGCATCGAGGATGCGGAACTGGAAAAAGCCGAGGCGACGGCCATCCAGTTCGAAAAATTGATCGAGGAAAAGCAGGCGGAAAAGGCCCGTGCGGCCCAGTCCTCACAGCAACAGGAGGAGCGGGAGAGGCAGGTGGAAATGTTTCACAAGGTGCTGGAGATCGATCCCGTCGATCAGGTAGCCAATTTCGGTCTCGGCTCCATCTATCTGGAAGCCGGAAAATATGAGGAGGCCCTGGAACCTCTGCAAACGGTGGTGGAGCATTACAAGGATCATTCAGCGGCCTACCTGGCCCTGGGCAAAACGCTGGAACAACTGTCGCGGAAGGAAGAGGCGGCGGACGTTTACAAAAAAGGAATTGAAGCGGCTTCCAAAAAAGGCGACCTGATGCCGTTAAAGGATATGCAAAGCCGGCTGAATCAGATTTTGCAGGCCAGTTCCTGAGCCTTCAGGAAACCCCACAAGTCCGACCCGGGATTCAAAACCCCCTTCTGGACCAATCCCTGAGTAACCGACGTCCCGTGGTCCATCAAAAACCAGGCACGCAGTAAAAACTTTTCTTCCGGAGTGGTGTAGGCATCTTCCCATTCCGTGACGGAGGAATGCTTTTTCAAAGCCTGCATCAAATCATCGGGGATATTCAGCCGTCTTTTCTTCACAAAGGCATTGAACCCTTCGATCAGCATGGGCTGAAAATCCTTCCGGCTGATTTTGATCAGTTCCGAGACGCTGGGCAAAGCCTCCCGGTGGTATTGAAAAAATTTCAGCTTGTAATACTGGTGAATCGTCTCGAGGCGGAAGTAGCAGTGCAGGTCCACCACGTCTTCCCCATAGGCCTGGATGAGGTATTGCCGAATCAGGAGTTTGCCGTTTTGCAGAAGCAGTTTGTTCAACCGGCCGCGGTCGAACAGGTGAATCCGCACGGTGCTCAAATGCTTGCAACACTGGCCTTCGATATCTTTTCGCAGGTCAGTGTTTTGCGGCGGCACCCGGTACCAGTAAATTTCCTCCCGGGCCACCTGCAGGGCCTGTTCGTAGGACTCGGCAATTTGATGATTGTTCGCCTTCTTGGCCTGGCGGGCGATCTGATAGGCGCTCTCTGGGTCGAAGCCCAGTTCGATCAGCCGGTCCTGGAATTCTCTTCGGGTTCCCACCAGATAGCCCCCGCGTTCCTTGATGTGGTCTTTGGCCTTATCCACACCGCGCAGGGCCAGGCTGACATCGCGGGGAGTCAACTCCAACTCCAGGTGATGGGCGAATTCATAAATGTTCTGGAGCGTTTTGTAATTCAGCTTGTCGATATACAAAAACTTCTGAATATTTTTTTCATGGAATCCGCATTTTTCGAAAATTTTGATTTTCTTGTACTTTACTTCCTCCCAGTACTTGCGGGTGCCTTCCCTTTTATTGAACTGCCCCTGAATCTCCGACCGCGCCTTGAAAAAATAACTGCGGAGCAGAAACCACTTGGACTTCAAGGTGGATTCGATGATCCACCGGTATTTGGGGGTCAGAACGGTCAGCTTGGGGTCGTCCAGTAATTCAATCTCTCCGGTAATCAGGATATAGTCGAGAAACTCAAGATGACGTTCCAGCAGAATCGGATTGAGGGTTTCGATGAATTTGCGGTAAATCGTTTTCCAGCGGTAAAGGTCGAAACCCCCGGAACTGCCATTGGTTTTCCCGGAGGACAATTCCCTCTTGATGGCCTGCATGCCGTTCTTTTCAATTTTCTGGAACAACTCGTCCCGCGCCCCGATATCCCGGATTTTGATTTGCTTGATCCGGCTGATGATGCCCTGGGATCGCTCTTGGATTTCCCGGTGGAAATCGGCATAGGTTTTACTGGGGGAAAAATAAATGGAGGCGAGCAGGTCGTCGACCATGTCCAGGGAGACGATGGTTTTCCGGAACAACTTTTTATATTGATCGAAATCCAGGGTTTTGGCGCCCGTCTGGCAGGACCGTATATCGTTCAGGTATGAACGGGCGCGATCAAGATCCTCTGTCTGGACATAAGGATCGTTGATGACCTTAAGGAACAGAGATTCGGCTTTTTGTAAATCCCTTCTCGCCAAGAGCTCCAGCCCCTGATTCAAAGGATCGAACACAAACATAAGGCGCGGTGGGCCTTATTTTTTCACGACTTCATCCGAGCCAACGGGTAAGAACACTCTTCCGTTCAATATTTTTTTTCAGCTTACAGAACTTTCAATCCAACGGCCAAATACTGTTATTGTTCCAAAACCTGCGAGCACATTCAAACCGCTCTTATATGGACCCAGATGAAATATCAAAAATAAGGCTATTTAAGCCCCTCACGTTCGAGAGGACGTTGTTGATATAAAAAAGTTTTGGGTAACACACAAACGCTATTACAAAAAGAGTAACACAAAAAATGCTGTACTTAAGATGCAAAAAGGTAATGCCGGGTTTTAACAAAATATTCCAGTCCGAAAACCCGGACGGGGATTCCAAGCTAAACCCTTTTCTTTGAACGTGTTAAGGATTCAGAACCGCGGGGAGGGAAATTTAATATTTCAATGTATGGAAGTGGGTCAGGGCCTTTTGGCCGTTTCTTTCCTTATTGTTGCCGTTCCAGATGGCGAAGGCGATGGGGGTTTCCCTGCCCGTGAATTGGGTGTCGTTCGGGTCGTCGGTCTTGAGGGTCCGCTTGAAAACGACCGCCCAACGGTTGTTGCTCCAATTGCCACTGCCATCGACATCCTGCTGAGCCTGGGTGGTGAGGGTACTGAACCCTTCGGCATTGAGGTCTTCCACCGGGGATCGCCGCAGGGTATTGTCCGACATAATATTACCCGTGGCGCGGCCGGGATTGAACACGCCTTCGTTTTTTCCCATTCCCGGATCGATATAAGTATGACGTTCGGAAACTTTCGGTTTTTGCTTGGGAGATAAAACGAGCTCCCCGCCCGGTTCGTAAATATAATAACTGCCGGAACCCATCGCCATATAGTTATATTGGTCTTCCAGGTCCTGCATCATTTCATTGCCGGCATGGCCTGCGTTTTCCTTGCTCCAGGTGGCCTTCCACTGCCAGATGTTGACGCTCTCCCCCTCGCCACCCATGGTGAATGGAGGCACCGGGCCCGATTGGTTCACAGGAAACATCACCGCCGCCTGGTCTTTGTATTGCTGGGACTGGACCATGATATCGTTACGGGTAGGATCGACCCACTCCAGCCGAATGGCAATCTCTTTGTCATTAGAGGCGGCTTTCACGCTGACCCATTTGGTCACCGGGGCGGGCCACATGGGATTGGTGATCATTTGCGGTTGCAGGTCGATGACGACGTGCTTTCCCTTGGTGGGTCCGTAATTGGACCAGAATACATCGGCGGGATTGACGGGGATTTCGCCGTGGACCCGGACCGCTTCAATAGTGGCCGCACCGGCGGAAATGGGGATGACCATTCCCAGCAGGATAAGTAAAACCGCAATGGGGGTTTTCCAATCAGCCACTATTCCGGTCCCATTTGGAGGGGAACCTGATCTTAATGCTGTCGAGGCAGGTTATTTAATGGGTTCACATTCCGCCGGAGCATTTGCAACCAGATCGTTTTCCATACTGTAGGAAAGAGATCGGTACTCCGGTTCTTCCACCTTGATGGGCTTCACATCCAGCAAGGCGCATTCGTTTTGCACCATCAGGGACAGAATGTCGACCAGGTCCTTATACAAACCCCGTTCCGCCTTGCGGGCGGTAAAAATACAAAACAGAGGGGTCCAGCGTCCGATATGGTTTCGGAGGAATTTCTTGGAGGTGGAACGCACGACGGCGATTTTCTTTTCATCGTGCCCGTTGGTGATGCCGTAAGCTTCCCGGAAACACAGGTATGAAAGGAAAGACAATTCAACGGACAGGTGATCGACCCGCTCCCTGCCGCGGCTTTTGGGAAACTCAAACCCGAAGGTTTCGTAAAATCCGCCGAGCTGGATCAACACATCGGTCTGGGACTGGATTCCTCCTTCCGTCCCGTACTGCATTTCATAGGGGGGGCACTCCTGGGAGACCGCGTGTCCGAATACGCGGACATATTCCTGTTGTACCTGTTTCAGAGCCATTTGGGGGAGATACTTGCCGAAACGTCCGACCATTTCCTTCACTTTGCCCCAGTAGTTTTCATCCAGCAGGGCCACATCAAAAGGCTCCAACAGGGACTTGGCGCGGAAAAATTTGCGGTTCCACGGATAACTGAACGCATTGGACAGAATGTCATAAATCCGGCCACGGGCCAGCTGCAGGGAAATTCTCTGCTCTTTGCACTCTTCCAGGGATCCCGTTTCACCAAATTTCAACAGAATCGGATCTTGCTCTTTGACATCGCTCACTTCGGACATGGGACTCTCCCTCAAAATAGTCAGGCCGAAACAGGGCCCAAACACCGTTTAACACCTCAAGTCTTGCATACCCCCGGACCGGGTGGACGGCCCAATGCACAAGTTTAATTTAATTTGAGCCGAGAAGGAAATTTAAAAACTCAACTTACCACATACTCTATAAAAATCAAGAGGTTCCAGCTCTCAACTCATAGACCTCGATACACCGGTCACAGCCGCCGTCCTTGCTTTCCCAATCCGGGAAGTCGATCTGGATGGCTTCGATGACCATTTCATCACACACGCTTTCCGGATCGTCCACCCAGTTGTACGTCGGAAATTTGCACAATGGACAGGGCGATCCCTGCAGGTGGATGTATTCGCGATCCTCCTCAGTAAATTCCTCGGAGTAATCGATAAAGGTGCTGATCAGGGTTTCCAGATCGGTGGCCATGGAAAGCAGTTCCTCATGGGTCAGCTTTTCCGAATTCCACAGGCCCTCGAAAATACCGCGTCTCTGTTGTTCGGGGATTTTCCGGTAATAGTTGTCGAATTCGCGGTAACGCGCTTCTTTGGTCAGGATGGACCGGATTTTCCTCCGGGCCAGGCGCGCGTCAACATAGATATTCCACAACAGGCGGAACCGCGCGGTGATGAGGTTTTTCATCGACGGGTTGCCGGGAATAAACGCGTCTTCGTAATCGAATTCCGGGTCCATCATGTCTCGCGCATGCATGAACTCGTGAATCAAAAAGGATCCGAGCTCCTCCATCTCCTCCGGATTGGCGAACCGGCTGGCCAGCACACGCATTTCGATCACCGGCAGACCCGATACCCGGTTCAGCACGTTGGACCCTTCGTCGACCTTGTTGATGGCGCGCTTGATCGTGATCTCCTTGATTTTTTCCTCAAACGTCCGGCCCTCTTCTTCATACTGGATTTCCGCATTGTCCTCGTCGACGGGAGCCGAGGTATCTTCCAGGGTTTCTACCAGCTCGGCATCACCGGGAGGCGCCTCTTCCGGGGATTCCGGCGCGGCATCCGATTCTTCCGAATCCTCATCCCCTTCGGCGACCGCCACGCCGCTTTCTTCGGAACTTTCAGCCGGGGCGGCAAGCGCTTTTTTGGCGGATTTCTGACGTTTGGGGATCAACCCGCAGGCTTCCAGGGCCTGCAGAACATGGTCGCCTAATTGAAGTTTTTCCCGGAAGAATAATTCGTTGACCTTGGCAAACGCCTCTTCCCGGTCATCTTCCGGCACTTCGTAAATGGGATCGGCCAGAGAATGGTATTCGTCATAATCGGCGCGCATGCCGGACCGTTCCAAATGGTTCAGGTGCCGGAAAACCGATTCTTCCATCAATTGAGTGCTATAGTTGATTCTCATAAGATTCTATTCGAATAATTTTTTAAAAACTAAAGGATTATCAGGGGGTCCCAAAAGGGGATACCTGAAATTTATAGAATGACTCCACCCTTGTCAAGGCTTGGATGGCCTGATTCCGGCTGTGAAAAACCTGTGGAAAACGGTGCGTTCGAAGGATTTGGAATATTCCGAAACCCGATAACCCGTAATGCCTCCGGACGAAAAATAATCCTTTATTTTTCCACTACTTAAATTTTTAAATCTTGTCGATTCGCTCGACCATCTTGCGCATTTCTTCAATGGAATGCGTCAGCTTGTCGGGTTGGCCCAGCAATTGCGCCACTTCCTCAGCCCGGTCCAGGTAACTTTTGCAGGGGTCCTTGCGCGACTCGGCGAGGTTCATCCGGGCCACGGTCATGTACAACTGCACCAGATTGACGAAATTCTTTTTCTCATTGAAAATATCCGCGGCCTTCTTGAAATAATCCTCCGCTCCGTCAAAATCCTTCCCACGGAATTTGAGGTTGCCCAGAAACGTATAATCCTTGGCCGAACCGAACGCGTCGTCCACCTCCAGCGTGTAGTCCAGGGCCTTCTGATAATACTCCTGCGCCTGATCGGCAAAACCCCTGCGGAAATGAAAATTCCCCATATTGCGGAAATCCTCCGCTATTTCCTTGCTGTCGCCCAGTTCCTCGGAGATGGCCAGCGCCTGCTTGTAATGATCCTCGGCTTTTTCGGTGTATCCCTTTTCCATGTACAGCGTCCCGAGGTTTCTAAGGTCGATGGCGATTTCCCGCGGATCGTCCAGCTTCTGCGATTTCTCCAGCGCCATCTTATAATACGGCTCCACTTTGGAGCGGTCTTTCTTTTCGTTAAAGATCTTAGCTAAATGGCGGAGGTCCTGGCAGGCGTTGCGGAAGTCCTGCAACTCCTCGGCAATGGCCAGGGATTTATGACAGTACTTTTCCGCTTCGTTCCAGTTTTCATTTTGCGTGTACAGGTTGAAGAGGTTGCGGTAATCTTCCGCCATTTGCCGCCGGTTGCTGACCTTGGTGTTGAGGTCGAGGGATTTTTTGTAAAACTGCTCCGCCCCGGCCCAGTCCTGCTTCTGCAGGCTGACATTGCCCAGGTTGCGGTAATCGTTCACAAGTCCGACGCCGCGCCCGGTCTTTTCGTTGATCTTGAGCGATTGCCGCATCAGCTTTTCCGCCTGGTCGAGCTTGTTGAGGTGGATCAGCACGTTGGCCCGGTTGCTGTACAACTCCAGCGAGGAGGTCGAATCGGAACTCAATTCTTCCCGCAATGAAATGGCTTTCTCGTAATATTGATCGGCCGCCTCCCAGTCTTCCTTCTCCGCCAGGATGCTTCCCAGGTTGCCGTAGCTGGAACTCATGCCGCTCTTATCACCGGACGCTTCCTGGACTTTAAGGACTTCCTCCAGCGTGGTCCGCGCATCGTCGAGCCGGCTTCCCAGGAAAAACAGATTCCCGAGATCGGTGAGCAGGGAAATCTTTTTGACGCTGTCCTTCTCCAACTCGGGCTTTTTGAGCTCGGCCTCAATCTCTCCCTTGCGCTTCTCGATGGTTTTGGGATGGCTGAGGATGTAGAGCAGTTTGTCCTGCACGATCCGCATGCTTTGCGGATCTTTCAGCGCCTCGTACATGACGTTGGCATTCTGCAGGAACTCCTCGCCCTTCTCAAAGTCCTCTTTCTTCAGGAACACCTCGCCCAGCGCTTCGTTCTGCTGGGCCATCCCGGGCCGGTTCTGGAGCTTCTCCATGATCTTCAGGGATTTCCCGTATTGCTCCGCCGCAGCGTCCCAGTTTTTCTTGAGGGCCTCGATCTTCCCCAGGTTGGCATAACTACGGGCCTCGCCCAGCTCGTCGCCCATGCCGGTCATGATCTTCAGCGAGCGGTTGTAATAGTCGTAGGATTGGTCGAAATCTTTTTTATGCAGATATACAATCCCGAGGTTCCCTAGAAGGTAAGCCTGGCGGCGCTGGTCTTTTTCCTTTTCGACGAACTCCAACGCCTTTTTGAAATTCTCTTCGGCCTGGTCCAATAGCTCCGGCTTGCCGCCCAACCCTTCCTGCAACAGCGTGCTTCCCAGGTTGGCGTGGCAGATGGCAATCGATTTTGCATCGTTCATTGCCTCCAGCACGCCGATGATCTTGCGGTTGATCTCGATCACCTTGTCGAAGCGTTTCGCCTCGTAAAACATTTCTTCAAGATCCTGATATTTCGGGAGGAGGTCGGAATGCCGCTTGTCTTTCGTGAGCTGGTCGATCTCGCTCTGCACAGCCTGCTCTTTTGCGTCAAGATACTCCGGTTGTTTTTTGATGGAATTGATTTTTTCTTCCACCACGGTAATGCGCTCGGCGTCTTCCTTCTCGGCCAGCAGGAACGCTTTCACCTTTTCGAAATACTGTTCCGCCGCCTGGAAATCTTTTTTCTGGAGTGCGATGTTGCCGAGGTTTTCGTTGTACTGGGTCTGGCCCTTCAGGTTCTGGCTCTGCTCGACCAGCTTGAGCGCCTTCACATAAATTTCCTGCGCCTGGTCCAACTGGCCCTGATAAAAACTGACATTGCCGAGGTTGCCGAGGGAGCTTTCGATGCCCCGGTCGTCCTTCAGCTTTTCCATCAGCTCGAGGGATTTTTGGTAGTAGTCGCGGGCCTGTTCCCATTTGCGGCACTGAAAATTGATGTTGCCGAGGTTGCCCAGGATGTAGGCCTGCCCGGTTTCGTCGCCCGAGCCCTCCATGTGCTTGAGGGCAGTCAGGAAATTCGTTTCCGCTTCCTTGAAATTCTTTTTCTGAAGGCTGGTATAAGCCATCTGCTCATACTTTTTGCCCTCGTCGCTGGCGTTACCGGTCGATTGCTGTTCCATACGCGTCCCTCTCCAACACAAACAGGGTATAAACCCCTAAAAAAGGTGGCCGGGAAACCGGCCCCCAAATGACCTAACAATCTGATTTTCCTCAGGATTTCTTGTGGATTATATGTTCCGCAGGGGCTACTGTCAACCCAAGGTTCATTTGACACCTCCGGGTGGTCTCCCTATAATCCTCGTTCGTTCTAAAAACACATTTTTCAAGGGGTTTGCTGATGGACAAGAACCGGCTGATCGAGGCCCTCACGCGCGAGGGGAATCTCCATTTTCCCAACAACGAGCGCATGGCGGCCATCCTCCAGGAGCCGCTGACCAGCCTCAAACGCGAAACGCAGGACGGGTCGACCCTGTGGTTCGAGGGGAACAAACCCACCCCCGCCAATATCCGCATCAAGGTCTACCCGACGGGCCACATCGTGTTCTACAACAGCTTCGGCCGCCGGTTCCTGATGACCGATCCGGAGGGCAACCCGCTCCACGAGGCGGAATGGGCCGCCGACGAGGCAACCCACGAGATCAAACTCAAGCGGGCGCGCTGTCAGCTCGATTGCAAACAATGGATCGGCATCAAGCCCCGCGCCAAAAAATTCTCCACCCACATCAGCATCAAGGGCCAGCCGGGCTGGGAGCGGATGACCCTCGACCAGTTGCGCGCAGGCGCGGCGCAGACGTGGCAGGTGCCGCACTCGGAAGTGGAGTATTTCTACAAGGACGAAAGCTTCGTGCCCACCGCCGAAGGGGAGTACGACGTTAATCTGTATAAGGACGGCCTGTACGTTCTGCCGGGCGGCACCTTCGAGCAACCGGTGTTCATCAGCTTCATGTTCTGCGTGCAATGGGAGAAGCTGGACCTCATCCCGGTGGTCGAGCTGTTTCAGTCGACGCTCCCGGGAAGCGGCGGCGCGGTGTTCGAGTTCATCTGGGGCCTGTTCGAGGACCAGTCGCGCGAAACGCCCCTGCCGCCCCTGCGCTACCGGGGGCTCCCCACCTACCCCGCGAAAGAAGCGTTCAATATCTTCTCGGCCTTCTTCACGCCGAAAGGACCGGCGGGGGCAGACCTCATGGACGTGTTCATGGACACCCACCGCTCGCACGAGATCGAATGGACCCCGAGGCCCGACCCGCCGTGGCGCTATTTCAGCGAAGTGCAGTCGATGAGCCTCACCGTGCAGGACGGCTTCCTCTACAAACTGACGGTGTACGACGACCCGCTCGGCATCCCCTACATCAACACCGCGCGCGGGGGATTCGGTTCCTGCCGGCGCTACATGGCGGTGACGGACGGGAAGATCGTCCTCCACGATGCGGAAGAACAGCAGACCGTGCCGATTACCGAGCAATGGCAGATCACCGACCCCACCCCGGCGAAAACACCGCCCGCCGCGCCGTTCGGCTGGCAACATTTTTTCGGCGGCAAGCCGCCGGAGACCGACCCGATCAAAATCCTG
>Ga0255058_10001138_pt1 | contig 15103 bp, 3 predicted proteins | sample Cases_109_9_MG_FD_188637 | JGI IMG/M metagenome (GOLD analysis project Ga0255058, IMG submission 188637) | Seawater microbial communities from Amundsen Gulf, Northwest Territories, Canada - Cases_109_9 | ecosystem: Environmental > Aquatic > Marine > Gulf | place: Canada: Northwest Territories... | reverse complement strand
ACCCACGTCACCTTGGAGCAAGCGCCGCATCGGTTCGTCTCGATTCAAGCTCGAGCTCAACGCGGTCACGGCATCCCGTTGCGCAGGCGTGAACTCGAAGGGGAACGCTGCGCACGCTGCAGAGACCGCAGGCTCGGGCGCGAAAGATTGCGCCGTGCCACCTCGCTCCCGGGCCCTCCGAAGGCGAAGCGCGAGCTCCCACAGCACGAGCTCTTCGAGTGCGAGGCGATGTTGTGCTGGATGACGTCCCTCGGACTCCCCGTCGAGCATCGCGGGGGTCGGCACGTGAATCGACGAGAGAGCATCGCCGATCGCGCAGACGCCGGCCTCAACGCGAAGCTCTTCAGGGATCAAATCCGGAACTTCGCCGGCAACCCTATCGACCGCGGCACGCACGGCTCGTCGTAACGTCTTGCGACGAACACCGGGGAGCTCAGGATAGCGGGGCTCGATCGCCCCAGCCTCTCCCTCCTTGAGCACTTCCGGGTGGGCGATGGTCGCGACTCCACGGTACTCGTGCACCCGGCCCGCGACACGCACTGGGGCACCGACCTCGAAGCGCTGCGAGAGCCCAGGCACGGCGCGAAACCAAATGACCTTGAGCTCTTGGTAACCCGAGTCTTCACCAGGCAACTCGTCAGGTTCGAGGCGCACTTCGAAGCCCATGTGGCCGCCGCGGGGGAACCTTCGCGCGCTGCGTACTTTCCCTTCGACGACCGCGTACTCGCCGGCGCGGAGCTCGGAAATCGGTGTCGGGTGACGCTGGTCGTCATAACTCCGCGGCATCAACCAAAGCAGGTCGCCGACGGTCTGGTAACCACGCTCGCGAAGCGCAGCACCGGTGCGCGGCCCAATGCCTGGCAGCGTTTCGATCGCGTGGTCGAGGAGAGTAGACACGTGGGAGCAGCCCTTCCGAGCGACCCCGTCAGCTCCAGCGGACGTCGCTGACCTCGTAGGTGCGAACGCCCCGCGGAGTCTCCACCCGCACTTCATCGCCGACCTCTTTGCCGACGATGGCTCGGGCGACCGGAGAGGTGATCGAAATCTTCCCCTGCTTGAGGTCGGACTCGTCGGGCCCCACCAGTCGGTAGGTGACGACCTTGCCATTGTCGATGTCTTCGAGCTCGACGAACGCCCCGAACTTCACTTTGTCGCCCCCGAGAGTCGACGGATCGATCACTTCGGCGCGTGCAAGCCTGTCCTCGATCTCGACGATCCGGGCCTCGCACATGCCCTGCTTGTCCTTGGCCGCGTGATACTCCGCGTTTTCCTTGAGATCACCGTGGTCGCGAGCGATCCCGATCTCCTGGGAGATCTTGGGTCGCTCCGCCTTGAGGGCAGTGAGCTCCGCCGCAAGCGCAGCGTGCCCCTCGGGCGTCATGGGAACTCTCTCCATCTCAACCTCCTAAACCGTGCACCAAAATAGAGCAACCCGACGCCTACCGAGCCGACAGCGGCGCTGGTCTCACGCTTTCGAGCTCGGTCGTGCGCGCGTGGTACTCCTGTAGCGAGCACACCGAAAGGGGCCGGAGCCTTCGTGCTTCGATCGCATCGACGGCGGCAACAGCCGCGGCGATCGTGGTGAAATACGGGACGTCACTCATGACCGTTTGATGTCGCATCGAACGGCTGTCCCGAATCGCCCTGGCGCCCGCAGTCGTGTTGAAGACGAGGCAAATGTCCCCGTTCTGGAGGTGGTCAACGATGTGGGGACGCCCTTCCCCGACTTTGTGCACGAGCTCGGCCTCGACGCCGGAGCGCCCCAACTGCTCGCGCGTCCCCGCGGTGGCAATGATCTCAAAACCCAGGTCCTGGAGGCGGCGAGCGAGATCCGCGGCGGCGGGCTTGTCGTCATCCTTCACGCTGATGAAGACCTTCCCCTCGGACGGGAGCTCCAAGTAGGCTGATAGCAACGCCTTGTAGAAGGCCTCCGGGAAATTGTCGGCGATCCCCATCACCTCGCCGGTAGACCGCATCTCGGGCGTCAGGATGGTATCGACGCCCGGGAATTTGTTGAACGGGAAGACCGACTCTTTGACTGCGATGTGGTCGGTCACGATCTCCCGCGTGTAGCCAAGCTCGCGCAAAGTCTCTCCAGCCATGACCTTCGCTGCGATCTTCGCGAGCGGCACGCCGATGGCCTTGCTGATAAACGGAATCGTGCGAGACGCGCGCGGGTTCACCTCGATGACGTAGACAGCGCTCCCACGGACGGCGAACTGTACGTTCATCAAACCGACCACGCCGAGCTCGAGCGCCAAAGCTCGGGTCGAGGACCGAAGCGTCGCAAGCACGTCGGGCGGCAACGCATGGGCGGGAAGAACCATCGACGAGTCGCCCGAGTGGATCCCCGCCTCTTCGATGTGCTGCAAAAGGCCGCCAATGACGACCTCTTTGCCGTCGGACACGCAATCGATATCGACCTCAATCGCGTCCTTCAAGAACTCGTCGACGAGGATGGTCTGGCTCTCGGCATCCGAAACCGCTTCGAGCGCGACTGTCATGTAGCGAGCCAGGTCCTCGGGCGAATGAACGATCTCCATCGCGCGCCCCCCAAGCACGTAGCTAGGGCGAACCACCACGGGAAAGCCGATCCTGTCGGCGACCGCGAAAGCATCTTTGGTACCCTTGGCAATCCCGCCTCGGGGCCGCTTGAGGCTGAGCTTCGTCAGCAACTCGTCGAACCGCTCTCGGTCCTCGGCACGATCGATCGCGTCGGCGGAAGTCCCGAGAATGGGGACGCCCGCACGCGCGAGGGGAACCGCCAGCCTGAGAGGGGTCTGGCCGCCAAACTGAACGATCACCCCGTCAGGCTTTTCGATGTCGACGATGTGCATCACGTCTTCGAAGGTAAGCGGCTCGAAGTACAGGCGGTCGGACGTGTCGTAGTCCGTCGAAACCGTCTCTGGGTTGCAGTTCACCATGATGGTTTCGAAGCCGATCTCTTTGAGCGCAAACGACGCGTGAACGCAACAGTAGTCGAACTCGATGCCCTGGCCGATTCGGTTGGGACCCCCACCGAGGATCATGACCTTCTTTTTGTCGGGGCTGACCTTCGCCTCCCCCTCGATCCCCCACGTCGAATACATGTAGGGAGTGAGTGACGGAAACTCCGCGGCACAGGTGTCGACCCGCGAGAAAATCGGCTCGACGCCGTGGCCGGCACGCGCCTCGCGAACTTCCTTCGGAGTCTCTCCGCGTAGCGCCGCAATCTGTCGATCGCTGAAGCCGAGCTCCTTCGTGTGGCGAAGCATGTCGGCCGAAAGCGGGACCCCTCTGGTGTCCGAGAGGACCCCCTCGAAAGCGATGATCTGACGCATCTGATCGAGAAACCACTTGTCGATCTCGGTCGCTTGGTGAATGTCGTCGACCGTGAGCCCAACACGTAAACCGTCGGCGATGTACCAGAGCCGGTCGGACAACGGGATGTGGATGACTTCCAGGATCGCTTCTCGGAGCTCGGCTTCGCTAGCCTCAGGAAGGTCTTGCAGCATCGGCTTGGCGCTATTGATCGCCTCACCCGACTCGCGCAGACGCCTGAGCTGGGCCGCGAGGTCCCGATAGTCAACCCTGTGAAACAACGACGTCAGCCCGTCCCGCCCAATTTCGAGGGACCGCGTCGCTTTCTGAAGGGACTCCTTGAAGGTGCGACCGATCGCCATCGCCTCTCCAACGGACTTCATTTGCGTCGTCAGACGAGGATCGGCGCCCGCGAACTTCTCGAACGCAAAACGCGGCACTTTGGTGACGACGTAGTCGATGGTGGGCTCGAACGCCGAGCTCGTCCCGGTGATGTCGTTGCGCAGCTCATCCAAGCGATACCCGATGGCGAGCTTCGCGGCGATCTTCGCGATCGGGTACCCGGTGGCCTTCGAGGCCAACGCACTCGAACGGGATACCCGAGGGTTCATCTCGATGACGATGACTCGGCCGTCCTTCGGGTTGATCGAAAACTGAATGTTCGATCCGCCCGTATCGACGCCAATTTCGGTGATGATATCGCGCGCTGCATTTCGAAGGCGCTGGTATTCGCGATCGGTGAGCGTCATTGCCGGGGCCACGGTGATCGAGTCACCGGTGTGCACGCCCATCGGGTCGAAGTTCTCTATGGTGCAGATGACGGCAAAGTTGTCGGCGTTGTCACGAATGACCTCGAGCTCGTACTCCTTCCATCCGAGCAGGCTTTCTTCGATGAGACACTCGTGGATCGGGCTGCACTGGAAGGCCCAGCGAATCGCAACGTCAAGCTCGGCCCGGTTGTACGCCACACCACCTCCCGAACCCCCGAGCGTCAGGGAAGGTCTCAGGATGACGGGAAAGCCGATGCGGTCAGCCGCGTCGTTGGCCTCCTCGACCGTCCGCGCGATCTCGGCTCGGGCACTCTCGAGCCCGATCTTGTCCATGGCGGTCTTGAAGAGCTCCCTCTCTTCGGCCTTGCGAATCGCGTCGACCCGAGCACCGATCAACTCGACGCCGTACTTGTCGAGGATGCCTCGGTTCGCAAGCTCGAGGGTGAGGTTGAGCGCCGTCTGGCCGCCCAAGGTGGGAAGGACCGCGTCCGGCTTCTCACGTTCGATGATCGCCTCGAGCACCTCCGGCGTCAGCGGCTCGATGTAGGTGCGGTCCGCGTACTCCGGATCCGTCATGATGGTCGCCGGATTCGAGTTCACCAGGATGACCCGGTAGCCCTCCTCTTTGAGCGCCTTGGCGCCCTGGGTTCCGGAGTAGTCGAACTCGCATGCCTGTCCGATCACGATCGGCCCCGATCCTATGAGAAGGATGCTGTTGATATCGTCGCGGCGGGGCATGGAAATCGGTTCGGCGAAAGCGTTCGCGCGGACTTACCAGAGCCCTTAGCAGGCCGCAAATAGACGCGTTCGAACGGCAGCGATCAACGCATCACCGCGCGCTCCTTGGGGCAGAAGCCGCACGCGTCGCACATCATCCGAGACGATCTCCAAGTCCACCCAGAGCGAGGCACGGGTCTCCACCCATAGAAACTTGCGACCCCACTCGACAAAGAGCACCGAGCCCTCTTCAAGAAGCTCATCGACCCCGAGCTCCTCGATCTCCGCATCGTCGGCAAGCCGATAGAAATCCGCGTGCACAATGGGAAGTCGCCCCTGGTATTGGTGCAGCAACGCGAAGGTCGGGCTCGTGACGGCGGTCTCGGTCGGCACCGCGAGTCCGTGGATCGCCCCGCGCGCGAACGTCGTCTTGCCGGCGCCTAGGCCGCCTTCGAGAGCAATGAGATCCCCGGGCGCAAGCGCCCCCGCGAGCGCGCGTGCGAGCGCCAGGGTCTCGCCTTCATCGTTCAGGAGGAGCTCGATCACGCGGAAGCCCTGTCACATTCGTGGGCCCAACGCAGGCCCCGGGCGCTGCGCTGGCGCTGAACGCTGGCACTGGCACTGACGCTGACACTGGCGCTGACACTGGCGCTGACGCTGAAGGCGCCCGCGCCCGCCCCTACACCTTGATCTGGATCCCCAGCGCCTCACGCAATCTGAAGTAGCTCTCGGAGATGCTGTACAGGACGATCTCCTTGACCTTGTCCCTGGGCGCGAGATCCGCCGTTGATTCCGAAGCGATCTGCTGCGTCATCCGCACCGCCGTGTCGACGTCGTCGCACAGAAGGAGGCCAGCCCGAAGCGAGGTGATCTCGGTTGCCTGCATCCAACGCTTGATGTCGGCCTTGCCGCCTGCCTCAACGAACTTTCGAACGATCTTCTTGAGGACGTCCAGGTGAGCCTGGTCTATGTGGCGCGCCAGCTGCTTGGCGGTCGCGTCCACGGTCGGATCGGCCTCGCCCATGCCGACGACACGCATCGCCGCCAAGAGGAGTGTTCGAAGCTCGGTATGTGAATTGTACATCGTGCGAATGAAATGCTCACCGCGGTAGTACGAGAGGTGTCGACCGCACACGAAGGCGAGGTCGACTGGACGGTACCCCGAGAGCAGCGTGTACCCCGTGATGATCGCCGGTGGATTGCTTCGCGCCTCGTCTCGGAGCGCGCCTGAGAGCTCCTTTTGAATGAAGAGCCTAACCGGGATCGAGATGTTCAGGACGTCCTGCGCGAGCTTGAACTGCCGCGCGAGCGCTAGGCTCGGGTTGGCGAGATCTTCGGGCTTGCGCTTGTGCAAATTCAGCTTCTTGTCGGACCAAGCCATCGACGCGCGCACCGCCGGGGCGATGACCTCCATGATCTTGGAGACGTAGATGTCCTGATCGGGGTGCATGAGATCTTTGATCCATGCCTCGGCACTGACACGCGCCTTCGGTTGAATCTCTCGGTCCTGCCGATATTGCTGGTAGAATTTCTGCTGTTCCTCGTCCGCCTTGGCGAAGTAGGTCAGCGTTCGCGCGATACACCACGCCTTGTCGTAGGCACGCGCATCGAAGTAGAGCTTGTAGAGCGCTCGGTACGACTCGAGCTTATTCGGGTCGTGAGCAAGCAACCATTGGTGCTCGGCGATGGCCTCCGCCGTCTTGTCCGGCATCGTCGCGTAAAGCTCGGCGAGAATCTGGTGCGCGGTGGCGTCGTCCGGCTTGAGCTCGGCCGCCATCCTGAACGACTCGGCCGCGGCGTCAAAGTTGCGCTGACGGTCCCGGTAGATGATGCCGAGAGTGTGCCAGAGGTTGTGCTCGAGGTCGGCGTTCCCCTGATTGATGATGCGATGAAGCATCTTCCGGTAGGCGCGCTCGAGGGCCTTCCAGTCCTTGCGGGTGTTCAGAAGCTTGTTGACCGCTTCGAACGGCTTGAGCTCCAGGCTGTCGAGGTCTAAGGCCTCGTTGAAGCGTTCGAGCGCCGCGTCCTCGTCCTCGAGCTTGTCGCGGAGGATGACGCCAACAGTGTACGCGTACTTGGCCTTCGCCTCGTCGCGCGTCTCGAGTGCGCTGACACGCTCGACGACATCGATCGCCTCGGACCACCGCTGGGCGGCCTGGTAGGTGCCGAGCAGCTTGTGAAGCACCACGTGGTTTTCGGGCTCTAGGTCGAGCGCCTCGGTGAAGGCCTCGGCCGCGGAGTCCGGCGAGCTGAGCTGGTCCTGCCAAAGATCCCCGAGCTCTACCAGAAGCTTGGCACGCCCGGCGGGCTCGTCCGTGACATCGAGAATGCGCTTCTTGTACTGCACGACCGACTCCCAGTCGCTTTCGCGACTCTGGAGAGCGACCATCGCCTCGAGCGCGGGCACGTAATGCGTGTCCTCCTCGAGCGCCTTGTCGAACATGTTCCGCGCCTTCTTGTCTTCGCCCTGCTCGCGTTTGACGACGCCCAACCGATAGAAGATCTCGGTGATCTCGTCCCTGCCGAGCGAGTCGCGGTGTTGGACCAACAGCACCTGGTGATACTTGAAGGCATCCTCCCATCGCTCCGCGCGGAAGTAGCTTCCAGCAAGGCCCTTGAGGGTCGCGGGGTCGTCGTTGTCGATCTCATGAGCGCGTTCGTACGCGGCCACAGCATCCTCGGCTCGACCGAGGTTCGTCGCTGTCTCACCCAGCATCGAAGCCAGGCGGTGCTGCTCGTCTCGCTCTCGCTTGTCCGAACGCTTGACCAGCACATCGAGAAGCGGGAACGCATCCTCGTGCCGGCCTTGGGCGACATAGGAGTCGACCAAAGGTAGGAGCGCGTCCTCGTTGTCCGGGTCGGATGCATGCGCCGCCTCGAACGCCTGTATGGCTCCGGCCTCGTCATCGAGTCGTTCGGCGCAGATACGACCGAGATCGACCAATCGTGCGGCCTTGACTCGCTCGTTCTCGGTCTGTTCGACCTCGAGGCCGAGCATCTTCGAGGCGGCGACCCAGTCGCCCGAGTCGATGTAGATGGATCGCATCGCTTCGAGTGACGGCAGGTGGCCCGGATCCAGGTCTACAGAGGCCTGGAAGTGCTCGAGCGCGGAGACGCGGTCACCGAGCTCTTGGTCGAGGATGCGGCCCATGCGGTGCTTGAGAGACACCTGCTCGTCGACCTCATCCACCACCCGAGCCAACTGGCCCATCATGTCGAGCGCCGCCGAATGGTCAGCCTTGCGCTCGTAGAGCTGCGTCAGAGCTTTGAGGCTGAGGACGTCTTGGTCGTCGAGATTCAACGCGTTGAGATAGCTGTCGATCGCTTGCTCGACGTCTTCCTTGTGTGCGGCGTAGACCTGCCCGAGCTCGCGGAAGATCCGGACCCGCTCTTCCTGATCGGCCGTTGCGCTGGCGTGGCGATCATAGGTGCGAACCAGGTCGTCCCACCGCTGCGTCAGGCGATAGAGCTCTTCCAACTTGCAGAGGACCTCGACGTGCAGCGGGTCGATGTCTAGGACCTGCTCGAGGCGGTCGACTGCGTTCTCGGGTTTGCGGAACTCCTCTTCCCACATCCGAGCGAGCCGAACGAGGATGTCGATGCGCTCCCGCTCAGTCGCCACCACTTCGTACTGCCGTTCGAGAATGTCGACGAGATCCTGATGGCGCTCAGCCTGCTGATAGAGTCGCTCGAGCCCACGAAGCGCCGTTAGGTCCGAAGGCGCCAGCTCGGAAGCCCTCGCGAAGTTCTCGATGGCAGCCTTGTGGTCGTCGAAGCGCTCTTCGTATGCCTGGGCGACTTGCAGGAGGGCCGACACGATGCTGTCGACGTCCTCGACGGCCTCGGCCTTGCGCTCGAGGATGTTGAGCAGCTTGTTGGAGCGCCCATCTTCGCGATAGATGCGCTCGAGGGCCTCGAGAGCGCCCACGTGCTTCTCCTGACAGTGGAGCGCACGGCGATAGTAGTCCTCGGCCTCCTGCCGCATCGCGAAGCGATCCTCGGCCAGGTCGCCCATGCGAACGTACGTATTGGCCCTGACCTCGTCATCGTCGGTCAGCTCGACCAGCTTGGCGAGGACCTGCGCGAGATTGTCCCACTGCTGGGTCGTCTCGTAGAGGTCGCCGAGCTGCCACCAGGCCTTCGCATTACTCGGGTCGAGCGCTCGAATCTGCTCGTAGTACGGAATCGCGTACTCGGGATGTCCGAGGTCCTGGCCGTACCACTTGGCGCAGCAGAGGCAGATGGCGATCTGCGTCGACGCGTCCTCGACCTCTTGGAGAATCTGGTTCGCTGAGCTGAGGAGCTCGTTCCACTTCTCGTTCGCCGCCGTGACTCGCTCGAGGTCGATGATCGTGTCTCGCTTGCTGTAGTCCTCGGTCCAAGCGATGTAGAGCGTGTGGTACGCCTGCTCGCCGTCTTCGAGCTTTTCCTCGTAGACCCGCGCAGCTGCACGCAAAAGCTCGATGCGCTCGCCCTGGTCTTCCGTCGCTTCAATCCGTGTGACGTAGAGGTCGATCAGCTGATCCCAGCGCTCGGCGTCCTTGTGGAGCGCCTGCAGCTCGGAAAACGCGTACTCGTGCATTGGGTCGACATCGAGGATGCGACCGAAGGTGCCCGCAGCACGGTCCTTGTCGCCGACCTCGGTCTCCCAGAGCTCTGTGACGGCCAGGAGCTGCCGTACCTTGTCGCGCGGGTCCTCGAAAGCCTGAGCGCGTTGCTCCATTACGCCGATGGCTTCTTCCCAATCGCCCTCCTCGCGATGGATGAGCTCGACAGAGTCCAGCGCCTCGAAGAAGGTGGGATCGACGGTGAGCACGTTGCGGTACGCCTCGACGGCATCGGCAGGCTGCTGAAGCTCTGTGCTGTAGACGTGGCCGAGCTGCATGTAGACGTGGACGAGATCCGAATCCTCGAGGGTCGCCGCCCCGACGTCGATGATGCGATGCAGGGTGTCCGCCCGCTCGCGGGACTGCCCGCCTGCCCGTTGAATCTCGGCGATACTGAAAAGCGCATAGGTGTTGCCCGGGTCCACGTCGAGGACGCGTTCCCAGTTCTCGATCGCGTTGCGCCCTCGCTCGAGTTTCTCGTACCAAACCCTCGCCAGGTCGGAGTAGACCTGAATCCGGAAGGAGTCGTCTTCGGCAATGGCCGCCTCGCGCTCGAGGACGTCGACCAGATCTCGCCAGTTGCCCTGCGACGCGAAGATGTCGCCAAGAGCGTTGAGAGCCTCGGAATCCTCTCCCCGAAGGTCGAGGACCCGCTGCCAAAGCTCAATCGCGCGCTCCGGGTCCCGAAGCCGATTCGACGAGAGTCGGGCCATTCGAGCAAAGAGGTCGGCCTGCTGCGAGTCGCCGAGCGCAATGCTCATCTCCTTTTCAAAGGCAGCGAAGAGCTCGGGCCAACGCTCGAGCTTGGCGTAGATCCCTTGAAGGGCGTGAATCGCCTCGGCGTGCTCCGAATCGTAGTCGTTGAGCAGCTTGGTGAAGACCTCGATCGCTCGTTCCGTGCAACCGAGCTTGGTCTCCAGCTCGCGGCCCAATCGGTAGTGAAGCTCGATCAGCTCGGAGCTGTTGTTGGACCCGCCTATTCGCTTCCGAAGCACCTCGGCGAGCGCCTGGTGTGCCCCGTGCTGCGAATAGATGCGGTCGAGGGCCTTGAGGGCGGCCTCGTCATGATCATCGACGCCGAGCACGAAGCGATAGGTCGCCTCGGCTCGCTGCACGTCGTCGAGTTGCTCCTCGTAAACCCGCGCAAGCCGACGACCAAGCTCGGCCTTGCTGAGCGGGTCTCCGGTGTGCTGAATGCCGTTCGCGTAGGTATTCGCCAACTGGCTCCACCCATCGACGATGGCCGAGAGGCGCTCTGCCTCGCCGAGCGAGTGATCGTGGCTCGGGTCCTCGAGCAACGCTTTTTGCATCCACTGGAAGGCCCGGCCGTAGTCGTCGGCCTTGTCCTCCGCGATCTCGGCGAGTCGATGCATCATGACGACCCGCTCAATCGGGTCGCTCTGGTGTTCGACCTGGACCTCTTGGACGGTCAGTAAGCGGTTCCAATCGCCTTGCATCCTGTACAGAGGCTCGAGCACCTCGCCGATCTCCATGGGGCGCACGCCACCCGCGAAGAGGTCCTCGAGAGCCGAAACGGCCTGTGAGTACTCGGGCGCTGCGGCGATGATCTCGCGATACTGCTCGATCGCGGAGTCCACGTTGCCGATCTGGTTCTGGTAAATCTGGCCTGTCCGGAACTGCAGGTTGAGGACATCCTCGGGCGTCGTCGCAATGGCCGCCTCTTTCTTGAGGGTGGCTGCAAGGTCGTCCCAGCGCTCGGTCTGCTCATAGAGCCGATCGAGTGCTTCGATGGCCGCCACGTCGCTTGCGTCGATATCGACGACGAGCTGATACTGCTCGATCGCAGCCTCCACGTCATCGAGTTGAACCTCGTTGATCATTGCCGAGCGCTTCGCGAGGTGAACGACGTCTTCGGGTGTTTCCTCCCGGTGACGCTCGACCTCGGTGTCATAGCGGGACGCAACCTCTCGCCAGCTGCCCGTCTGCTCCGCGAGCCGCTCGAGCGAAGAAAGCGTCATGTCGTTGCGGACGTCGAGCGGGAGCGCTCGCGCGAATGCACCGAAGGCTGAGGGCGGATCCTCGAGCTGGATCTCGTAGATCTCGGCCAGTTGGTGGAGCATATCGACTCGGTCGGCCGGATCTTCGGTGTGTCGAACTTGAACCTCGCGCGCTTCGACGAGTTTTCGGAACTCCGCGCTCTCGCGATACACCTGTTCGAGCACTTCGGCTGCCGCCAGCGGCTCGACCGCGTCCCTCGTCATCGTCGTCAACGCTTCGAGCGTCGGTTGATGCTCGGGAAACATCCCCAGGATGTCGCGATAGATCTCGATGGCCTGCGTGGGATCCTCCAGGTGCCGCCGCCAAAGCTCGCCGACACGGAAGCGAACCCCTACACGCTCTGTGTCTTCCACCACGAGGTCTGATTGACGCTCGAGGACTTGAAGAAGGTCTCGCCACTGGGCGGTCCTATCGAAAAGCCCATCGAGATGACCGAGAGCGGCCACGTCGTCGGGATCGATCTCGAGAACACGCTGGTACGCCTCGATCGCCTTTTCGGAATCGTCGAGTTGATCCTCGTGGACGCGGCCGATGGCGGTGAAGAGTTCTTTGCGCGCATCCCCATCCGTGACGACTTCGGCCTTACGTTCGTAGGTCGCGAGGAGATCCTCCCACTTGCCGAGCCGCACCTGAAGCTCGACGAGGCGGTCGAGCGACTCGATGTCGTCCGGCTCGATTTCGAGCACCTGCCGATGGACTGCAATCGCGTCCGAGGGCTTGTCGAGAATGTCTTCGTAAATCGCCGCGGCCTTGACCAACTGTTCGCGCTGGTCGGCTGGCGACGGTAGCATTCGAGCTTTGTGACGATAGATCGACGCAAGGTCTTCGTAGCGCTCCGCCTGCTGGAACAATCGCTCGAGAGCATCGGCTGAATCGTGATGCTCCTCGTCGATCTGCAGCACCTTCTGATAGTGCTCTACGGCGCGATCGATCTGACCGAGCTCGTTCTCGCGGATTTCCGCGGCCCGCAACAAGAATCTCACTCCGAGCTCCGGATCGTCGAGCGATGCGACCACCTGCTCGTAGACGCCGGCTAGCGCATCACCGCCGCCGACCGCCGAGCTCAACCTCTCCAGTTCCTCCCGTGTCTGCGGGTGGCCCGGGTCTTCCCGGAAGGCACGGGCAAAACTCTCGAAAGCCCCGTGCAGGTCGCTGACCGAGAACTCCTGGAGCTTTGCGATCTCGTGGAAGAGTTCCACACGCCGCTCCGGCGCTGTCGCGTGGTTCGCTTGAATCTCGTACACGTCGACCAGTCGTGCAGCTGCGCCGGCCTCTCCGTAGATCGGCTCGAGAATATCTGCGACCGCCGCCTGGTGCTGGGAGGACTCCAGCAGTCGTTCTAGCGCTCCGAGAGCGGCCGGATTGCTCGCGTCGTTGGCAAGCACATCGCGGTAGATCTCGATCGCTGAATCGGTCGAATCCATTCGCTCTTCGCGAAGCCCTGCGAGTCGCAGCAAGAGCTCGGTCTGCTCGTGCGAATCGTCCGTCATAGCCAGCTGACGTTCGACGTTGTCAGCAAGATCGCTCCACTTGCCCTGACGGGCCAGAAGATCGTCGAGTGCGCCGAGCGCGCGTCGATTCGAAGGGTCGAGCTCTAGGATCTCGTTTTGAAGCGTGATCGCCTGCTCGGCTTCGTCGAGCAGGTCGGCCTGGATCCTAGCCATCTCGGCGAGACCGCCGATTTTGTCGTCGGAATCGGGCAACGCCTCGACGCGCGCCCGAAGAACTCCGACGAGCTCGTGCCAGCGCTGAGCACCTCGATAGAGCACGTCGAGGGCATCGAGCACCTCGAAGTCGCCGGCGTCGGCCTCGAGCACCTTACGGTACGCAGAGACCGAGGCCTCCATGTCCTGAAGCTGCGTATCGTGGATCTGAGCGGTCTTGATCCACAGCGAGCGGCTGAGCGAAACGTCTTCGACGGTCGCCGCAAGATCACCGGTGAGCTCGGCTACCGACGGGAATCGCTCGTACTCGCTCGCGAGCATCTCGAGACGACTCAAAGTGTCGGAACTCGAAGGCTTCTCGCGGAACGCTTCACAGAGCGTGGAGAATCCACGCTCGGAATCCCCGATGCACTGGAAGTACGTATCCGCCACTCGGGTGAGCAGCGCGAGCCGCTGCTGGGGCTCGTCGCTGAAGCGATGCTGAACGCGAAGCGCGTTGACATAGGCCCCCCACTCGCTGGTCAGCTCGTAGAGGGGCTCGAGAACCTGCGACGCCTCTGCTGCTACATCGTCGTCGTCGAGGAGCTGTTCGAGTCGCTCCTTCGCGCCGTCGTGCTCCTCGATAAGCAGTAGCACCTCACGATAGAGGTCGACCGCACGCGACTTGTCGTCGAGCCGTGTCTCGCAAACACGACCGAGCCGGAACTTCAGGGCGGCAAGCTCTTCAGCAGAGTCAGGGCCAGCTTCGATGCGACGCTCGAGGAGCTGTTCAAGCCCCTGCCACCGGGATTCCGATTCGTACAACTGCTCGAGATCACGACACGCATCGACTTGCTCGACCCCGTACTCGTCGATGATGCCCTCGTAGCAAGCGATGGCCTCTTCGGTGTCGTTCAATGCCTCCGCCCAGAGCTGCGCACGCCGATAGGCGATCTCTAGCCGCGCTTCGGGTTCTTGCTCGAGCTCGATGCGTCGTGCGTAGATCCCGAGAAGATCGCGATACCGCTCCGTGCGGAAGTAGAGATCGCCTAACGCGCTGATCGCGGGCAGGTTGTCGCTTTCGAGGTCGTACACCAGTCGGAACTGCTCGATGGCCTCGTCGATCCGCTCGAGCGCGGCCAGAGTCTGACCGTAACTGAGCCGGATCGGGACCGCCTGATGTGGCTCTGACACCCCTTCGATCGCCGATTCGTAGCCGGACACGAGGCGGTCCCAGCCATTCATCTCCCCAGCCAACCGCTCAGCATGAACGCGAGCCTCCTCCATCGAAGGCGCCAACGCGAAAGCCTCGAGATAGCGCTCGAACGCCGTTTCGGGTTGGCGAAGTCGCTCCTCGAACACGAGCCCGATCTTGCCAAGAAGCTCGACCTTGGATTCGGTCTCGGTCGCGTGCGCGAATCGAACCTCGAGAACAGAAACCAATTTCCGGGCGTCGTGCGCCTCTTCATAGATCGGTGTCAGCGCCTCGGCAGCCTGGACGTTGTCCTCATCCGCCGCGAGGATCTTCTCGTAGACGCGCGCCGCGCGATCGCGTTTGTCTTTCTTGTCTTCCCAAAGACGCGCCGCGCGGAACAAGAGCGGAATGCGCTCTTCGGCAGAGGTCTCCTGCGCCTCCGCCTGTCGCTCGACGATGCGGATAAGCTCGTCCCACTTTTCGTTTTGCGCGTAAAATGTTTCGAGCTCGTCCCACGCCCCGAGCGAGACGTAGCGACGCTTCAGCTGCTCTTGCGCGCGACGATCCGACGGATCGAGCTCGAGGAGCTTCTTGAAAGCGCTGATGGCGCCTTGGTCATTGCCCACCTTGTCGGCGTAAATCATTCCGAGCTTTTGAAGCTGCTGCTTCATCTGGACGACGTCGGTGTCGCTGTCGATCAGCGTCTCGAGCACGCGGGCGAGCGGCTCCCATTCTCGCGCACGCTCGTAAAGCTGTGCAAGGTTGCTCAACGCGTTCGGATTCTGCGCGTCGCCCTCGAGCACTTTCTGCCAAAGCTCGATGCAGACTTCGGGCTTGCGCAGTCGCTGCGTC
>Ga0255058_10001137_pt1 | contig 15107 bp, 18 predicted proteins | sample Cases_109_9_MG_FD_188637 | JGI IMG/M metagenome (GOLD analysis project Ga0255058, IMG submission 188637) | Seawater microbial communities from Amundsen Gulf, Northwest Territories, Canada - Cases_109_9 | ecosystem: Environmental > Aquatic > Marine > Gulf | place: Canada: Northwest Territories... | reverse complement strand
GCCGGGACTGTCGGACAGCGGCGAGCCGCCTTCCCGGCGAGCCAGGCGCATGAAGACCGTCTGCAAGACGTCTTCCGCATCCTGGGCGCTGCCGGTCACCCGGTAGGCCGTCCGCAACACCTGGCGGTGATGCTCCCGGTAGACCTGCTCGAGTTCCGAGGCCGGCGCGGATTCGCTGAGCGCGTTCTGCAAGGGTGCCTCCCTATCATGCTTCTCGGTCATATAACGGCCCCCGGGGGAGATTGATTAACAGTCGTCACCAGGACGCTTTTTTCCGGTAGTTTCCGGCTCCCCGGGCCATTCTCGCCTGTTCGGGGGGCTCGGTCGAGTGCGCAGAGGGCCCGGCGCACTAGAATTCCCGCCGTGCAAGCTCTCAATTCCCAAGGTCCGGACGACTGCCGCCGGGCCGCGGTCCTGGCCGGCCTGCTGCTGTTCGCGACGATCGTCGCGTATCTGCCCGCTTTTTCCGGAGTGTTTCTGTGGGATGACCTGCCCGCGATCCCGCGAAACGACCTGATGCAAAGCGTCGACGGGCTCTGGAAGATCTGGACCGACCCCGCGGCGAATCCGGTCACCGAGCAACACCACCCCCTGGTCCACACCACCTTCTGGCTCGAGTACCGGATCTGGGGTGATCACCCGCTCGGATACCATGTCGTCAACGTCCTGCTGCACGTCGCCAACTCGCTGATGTGCTGGGTCCTGTTGCGCCGGCTCGCCGTGCCGGGGGCCTGGCTCGCGGCGGGGATCTTCGCGTTGCACCCCGTCCACGTCGAGTCCACCGCCTGGATCATCGAGCGCAAGGATCTGCTGTCGGCGCTGTTCAGCCTACTCGCCGCGTGGGTCTATCTCGGCTGGCTCGAGCGGAAGACCGGTTGGCGCTACGGGCTGGCTCTCGGGTTGTTCGCCTGCGCCATGCTCAGCAAGACGATGGTCATCGGCTTTCCGCTGATGCTGGGCCTGATCCTTTGGTGGAAAGGCCGAATCCGGACCCGACGGGATCTGTTGCCGTTGTTGCCGTTCGCCGTGGTGGGCGTGGCGGCGTTTCTTTTCTCCTACGAGGTGCTGGTCCACCCCCGCACGGAAGAGATCCGGCCGCTCTACCTGGCCGGGGTCGATCTGACCTTCGTCGATCGCATCCTGATCGCCGGACGGGCCCTGGTCTTCTATCTCGGGAAGCTCGTCTGGCCGGCCCGCCTGAGCGGGGTCTACGAGGTCTGGGAGATCGATTCCGGAGCGCTCCGGCAGTGGGCCTTTCCGCTGCTGGTGGGTGCCGTACTGGTCGGTTTGTGGGCCGCCCGGCGGCGCTGGGGACGCGGCCCGTGGGTCGCGGCGCTCTGCTACTGCATCGCCCTGGGGCCGGCGCTGGGCTTCTTCACTTTTTATCTGATGCCCTACAGCTACGTGGCCGACCGGTTCCAGTATCTGGCCTCGTTGGCGCCGATCGCGCTGTTCGCCGCACTGGCCGCCACGTTCGTGGCCCGTCGCGGGGCCGAGATCGCGCGCTGGGCCCGTCCCGCCGCGTTCGTGCTGCTCGCCGGGCTCTCGGTGTTGACGTTCCAGCACGCCAAGGTGTTCCGGAATATGGGTTCTCTCTACAACCACGCCTTGGCCCAGGGGTACGAGTCGACGGCGCTGCACTTCTGGCTGGCCTCGTACTACGAACGAAACGGTGAGCCTCAAACGGCGATGGAGCATCACCGGCGAATCCTCGAGATCGATCCGACCTACTACCGCTCGTACATCCAGCTAGGCACCTACCTGCTCAGTGTTCAGCAGGTCGACGAGGCGATCCCGCTGCTGCAGGAGGCGATCCGGCTCGAGCCCCTCGGTCCCTACGCCCGCAACAACCTGGCGGTGGCGCTGGCCGGCCGCAACCGCCTCGACGAGGCGATCGCGACCCTACGGGAGAACCTCGAGCTTCACCCCAACGACCGGAACACGCGCCTGAACCTGGCCTACTACCTGCTGCGTAGCCGGGAAGTGGACGGCTCGATCGAGCAGTTCGAGGAATTCTTGCGCCGCTACCCCGACACGCCGCGGGCTACCGAGGGACTGGCTCGGGCGCGCCGCGCCAAGGAGTTGCTGGAGCAATCCCCATGAGCGAGCGTTCGAGTGTGACCGGGTGCGCCGTGGGCTGCCGTGTCTCGAGCACACCGGCCGGGACCTGTTCCGGTAACAGGGCTGGCGGCTAAACCCTCGGGCCCGCAGAATGGTCCAATCGGTGGCCGCTCCCGGACCGGGAGCCGTGGCCAGGAGCAGGAGGACCGTATGTATCGACACCGCTTGATCCTTCCCTTGATCATCGCCGTCGCGGCGTCCGCGGCGTGCAGCGAGGGCAGCCCGGACGCCCTGGTGGGCGACGGCACGTCGATGGAACGCCAGATGGCGGAAGTCATCGTCGAGACCGACGGCCTGGTCGGTGAGATGCTCGACTTCCAGTTGAACCGCGACGACGGCGGTCGCGCCGGGGACGAACCGATCACGATCGATATCTCGTTCGACGTTTCCCGTCCCTGTCCGTTGGGCGGGGAGGTTTCGATCGAGGGCAACATGCATCGCACCTTCGACCCGGCGACGGTGACCTCCGAGGCGACGTTCAGCGGGAACAAGACACTGACCGATTGCGCCTTCATGAAGGAAGAACACGTGATCACCGTCAACGGTGCCGCCCAGTGGGACGCCTTCCGTCGCTGGGTCGACTTCAGGCCCGACGGTTTGCAGACCACCAGCTACTCGGGCTCGGTGGTCGCAGTACGCGATGACGGCGAGCAGCGATCGTGCGAGTTCAGCGTCGAGGCCGTACGCGATCCGGCGACCCGGACGAGAACCGTCACGGCGACCATCTGCGGCAACGAGTTCAACTCGACCGTGACCTGGAACCCCGCTTCCGGCGGCTGAATCGGGTCGCCGGAGTGCACGGTTCCGGCGGCGCGAGGTTGTTGAAGGGCTTGCCGTTATAGGACGCGGGCCGGGTCCGGCGTCTTGCCGGGCCCTCCCGGGGCTGGTCAGCGCACGGGGCCTTTGCTAGCCTGCTCCGCATGTTCTGCCCCAGCTGCCAGTGCGAATTCCGATCCGGGTTCACCCACTGCGAGGGCTGCGGGGTGGACCTCGTCGAAGACCTGTCGGCCGAGAAGCTCCCCGCCCGGAGCGACCGCAGTCCGGTTGCCCAGCAAACCTCGACGGGACCGGTTCCGATGGCGGAGTACTGCGCCTTCGTCGAGCTCGGCGAGGCCCGCAGCAGCCGTGACGAGTTGCGCGCGGAGGGCATCCGGACGGACATCCTGATTCGTGAGACTCCCGAGTCCGTCGGCGCACCGACGATCGAGGAAGAGTATTGGCTGCGGGTCGAGCTGGCGCATGTCAAGCGGGTCCAGCAGATTCTGGGCTTCGATACTGCCGAACCGTCCGACGACGGGTCGTTCGGGTGCGGGGATTGTGGAAAGACCGTCTCCGCGCACGAGTCGTTTTGCCCTCACTGCGGAGCGCGCTTCGATGAGGAGTGAGCGACTCGTCGATTCGGTCCTGCCAGATCCCCTCGACGCCGTGCTGCTCGACGCGGGCGGAGTCCTGCTCGACCTGGACTACGCCTACCTGAGGCGTCTGATCCGGGTCAACGACTCCGAGGTGACCGAGGTCGACCTCGCCCGGGCGGAAGCGGCCGCGCGCCAGGAGATCAATCGTCACGTCACCGACGGAGGCACCGTCGGCGAGGCCTGGCGCGACTACTTCCACGTCTTGCTGGAGCGGGTGGGCATCGTCATGACCCAGCGCGACTCGATCATCGATTCTCTGTGGGAGGCCCACCAGCGGTTCGGCCTGTGGACCGTACCCATCGAAGGCGGCCCAGACACCGTCAAGACCCTGCTGCGCAACGGGCACCGCCTCGGCGTCGTCAGCAACGCAGAGGGGCAGGTGGCCCGGGATCTCGACAACGCCGGTTACCGGGACTTGTTCGAGATCGTGGTCGACTCCCACGTGGTCGGTGTGGAGAAGCCGGATCCCGCCATCTTCCAGATCGCCATCGAGAAGATGAAGGTCCGCCCCGAGGCGACGATCTTCGTCGGCGACGTCCCTTCAGTCGACGTTGCCGGCGCCCGGGCCGCCGGCATCACGCCGATCCTGTTGGATCGGTACGAGCTCTTTCTCGACTGGGACGTGATCCGGCTGCGAACCACCCGCGAACTCGCCGACCTCCTCGGCTGCGACGGGGAGTAACGGGCGTCGTCCGCGACGCGCCCGCTCGGGACCACGATGGGCGGTCATCAGAAGTGGAAGGCGTAGCCGCCGAGGATCTGCAGGTCGGGAGCGTCGTCGGTCAACCCGCCGACGATGGCGACGCGGACCATGCCCCGGTTGGCGACCCGCAAGTTGATGCCACCGAGCACCCGCACGACCGTGCCGACGCCCGGGACCGAGCCGTTGCGCTCGAAACGCCTTGATTCTGCATCGGCCTCGGCCACGAAAGTCACCGTGTCGGAGATGGGATAGAGCCAGCCGACGTTTCCGGTAACCGAGGTCTTGCCTTCGAGTTCCGTACCCGGGCCGCGGAACTGTCCGTCGCCGTTCAGCCGGACACCCACACTGGCCGAGATGAAGCCCTGGGACAACCGGTAGCGCATCGATCCGAACCCGCCGAGGCTGAAGGCATCGAAGCCCAGGCCTGCGGTGTCGTCGCCGGTCGGCACGGTTGCCGTGCCCCCGATGGCCCACTCCGCGTCACCCTGGACGCCGAAGTGGTACTTGCCCCACAGATCCAGGTCGGTCGCGCCGGTGCCATCGGGCGTCCCAGGGGACGAGTCGGTCCGGCCGAAGCCGACCCGCCCGCCGATCTCGACGGCTTCGCGAAGCTGAAAGGCGGCCACCGGTCGGGCGATCACGGCGTCGAAGTCACTGCCCTCCGCGATCTCACCTTGGCCTTCCCACCACTGGGAGTCCACCACGGCGGCCTCCTCGTCGAAACCCATGAACAAGCGGTCGGTTCCCGAAGTCTGTGCCGATACGGGAAAGGCGACCAGCAACACCAGCAGGGTCAGGGAGAGTCCGAACGAAATTCGCAATGTGCCCACGAGAGTGCTCCTCCAAGTTGGGTCGACGCGTTATGGTTGGCGGTCGACGGTTCTGCGTACGGGGAATCGGGCTTTCCGGGGTCCGGGGACGACGCGGGGGGCTCGCCCACCGCAGATCGAAAGTGGCTTACCATTGTGTGGGGCCGCTCCCGACCTGTCAAACGGACCGATTCAGGGGACTTTCAAGGGACGGGCAACCGTGTGCAACTTTTGGGCGAGCACCCCGTTGTAGGTGGAGCGAGATGGAGAACGCGGCGTACGAGCAGGCGGCGACGCTGCTCAAGGACAGGGTTCACGCCTACGCCGCCCATATCCTGCGGGACCGGGAAGAGGCCCGCGACGTCGCTCAGGAGGCCCTGGTGAGACTCTGGCAGAACCGCGTACAGGTCGATCGCGACGGCGCGAAGTCCTGGCTGATGCGGACGACCCACAACCTGTGCATCGATCGCATCCGCAAACGCAAGATCCGCGGCGAGGTCGAGGGAGAGACGGTGATAGCGTTTCGCCCCGACACGGCACCGGGTCCGGCCCGTCTCTCCGAATCCGGTGAGGTCGGATCCAGGATCCAGGAGGCGCTGGGCAAGCTCAAGCCGCTGGATCGGGCGGTGGTCGTCATGCGCGAGATCCAGGGGATGAACTACGACGAGATCGCAAAGGCGTTGGATCTGCCCCTGGGCACCCTGAAGGCCCGGCTGCATCGGGCCCGCGAGCGGCTGCGCAACCGCCTGGTTCAGGCCAGGGTGACTCCGTGACCGAGCGAACCCGAGACACCGCCTGCGACGGTTTCCGCGAGCTGATCCATCGCACCCTGGATGGCGACCTGATCGAGTCCGAGCCCTCGCGTATCCTCCACGCCCACCTGGCGGACTGCGAGGCTTGCCGCGAGGTCGAGTCCGAGCTGCGGCTGATCCAGCACGCGCTGCGCGGACTGCCCAACCTGCCGATGCCCGACGACGCGTTCGAAGAGGTGCTCGACCGCACCTCTCGCAGTCGCAGTGGCTGGCGCCGGGCCCTCGACTGGCGCGCGGCCGCGGCCGCCGCGATCGTCGCGCTGGGGCTGTGGTCGTTGTGGGCGCTGCGGCCCCCGTCGTCGACGGAGCCGAGCCGAGCCGAGCTGGAGGCGGCTGCGGCGCAGGTGCGGATGGTCCTGGGGCTCACCCACGACGCCCTCGACCGTTCACGCGAGACCTGCATCAACGAGCTGCTGCGCGGACAGGTGTCGCCGGCATTGCAGCGACTGCCGATCCGATTGCCCGGCCGGACGCCGGCCGGAGACGCCGACCGGGTAGACGAGGAACCGGAGATCGACCCGGATCCGAATCGCAAGGTCCCCGAAACCGAGATGGGGCAGAGGAAATCGAAGACATGAGACGACCGCACCGACGGTTCGGGAATCCGAGGGGGCTAATGACCGGCTCGCTGGGCGTGGCGCTGCTGCTGGCGGCCGGCACCGCGTGGGCCGAGCATCCCGGCTACGTCGACAGCTCGGCACTGGTGAAGCTCGCCGGCGGTGACGACGCCGTCCGGGTCGAGATCAACTTGCCCGGAAGGATCCTGCGCACGTTCGCCGGGTTCGATCGCGACCTTTACGATCTCGTCAAGGATGTCGACTCCCTGACGGCCGTGATCCTCGAGCTGCCGTCCACCGACCTCCATGAAAAGGCCAAGAGTCTCATTCGCGACGAGGGTGCGCGCCTCAAGAAGAAGGGCTGGGATCGGATCGCCGTGGTTCGCGAAGAGGACAGCGAGGTGCAGGTGATGCTCCTGGTCCAGGACGAGGTCATCCAGGGCCTGGTGGTGATGGTGGTCGATTTCGACTCGGGCGAGCTGATCTTCGTCAATCTCGCCGGAACCGTCGATCTCGAGAAGATCCAGATGCTCGGCGAACAGTACGACGTGCCCGGACTCGAGCACGTACGCCCCGAGAATTGAACGGCGAGGGAAACCGGGGCGCCCCGGGAGGAGGCCGAAGATGATGCGCCGTGCCACGTTGATCCTGTGTCTGCTTCCGGCCCTGCTGGCCGTCAGCTGCATCTCCTGGCGCGGCCCCCAGGAGCTGAGCCGCGACCTCAGCCGGGCGGCGGGCGTCGAGCTGCATCGCGAGTTCGGTCTGACCGTGGGCCCCGGTGTGATGTGGATCGCCCGGGCGGCCATGAAGCACGCCGGTGAGGACGAGATCTCCCTGAGAGGCGTGAAGAGCGTCCGGGTCGGCGTCTACGAGGTGCGCGGCCTGCGCCCGGGCCACGAGCGGCGCGCCCGTCTCGCGCTGGATCTGTTGCCGCCCTGGCACACGATCGTCCGCATCCAGGACGACGGCGAAGAGGTCTTCGTGATGACCCGTCTCGACGAGAACGACGAGATTCGCGAGATGCTCGTCGTCGTCGCCGAGGACGACGAGTGGGTCCTGGTCAAGATCAAGGGACGTCTGCAGCACGTCGTCGATGACGCGATGCGCATGGCCTTCGACCAGAGCGACCGGCCCGACCTGTACGCCCGCGCCCAGGAAGAGCGTTGCAAGGAGTCCGTCGGCGACGATGGCGCCGGCCAACTGCTTGCCGCAGGCAACAGCGGTGAGGCCGCCGGAGACTGACCGGAGGTCTCCGTGGCCGGTTACTCGGGAACTCCACTGGCAAGAAAACTCGGCATCAAGGCCGGTCACCGGGTCGCGTTGGTCAAGCCGCCCACCGGTTTCGCCTCCGAGTTGGCGGAGCTTCCGGCGGACGTCGCTCTGGTAGCGGGCCTCCGCGGAACCAAGCCCTTCGATGTCATTCTGTACTTCGTGACCCGACGCCGGGAACTGCTTTCCGAGTTTGCCCGGGTCGCCCAGCACCTGACCCCCGCCGCCGGCCTGTGGGTCTGCTGGCCCAAGAAAGCCTCGGGCAAGGCTACCGACCTCGACGGGAACGTCGTTCGCCGCGCCGGTCTCGACGGCGGCCTGGTCGACAACAAGGTTTGTGCCGTGAACGAGGTCTGGTCCGGACTGCGATTCGTCTATCGGTTGAAGGACCGCAAGACCTGACGGGTGGTCAGTCCATGTCGAAGGGTGTCTTGGGCTTGGACTTGTCCTTGGCAGCCTTCTTCTGGGCCTCCTCGAACTTTTTTTCCAGCAGATCGTCCAGGTTCTTGGTGCGATCGAACGCCTTGGCAAAGGCGTCTTCCCGGCGCCGGCTGCCCGTGCGCACGTCGCTCATCGCCCGCTCGAAGCTCGCCTGGGCGTCGTGCTTGGGCCGTTCCTCCGAGAGGATCTCACCGCTTGCGACGTCGACGACGAGCTTCGTCGAACAGCAGGGACATTGGAGCTCGACTCTTTCGGCCATCAGCACCCCCGGATCCATTCTCGACGACTCCGGCTTGGTCGTCAATCGGCGCCGGCCACCGGGGTACGGCGTCACTTGCGAGTTCGCAGACGAACCACCGTGGCTCCCCAGCCGCCCCGATCCGGGGGAGCGTCCCCATAGTCGATGACGTCGGGATGTCCGGCCAGGAGCGAACGCACGATCTTCCGCTGGACGCCGATCCCCCGACCGTGGATCAGACGCACCTCGGTGAACCCCTCCTCGATCGCGGCCTCCAGATAGGACTCGACCACCGAGCGGACCTCGCGGGGACCGAAGAAGTGAAGATCGATCCGCTCCTCGATGGGCAGGACGATCTCCTCCGGGAACGCCTCGTTGCCGTCGCTCTCGCCGTTGCCCGGTTCGCGAGAGTCGTCCTTCGTCATCGCGGCGGATCGTTCGCGTCGACCACGAACACAGGCCTGTCGTCCCGCGGCACCAGAAGGGCGCAGGCGCCCGAGGTGGCCGCGGTCGGCACTGGTGCGCGTGCACGCTCGATGCCGTATCCCTCGGGGCCTCCGCGGACCACGAATCGGGAGCAGTCCACGGCGGACGCGCCGGCACCGACCAGGACGATCCGGTGCTGGTCGAAACGCGCGCCGAGGCGCAGGATCGCCGGTCCCGCCGGCCCGGCCAGCAAGCGATCCCAGGCCTGGCGATCCTCGACGAGCCGAATCGTTCCGGCAGCGACCACGCCGTTCGGCACGGGCATCCCACCCACCCCGACGAAACCGGTGCGGTCGGCGTTCTCCCGGCGGGACGTCGCACCGGCGATTTCCAGGCTCCTGTAGAGGCCATCGGCGGGTTCCTCGGCCGGCGCCTCGGCGTTGATCTCCGATTCGGATACAGGCTTCGGTGATGCCGGCGGCGGCGGCGACGGGCGCTGTGGGAGAGGCTCAGGACTCGGGGCCGCCAGCTTCGGTTGGGCTTTCTTCTTCTCCGCCTGCCGGAGCTCTACGTCGTCGGCGCGGCCCTTGTCGAAGGGCGCCGTCGCCGGACCCGGCGTGGGTTCGCCGGGGCGGTTCCCCTCGGTTTCCTCCTTCAACAGGGCGTCCGTGGCGGCGCGCGCCGCCTGTCGTGAGAACGACTCGTCGGCCTCCTCGGTGACGTTGGCGTAGCGTGACCGCGCGGACACGTCGACAGTCACCGAGACCGCTGTGTCGGCATCGCGGCTGCGCGCGCCGGATTCCTGGCCGGCGGCCGCGTCCTTGCCGACGTGGTCACGCAGATCCGAAATCATCGCACCGGTGCGCGGTGGTGGGGTGGGCTCCGTTTCGGCGGCCAAGTCCCCCAATGCGGCCGGCGCGGGCACCGTCTCCGAGCCCTCGCCGAGTATGCGGGCCTTGGGGTCGCTCTCGGTCTGCGCCCGCTGTTGAGCCGGCTCGGTACGCAGCATCGTGTCGGAGAGGGGAGCCTCTCGTCGCAGGAGCGCGGGTCCGACGAGCATCAGCACGAGCCCGGCTGCGACGGCGAGCCCAGCGGTCTCCCACGACAACGGCCGGAACCGGCGGCGTCCCGAAACCGCCGTCCCGGTCTCGAAACGCGCGCGGGCACGGGCGTAGAAATCGGACGAGAGCCGGGGCGTCTCCTCGCGCAGAACCGCGCGGACCTCGCGGGCGGCGCGAACCCGACCGACCAGCTCGTCGTCCTGGCCGAGCCGCTCCTCGAAGGCGCGGCGCGTCTCCTCGGAAAGCCGGTCGTCCAGGTAGTCCTGGAGCAGTTGCTCCGTCTCGATCTTCACGACCGGTCTCCCTCGAGTATCAGCCGCCGCAGCTCTTCCCGCGCTCGTGCCAGGCGCGAGCGGACGGTACCCACCTGCACCCTGGTCACGGCGGCAATCTCCTCGTACGACATCTCTTCCACTTCCCTCAGCAGCAGCGTCAGCCGGCGGTTCGGCTCCAGCCTCGTCACCGCTTCGCGGACCTCACGAGCCCGGTCCTGGGCCTCCATCCGATCCTGCGCGGACGGCGCGTCATCCGGCGGTTCGAAGGCCGCGTCATCCTCGGCCCCACGCTCCTTGCGGCCGCGGAACCAGTCCACCAGCCGCGATCGCTTCCGGGACCGCAGCCGGTTCTTCCAGACGTTGCCCATCGCCCGGACGAGGTAGGTCGACAGCCTCGCCCGTCCCTCGAATCGTCGCAGGGCCGGCAGCGCCCGGACCAGAGTCTCCTGCACGAGATCCTCGGCCTGTTCCCGTTGGCCGGTCATCCTCAGAGCCAGTCGAAACAGCCGGGGAGCGTGCTCCGTCGCCAACGTCTCGAACGCGTCGGCATCGCCGCGGCGGATGCCAGCCAGCAGATCGGCCGACTCCTTCTCCAGTTTTCCGTCCGCCTCTGGACAGACACCGCTGCCCGGCTGGAGTTCCGAGGCCATCGTCTCTACTTCAGCCGTTCCCGCCCGCAGCGTCAAGCGGGGCAGCCGCGACGACTGTTGAAGTCGGTGGCCGGGGTCACTAGAATCGCTAACCCTCCGGGATTTTCTCGGCAAGTTGGGGAAAACGTGAACATCACCGGTCCATTGCCCCAGGGTCCGCTTCGCATCGCGACGCTCGTGGCGCTGTTCGCGGTCCTCGTCGCGTCGCCCGGCTGCCAATCCGCACCCGAGGCCCCTGCCGCGAACCCCCTGCCGGACGAGCCCCCGAACGGGGCGCAGGTGGTGGCCGAAGTGAACGGAGTGCCGGTGGACGCTCGGCGGGTCGAGCGGGTCCTCGATGCGGCCCGGCTGCGGTTCGGCGCCGGCGCCGCCGACGGGTCGCACCAGGAGAGCTTGCGCAAGGCCCTCCAATTGGTGATCGACGGCGAACTGCTCTACCAGGCCGCCCGCGAGCAGGGTGTGCAGGTCACCGAGCAGGAGATCCAAGCCCAGATCGAGAGCGTACGCTCACAGTTCGCCGCCGACGCGGAGTACGAGACCCACCTCTCCGAGGCCGGCCTGACCGCCGAGTTCATGCGGGTCCAGGCCGAACGGCGCCTGATCACCGAGAGCTACGCCCGCTCGATCGCCGACGACCTGACGCTCGACGAGGAGCAGGCGCGGCGCATCTACGAAGCGCGCAGGGAAGAGTTCGCGCGCGGCGCCGAGGTGCGCGGCGCCCAGATCCTGATCCGCGCGCTTCCCACCGCCTCCGACGAGCAGCGTGAAGCGGCGCGGCGGAAGATCGAGGAGGCCGCCTCTCGCCTGAAGGCGGGAGAGCCGTTCGAGAGGCTGGCCCGCGAGTTCTCCGAATCACCCTTCGCCGAGAGGGGAGGCGATCTCGGCTTCGTCAAGAGAGGCCGGGTTCTGCCCGAACTCGAGCAGGTTCTCTTCGCCACGCCGGTCGGCGAGACTTCCGGGATCTTCGAAACACCTCACGGGTTCAACCTGGTGAAGATCCTCGAGCGGCGTGAAGGGTCCGTGCCCGATTTCGAGGAGGTCCGCAACTCGCTGCTGATGGTCATGGCCCGGGAACAGCAGGATCACGCGCTCTCGGAACACGTCCGGCAGCTGCGGTCCAAGGCCGAGATCCGCATCCTCGATCCTCGCTTCGAGTAGGCGTAGCCCCGATCGGACAGGCCACTAGTCCGCGACGTCGCCGATCTCGGGGTCCACTCCGATCAGGGTGAAGCGGTAGTTCTCGTAGGTCCGCGTCGAGGCCTTGGTTGATGCGATCTGCGTGGGGCTGATCGCCACGAACGTGTCGTAGCGTAACTCGGTGGGAAAGGTCAGCTGGTCGCGGCGCTCACGAAACTGGATCTGCGCCCGGTAGCCCTTGGGCTTGGGGGCCGCCCGCATCCCCAGCAGACTGAACGACTGCTGGTGCCTGCGGTACAGCGCATCGATGCGGTTCTTCTGGTTGTGCGGCTCGGCCCGGATCTCGAGGGGGGTCAGCGTGACTGCGTCGAGCAGGATCACGCCCTCCCACTGCCGGATGTCCTGGCCGTCGGTGAACGGCAGGCTGCCCCTGAAGTGGATCTCATGGATCCAGTCGAAGCCGTCGAAGCGGTCACCCATGTAGCGGAAGCCGAAGAACGGCTCGTTGAACCGGCTGAACAGAAAGACCCAGGCGTAGGCCGGAGGGAAGGGCTCTTCGTCGGTCACGGAGCCCTTCTTGAGCGTGCCGTTCTTGGCGAGCTCTTGCCGGTACTCTCGGAACTGCTCGCCGAAGGCATCCTTGAGCAGCAGATAGCCGTAGTGGCGCACCTTGTCCTTGGTGGCATTGCCCGAGCCGTCGTAGTCGGCGAGGCGCGCGGTCTCGTCACAGGTGAACCTCTTGGTGTAGGCGCGGTAGGTGTCGGCCCGGTCGTACAACTCGACCATCAGGTCCGGCGGCAGTTCCCAGGGGCGGTCGGACTCGGGGATCAACCCCTCGTACTGCGGGATGCCCTTCGGCGCCCGTCGTGGAGGGATCGGCGGAGGGGGCAACTGGTCCAACACGTTGCGCTCGGCGTCGGAGACGGTCTGTGCCTGCACGGCCGCGAGAAAGACCAGTCCGGCGACGCCGGCCAGGGCGGTTGCGGCGGCGCGGGCCGCGGCTCGGCTGAATTCGGATCGGAACATTCCCGGAAACTTCCTGGCCTCGTGGCGTCCGAAACAGTCCAGAATTGAAGACTATCACGGTCCGCCGCCGTTGTCCGACGCCCTTGGGCTTGACAGCGACGCGGGCGAATCTTAACCCTGATATGCCTTCGCTCCGTCCGGTCTCGGCAAAACCACAGGTGGGACGCGTTCCTGGGAGGCGTGGTGTTCGATGGCCACCAAGCGAGACTACTACGACATTCTGGGGGTCTCCCGCAGCGCCAGCCAGAAGGCGATCAAGGCCGCCTATCGCCGGCTGGCGCGCAAGTACCACCCGGACGTCAACAAGGGCGCCGCGGCCGCCGAGGATAAGTTCAAGGAGATCGCCGAGGCCTTCGCCGTGCTCTCCGACAAGAAAAAGCGGGCAACCTACGATCTGGGCGGTCACGATGCGTTCGGAGCCGGTTTCAATCCCTTCCAGGGTGGCAACGTCCAGGACTTCGAGTTCGGATTCGGGGATCTCTCGGATCTCTTCTCACGACTGGGAGGCTTCGGTTTCGGCAGCGGTCGGCCCCGGAAGCAGCATCGTCGGGGACCGGACGTGCGCATGGAGATGCGCATTCCCTTCGCCGACGCCGTGCAGGGCACCACGGTCGATCTGAACCTACCCGACTCCGGGCAGCCCTCGGTGCGCGTGCGGATCCCTCCGGGCATCGGCGAGGCCGACACGATCCGTGTCGTGGGCAAGGGAAGACCGGGCTCGCCCGGGGCGCCCCCCGGCGACGTCTATCTGGTGGCGCGCATCGAGCCGCATCCGATCTTTCGGCGCGACGGTCGCGACCTGATCTGTGACGTCTCGATCGACCTGGTGACGGCCGCGCTCGGCGGTAAGGCCAGGGTGCCGACGCTCGCCGGCCAATCCACGATCCAGATTCCCGAGGGCACCCGTAGCAGTCAGAAGTTCCGACTGCGCGGCAAGGGCGTCCCGGGCCGCAACGGACAACCGCCGGGCGATCTCTACGCCATCGTTCAAATCCACCCCCCCCGGAAGCTGGACGCACGTTCTCGCGAGCTGCTGGAAGAGCTGCGGAAGCTCCAGGCCTGATGTTTCATCTGTTCCACCCGGCCTTCGTTCATTTTTCCATCGCGTTTCTGATCTTCGGGGCGCTGACCGAGGCGGTGGGGCTGCTGGCGCGATTGGAGCGCACGAGCCGGTTCGGCGAGCTGCTGGTCTTGCTCGGCACCGCGAGCCTGTTGCCGACCCTGGCCACCGGCTACGTGGCGGCCAACTCCCTGTCGTTCAATCCCGAGGCGCTGGAGTTGCTGAGCCTGCACGAGTCCACCGGGTGGAGCGTGCTTGGCGTCTTCGTCGTGCTGCTGGTCTGGAAGGCCTGGAACCGGGGCCGACTCGAGGGAGCTCAACGGTGGGTCTACGCCATCGCGCTGATTGTCGGGGCGCTGCTTGCGGGATACGGCGGGATTATCGGAGGGCGGATGGTCTACCGCGAAGCCGTCGGCGTCACCGTGGCGGTCGGCAGATTGTTGCGGTAGGCACCCTCACCGTGGGCTAGGCGCGTCGGAACATCGCCCGCAACACATGCCCGGCGATCTGCGGGTTCTCACGCAACCGCCGCAACGAATACTGGTACCACTTCTCGCCGAAGGGCACGTAGACCCGCATGCGGTGGCCCGCCGCGACCAGCTGGCCCCGCATCCGCTCGTGAACGCCGAGCAGCATCTGGAACTCGTACTGCTCGCGGGAGAGTCCGAAGCGCGTGATCAGCCCGAGGGCATCGGAGATCAGCTTCTCGTCGTGGGTGGCGATGCCGACGTACGCACCGCGTTCGAGCAGATGCTCGAGGGCTTTCGTGAAGTTGCGTTGGATGCCGCCGAAGTCGGTGTAGGCGATCTCGCGAGGCTCCAGGTAGATGCCCTTGCAGATCCGGATGTTCGCCGGCTGGCGTGACAGGTCGTCGATGTCGTCGAGAGTGCGCCGCAGCCGTGACTGCAACACCGTCCCGACGCGGCGGGGGAACTCGAGGCGTAGCGTCCGGTAGACGTCGAGGGTCTTCTCCGTTTGTGGTGAGTCCTCCATATCGATACGGACGAAGTTGTCAGTTTCCTCGGCGAGCCGCAGCAGCAGGCGCATGCTCTCGAGGCACCGGTCGGCGTCGATCGACAAGCCCAGCGCGGTCAACTTGACCGAGAC
>Ga0255058_10001136_pt1 | contig 15110 bp, 18 predicted proteins | sample Cases_109_9_MG_FD_188637 | JGI IMG/M metagenome (GOLD analysis project Ga0255058, IMG submission 188637) | Seawater microbial communities from Amundsen Gulf, Northwest Territories, Canada - Cases_109_9 | ecosystem: Environmental > Aquatic > Marine > Gulf | place: Canada: Northwest Territories... | reverse complement strand
GCAACGACTGCAGCGGGCGAAGCAGGCGGTGGACCGGGCCCTCGAACTGGAGCCCGGTCTTCCGGAGGGGTTCACGGCCCTGGGCTTCTACCACTACTGGGGATTCCTGGACTACGCCCGTGCCTTGGAGGCGTTCGCCGCTGCGGAGGAAGCCCAGCCGAACGACCCCGACATCTCCTTGGGGATCGGCTCCGTCCAGCGCCGGCAGGGCGATATGGAGGCGGCCCTTGTCAGCTTCCAGCGGTGGCAGGAGCTGGACCCCCGCTCGGCAATGGCAGCCTACGGGATTGCGCAGACGTATGGGCTTCTCCGCAGGTTCGATGCGGCGCGGCTGTACCGGGACAAGGCGATCGCCCTGGCCCCGGAGTGGGGGGGTGCCTACGTGGCGAAGGCAGTTCACTACGTTGCTTCTGGGCAAACAGAGCAGGCCCGAGAGGTGCTAAATCTGGCTGGGGAGAGGGGAGTGCTCACGCCGCAGGACGCTTTCTGGGTGGTCTGGTTGGATGCGGTCGAGGGCGAGTATGAGGCGGCCCTGGAGCGGCTGCGGGAGGCGCCCGACGCGTATGAGGGCCAGTCCCGCTACGTGCCCCGCGTCCAATGGCAGGCCGTCCTCCAAGGGCTCCTGGGGGACCGGGAGCGGGCGAGGGCTAACTGGGATTCCTCTCGGGTCCAGCTGGAGGAGCGGGTGGCCGAGCACCCAGAAGATCCGCGGTTCCACAGCGCCTTGGGGATCGCCTACGCCGGTCTGGGGCGCAAAGAGGAGGCGATCCGGGAAGGGGAGCTGGGCGTCGCCCTGATGCCGCCGAGCCGAGAGGCGGCGAGGGGCATCATACGCGTGCAGGACCTGGCTCGAATCTACGTCACGGTGGGGGAGCTCGACGCGGCGGTAGAGGAGATCGAGACCCTCCTCGACCGACCGGGGCGGTTGACACAGCACACCCTGCGCCTGGAGCCCTGGTGGCGGCTGCTGCACGGGCACCCGCGGTTCGAGGCTTTGTTGTCAAACGAAGACTTGTCCACGGAATAACAGGCGGCAGGAGGGCACACCTCCACCGCCACCGCCCAGCGCGCGACCAACATCGGCATGTAAGATTTCGATTACTGATCCAGACGACCTGGATCATCAGGCCGGAGATCCTAAGGCGAGAGCCCGCGAGAGTGGCACGTACGGTTACTGGTTCCAAGTCGCAGCAGCCGAACAATTGGAATCAGGACTGCTCGTCACCCGGCGGTCGAGGTAGCAGGTCCGGCTTCTTCTGCTCGATGAGCGATTCCATGAAGTCCTGCCGGTCGGCCAGCAGCTCCGTCCGCTGGTCTATGCCTTCTACGAGCTGACGGATCTCGCGTACGCCCAGCTCCAGCCGTTCGAGCCGGTCCCGGTCTGGGGAGCTCTCGTGGCGCAGCTTGATCCACTCCTCGAGCACTTTGCCGAGGCGGCGGCTCAGCGGGAAGAGGAGGATGAACGTTCCAACGAGGAACGTCGCGATCAGCGCTGCGATTGGTTCAAGCCAGGCTTGAGGCATCTTGGATCCTCGTCATGTCGCGGTACGTATGGCGGGCAGGACGGCGAAATCTGCCGTCCCAAGCGAACCTACGACAGTCTAACCCGGAGGGTTTCAAGGCGTGAGTACAGATACGAGCGCGGAAGCCCAGCCTACCTCCTCCTCCCAGCGCGCGACCAACTTCGGCATGCTGGATTACGGTAGCTGATGTAGACGCGCCTGCTATATACGCAGGAGGTCCAGCGGCGAGAGCCGCGAGAGATCGCGGCTTTTTCTTTTCGGTGGGCGGGTTCTTGGGTGGGATCACTGCGAGATCAGGGCTGATACGGTCCATCTTCGCTACGGTTTACATGGCGGCTGGCCGCGGAGCCAGACACAAGGGACTTAAAACAAGCAGCCTCTCACCGCGAAGTTGACTGTTTCCGCTAACTTTCGCGGGCGTGAGGAAGCTAGCGTTCTGCGACGCTGCGGCCACGAGCCGACTGCGACGTTGTGCGAGACGCACGCTGCCGAGCTCGAAGCGGCGTGGCGTGCGCACCGGTTAGAACTGTTGACAGTAGGTGAAGCAGCCGAGGAGTCAGGCTATTCGACCAGCTACCTTTACGCCGCGTTGAGAGATGGAACCGTCCCGAACGGTGGCAGACGCGGAGCGCCTAGGATTCGACGTGCTGACTTGCCAAAGCGGCTGGGCAGGCGCCCCCAAGGGCTGATCCCACATGAACGATCGGCGATCATAGCGGACCTTGACAAGCAGAGCGGTTGATTCCTGTAACATCATCTTGCGGACTCACTTATATGTGTACTGATTTATGTAGCACGAGGTGCTATGAGCAAGCAAGGAGAGAGCGGTGAGCCGCAGAAGAAGGGACGGTCGGTCGGGAAAACGGCGCTCGTATACCGCAGGAAATTACGGGTGCTCCCGACGAGTTATGCAGACCGAGAACGGCATTGTCTACGAGCAATGGTACGACCCTCTGACTCGTAATGACCGGAGCCGATCGCTCGGACGCGTGGACTGGTCGGCTGCCATCCGGCATGCTGAAGAGCAGGTAGCGCGCCTTCGGCTCGGCCTGGATGAGATGCGCACCAGCGAACCCACAGTTCGGCGCGTCACGCGGCTATACCGCCGCTTCAGGAGTCCGGACAAGAAGCCAGCGCAGCAGGAGGAGGATGACCGACATATTGAATTCATATTCAACGTCCTCGGTCCGGACTTCGATCTCGGCAAGCTAAGCCGGCGCGAGTTCGACATGATCAAGCGTCTTAGTCGCAGAGGAGAGGTCGATTGTCGGGGCAACCCCATCGAGAGCGAGAAAAACAGGAAACCGACAAGTGGCGGAGGCAGGCGGACATACCGCCTCCACCCAGCGCGCGACCTGCATCGCCACGCTAGATTAAGGTAGCTGAGCAGCCGCACCTGCTCACCAGGCAGGAGATTGGAAGGCGAAAGCCCGCGAGAGATCGCGGGCTTTCGTCATCTGGAGGGCGGGTTCGCGGGCGGAGACCTGGGAAACCAGCGTGGCGAATCAACCCTCTTGCTGGCAAGCGAGGTGACAACGGAAGTGGCAGACAGGGATATCTGTGCCGGGTGGAAGGTCGATGGGCAGCCGTGTCAGAGCCCGTTTATCGTCGCTGGGTCACGATTCTGCAGCGCCCACCAGCCGGACGGAGGCCGCGAGGAGATGCAACGGCGGGGTCGGCTCGGGGCGTTGATCCAGCAGAGGTCCCGAAGCGGTGGGCTGGACGAGGATGAGCTTCCAGCTCTTGAGACGCACGATGACGCCAAAGAGTGGTTGGGCCTTATCGCTCGGGCCGTCTGCGGGGGTCGGCTGCGGGAGAGCGCGGCTCAGGCCGCGATTCGCGCGATCGAGTGCTGGCTGAAGGCCGAGGGGGAGCGTCTGACGGTTCACGTGGTGGAGGATCTGCGTCGCGAGGTCGATCGGCTGAAGGTCGAACTCGGTCAGCGGAACCCGATGAAGGCCTGGGGCTGAGTCCGGAGTCGGGGTCCCAGATGAGGATGCCCATGGGAGCAAGGTACGCGGCGGCATCAACGCAGCGTCAACGCATTGAAAGTCCAACCCCGCTGTCCAGGTATAGGGTCACATGCTCGGGCGCGGGAGAGGACCTGAGAGAGCGTGATTCGTGCATGATCGCGCCAGCTGGTGGTGGGCTCACGTGACGATCCGGAATCTCGACCGATGGGTTCGCAACCTGAGGAACGAGGTCCGGGCCTTAGAGGTCCCCCAGGATCTCGCTGAGCGGTTCGGACCCTACCGGACAGACCCGGTCGGATTCGTCCAGGATGTCCTGGGCGCCCAACCGGAGCCATACCAGCAGGAGATCTTGAGGACGTGCGCCGAGGATCCGAGGGTGGCGTGGCGAGCCGCCCATGGCGTCGGCAAGACGGCCACGCTGAGTTGGATACTCCTCTGGTGGCTCCTCTCCCGGCCGTTCTCCCGGGTGCTTGTGCTGGCGCCCGCGTTCCAGCGCCAGGTCGGGAGATACCTACTGCCCGAGGTCCGGAAGTGGGTCCGGAACGCACCTCGACCCCTGCCGGTGGTCGTCCGGAGCAACAGCGTCGAGGTGGTCGGATTCGAACGCGAGTGGTTCGGAATCGGGATCGCGGCTGCCGACTCGACAACGGTCGAAGGAGGGCACGGGGAAAGCCTGGCCGTACTCGCTGATGAGGCCAAGGGGCTCGACACTGAGATCGTGGCCGCGCTCCATGGCACCCAAACGGACATCGGTGGGGACCGGCTGTACCTGTTGACCAGCGTGCCGGGTGGTCCGAGCGGACCGTTTTATGACGTGTTCCGAAAGGGCAGCCGGTTGTGGAAGACATTTCACACGTCGGCCGAGCAGTCGGCCCGGGTTTCGTCCAACTGGATCGAGGAGCGCGCGGAGGAGTGGGGCCGGGGATCACCGCTCTTCATCAGCCGAGTGCTCGGTGATTTTCCGGAGGAGGACGATGGCACGCTGTTCCGGCTATCGGATCTCGAAGCGGCTGTCGGTCGGGAGCTGGGAAGCGAGGACCCAACGGTTCGCTTCGGCGTCGACGTGGCCCGATTCGGACCTGACGCTTCCGCGCTCGCGGTCTGGCGAGGGAGAGCGCTCGTCGGCGTGCACGCTCGCCGGGGACTCGACACGATGGCCGTCGCGAGCTGGATCGCGGCCGAGGTCAATCGTCAGAAGCCGGCTCGCGTTGCTGTCGATGTTATCGGACTGGGCGCCGGCGTCGTCGATCGACTGCGCCAGCTCGGGCACCACGTGAAGGCCGTGAATGTCGGCGCGTCGGCATCACGGTCCGACCTGTTCGCCAACAGCCGGAGTGAGCTGTTTTGGCGCGTGCGTGAGGCGCTGGAAAAGGGTGAAATCTCGCTCCCGCGAGACGACGATCTGCTCGCTGAGCTTTCGGCGTTCCGGTACGGATTCTCGAATCGTGGGCGGATCACGCTCGAGCCGAAGGAGGATACAAATAGGAGGGTCGGCCGCAGTCCCGACCTGGCTGATGCCATGGTGCTCGGGTACAGCGAAGCGCCCATCGAATTGAAGATGTGGGGCTATGAGGAGCTCACAGTCGATGCAAGGCCCGTGCCCCTCGACGTCCCTGCCGAGGGGTGGTTCGGACCCGAGACACAGCGGCTCGGGCGGTTCGATCCGGAGAAGTTCTGAATGTCCTGGCGACCGAACCACGACGCGCGGCTTCGGGCGACGGCTTACCACGAGGCAGGTCATGCCGTGGCGGCTCAGGCGCTCGGGCTGCATGTCGAGTCGATCTCGATAGCGGAAGATCGGGAGAGCGCCGGTCGGGTTCGGTATCGCTCCGGCTCAGGCAGTAGGTGGACTCGGGCTCGCGTCGTCATGTGCCTGGCGGGACCGATCTCGGAACGTTGGGCCACGGGTGTCGTCGATGTCGCCGGAGCCAATAGCGACCTTGGGAGCGCTTGGAAGCTGCTGCGCGGTATTGCGCGCGAGGAGCGTGACGTGCCAGAGCTGTTGTCGGCCGCGTGGGAATCTGCTGAGAGCATCGTGGCCGACTGCTGGTCGGAGGTGGCAAGGTTGGCTGATCGGCTGTTGGATGGGATCCAAGCCGCGTACTGAGCCAGCAGTAAGCAACGTAACCAAAGGAGCGCAAGTGACTTAGCAGGATTTTGATCGGCTTGCGGATCAGACGATCGCAATTTAGATTTGGAGCGGGTAGGTTAGCTGCCCAGCAAGCAAGCACCGTTGAGGCGCCAGACGGAAGAAGGCGGCGCCAGAGGAGGTAATGGTGCTTGTTTTGACAATTCGGATCGACATCGGAAGGGCTCCAGCTGCGCTCGGCGCGCGCGGCTGGGGCCTTTTTCTTTGTCGTCCAGGTCGGCGGGCAGACGTGCCATGAAGGTCGCCCAGCTGACGATTCGCCTCGAACTGCCCGAACGGCGCCAGGTGGAGGAGGCGGCACGCCGGATGGGCGTGAGCCTGACGGCCTATGGTCGGCAAGCCCTTCTTGAACGCACGAAGGATGTCCTTGTGTTAGACGCGCGCCTGCAGGCGGCGCGCGGATGTAGTTCTCCACAGAACAGCAGGAGGATCCATGAGGATCGAGGACGTACTCGGCAAACCGATTGTGAGAAGTAAGCAGGCCGTGAAGGCCAGCGGCGATGCTTATCAAATGATCGCGTTTGCCCACGCAATCCTAGCCAACGCCTCCCACAAGGCGGTGAAGAAAGGGAACGAAGAGGAGCACGCACTCATCGAGGAGGTGCGTGAAGACTTGTTGGTGGCGAAGGAAAAGCTGGGCAGAACGAGCAAGCCGGCCCTCAAGTCGAACGGCGAGCCGACCGGCTAAGGAAGACAGGCAGGAGGTGGGACCAGACGCTGGGAGGCTCCGGGCGTATCGAGCTCGTCGCAGACCTCAGCGTCTGGTTTCTCCTCTGAACATGAAGCGGGCATGACGCCGACCGAGGGCGGTGTTGGACAATCGTGCGTCAACAATCGCCAGCTCGCTGGCGCGCGGAGGACGGAAAACGCGACGTGAAACACATCGAGACGTACAACGAAGGCGCTGAGCGCTTCCTAGATCGCTGGGCCTGGCAGGTCTACGCCACTCCCACGTGGCGACACCCAGTCAGCCGTTGGAGCGCCCAACGAGGCATCCACGCGTTCTTACCACGCTTCGGCGATCAGGTCTTCGCCTACGTCGCTTACGAACGCGGAAAGCTGGGCGGACGCATTCACGTCCACATGCTCATCGGAGGTCTGAACTCGTTCGCTCGAGCACGTGGAAATGTGCTGTGGCAGTTGCGTCGCGGACGACCAGTTCCTGGGCATGGGGACATCAAATGGGAACGGTATCGCAGACATGGAGGAGCGGGGGCTTACATCATGAAAGACGCCCAGTTCGAACCCGAAGTAGAAGAGTTCTTCGGCAACCCACGTCGGCTCTGTCCCAGGAAACGCGGTCGGCGAGGGAGAGGCAAGGCAGCTGGGAACAGGTCATGAGCGTCGATTTGGAGAAGCTCCACACCGTGGTCAATCGCATGCCCACGGATGCGCTGCTCGCCCTCTCCGTCATGAGCAGCAGAGAAGTTGGCTGCCGCCTATCACGCTTTTTCCGCGATCCGGACAGGCTGCGAGGTGAGGTCGGCAGCTGGAGCGATCTCGTGGTGACGATCGTCGCGGAGTCTGCCGAGGCGGCGATCGCAGAGCACCGTTGGCGACCTGAGGTCCCAGCCGTGGCTGAGCTGGAAAGAGTGCTCGTCGCAGAGAGGCTAACTAGGGAGGTGGAGGTAGGAGATGACAGCAAGGATTAAAGCTTTCGTGGCCGATCACGTGAGGCAGGATGAGGGGGCGGACAGGACGCTCGTGGCCACGATCAGCACCGGGGAGCTCGATCGCTACAACGACCGAGTCTACCCCTCAGGGTGGGATTTCACAGCCTACAAACAGAATCCGGTCGTACTGTGGGCCCACCAGTACAGCTCGCCACCTGTAGGGCGTTCCGTCGAGATCCGGAGCGACGGTGAGCACGTGGTGAGCACGATGGAATTCGCCTCACGCGACCAGTACCCCTTTGCCGACACCGTCTACCGGCTCTACCTCGGCGACTACATGAAGGCCTTTAGCGTCGGCTTCCGTCCCTTGGATTTCCATCTGAACGAAGCTGGGGGATTCAACTTCACCCAACAGGAGCTGTTGGAATACAGCGCCGTGCCCGTGCCGGCCAACGCTGGGGCGCTTGTGGCGGCGAAGAGTGCTGGAATTGACACGGACCCTATCCGGGAATGGGCCGAAAGCGCGCTCGACAGCTGCCACGGAGGAGAGCCCGGGTGCTGGATTCCACGGAAGGCGCTCGAAGACACCTACTGGGCTGCGGGAGGTCGCAGGTCGTACCCGGCGGTCGAACTCCGAGCCGACGATGAGTTCAGGGAGGACAGGGAGAGGGTCGTTCGCGATCTCCTGGACGAGTTCGAAGCCATGACCACCGAGGAGCAGGAACAGGCGGTGCAGGAGGCTCTCCGACCGACGTTTCACGATCAGTTTGCCAAGCGGTGGGCGGCGAAGACGGGAAGGTTACCGTGAAGGACTCCGTCGATCTACTCGCGCTGGAGGCTCTCGCGGATCACACTCAGATCGTGGCGGCGGACGAGCGTCTCACGGTGCTTGGACAGCAGAGGGCTGACGCGGAGGCTGACAGCTTGGCTCTGCAGGAGAAGCGGGCGCGATACGAGGCAGAGGCGGCGCGCCAGCTGGAAGTCGGCGCCACCATCGCACCCGATATTCAAGAACGGCTCGATGCCGTTGACGCGGAGCTGGGGCGGCAAGATCAGGTGTGCCGCGTGCTTGACGCGGCGATCGAGCACGAGACCGCTGCGAGAGACGCGCTCCTGCGGGAGCTGCTACGTGAGGTACTGGCGGAGCTGAAAGAACAGCACAGAAACGCGATCGTGGACCTCCATTGGGCGCTCGCTGCGGCAGCGGAGGCGAATGAGCACGTCATGAGCGTTCAGGACGCAGCCTCACGCCTGGGGCGCCAGGTCTTCGGCGGCGGAACGGCCAACTCAGCCGGAATCGGCACCGGCGCGAGCGCGGCGGTGGTCACGGCGGACCCCCTACCCGATCTCGCGTGGCGAGAACTGAGCCTCCGGACGACGCGGATCCAGCCCGAAACACGCCTCCGCGTATGGCGGGACTACGCGAGCCGGGTGCTCGGGATCAAGCTCAACGGAGGGGTCGGGAGGTAGCGGCGATGAGCGGCCCAGCTCCTCTGGCTAAGAAGTGGCGGGCTAAGGCCAGCGTCCTGAGGGAGTGCCTCGAAGACCAGAAGGCGAAGCTCTACGAGATTGTTGCCACCGAACTAGAGGAGTGGTGGCACGACTACCAAAATCAGGTGCTGACGGTCGCTGAGGCGGCGGCCGAGTCGGGATACAGCCCATCCCACCTCTTTCACGCCGTCGAAGATGGGACGATCGCTAACGCAGGACGCCGAGGTGCTCCAAGAATCCGACGCCGTGACCTCCCAAGGAAGTCTGCCCATCGCTCGAAGGGGCTGACTACCACCGAGCGAGCAGCCATCGTAGCCGATCTTGACAGAGCGGAAGGTTAGACTTGGGAAGTCCAACTTGCGGCCGTACTTATGCCAGGCATGATTTGCTGCACGCCCGGTAGTATAAGGAGGTGGACGTTGGGCCGCAGACGAGGGAAGAAGCGTTGCTGGAGCTACTCAGCCGGATCTCGCGGATGTCGTGTTCGAGTGGTCGAGGAGCGAGCCGGCGGAAACATCTATGAGGCCATCTACGATCCTGCCACGGGTGGCGAGCAGAGGCGGACACTCGGGCACCGTGACCGTGAAGCGGCGATGCGGCACGCGGACGAAAAAGTTGCTCGTTATCGGCGTGGGCTAGATGAGATGCTGGCCGGCGTTCCAACCGTCCGGAGGCTGTTTCGCCTCTACAGGAGCTTCAAAACGCCGGACAAGAAGCCGGCTCAGCAGCAAGAAGACGACCGGCAGATGGAGATGTGGGAGCGCGTCCTGGGCCCCGACTTCGATCTGCGGAAACTCAGCCGACGTGAGTGGGACACCTTCATCCGGCTTCGGCGCCTGGGGGCGATCGATCCGAGAGGTCATCGTGTCTCGGACGAAAAGAGGAGAAAGCTTGTCGGCGACACCACGGTGGGCGGTGATCAGGGCTTCCTCAGAGGTGTTTGTCGTTGGGCAACCGAGTTTCGCGACGACGCTGGCTGCCTTCTGCTCGAGCGAGATCCGACGCGTGGGCTTCCGGTTGTGGCCGAAAAGAACCCTGCGCGCGAGGTCGCGACGCACGACCGAGTCGACGCTATCCGGAAGCACTACCGGACGCCGAGGATGCGAGTCGAGCGGGCAGGCAAGCGTCAGAGTGCGGAGAGCCACTTGCCCGAAGTCTTCGAAATCGTCGTAGGGACCGGAAGGCGTATCAACGCCGTCTGCTGGCTTCGAGTCGGAGACATCGTATTTGAAGGGAGTCCGGAAGCTCCGTGGGGCGCGATTACTTGGCCGAGCGACACGGACAAGATGAATAAGGAATGGCGGTGCCCGATCAGTCGTCACGTTCAAGAGGCACTGGAATCAGCGCTGCGGAAGCGAGTGAGCTTGGGCGTGATCGGGTCCGGCTGGCTGTTCCCGTCGCCCGGCGACCCGAACCGTCCGGTCAGGTATGAAGAGGTATCGGTCTGGCTACGGCAGGCGGAGAAGCTGGCCGGACTAAAGCCTCAGCGAGGCACCCTCTGGCACGCCTACCGAAGATTGTGGGCCTCTGCGCGCAAAGATCTCCCCGACGTCGATGTTGCCCAGGCCGGGGGCTGGAGTTCGCTAGAAGCTTTGAAGTCGGCGTACCAGCAGCCGGACGACGCCACTATGTTGCGGGTCGTAACTCACCAGGCTGAGCTACGCGAGGTGAGGTAAGCCGTCAGCCCAGCAGGAGCAGTGAAGTGGGTGAACAGGACTTCACTGGTGTCGTTCTGCGAAATGCGTTCGATCTGTGGTTCGAGCCGGAGATCAAACGGCGGCAAGAAGCAGGCTTTCTTCCGAAGCCGTTCCGACTGTGGGCTGCGCAAGTCATCCTCGATCTAGAGGGTCCTGCCGAAATTAACTTCAATGAGCACATCAACGGGATTTTCGCAGCACATGCCGAGGGCCCCGTGGAGAAGGGACAGGAAATCGCGCTCGCTGCCCTCGGCAAGCTGGAGGGACTTCAGCTCACTCCGGACCACCCCAATGCCGGCCATCTTACAGCCATCTATCATCGCAAGCAGTGGTATCTATTTTTCGACTTCCGCTACAACGCGAGCCGTATCACGCTGCACCTGGATGTTGCCAGACAGTTCTTGCAGGCAGCCGAAGAGGCAGCAGAGAGAGATCATCGAAACGCGGCTGTTGAGAATCTGTTCGCAGCGGTCGAGCTGATGGCCAAGTCTTACCTGTTGATGCATCCTGACAGGCGACTGCTGACTAAGACGAGACACCGATTTGTTGCCACTGCATTCAATCGATATGGGAGCCATGGGAATGTTCCGGGCGACTTCCTCCGTCTCTTCAACACGTTGACAGATCTCCGCAACTCGGCGCGGTTTCCCAACGAACCGCTCCGGGTCTCGAGCGACAGAATCCAGGCCTGGCTAGAGACGGCAAGCGAAATGGACAAGCACTTGGAGAGCGTCCGTCCGACTCGTTTCGCCTAGACCGAATTCGTCCTGGAATCGAACGAGAGGTGGGGCACCGATGGGTATCCTAAAGCTGATGCTCAACGCGAATAACGCCGAGGGAATCCGCGAAGCCATGCGATTGGCCTACAAGAAGCAGCGCAGAAAAGCTGAAAGTGGGGCACTGGGATCAGACTTCAGTCCACACGTGTCCGCGTTGGTCGGCACAATGGCGTCGCGGATGGCCGTCAACAACTTGCCAGTGACCCCTCTGGCGCTCTGGCACGAAGTGGCGCCCTTCGCACTCATCGACGATGAGGAGGTTGCAGTCGAGGCGTTGGCTGAATACGCGGTGTACGTGGAACGAACTGTCGACACGAAGCTAGCCGGGCTTCGTGAAACTCTGAACTCGTGGCTTCGACGCGCCCCTTTTGCGCACGACCTTATGAGGATGGTCACGAATCCTTATGCGCTGGATTGTCGGTGGCAGGGGCTTCTTGAGGACGACGTGATTGAGCGGCTTGAAGGCATACGGCGTCTTCACCACGACATCGACGATGAGAGTGGAGATGCGGATGATGATAGGACGGAGTGTCCGCTTTGCGATGGCATGGGGACCGTATGGTATCGAGGGTTCGAGCCAGTCCACTGCTTCGTTTGCGATGGTGATGGCAAGTTAGAGCAACCGCTGACAGAGGAACAGGCGAGCTACGTTCGTAAGCTACAGAGTTCCTCGCTTCCTCTCTGGACGCGGGACTTCGACGGCACCGTTCACCTGGCGTGGGCTGACGTGCTGACGTGGGAGAAGCATGGCCGTGAACTCGAGGAGTTGGCCAGTCGCCTCGGCTTCTCGAAACGGCCTAAGGACGACTAGAGAACCCACCCAGAAACCCGCCCGCCTGACTGACCGGGGTGGCGAGGCGGACCTTCTACCTTGCCGATAGTTTAGTAGTTAAGCCCACGCGCCGGGGTGGCGGAACTGGCAGACGCGCCGGACTCAAAATGGGTTCGGCGCGTTTCGCTTTCTTGCTGAAAACCTATATGCTACGCGGGTTCCCGTCCGGTCCCGGCAAACCGCAAACCGGCTGTTTTGCTACCCTGGCAAGGTCGATCCCGCACACAAAACCGCACACCTAAGATGCAAAGGAGGGGCGGCCCCGAAGGTACGCGTTCTCCAACTTTACTAACCGCAGCAGCAGGACTTACATCCCGGAGCACACGCATAGCAGGGCGCATGGACCCGCGACGTAACCACCGAATGACTGACGAAGCCCAAGGCCGAGTGGCCTTCTTTGGGTGAAAGGACCCCGTCTACTCGCAGATACCCTTATCGAGCCGGAGAAATCGAGCGGCATTGTTACAGAGGATGTCGCGCTTCTGCTGCTCAGTCAGGAAATCCGCCTCGAGAATGGCGTCGATGCCTTCTGCTACGCTCGCATCAGAGCCGAAGAGAATTCGATTACTAAACCCCGCATCGACAAGGCGCTGCAGGAAGGAATAGTACCCAGCCCGAGGGAACAACTCGGTGTACTGGAGAAGCCCAACCTCTGCATAAACCTGGGGATGCTGGTGGAGCATGAACACCATCTCGTCGGCCAACGGCCAGCCAGCGTGCATGACGGCGACTCGTACTCCGGGGTGTCTCAGCAGGGCCTCTTCCAGAAGCAGCGGGTTTCCGGCGGTGGCACGGTAGTTCGGAACCGCCAGATCACCCATCCCCCCACCGTAATTTGTTCCGGGGATGCCAGGCCCCATGTGGATGAACACGGGGAGGTCGTACTCCTCCGCAAGGGCGAAATACGGCTCGAGCGCGGGATCGGACGGCCCCAGACCAAGAAACTGGGTCGCAATCTCTCCGAGTGCCTGTACACGACCCGACTCGATATAGTCCCTTAAACGATCTAGATCCGGCCAGTTTTCCGCGTTCTCGAAGCAGGGGCGGCCCCACATGACTGCCACGCCATTGAGGCACGGGAACAGAAGGCTTGGGAGCACGCCCATCCGCTTTTCGACCTCCTGCTGCCACGCGAACAGCACGTCGGGAACACCGTTTAGTACGGCGAATCGGACATTCAAGCTATCCATTGAGTCCAGCATCGACCGGAGACTTGGCGCGAACTGCTCAAGCGGGCCGGGACTCATCGGGGCGTGCACATGCACATCGATGATGGGTGGTCGCACATCGGGGGACTGCGCCAAGGCGGAAAGAGGCACAAACGAGATCAATGTAGCTATCGCGAATTTGCTAATCATCATGACTTTCAATTTTGAACCGCGACACCAAGCAGGGGCAAGAGGCTGGCCGGGAGAGGACGAGATCAGGAGCGTGGAGGGGCCGCCGTACGCGCGTACTGAACACGCGACGAGACTCGCGAGGGTGAGCATCACGCGGATCAGCCCGTGGAAGTTCTAGCCGGGATGCCAGCAGGGGCGGCCCCGAAGGAACCGCCCCGTAGCCCTCACCCCGATACGTTCTGTAAACCATCGGCCAGTTGGTTCAACTTGCTTCCTCCGGTTCCACGATCGCCCACATCTCTCGGATGATCAACCAGCTTGCGTCCGACTGACGCTGCCAGACGACGAGCCACTGGCCTACCTGCCGACTCGTCTCGCCGCCAGCCTTCGGGGTCCAATGTTCTCGGAAGACGGATAGCGTGACGGCAAGATCGCCTGATGCCTGAATGTCGGGTGCAGTAACCTCATCAAGTACGTAGTCATTGTCCCCGAAGAAGGTTGACAGATCGTCGCGAATGGCTGCGATCCCATCCATGACGACCCCGTCTGAGTCAACCCGTATCGCATTGTCGGCGTAGAAGGCCACGACGGCTTCCGGGTCAGCGGCGCCGAAGGCGGCGTTGAATGCGTCGTACCGTTCGCGGATGCCGTCCTCTTGAGCTAGGAGCGCCGACGCGTTGAGGGACGCAACGGCCCCGACTAGCACAAGCAGCAGATACCTCCGCATGGGAACCTCCTTTGTGGGATTGCAGCGACTACTCGCGACTGAGCCTCGTATCTGAAGGGTTTTGCGATACCGGGCGCAACTGTACGGGGGCGTAGGGAGACCTACCGGATCTACGAGGACGAGATCAGGAGCGTGGAGGGGTCAGATGCAGGCAGGGGCGGCCCCGAAGGAACCGCCCCCATTTCGGCTCCGGTGAAAAGAGCTACTCCGCAGGCGCGGACACGAGCGGCGAATCGTGGTGGTGGGCTTCCTTCCACTCACCTCCGTCCCAAATCCAAACCGCCGTGACCCGGCGCGGTCCTTCCACGACTCTGCCGTCTGGCCAAGTCACTGAGCCCTCTGCATAGAACGCGGCGACGGCAACGTCCCCGTAGAGGTCGACCGTGAGGTCTCCGGGACGCCAATTGTACTGCGCGTCCGCGAAGGCTTCTTCGATGGCCGCATAATCTTCTTCGGACTCAAGCACCCAGAGAGGCCCCTCGTCCATGGTAAACAGGGTAAAGCGCGGCAGGTGTTGGTCGGCGGTAGTCTGGCGATCGCCTGCGTTGAACGCCTCCCAGTGGGCGTTGATTGTCGCTTCAAGGCTCTGCACATCGGCTTCGGGTAAGGCGGTCTCGTCGGTGGCAGGCTCTTGGTCCGCAGTCGGGGCACAAGCGGCAACCGCGATGACGAAGACGCAGAGAGCGGTAGCGGCGGCGGGCACTTTCATGAGACACCTCCGGGCAGGGGGACGGGTTGTCGCTGATACCAGCAACTATAGCGAACTAGCCGAGCGTTTGTAGAGGGCTGGTGCAGAGTGGTGCCCTACGAGGACGAGATCAGGAGCGTGGAGGGGCCGTCACTTGATCTCGCTGAAGAAGTAGAGTCTTAGGCCATCAGGGTCGGTAAGCACAAAACGGCGGTGCCCCCAAGGCTGGTCGGCCAGCGGCTCTTTTACCGCCAGTCCTTTCTCCTCACAGCGCCGGTAATAGCCGGAGACATCTTCC
>Ga0255058_10001135_pt1 | contig 15110 bp, 13 predicted proteins | sample Cases_109_9_MG_FD_188637 | JGI IMG/M metagenome (GOLD analysis project Ga0255058, IMG submission 188637) | Seawater microbial communities from Amundsen Gulf, Northwest Territories, Canada - Cases_109_9 | ecosystem: Environmental > Aquatic > Marine > Gulf | place: Canada: Northwest Territories... | reverse complement strand
AGACGGCCCCCTCTTCGCTGACCAAATAGAGCTGGTCGAGGGCGACGAGGGCGACGGGTTTTCGCTCGACAAGTTCGATGCGCACGCGGTTGGGCAGCCTACGAACCACAGACGCCTCCTTCACCCACGGGTGCTGAAGCAAACGATTTCGCGCGTCTTCCGTCGAAACTTCGAAAGCGTTTGAACCTAGTTGGAGGCCCGCAGCACGACGCACGTCGATTTCCTCGAGGCGATGGTTCCCCTCGATCAGGACCTCTCGAATCGCGAAGGCGTCGGTGGTTCGGGCGTACTGCACGGTCTGACGGCCCACCCAAACCACTGCCCCGACCGCAAGACCGAGCAACGCGGCCTGGCCGACGCGCTTGAGCAGCCCCTGCCTCCGTGCGAACCAGGCGCCAACCGCCTCATGGGCGCCCGCTGTCCGCTCTCGCCAACTCCGCTCGGCTTTGGCTGGCTTGGGCTTCCTCGGCGCAGGCCGACGACGGTTCTGGGTGCGCGGCTTGGCGGCGGCCTTGCGTAGAACGGCTTTCGCTGACTTGTTCGCCGCGGACGATGCCTTGGCAGCGCTCTTCTTCGCTCCGGCCTTCTTGGCTGGACTCTTCTTTGCCGGCCTCTTCTTGGCCGGGCGCTTGGCCTTCTTCGGCGCGAAGCCCCGTGGGCGGCGCGAAGCGCCGACTCTACGGGGGCGCCGGTTCATGAGCCGAGCACCTCGAGGAGCTCCGGGCCGGTCCGGGTGATGTCCCCGGCACCAAGGGTGATGACTACGTCTCCGGGCTGCACCCGAGCGCGTATTGCCTCGGCCAATTGAGTCCGATCTTCTACCAGCGTCACGTCTCGATGTCCGTGCGCGCGAATCGCCTCGGCGAGCCGGCGCGCATCGGCCCCCTCAATTGGTTTTTCGCCCGCCGCGTAGACGTCGGTCAAGAATAGGACATCGGCGAGGTTGAAGGCTCGGGTGAGCTCGTCGAAGAGGTCGCGAGTGCGGGTGTAGCGGTGGGGCTGGAAGGCGACGATCAACCTCTGTCCGTAGGCACGTTGGGCCGCTTCGAGCGTGACTTCGACCTCCGCGGGATGATGCCCGTAGTCGTCGACCACAGTGACATCGGCGATCTCACCCACGATAGAAAAGCGTCGCTGCACCCCCTCGAACGTCCGAAGCGCCTTCCGCACCTGGTCGCGGTCGACGCGCAGCTCGTCCGCCACTGCGATGGTAGCGAGCGCATTCAAGACGTTGTGCGTCCCCGGCATGCGGACTTCGAACTGGCCTAGACTCTGGCCGCGATGCTCGACATCGAACCCCACGGACAGCCCAGAGAACACGGGATTGCGCGCGCGGTAATCCGCCTGCGCCGAAAAGCCGTATGTAACGATGCGCTTGTCGATCTGCGGGAGGATGTCTTGGACGTTCGGGTGGTCGAGACAGGCCACCACAACACCGTAAAACGGAACTCGATTGGCGAAGCCGACAAAGGCTTCTTTGACGTGATCGAGACTTCCATAATGATCGAGGTGTTCGGGAGCGATATTCGTGATCACGGCGACAGCCGGAATGAGGTGCAGAAACGAACCGTCGGACTCGTCGGCCTCGGCAACCAGCAAGTCGCCTGCACCCATGGCGGCGCCCGAGCCAAGAGCGTTGAGCTTGCCGCCGATGACGACCGTGGGATCGAGCCCAGCGCCCCGCAGCACTGTCGCTACTAAGGACGTGGTCGTGGTCTTTCCATGGGAGCCGGCGATCGCAATGCCGTCCTTCAGGCGCATGAGCTCACCGAGCATCTCGGCTCGGGGGATCACAGGCACGCCACGCTGTCGTGCCGCAACGAGCTCGGGATTCGTCGCAGGCACGGCGGACGAAAACACGACGACGTCGGCCTCCGCAACCTGCTCTGCCCCGTGGCCCACCAAGATCTTCGCGCCTTTGTCGGTGAGGCGTCGGGTGTAATCGTTCTCGCGAAGGTCCGAACCGGTGACCTCAAACCCCGAATCGAGCAGCACTTCGGCAATACCACTCATTCCGACGCCGCCGACGCCGACGAAATGGATCGACCGAATTCGACCGCGAAACATCCCCGCTTACTCCCACACGGCCCCGTCGACGACAACCGGGCGCCGCGGCCGGGGGATGGCCGTTCGAAGGGCGACCTGGCCGTGGCCTAGGCGGAGCATCGGCGCCGGCGCGAGCCCGCCTTGATGCGTGCCTACGGGTGACTCGCTCGCAGGTGGAACGGGACCCTCCCCGCGTGACTGCGCACCCCCGAGCCATCCGATCATGTCGTCGACGATCGTTGCAGCAGCATCGGGTCGACCGTGCTCACGGGCCGCGAGCGACATGGCCTGGCGCTTGGCCCGGTCGTCCAGGAGCCGCGCCACCAGCGTGCCGAGGGCGTCCACCTCCAGCTCGGACTCGCGAATGCAGATCGCGGCCCCTTGCTCCTCTAGGGCCGCGGCGTTTTTCGCCTGATGATCGTCGGCGGCGAACGGGAACGGGACGAGAATCGACGGGCGTCCAATCGCGCAAAGCTCCGCGAGCGTTGTGGCGCCGGCACGCGCCACCACCAGTGCCGCATTGGAATAAGCTCTGGCCATTTCATCAATAAATGTGACTACTTGAGCATCTATTCCAAGAGCCTTATAGGTTTTCTCGACCTCGTCGCGCATCGATTCGCCGGTCTGGTGTACGACGCACAGGTTCCGATCGGCGACGCCGGCCTGTGCGAGCGCTCGGGGGACGTCCTCGTTGAGTTTGCGGGCGCCTTGCGAGCCGCCAAGCACCAGAACCGTGCGCGCTCGGGATTCGAAGCCTTCGGGATCGGCAAGTGCACGGCGCGCGTGCTCGACGAACTCACGTCGCACGGGGTTCCCCGTAAGTCGGGACTTCGTTTCGCCGAACACCCCTGCGACGTGGTCAAACGCGATATAGGCGCGGTCGACAAAACGGGAAAGGATGCGATTCGTCATGCCGACATGGGCGTTTTGCTCGAGCAGCGCGGTAGGACGCCCGGTCAGCGAGGCCGCGAGCAGCACGGGGCCCGAAGCGTAGCCGCCGACACCCAGGACGAGGTCGGGTTGGAAGCTTCGGATCAACGACGATGCCTCCATCATTGCGCCCGGGATTCGGGCGAGGCTGCTAAATCGAGCGCCGAGGCCTTGTCCCTTCAGAGGGGTGACCTGGAGGAGATCGAGTGACTCTCCGCGCCCCGGCAGAATGCGCGCCTCGATCCCGCGCGCCGTTCCCACGAACCTGACCTCGAGGTTGGGAATACGCCGCCGCAGCTCTTCGACGACCGCAAGGCCCGGGAAGAGGTGTCCCCCCGTGCCGCCTCCGGCAACCATGATGCGTTCGATCATCGTGCACCTCCCTCTGCCGTTCGCATCCGCGGCTTCACTTTCTTTCGTTTGGCGATTTTCACTGCTTCTTTGGCGGGTTCGACGGCAAAGCGCGAAACGTTGAGAACGAGCCCCGCGGCCACCGCGTTGACGAGCAGAGACGAACCGCCGTAGCTGACGAAGGGAAGCGCGAGACCCTTCGTGGGCAGAAGCCCCAACGCGACGGCGAGATTGGTAAAGGCCTGAAGCCCCACGAAGAGGGTCATGCCGGCCGCGAGGTAGCTCGCGTACTCGCCATCGCTGCGCCACGCCGCCCGAAGCCCGCGGAAGACCACCCACGTAAACGCCAGGCAGAGCGCTGCCACCCCGACGAAGCCGAGCTCTTCACCCACGATCGCGCTCACGAAATCGGTGTGCGCCTCCGGGAGGAAAAGGAGCTTCTGACGGCCATCGCCCAGCCCCACCCCGGCCCAACCTCCGGAACCGAAGGCCATCAACGACTCGGTGATCTGATAGCCAGCGCCCTGGCGATGCTCGAAAGGCTCGAGAAATGCCGTGATGCGGCGCATCCGATACGGAGATGATGCGATCGCCGCGTAGCCGATTGGGAGCGTCACCAGCGCGCCGCCCAACAGGTATCCCGCTTTGGCCCCTGCGGCGAACAACACGACGAAGGTGAGAAGCGCGATCATTACAGCGCTCCCGAAGTCCGGCTGTGCCAGACACAACAACATCAAGAGGCCCATGACGAGCACATGTGGCAGGAAGCCGATCGAGAAGGTCCGAACGCGATGGGCCTTCTTGGCGAGCGAGTGCGCCAACCACAGGACCATCGCGAGCTTGGCGAGCTCGGCAGGCTGGACGTTGACGGGCCCGAAGCGAATCCACCGCGTGGCTCCTCCGGCGCTCCGGCCGAAACCGAGGGCTACGGCCACCATGAGCAACACCGCGATCAGAAGGATCGGGTAGGTAAACCGCCGCAAGAGGGAAATGTCGATGCGACTCGAGACGGCTAGCACCACCAAGGCGACCGAGGCGTAAATCGTCTGCCGAATCAGGAAGTAGGTCCCGTCTCCGTACATGCGGTTCGCGTAGACGGCGCTCGCGCTGTACACCATCACGACGCCGAAGGCGATCAAGCCCACCAGGGTCGCGGCGAGTGACACGTCGATCGGCCCTGGTTCCATCGGCGGCGGCGGCTTCGAAGACGCACTCATCCTGCTCCTCCAAGGGTCGCAACGGCTTGCTGAAATACGTCGCCTCGTTCGGCGTATGAGTGAAACATGTCGAAGCTCGAGCATGCGGGCGCGAGGAGGACCGTGTCCCCCGGCTTGGCCAGCGAGGCAGCTTCGGTCACCGCGTCGTCCATGGTGCGTGCGCGGCGGAGCGCGAGCTCGGAACCGGCAAACACTTCTTCGATCAGCGGTCCAGCATCACCGAGGACGACGACGGCCCTTCCCCGCTGGTCCATCCGCTGCCGGAGCGGTTGGTAGCTGCCGCCCTTGTCGACGCCGCCCGCGATGAGGATCACTTTGCCTCCGGACTGCGCGAGGCCTTCGATCGAAGCCACCGCAGCGCCGACGTTGGTTGCCTTTGAGTCGTCGATGTATTCAACGCCATCGACGGCGCGGACGTACTGCATGCGGTGGGCAAGGCCCGCAAAGTCGCGAAGCACCGAGGCGATGTCGTCATCGGCGACCCCGAGGAACCGCGCCGCCAGGCTCGCCGCACAGGCATTGGATACGTTGTGGGACCCTCGCAACCGTAAATCGCCGACGGGAACCCGGAGCGAGGTTCGCACGTCGAGGAGCACGCCTTTCTCGACGCGAACGTCGCCCGTCTGGCCTCCGAAGAGCACGATCGTCCCATCGCCCCGAACGAGCTCGCGAAGCTCGGGCGCATCCGCCGGGAGAACCGCGCAATCATCGATCTCTTGTCGTTCAAAGATCCGGGCCTTTGCCGCGGAATAGGCCTCGAAGGACGGGTATCGGTCGAGGTGGTCGGCGGTCACGTTCAGTAGCACCGCGACGTGCGCCCTGAACTTCGAGACCCGCTCCAGCTGAAAGCTCGAGAGCTCGACGACGACCAGGCCTCTCGGGGATGCCGCATCCGAGCCGATCGCCTCGATCATCGGACGGCCGAGGTTTCCGCCGACGAACATCGGACGACCGAGCCGACGGCACATCTCGCCGATTAAAGTGGTGACCGTGCTCTTCCCGTTCGTTCCAGTAATCGCGATGATCGGAGCCTCGATGTACCGGGCGGCGAGCTCGATCTCGCTGACGACTGACGTGCCGCGCTCTTCGGCCCGCTCGAGCACCTCGAGAGGCGGCACACCGGGCGAAACCACGATGAGAGCGAGGTTCTCGAAGGCTCTGTCGGGATGATCGCCTAGCACGAGTTCCGCACCGAGAGCCGCGGCTTCGCGGGCTGCCTCGCCTAGGGCTTCTGCGTCACGCTGGTCGTTGACGCGAACGTTGGCGCCGCGTGATCGAAGGAAGCGGACGACCGCAAGCCCGGTTTCCCCGAGCCCAACGACCATCGTGTTTTTCCCCGAGAGGTCCACCGTCACCTCAGCTTCAACGTGGCTAGGCTCGCGACGGCGAGCATGATGGCAATGATCCAGAAGCGAACGATGACCCGTGGCTCGGGCCAGCCCATCTTTTCGAAGTGGTGGTGAATCGGCGCCATCAGGAAGATGCGCCGGCCAGTCAGCCGGAAGAAGCCGACCTGCAAGATCACGCTGACCGCCTCGACCACGAAGATCCCGCACAGGATCAACGACAGGAGCTCGTTCTTCGTGAGAACCGCGAGTACCCCGAGCCCCCCCCCGAGGGCCAGCGAGCCGACATCACCCATGAAGACCTGAGCAGGATAGGTGTTGTACCAGAGGAACCCGAAGCCCACACCGACCACCGAAGCCGCGAAGATGCTGAGCTCGCCTGCGCTCTCGATGTGCGGGATGTCGAGATAGTCGGCGACGACATTGCCGAATAGGGTCAGGCCCGCCAGATAGGCGAGGATTGCGTAGGTCCCCGCGGAGATCATCACAGGCCCGATCGCCAGCCCGTCGAGCCCATCCGTGAGATTGACGGCGTTCGACGTCCCGACGATCACGATCGATGCGAAGATGACGTAGAGCCATGGCGGCAGCTCGAAGGGATACTTGGAGAAGGCGAAGAACGGTGCGGCGAGTCGGTGGCGGATCTCGAGCCAATCGTCCGGAAGGCCCACCTCGCCGTAGAAGAGCCACCCACATACCGCGATGGCGGTCGCGAACTGCAGAAGCAACTTGTATCGGCCGGCCAGCCCCCCAGCCGAGCGCGCCCGGATCTTCGAAGCGTCGTCGATATAGCCCACGAGCCCGTAGGCCACGGTGACCAGAGTGACGACCCACACCATCGAGTTGGCCGGGTCTGCCCACAACACGGTCGACAAAACCAGCGCAAGCAACATGAGCGCGCCGCCCATCGTGGGCGTTCCCGCTTTAGACAAATGGGTTTCCGGGCCGTCCGCGCGAATTACTTGGCCGATTTGCCTTCGTTGGAGGCGGCGGATGAACCACGGATAGAGGCCGAACGTCAGCAGCAGTGCGGTCATCGTGGCGGCGAGGAAGCGAACCGGCAGGTAGCGGAGCACGTTGAGAAACGACAACGACTCGTGGGTATGGAGTGGATAGAGGAGGTAGTAGATCATCGAGCGCTCTCCTCCTCGAGCATCGGAGCGATCGCGCGTTCCATTTCCATCGACCGGGAACCCTTCACCAGCACGATCGCATTGAGCGGAAGGCGGTTCGAGAGCTGCGAACAATCGCTCGCATCCTCGAACCACAGCGTATCGGTGCCACGCGCGTTCGCGGCGTCGACCCCTTCGTGCATCGCGTCTCCGCAACCGATGAACAGGAACACGTCAGCGTCCGCGACGAGCTCCCCTACCTTCCGATGCGCCTTCACGCTGTGAGCACCGAGCTCTTTCATGTCTCCGAGGACGACGACCAAAGGCGCGCCGCGCTGCTCCGCGACAGCACGAGCCGTCAAAACGGCAACTTCGACCGAAGCCGGATTCGCGTTGTACGTGTCGTCGATGATCAATCGTTCGCCCCCGCCGGACCTTGGATGCATCCGCCCCGGAGACGGCTCGACGGTCGCCATGCCACGGACCGCGTCTCCAATGGAAAGGTCGAGGCCAAACACGGTCGCAAGCGCCCCGGCGGCGTTGAACACGGCGCCCTCACCCAACAGCTGGAGGGTGACTTCGGTGGTTTGGCCCCGCACCTGCAAGCTAGCGCGGGTTTGTCTGCCAACGACTTCCCAGTCGAGGACTCGAACGTCGTTCTCGGCGGCACGCCCGTAAAACAGCTTCCGGTGGGCTTCGACGACTTCCGCTCGTTTCTTGAGTGCGCCGTCGTCTCCGTACGTCACCGCGACACTGTCTGGCCCGAGCGCTCGAAGGAGTGCCGTCTTTTCGTCAGCTACCGCTTCGACGGAGCCGAGGCCTTCGGTGTGAGCCAACGTGGCGCGCGTGACGACCCCGACATCAGGCGCCGCGATTTCAGCGAGGCGTGCGATCTCGCCGGGCTCGTTCGTGCCCATCTCGACCACGGCGGTGTCGAAGCCCGGGCCGAGCTGAAGGAGCGTCATCGGAACGCCGATGCGATTGTTGAGGTTGCCCACGGTCTTCAACACTTTGCGCCCGTTGGCATCGAGGGCGGCGGCCGTCAGGTCCTTGGTGGTGGTTTTGCCCACCGAGCCCGTGATGCCGATGACGGTCCCGGTCCACGCGCCCCGGTGCGCGTGTGCGAGATCTCCGAGCGCTCGAAGGGTGTCGTCGACATGGATGGCGCTGATGTGTTCGGGCAGCGTCGTTCCTCGCTCGACCATCACGGCCGTGGCGCCCGCCTCCGCGGCACCCTCCACGAAGTCGTGGGCATCGAAGCGCTCACCGCGAAGTGCAACGAAGAGATTACCGTCTGCGATCGCTCGCGAGTCGGTCACGACGCCCGACACGCTCTCCCACGAAGGTCCGCTCAGGCTCGCGCCCGTGGCGGCCACGACCTCTGCGCGTCGGAAGTTGGCCTGGTTCGGAGGAATCGCGGTGGCCATCACGCACCTCCCCCGAGACCGGCAATGGTCGCCCGAGCTTCCTCACGATCGTCGAAGTGCGTGCGCTCGGTCCCAATGATCTGGTACGTCTCGTGGCCCTTCCCGGCGAGGAGCACGGTATCGCCCTCCTGCGCGGATCGAATCGCGGCTACGATCGCCTCTCGCCGGTCGAGAACACAGCAGTACCCTCGGGCGGCGGTGGCCAACCCTTCGGGCTCAAAGCGCGGCATGCCGGCCTTTCGCGCTCCCGCTTCGACCTCGTCGAGGATGTCCTGCGGGTTTTCGCTTCGCGGGTTGTCGCTGGTGATCACGCAAACGTCCGCCGTTTCCGCAGCCACCCTGCCCATCTCAGGACGCTTGCCGCGGTCACGGTCGCCCCCGGCGCCGAACACGACGATCAACCGGCCTGGCGTGATCGCCCTCATGGTTTCGAGGACACGGTGAAGCGCGTCCGGAGCGTGCGCATAGTCGACCAGCACCGCAACGTCGCCGGGATGCGCGAGGCGCTCGAGCCGACCAGGGCTTCCCCCCGCGATGCGCCACGCCTCGACGGCCCCGTCGATACTCAAGTCGAGCGCGTAGACGCACCCAAGCGCAACGAGAAGGTTCTCGAGGTTGTGCTCCCCGAGCATCGGGCTTTGAAGTCGCACCGACCCCTTTGGTGTTTCGACGGTCGCGTCGATACCGGCGCGCGTCGCCGACCACTCCGTGGCTAAGATTTCGGCGCCACTCTCTGGACGTCGGGAACAACGAACCACGGGCATCGCAGCGCGCGCTGCGACCTCCGCGCCGAAAGGATCGTCGATGTGCACGACCGCCCGCTTGGGTCGAAGCTCGGTGAAGAGGCGGGCTTTCGCGTCGCCGTATTCCTCTAGCGTGTCGTGAAAATCCAGGTGGTCCCGGGAGAGATTAGTGAACGCAGCCACCGCGAGATCGAGAGCGTCTACTCGGCGCATCGCCAAGCCGTGACTCGACACCTCGAGAACGAGGTGGGTCGCACCCGCAGCAAGGGCCCGTCTCGCGAACCTCGAGATGTCGTCCCCCTCGGGGGTCGTATGGGCAGACGAAACCTCGGAGGCGCCGACGAAGAGACCCGTCGTCCCGATCAGGGCCACCGCGCCTGAGGTCTCTTCGATCGCCTGCTTGAGCAGATACGCGGTCGTGGTTTTCCCGTTGGTGCCGGTGATCCCGACCGTGCGCAGGCGACTAGTCGGGCTGCCATAGACCAACTCCGCGGCACGGCCGAGACCGAGTCGCGCATCGTCGACGATCAGCTGCGGGACCTTGCGATCGATCGGTCGCTCCGCCATCACTGCAGCGGCACCGTGTGCGAGGGCGTCGTCGACGAACTGCGCGCCGTCGTGGGTCTGCCCGGGCATCGCTACGAACAGATCACCAAAGACGATGCGACGCGAGTCGTGCTGGACGCCCGTCACACGCTGCTCGGCCGACCCGACGAGTCGCCCCCCGACTCCGCTACTCCGGAGCTCGGCGAGCGTCATGGCTGCCTCCGACTCATGGCTCATGCGGCCTCCGAGGCACCGCGGCAGCGAGAGATTTGCTGTCCCCTTTGGGGATGGTGGCTTTCTCGTCGCGCCCGCGCCGATCGAGCTGCAGTCGCACGGTCGATCCGTGGGACGCGATAGTGCCAGGTGGCGGGTCCTGCCGACTGACGAGGCCCGAACCACTGACTTTGGAAACAAGCGACTGGGCGTGCAAGGTGACCACGGCCTGTCGAAGCGGCAAGCGGCGAACGTCGGGAACGGAGCTGTGGCCCTTCTCGATGGTCTCCGTTGGCACGGGCTGGGCAGCCGGTTCGGCCGCCGGCTTTTCCTTCATCTCCGCAAGGACGGCACGCCCACGGTCCGGCGCGACGCCCATGTGGCGGAGCGTAACCTCGGCAATCCGCCGGAAGACCGGGCCTGCGACGGTGCCCCCATAATGTGCGATGACCGGTTCGTCGATCACGACCGAGATCACCACCGAAGGCTTGTCTGCGGGGGCGAAACCGATGAACGATGCGAGCCATTTGTCTTTGGCGTACCCGCCCTTGATGTAGTCGGCCTTCTGGGCCGTACCGGTCTTGCCGGCCACCAGATAACCGTCAACCGCGGCTTCGATCGCCGTGCCGCCCGGCTCGGTGACCGCCGTCAGCATCTCTCCGACCAGCTTTGCCACGCGGCGAGGAACCACCTGACGACGTACCTGCGGTTGGGTTTCCTCGACGGTGACCCCCTCTCCGTCAGTGATGCGATGGACTAGGGTCGGTCGCATCAAGCGGCCGCCATTGGCGATGGCACTCATTGCGGTCGCGAGCTGCACGTTGGTGACGCTCATCCCTTGGCCGAAGGACACCGCAGCTACGTCGATCTCGTACCAGCTACGATAGTGACGAAGGATGCCGGCCGCCTCTCCAGGGACACCGAGGTCCGTCGACTCACCAAACCCGAACCTCCGGAACGCACGGTAGAGATCGCGCTTGCCTAGCTCGAGCGCGATCTTCGCCGTACCGATGTTGCTCGAGTACGCGAGGATCTGCGTCGGCGTGAGCCACTCGTACGGGTGCGCGTCGTGAAGGAGGCGACCTCCGAGCCGCGTGACGCCATTTTCACAGTTGATCAATTGGTCGGGTCGCACGGCGCCGACGGCGAGAGCGGCGGCCATGGTGAATGCTTTGACCGTCGATCCCGGCTCGAACCGATCGACCACGGCACGGTTTCTCCGGTGCGCGATCGGATGCTTGGAAGGTTCGTTCGGGTTGAACGGTGGATAGTTGGCGAGCGCCAGGATCTCCCCCGTCGACGGGTCCATGACCACCACGCTTCCACCGCGTGCCTCGAACGTGCGCACGCCAAGGGCAAGCTCGCGCTCAGCAATGTGTTGGATCGCTTTGTCGATCGTGAGGACGACGTTTTGCCCCTGGTTTGACATTTCGTCGATCATCTCGTCCGCAAAGACCACCTGGCCGCGTCGATCACGAATCGCCTCGACTCTTCGATCGGTACCGCGAAGCTCGTTTTCGAAAGCCAGCTCGATACCTTCAATGCCGCGACCGTCAATGTCGGCAAAGCCCAAGAGATGCGCCGCGAGATGCCGGTTTGGGTAGTAGCGGCGGGCCTCGGTTGTGAGGCCAATGCCCGGAATGTCGAGGTCCGTAACAAGTGTCGCTTCGTGCGGCGTGATACGGCGAACGATCCACACGAAATAGCGATCGGTCGCGAGTCGTGTCGCGAGTTGTTTCGCGTCAACGTCGAGCACCGCTGCAAGACGGCGGGCTGTCGTCTCGGGGTTCTGGTCCATCGCTCGCAGTCGGCGCGGATTGGCATAGACGCTATCCACATCGACGCTGACTGCTAGCTCGGCGCCGTGTCGGTCATAGAGCGCGCCGCGCCGTGGGGACACGCGGAGCTCTCGCAGGTGCTGTCCCTCGGCCATCTCGCGCAGTCGATCCCCGCCAACGACTTGGAGCTGAAACGCGCGCACCAACACGAGGACCGAGACGCACAACACGGTTAACCCGAGGACCGCGATCCGTGCGCGAAACCATCGATGGCGTCGATTGGAGCGCGCTTTCACCGAACCCTCCCCGAAGCCGCGGGCTGTCGTTTCTCGGTCATCGTCACGATACGCGTCGGCTTCGGGACCTCCATGCCGAGTGTCCCACGTGCGATCGTTTCGATCCGGCCGCTCTGCCGAAGGGTGGCCGCCTCGATCGAGAGGAGGCGGCCGTCCTGGCGGAGCTCGCGTTGTCGGGCGCGTTCGTCGCTCACCTCGTAACCAAGCCGCACGGTCTCGAACCGAATCGCCAGATGCACGACGAACGCCGCCGCTGTGGCCAGGACCGCAACGCACCACAGGGGGAGGAAGCGCTGCTTCATGCCGCCGCCTCCGCCTTGCGCGCCGCTCGGAGCTTGGCGCTCCGGGACCGAGGGTTGTTCTGCCGCTCTTCGTCCGATGCGATGACGGGGTGCTTCGTGAGCGGCGTCAGATACTCATTGTCGCGGAACGAATGCTTCACCATCCGGTCCTCGAGAGAGTGAAAGCTAATCACCGCTGCGACCCCCCCTGCCCGGAGCACGGTTGGCAGTTGTTCCAGCAACGATTCGAGCTCGGAAAGCTCCTCGTTGACGGCGATACGAAGCGCCTGAAACGTCTTCGTTGCGGCGTCGATGCGGCCGCGACGAGGCCCGGTCGCGCGATGCACCGCTCGCCGCAAGTCGGCAGTGGTCTCGAGCTCACCCTCTTCGTAGGCGTGCCGAAGAGAGCGCGCGATGCGGCGTGAACGTCCTTCTTCGCCGTATTGATAGATCACGTTCGCAAGCTCTTCCGTGTCTGTCCTCCCGATCAGCTCGAGCGCGGTTTCGCCTTCCGTCGGGTCCATGCGCATGTCGATCGGTCCGTCTTTCGCAAGGGAAAACCCTCGATCCTGTTGATCGAGCTGTGCGGAGCTAACCCCGAGATCGGCGACGATTCCGTCGACGTGGTAGATGCCCAACGAGCGCAAGACCTCGGAGAGATCGCGAATGCGAGCCTTGCGCAGGGTGACCCGGTCGCCGTAGGTAGTAAGCACCTTGCCGGCCGCCTCGAGGGCACTCGGGTCGCGGTCGGTGCCCACGAGCCGACCATCTGGTGCGCTTCGTTCGAGGATGGCCCGAGCGTGGCCCCCGCCGCCGAGGGTCACGTCGGCGTACACGCCACCCGAGACCGGACGCAGATATTCGAGCACTTCTCCGAGTAAGACGGGCGCGTGATCGAAGGCCGTCACAGCCCGAGCTCCGCGAGCCGTTTGGAGATCGCCAAACGACGATCGTCGGCGGCGAGGACGTCCCTGCGGAGGCCTTCGAAGGTCTCTTTCGACCAGAGCTCGATGTAGCGCCCCAACCCTGCCCAGAGCGCATCCCGCTTGAGTTGTGCGTGCTTTCGCAAGGCCGCCGGGATCAGGAGCCGACCGACTTTGTCGACGTCGCACTCGATCGCCCCGGACACGTAGATGCGCTTCAGGGTCACCACCTCGGCGTCGAACTGCGGGAGCTTTGAAAGGCGATCCTCGAAGGCGATCCACTCTGCCATCGGGTAGGCCACGAGGCACGTGTCCAAGCCCGTGGTCAGCACCAGCTTCGACTCGCCTTGAGCCGTCATCACTTCGCGGAAGCGCGACGGCACGGACGTGCGCCCTTTGGCATCGATGCTGTGCTCGTAACGTCCTCGGAACAACTTTTTCTCGCGTCCCTAGTTGGTGGCTAGTTGGAGCTGAATTGGCACTTGATCCCACTCGCTCCCACTAAGCCCGGAAACTACGAGGGGACCGCCTCCTATGTCAACTTCTTTCTGTTGTCCAAGTGATGGAATCCAATAGGTTTTTTCGAATGATGTCGCTGGGATGGGCGGGGCGGTTCGAGGTGGGAAAGGGATACCTCACTTCCACCAACGCCCCGGCGGTTGTCGCTTCTTCCTCACCCGACAGGTAGGGGCGGAATTGGCACTCTTCATAGTTGTTTTAGGCCGGATTTGTCCAACACGGAGCGTGCTACCTTCGTAGTGGGTGGATCCGATCGACGAAGCGTGGGCGCGGGTCGAAGCCGAGTGGGGAAACGCGGAAGCGCACCGGCGATTCGTGGGGGTGTGCATCGCGCTCGATCGACTGCCCGAGGCCGGCAAACGCTACCGGAAAGTTCGAGAGTGCGACGCAGCACGCCGCGAGGAGGCGGCCAGGCAAATCGACAAGTTGATCGCGCTGGCCACCCAGCAGCTACAGAATACTCGGGCCACGCCCGCGACGGTGGAGCACAAAAGAACGCTACAGTGGGTCGCGTTCGCTATCATGTTGGGCCTAATGGGGATGGGCGCGTGGCTGATGATGCGGGGGTAAGCTCGCGCTCGGAGCCTGTGCCGGACACGGCATGCAAGTAGATTTCGCCGAGAAGGAGCTTACTGTGAAGCTCGTGTACTACGGGCCGGCGCTCAGCGGGAAGACCACGAATCTACGCGCTCTCCATTGGCTCGCTACGTCGGATACCTGTGGAGAGCTCATGACGCTCGAGACCCAAAACGATCGAACACTGTTCTTCGACATGCTGCCCATCACCATAGGTTCGGAAAGTGGGCTCAAGGTGCGCTTGAAGCTCTTCACGGTTCCGGGGCAGGTCATGCACAATGCAACGCGTCGGCTCGTCCTCCAGGCGGCCGATGGGGTCGTCTTCGTTGCCGACTCGCAACGGAGCGAGGACGAGGCGAACCGCGAATCGTTCGCCAACCTCAAACAGAATCTCGACGAGATCGGGGTCGATCCGGAACGTATTCCCATCATCATCCAGTTCAACAAGCGGGATCTCGAAGGGATCAGAACCGACGAGGAGCTGGAAGCGATCGCCGCACGAAGCCAGGCCACGATATACAAGGCGGTTGCCACTCGAGGCTATGGAGTCGTTCAGACGCTCTTGGGGCTGGTTCGAGAGACCTGGAACAACCTCGACAAAGACCACGGGCTCGAGGAGAAATTCGGAATCAATCCGGTAGGCCTCATGACCGAGGTAGAATCCAAGCTCAAACACGACCCGAGGCAACGCGAGCGATGATGCACGATGACACCAACGCAGCGGACCTTCTAATGGGAGACGTCGTCCGCCTCGAGGACGTGCTGACCCGGGACGCCGTCACGACGGTATGCAAGTCCTTCTTTGC
>Ga0255058_10001133_pt1 | contig 15119 bp, 10 predicted proteins | sample Cases_109_9_MG_FD_188637 | JGI IMG/M metagenome (GOLD analysis project Ga0255058, IMG submission 188637) | Seawater microbial communities from Amundsen Gulf, Northwest Territories, Canada - Cases_109_9 | ecosystem: Environmental > Aquatic > Marine > Gulf | place: Canada: Northwest Territories... | reverse complement strand
ATGAAAAAATGGAATATTCTCTCCATGATTGAAATGCATGGTACTATTCTTCGTTGTACAAATCAAGAACAATTGAGTTGGCATCAGGGAGAATTGGGGGCTCTATCGCCCGATCGGAAACTATTGAGAGAAATGAACTCCAGAGAAGCTATAAGGAGTTACACTATTAAAAGTCGTAACAGATTCCGTTTCGCTCCCAGTCGCCGTAGCGCGTGGGTTCCGGGCCCTCGGGGCCGCCGATCTCCGCCACCTGCGCCGGCCCTCCCGCCTGTGCCGCCTGAGGCGCCGTGCCCATTTCCGGGGGCTGCGGCCCGCCACGCCCGGCCAGCCGCGCCCGGCCAGCTGCCCGATTAGACCGCCCCCCGAGCGGGGTGATACCGGGCCGCGCCGGGCCTGCGCGGTGCATTTTGAAGTCGCGGGCCATCCCATTCATATGGCATCAAGGGCATGGCCTGCCAAGGGAGCGCCACCCCGAGAACCTTGATGTGAGCCTCGACCTGTGCCTTGACGCGGGACCGCCGCGCGACCACCTCACCAGAGGCGAGACAGAGTAGCACCGAGAGACCATGAACAGCCTACGCACAGGGGTCCTCTTGGCCGGCCTCACCGGCCTGTTTCTCGCCGTCGGCTTCATGCTCGGCGGCGAAGCAGGGCTGGTGATCGCCTTCGGCGTGGCGCTCGCCATGAACGCCTTCGCCTACTGGAACTCCGACAAGCTGGTGCTGCGCATGTATGGCGCGCGAGAAGTGGGCGAGGGTGACGCGCCCACGCTGGTCCGGCTGGTGCGGCAACTGGCCGAGCAGGCCGAACTGCCGATGCCCAAGGTCTACGTGATGGAGAACGACCAGCCGAATGCCTTCGCCACCGGCCGCAATCCCGACAACGCCGCCGTCGCGGTGACGCAAGGCCTGTTGGGGCGCCTCAGCCAGGAGGAGACGGCCGGCGTGCTGGCCCACGAACTGGCCCATATCAAAAACCGCGACACGCTCACCATGACGGTGACGGCGACCCTCGCCGGCGCGATTTCCATGCTGGCCAACTTCGGGCTGTTCTTCGGCGGCAGCCGAAACAATCCCCTGGGTTTCGTCGGCGTGCTGCTGATCGCCATCCTGGCGCCCATGGCGGCGATGCTGGTGCAGATGGCGATCAGCCGCGCCCGGGAATACGAGGCCGACCGCATCGGCGCCGAGATCTGCGGCCGGCCGCTATGGCTGGCCACGGCGCTGGAGAAGATCGCCGGCGCCGCCAAGGCGATCGACAACCAGCCGGCCGAGCGCAACCCGGCCACCGCCCACCTCTTCATCATCAACCCGCTGCACGCCCACAAGGTCGACGGGCTCTTCACCACCCATCCGAGCACCGCCGAACGGGTGGCCCGTCTACGCCGACAGGCGGTAGAGATGGGCCAGAGCCCGCGGCCCTGGGGATGACCGGGGGGGTGAGCGGGGGTCTCGACGCGCGGACGGTAGCGCTCGACCTGCTGGGCACGGTGCTCGAGCGCCGCACGCCCCTCGACGAAGCCCTGCAGCAGCACAAGAAGCTTGCGTCACTGGAATCCCGCGACCGCGGGTTCGCGCGCGCTCTGGTCGCCACCAGCCTGCGCCGCCTCGGACAGCTCGATGCGGTCATCGCCCGATTGCTGGAACGGCCGCTGAAGCCCAAGACCGAGACGCTGCGTCAGGTCCTGCGCCTCGGGCTGTGCCAAATCCTGTTTCTCGAGACGCCGCCCCACGCCGCGGTCGATACCTCCGTGCGGCTGGCGGCGAAAGCCGGGTTCGGCGGCCACAAGGGCCTGGTGAACGCGGTGCTGCGGCGGGCCGACCGGGAGATGCGGCCGCCGATCGCCGGGCAGGCCGCCTCGGGCGAGGCCGGCCGGCTCAACACGCCCGGCTGGCTGTGGGACGCCCTCTCGGCGGCCTATGGCGAGGCGGCCGCCCAGTCCATCGCCGGGGCGCACCTCGCGGAGCCGCCCCTCGATCTGACCCTCAAGGACCCGGCGGATGCACGTGACTGGGCCGCGCGCCTCGATGCCAGGATCCTGCCCACCGGCGCCTTGCGGCTGCCGCCCGGCCAGGGCGACGTCGCCAAACTCGCCGGCTACCGGGAGGGCGCTTGGTGGGTCCAGGATTTGGCGGCCAGCCTGCCGGCCCGGCTGCTCCGGGCGCCCGCCGGCCGAACCGTCGTCGATCTCTGCGCCGCGCCCGGCGGCAAGACGGCGCAGCTGGCCGCCGCCGGCTTGGAAGTGATCGCCGTCGACCGGGACGCCGGCCGCCTGCAGCGCTTGTCCCAGAACCTCGACCGGCTGGGCCTGACGGCGGCCGCCGTCGAGGCCGATGCAACCACTTGGCGGCCGCCCGCGCCGGTTGCCGCCGTCCTGCTCGACGCACCCTGCAGCGCCACCGGCACCCTGCGCCGCCATCCCGATATCGCCTGGCTCAAGGGGCCCAAGCAGGTCGCGCCGCTCACCCAACTCCAGGACAGGCTGCTGGCGGCGGCGGCCGACATGCTCGAGCCCGGCGGACACTTGGTTTACGCCACCTGCTCGCTGCTGCCCGAGGAGGGGCCCGCACGGATAGCCGCGCTGCTCACTGCTGCCCAAAGAGGGGGCGGCGCGCCCTTGGCGCGCGAGCCGGTCGCGAAGGAGGAGATTCCCGGCCTCGGCGAGCTGATCACGGCCGAGGGCGACCTGCGCAGCCTGCCCTCGCAGCTTTCCGGACTCGGCGGGCTGGACGGCTTCTACGTCTGCCGCCTGCGGCGACTTTAGAGCGGTCACCCGAAGAGCGGTCACCCGGCCAAATTGAATCGACCCCCTTGCCTCTGGGCTGAGTCCGGCCGCTGTTTTCTCTTCGGCCGATCACCGGTGCGGAACGTCGTCAGTATCCACGCCCGGGACGTAGGTGACGCCGTCGCGCTGTTTCCAGTCGACCGGCCAGACAGCAAAGAAGATGACGCATTTCTCGTCGGATTCGTAACTGATATCCATCCCTTTGGGGAGCCAGAGAACATCTCCTGGCTCACAGACATAGTTTTCTCCGTCGACCACCATGCGGAAGGTGCCTTTGTGCACATATATGATTTCATCGCAGGTCAAGTTCCAGGGGACCTTGACGTTGTTGAAGAAGTTCCAACCACCCATCATGGATTCGCTGTTGTGAGGCCCGATGTGAGATCTGATATAGGACTTGCCCGGCGGCAACTCCTGAAAACGATGTTCGAAATCCGAAAATTTGTAGAGTGTCGGCTTTGGCACTGGTGGCCCTCCTTGTGCTCGAACTTTGCCTTTACGGTCTCCTCAAAAAGTCCTCGCAATGAGGTTTATGAGGCGGCTCATATTTTTCGGAGAACGGGACGGCAATCACACTTGGAGCGGATCGCCGCTGTGTTCGTCTGTTCGGCCGGTATTCCCCGGATGGCGACAAAATTCAGATGTCCCGGGGCGCGTGCCGCCTCGGCAGAACGGTAACTCGCCCCAAACGAACACTGTTCCTGGGCGACCATTGCGCCGAGCCCAATTGCCGGACATTACCCAGTTGGGTCGGGAGGGCAAGGTCATGAAGGATCGACCGGGGCCTTATGTCTGCCCAAGATTCAACAAATCAAGACGCAACAAACCATGACTCACTAAAAACGCTTCTCCGCTGGCTGACCTGCGTGGAGTTCCCAAACCCGGGCGCGCCGGCGCAGGCTCCTGAGAGGACGCTCAGCCGGCCGCCCGGCGGGGCGTTCCCCTCGGGCGGCCGGTCAAGAGAGAGCACGCTTAGTTCAGGGCTTGCTTGAGTGTTTTGCCGGCCTTGAACTTCGGCTGGTTGGACGCGGGGATCTGAATGGGCTCGCCCGTACGGGGGTTGCGCCCCTCAGAAGCTTTGCGATGCGCCACGCTGAAGGTGCCAAAACCCGGCAGACGCACTTCACCGCCGCCCTTGAGCTCACCGGCGATGGAGTCGAGCATACTTTCGACGGCATTAGCGCCGTCGGATTTGGAAAGGCCGGTGCTGGCGGCAACGGCGGATACGAGGTCATTCTTGTTCATGTGTCACCCCTAAATTGCCCGGGATCGGATTGAGCGAAGTCTCAGGATATCCCGGTGTCGGCAAGCCAAAAACCTAGATCGCGCGATCCGGGCGGGTCAAATTGCAAGTCGCACCGAAAACTGCGCCCTTTGGGCCTAAATACCCATAATCGTTTATGAAATTCTTGTGGATAAGGTGGACCGCGGCTCCCGTCTCCAGCAGGCGACCGGCCCGCCTTTCCTGGGCGCCGGGAACCGACTCCACCTCGCCGGCTTCGCCCCACCCTATGCCCGCCGGTGCGTCGAACAGCCGGTGCGAGAGCGGATTTGGGTCCATGTGACGCAAGCGCTATCGCTTCTGGGCCGAGTGACGCCGCTAGGCGCGGACCGAAACGCGATGCCCGATGGATTTCCGGCGCATCGGGCGAGGCCCACAACGACGCGAAGGACCAGCCGCCCTATTCAAGTGGAATGACCCCAATGGGGCCGGCGTTCTTTGGACGGACACCGCTCTAACCCCTCGCTTCGGCGCGCGGCTTGCGGGCGCTAGGGCATGCTGTTACCTAGGGACCCCATGCAGCAGCCGATTCGGATTGCCCCCTCGATTCTCGCCGGCGATTTCGCCATCTTGGGCGAGGAGGTCCGCGCGCTGGACGCCGCCGGGGCCGATTTCATCCACATCGACGTGATGGACGGGCACTTCGTCCCCAATATAACCATCGGCCCCGACGTGGTGCGGGCCTTGCGGCCGCACTCCAAGCTGCCGTTCGACGTCCACCTCATGATCGCGCCGGTCGATCCCATGCTGCCCGCCTTCGCGGAGGCCGGCGCCGACATCCTGACGGTCCATCCCGAAGCGGGCCCACACACCCACCGCAGCCTGCAGCTCATCAAGTCCCTGGGCAAGAAGGCCGGCATCGCCCTCAACCCCGGCACGCCGGTGAGCCTTGCCGAGCCGCTCTTGGGCGCGGTCGATCTGGTGCTGGTGATGAGCGTCAATCCCGGCTTCGGCGGTCAGTCTTTCATTCCCGGCGCACTTCAGAAGATCGCAGCGCTGCGCGAGATGATCGACGCGAGCGGCCGCGAGATTTACCTGGAGGTGGACGGCGGCATCAATTTCGAGACGGCCCCGCAGGCCGTTGCGGCCGGCGCCGACCTGCTGGTCGCCGGCACCGCGACCTTCAAGGGCGGCACCGGGCACTATGCCGCCAATATTGCGCGGCTGCACGGGGCCCCGTCGTGAGCGCCAGCGGAACCAGCGAAGACTATGCGGCGCCGTGGCTCGACATGCCCTCGTTCGCCTTGCGGCGGCTCAGCGGCCTCACCCATCTGCCGGCCGAGCATGCGCTAAGCCGCCTCGCCTATACCCTGAAGCGGCCCGTCTTCGCGTCGCCCATCTATCGCCTGCTGCTGTCCGGGCGGTCGCCGACCGCCCTGGCGGCCGCGCTGAGCGACCCCTGGCCGGGCAATGCGGACACCGGCACGCAGCTACTGGACGGTACCTTCGCGCTGGCCGGACACACAGTGAAAGCCCCATCGCGCCTCTGGTCGCCGAGCGGCGCCGCGCGGGACTGGCTGACGGCGCTGCACGGTTTCGAATGGCTGGCCGATCTTCGCTCGGTCGGCGGCGACGCCGCGCGCCGGCGGGCGCGGGACCTGGTCGGCGACTGGCTCGCGGAGTACCAGCGCTGGGACCCCATCGCCTGGGCGCCGGAGGTGACCGGCCGCCGCCTGGTCAGCTGGCTCGGCCAGTACGAGTTCTTCGCCGCCAGCGCCGAGATCGACTTCCGCCACCAAGTCCTGGATAGCCTGGCCCGGCAGGCGCGGCATCTCGATCATGCCTTGCCGGCCGGCCTCGCCGGAACCGAGGCGATCGCCGCCTCCAAGGGGCTGGTCTACGCCGGCGTCAGCCTGCCGGGCGCCGCGGCCTTGGCGGACAAGGGCCTTGTCTTGCTCCAGCGCGCCCTGAACCGCCAGATCCTCGCCGACGGCGGCCATGTCGAGCGCAGTCCGCGCACCCAACTGACCGTGCTCAGGGATCTGATCGACATCCGCGCGGCGCTCCATGCCGGCGGCCTCGAGACGCCCGGCGACCTGCAGACGACGATCGAGCGCATGGCACCGCTGTTGCGCCTGTTCCGCCATGGCGACGGTGGGCTTGCCTTGTTCAACGGCACCGACGAGGCCGAAACCTGGCAGGTCGAAACGGTCCTGCAGCGGGCCGGCGGCCGCCCGCGGCCCTTGAACCTGGCGCCCCAGAGCGGCTTCCAGCGCCTCCAGGCGGGCCGCACGGTCGTCCTGGTCGATGCCGGTTGTCCACCAACGCCGACGCGGGCGCGCGACGCCCATGCCGGCACCTTGAGCTTCGAGATGGGCATCGGCCGCCACCGGCTGATCGTGAACTGCGGCAGCTACCCGGCGGGTCACCGCTGGAGTCGCGCCTACAGGGCCACCGCAGCCCATTCCACGCTGGTGGTGAACGACACCAACTCCTCGAAGATCTCGCCCGACGGCGCCCTGTCGAGACGGCCGGAGACCGTCGCCTGCCGGCGCGAGGAGACCGAGGGCAGCCATTGGCTCGACATGAGCCAGGACGGTTACCGCGTGCCGTTCGGCCTGGTCCACCAGCGGCGCCTCTATCTCGCCGCCGGCGGCGAGGATCTGCGCGGCGAAGACTGCCTGGTGGGACCGGGCGGGCACGAATTCACCATCCGCTTCCATCTCCATCCCGACGCCCGGGTGGCCTTGGCGCAGGACGGCGAGACCATCCTGCTCAGCGTCGGGCGCGGCGGGGGCTGGCGGTTTCGCGCCCGCGGCGCCGAGGTCGCGCTGGAGCCGAGCGTCTATCTCGGCCGACCTGGCGAGGTTCGCCGCAGCCAGCAAATCGTTCTCAGCGGACGCACTGCGGGCGGCGAAACCACGGTGAAGTGGGCGCTGCACAAGCAAGAGCGCCCGGCCAAAGCGCCGCCGGCCGCAGACTGATCGCAGACTGATCGCGGCTGCTGACAGGCCATCGGGGCGCTTCGCGCCGCCCGCCGCTATGGCGCCTTGACGGACCCGGCCAGCCTACCTAATACCAAGCCTCACCCCCAACCGGGACCGCCGATCATGCCCCCTGCCGCTTCCCCGGCATCCGACTCTTTGACGCCAATTCGCCGCGCCCTGGTGTCCGTCTCCGACAAAGACGGGCTCGTCGCCTTCGCCCAGGTGCTCGCCGGCTACGATGTGGAAATCCTGTCCACCGGCGGCTCGGCGCGGGCGCTGCGCGAAGCCGGCATCGCGGTCACGGAAGTGTCCCAGCACACCGGCTTTCCCGAGATCATGGACGGCCGGGTGAAGACCCTGCATCCGGCGATTCACGGCGGCATTCTCGCCCGGCGCGACAGCGCCACACACAAAGAGGCCCTGGCGGCCCACGGCATCGCACCCATCGATCTGGTGGTCGTGAACCTCTATCCCTTCCGCGAGACCCTGGCCAAGGGCGCCGAGCGCCCCGATTGCATCGAGAACATCGACATCGGCGGCCCGGCCTTGATCCGCGCCGCGGCCAAGAACCACGACTTCGTCACCGTGGTGACCGACCCGGGGCAGTACGACGCGGTTTGCGCCGACCTGGAGGCCCACGACGGCGCCGTCGGCCTGGCCTTGCGGCGCCGGCTGGCGGCGGCGGCCTATGCCCATACCGCGGCCTACGATGCGGCGATCGCCGGCTGGCTGGCCGGCGAGGAGGGCGAGTCTTTGCCCGAGCGCATCGCCATCTCCGCCAAGCGCGCTCAGCTGCTGCGCTACGGCGAGAACCCACACCAGGAAGCCGCCTTCTATGTCACCGACGGCGGGCCGCTCGACACGGGAGCCTTCACAGGCGCGGGCACGCGTCCGGGCGTTGCCACGGCCGAGCAAGTGCAGGGCAAGGAGCTCAGCTACAACAATCTGAACGACACCGACGCCGCCTTCGAGCTGATCGCCGAGTTCCAGCCGCCGCGGTTCGACCGGCCGGCCGTGGCCGTCATCAAGCACGCCAATCCCTGCGGCGTGGCGCTCGGCGATAGCCTGGCCGAGGCCTATCGGCGAGCCCTCGCCTGTGATCCGGTGAGCGCCTTCGGCGGCATCGTGGCGGTCAACCGGACCCTCGACGGCGAGACCGCGGCGGAGATCGCCAAAATTTTTACTGAAGTGGTGATCGCGCCCGAGGCCGATGGCGATGCCCGCGCCATCCTGGCCGACAAGAAGAACCTGCGCCTGCTGGTGACCGGCGCGCTGCCCGACCCCGCGGCGCCGGGCATGACGGCCAAGTCGCTGGCCGGCGGCCTGCTGCTGCAGAGCCGGGACGCCGGCGTCCTCGCCGCCCAGGACCTCAAGCTCGTCACCAAGCGCGCGCCCAGCGAAGAGGAAACCCGGGACCTGCTATTCGCTTTCCGGGTGGCGAAGCACGTGAAGTCGAACGCCATCGTCTATGCCCGCAACGGCGCAACTCTCGGGGTCGGCGCCGGCCAGATGAGCCGGGTCGATTCCTCCCGGATTGCCGCCTGGAAGGCCGAAGACGCCGCAGTGAAAGAAAGGGGAGAGCCCGCCACCGCCGGCGCGGTCGCCGCCTCGGACGCCTTTTTCCCCTTCGCCGACGGCCTTCAAGCCGCCATCGACGCCGGCGCGACGGCGGTCATCCAGCCGGGCGGATCCCTGCGCGACGACGAGGTCATCGACGCCGCCGACGCCGCCGGCCTCGCCATGGTGTTCACCGGCCTGCGCCATTTCCGCCACTGATACCAAATCTCGATAATAATCGCCCATTTCATGGGGCGAAGGCCACGGTCTCTTTTCCGCTCGCCGCGTTGCAGGCGGAAAAGAGACCGCAGTGAAGGGGGTGATTATCCTCGAGATTTGGTATGAGCCCGCGGCGGCGGCCGCACCTTGAGCAGCAGCAGCAGACCGATCAGGAAGAACGCCAGGATGGTCGCCATGCCGGCGCGCTGGCTGTCGAACCACAGGGTCACCCAGCCGACCAGGGCCGGGCCGATGAAGGCCGTGGCCTTGCCCGAGAGCGCATAAAGCCCGAACATCTCGGTGCGTATATGGGCCGGAGCGAGATGCGCCATTAAGGTGCGGCTGGCCGCCTGGGCCGGGCCGATCAGGGCGCCGATGCCACAGCCCAGCAGATAGAACCACAGCTTCTGTTCGACCAGGAGGATCGCCGTGCTGAAGGCCATCAAGCCAATCAGGGCGATGATCACCGTCCGCTTGGGGCCGATCCAGTCGTCGACCCAGGCGAAGCCGAAGGCCCCCAGCCCGGCCGCGATGTTGAGCAGGATGCCGAAAATGAGGATCTCGTCGAAGGTCATGCCGAAACTGCCGGCGGCATAGATGCCGCCGAAGGCGAAGAGGGTGTTGAGGCCGTCGGTGTAGATCATGTGCGCGACCAGGAACGTGGCGATATTGCGAAAACGCCTGAGATTCCGCAGCGTGTCGGCCAGCGTGGCCAGTCCCTTGCGGATGGCCTCGCTATGGGACAGGCCGCTGGCCGCCTTGTCCGGGGTCCAGAGGAACATGGGAACGGCGAAGAGCGCGAACCAGAACGCCACCAGCGGCCCGGTGATGCGGATTTGCTCGGCGCTGTCCTTGTCCAGCCCGAACAGGGGAACCTCCGGCTGCACGAACAGCACCAGGGAAAGGGTGAGGCAGAGCAAGCCTCCGGCATAGCCCATGCCCCAGGCCCAACCGGACAGCCGGCCGAGATGGGACGGCGGGGCGATCTCGGCGAGCATGGCGTTATAGAACACCTGACCCGTCTCGAAGGCCGCGTTGCCGAGCCCCACCAACACCAGCGTTACCCAGATCCACTCAAGGCCCGGCGTCATGTACCACAGCAGGGCGCTGGCGGCGATACAGATGACGGAGGTGGCGAAGATCCAGGGCTTGCGCCGCCCCCCTTGGTCGGCCACGGCCCCGAGCATCGGGCTCACGATCGCGACGAAGAGGGCCGAGAGGCTCATGGCGGTGCCCCATTCGGCGGTGCCCTGCTCCGGCGTCTCGGCGATCTCCCGGATATAATAGGCGGCGAAGACGAAGGTGATGATGAGGGTCGGAAAGGCGGAATTGGCCCAATCGAAGAAACACCAGGACACCACGGCGCGCCGGCCGAAAACCGGACTATCGGATGTCGTCGTTTGGCCCGCGGGGTCCTGCTGCACCGTCATCGCTCCTCACTGATCAATCCGGCTAGCAGCTTTCCGAGACGGCGACAAGCGGTGGAGGCTCGCCCCGCCGGCCACCCGGGGCCCATCCCTGTCGGCGCGCCGACAAACGCAAAAGGGGAGCCAAGCATGCTGATCGTAACCAGCGACCAAATCGAAGGCCGGCGGATTGCCGAATATCCGGGGATCGTCAGCGGCGACGCCATCGTCGGGGCCAACATGTTCCGCGACCTTTTCGCGCGCGTGCGCGACGTGGTGGGCGGCCGCGCCGGCGGCTACGAGAAGGCCCTGCGCGGCGCCAAGGAAGCCGCCCTCGAGGACATCGCCGAGGAAGCCGCCGAGCGCGGCGCGACAGCCATCATCGCGGTCGACCTGGATTACGAGAGCGTCGGCGATTCGATGCTCATGGTGAGCGTCAACGGCACGGCGGTCCGCCTCGAGTGAACCGCGCTCGGCTCTCGATGGGACGGTTCCTGCCCGCGCCTCAACTCGCCACCAGGGACTTCAGCTGCCGGTTCGCCACGGCGAGCATGGCGAAGTCCGGGTTGCCCGAGGCCCTGAGCTCCGAGATCAACTGCTCGGCGCGGGCGATCAAGGGCCGCCTGGCTTGCGACCAATCTTCGATCATCTCGGGCGAGGGGCCGTTCTCGCTCGTGCTCAGAACGCGCGAGGTCAGCTCGCCTTGATGACCGAAGAGATCGTCGATGATGGCGGTCACCGCCAGCTTGTCCCAGGCCGTGTCGGTCGGCAGGTGGCCCGCCGCGCGGCGCAACCAATCGAAACCGAAACGCGCGCCGATGGTGAAGTAGGCCTCGCCGGCTTGCTCGACCGGGATCTCGGCGCCGTCGGCGATGCGTACGATATCGCAAGCCGGCGACAGCAGCGCCAGGCTCGCGACCCGCGCCGCAAGGTCTTCCGGCACGCCGTGATCGACATATCCGCTGGCCCGCTCGGCTAACAAGGCGTTGTCGGCCTGGGAGATCATGCTCGTCAGCTCGTCGACGATCACGCGCACACCGTCTCCGTAACTGGCCATCGCCCGCTCGATGTTGAGCGGCAAGCCGGCCTCGCGCAGCATCCACACGGTCCCGCGCTCGACGAGTCGACCGCATTCGGCGAGCAAGATCGCCTGGAGCGAAGCCGGCACCTTGTTGTCGAGGGTCTCTATCTGGCGCCACAGATCGCGAATGCCGAAAATCTCGCGGCTGATCACATAGCCGCGGGCGATGTCGCCCGACGGCATGCCGGTCTTTTCCTTCACCTCGTGGATGAAGGTTATGCCGACGCGGTTGACGATGCTGTTGGTCACCATCGTGGCGATGATCTCCCGGCGCAGACGGTGCCGGGCGATCTGCTTCTTATAGGTCTTGCGCAGCGCGGTCGGGAAATAGTCGCCGAGCAAGGCCTCCATGTAGCGATCGTCCGGCAGATCCGAGGCGAGAATCTCGTCGTATAGCTGGATCTTGGAATAGGACAGCATGACCGCCAGCTCCGGCCTAGCGAGACCCTCGCCCTTGTTGGCGCGCTCGATCAAGATCTCGTCGTCGGGCAGGAACTCGATCGCCCGATTGAGCCGGTCCTCCTTCTCGAGCGAGCGCATGTAGCGGGCCAGGCGGTCCAGTAGATGGGCGCCGAACTGATGAGTCACGGTGATGGCCTGGGACTGCAGGTAGTTGTCCCGCAACACCAAATCCGAGACCTCGTCCGTCATCTTCACCAACAGCTTGTCGCGCTGTTTGCGGGTTATGTCGCCGGCCTGCTCGACATCGCCGAGCAGGATCTTGATGTTGACCTCGTGGTCGGAGCAGTCGACGCCCGCGGAATTGTCGATCGAATCCGTGTTGCAGCGTCCACCCGCCATGTCGAACTCGATCCGCGCCCGCTGGGTCAACCCCAGGTTCGCGCCTTCGCCGATGACCCTGGCGCCGACTTGGGTCGCGTCGACCCGCAAACCGTCGTTGGCCCGGTCGCCCGCGTCGGCGTGGGTTTCGCCGCTCTCCTTCACGTAGGTTCCGATGCCGCCGAACCACAGCAACTCCACCGGCGCCTTCAACATGGCCGAGATGAGCTCGTGCGGCGTCACCTGGTCCTGGGTCAGGTCGAACAGGCTCTTCATTTCCGCCGTCAGCTTGATCGACTTGGCCTTGCGCTCGAATATGCCACCGCCCTTCGAGATCAGCTTGGCGTCGTAGTCGGTCCAGGCCGAGCGCGGCAGGTCGAACAGTCGCTGGCGCTCATCCCAACTCTTCGCCGGGTCGGGGTCCGGATCGATGAAGATGTGCATGTGGTTGAAGGCGCCCACCAGCTTTATGTGTTTCGAAAGCAGCATGCCGTTGCCGAACACGTCGCCCGACATGTCGCCGCAGCCGAGACAGGTGAAGTCCTCGTTTTGAATGTCCTTGGCCAGTTCGCGGAAATGGCGCTTCACCGATTCCCAGGCGCCCTTGGCGGTGATGCCCATCTTCTTGTGGTCGTAGCCCGCCGAGCCGCCCGATGCGAAGGCATCGTCAAGCCAGAAGCCGTAGTCCTGGGACACGCCGTTGGCGATGTCCGAGAAGGTCGCCGTGCCCTTGTCGGCGGCGACCACCAGATAAGGGTCGTCCTCGTCATGGCGCATCACATCGAGCGGCGGCACGACCTCGCCGGACTTGAGGTTGTCCGTCAGGTCGAGAAGCCCGCTGATGAAGGTCCGATAGCAGGCGATGCCTTCCTCGAGGAACGCCTCCCGGCCGGCCTCCGGGGCCGGCGGTCGCTTGACCACGAAACCGCCCTTCGACCCGACCGGCACGATGACCGCGTTCTTCACCTGCTGGGCCTTGACGAGACCGAGGATCTCCGTGCGGAAGTCCTCGCGCCGATCCGACCACCTGAGACCGCCGCGCGCGACCTTGCCGAAGCGCAGATGCACGCCTTCGACGCGCGGGCTGTAGACGAAGATCTCGCGGAACGGCCGCGGCAGGGGCAGTTCATCGATATTGCGGGCGTCAAGCTTGAAGGAAACGTAGCTCTTCGGCTCGCCGTTCTCCGCGTTCTGGTAGAAATTCGTTCTCAGGGTCGACTGGATCACATTGAGGAACCGGCGGATAATTCGGTCCTCGTCCAGGTTACTGACCTGCTCGAGATACTCCTCGATCTCGCCAAGCAGACGATTGGCGGCGGCCTCGGCACCTTCCGGCCCATCTTGCTTTCGCGCCGGGTCGAAACGGGCGTCGAACAGCTCGACCAGGCGCCGGGTGATCTCCGGATTGCTCCTGAGGGTCCCTTCCATATAGGCCTGGCTGAAGGGAATGCGGGCCTGGAGTAGATACTTGCAGAAGCCGCGCAGGATGATGACCTGGCGCGAGGAAAGGCCGGCGCGCACGACCAGCTTGTTGAAGCCGTCGTTTTCCATGTCGCCTTGCCAGATGCGCTGAAAGGCGTCGTGGAAGGTTTCCTTCACCGCCCCCAGATCGATGGCGGTCCCGTCTTCGGTGACCATCTCGAAATCGTGGATCCAGACCGGTTCCTGCTGACCCGCCGGCCAGACGTCGTAAGGCACCTCGCCGATGACCTTGAAGCCCATGTTCTCGAGCATCGGCAGAATGTCCGAAAGATGGATCGGGCGCCCGGCCAGATAGATCTTGAAGCGCACCTCGTGTTCGTCCGCCTCGATCGGGCGATAGAGATTCATGGCGAGCCGCCCGCTGGCCAAAGTCTCTTCGATGCGATCCAGGTCGAAGACGGCCGCATGCTCGTTGAAGTTCTCCTCGTAGCTGGCCGGAAAGGCCTTGGCATAGCGGCGCAGGCTGCGGATGCCCCGCTCCTCGCCATGGGCGTCGATCAGGGCACCTTCCAGTCGGTCCGTCCACGAGCGGGCGGCGTCGACCAGCAACTCCTCCAGGGCCGACACGTCGACCGCGGGAACCGCACCGGGCGTCGTTGCGATCGTGATATGAAGGCGCGCCAGCACCGCTTCGCTCAATTGCGTGGAGAACGAGGCGACCTCGCCGCCGAACGTCTCCGACAAAATCTTTTGGAACCGCGCGCGCAGTTTGGTGTCGTAGCGGTCGCGCGGGACATAGACGAGACACGACATGAAGCGCTCGAAGGGATCGCGGCGCATGAACAGCGCCACCCTCTGGCGTTCCTGCAGATGAAGGATGCCCATCGCGGTTTGGAACAGCTCGTCGTCGGAAATCTGGAACAGTTCGTCGCGCGGGTAGGTCTCCAAGATGTGCATCAGGGCCTTGCCGTCGTGGCTGCCGCTGGCAAATCCGGAGCGCTCGACCATGCCGTCGACCTTGTGACGCAGCAACGGGATATCGCGGGGACTGCGCGAATAGGCGACCGAGGTGAACAGGCCGGCGAAAAGATGCTCGCCGATTACCGTGCCGGCTTTGTCGAAGATCTTCACCGCGATCGTATCCATATGAACCGAACGGTGGACCGTCGACTTCCGGTTGGACTTGGTAATTCTCACCAGCTGAGGCTGCGTGAGAAAATCGCGCACCTCCGGCGGCTGCTTGCCCAAAGTGCGTAAGCCGTCGAATATCAGGACGTCCTGGTTACAGAGGATCCCCAGCCCGCTGTCGGCCGCGACTTCGATGGTCGCCTTCGCACCTTTGCCGGTAAAGCTGTGGGAGCGATAGCCGAGGAATGTGAAATGGTCGTCGACCAGCCAATTGAGGAAGTCGATGCCCTCGCCGACTTCCTCGCCGGGAAGCGCCGGCGGACTCTTTTTCAGATTATCGATCACCGACTGGCAGCGCTCGCGCATGGTGCGCCAGTCCCTGACCGACAGGCGGACGTCGTCAAGAACCCGCTCCAACCCTTCGCGAATCTCTGCCATGCGTTCGCTGGGCTGTTCGCTGATCAGCACGTGCATGATCGATTCTCTGACGGCGCCCTTCGCCGCCTCGCCATCGTGTCGCAGGCTCGTCAGC
>Ga0255058_10001132_pt1 | contig 15120 bp, 15 predicted proteins | sample Cases_109_9_MG_FD_188637 | JGI IMG/M metagenome (GOLD analysis project Ga0255058, IMG submission 188637) | Seawater microbial communities from Amundsen Gulf, Northwest Territories, Canada - Cases_109_9 | ecosystem: Environmental > Aquatic > Marine > Gulf | place: Canada: Northwest Territories... | reverse complement strand
GCGCCGTCGGAGCGCATGCGCGACGTTATCAACAAGTCGGCGAGCGACGATTTCGTCATCGACAAGTGCCGCTTCCTGACGGAGAAGGGCATCCTGCATCTCAAGATTTATTCGATCATCGGCCTGCCGACGGAAACGGATGAGGATATCGACCAATTCATTCGCCTGGTCGAGAACATTCAGAAGGTGTACGTGGCGGCCTGCCGCGTGCGCGGCAACATCGGTTCGGTGACCATCAGCCTGAGTCCGCTGGTGCCGAAACCGGGCACGCCGTTTCAGTGGCACCCGATGGAAGTGGTGGCGACGCTCAAGAAGCGGTTCATGAAAGTGCGCAAGGCGCTGGGCCGCCTGCCGAACGTGGAGCTCGGTTTCGGATCGCCCAACGAAGCCTACCTGCAGACGTACCTGTCGCGCGGTGACCGGCGGGCGCTGTCGTTCTTCCGGGAATACCTCGCCAACGGCCACGATGAAAAGGCGGCGTTGCAGACAGCCGAGCCGCATCCCGATCATTGCGTGTACCGTCAATTCGAAAAAGACGATTGCCTGCCGTGGGACATCATCGATCACGGGTACTTCCCGAAATTTCTCTGGCAGGATTACCAGCGCGCCCTGCGCCAGAAACACACGCCCGTGTGCGACACCGCCACCTGCAAAATCTGCGGCATCTGCTGACGCCGGAAGATCCCATGGCCGTTTCCCTCGACCTCGACAAAATGAATAAACTGCCGGAAGGATGCCGGTTCTTCGATCTGAACCAGTTGTGGTTCTTCCCCAACCGCCTGGCGGTGCGCCTGTTGTATCCGTTACCCATCTCCGCCAACGCGATTACGGTGCTCGCGCTGGTCATGGGACTGATGGCCGCGGCGTTTTATTTTTCCAATGTGGAGCATGCGCTGGTGTGGGGCGCGATATTTTTATATGGGAAGCTGTTTCTGGACAACGTCGACGGCAACCTGGCGCGTTTGCGGGGGGAGGAGTCGCGCTTCGGACGGTTCCTCGATTCGTTTTCGGATTTTACGGTTGCGTGTCTGGTATATGGTGCGATCACATGGAAGCTGGCGCAGGGTTCCGCAAACGCGGGTTTGATCTGGACACTGGGACTCATGGCGCTGGTGAGCAGTTGGTTGCAGTGCAGTTACTGGGTGTATTATTACGTGAGCTACACCGGCTGGGTGGGATCGTATGACCGGAACCGTCCCGATGAAACGGTTTCCGCAGAAGACCGCCAAGCGGCGGAGTCGGGTGAAGTGTCCCGTGCGGTTTATGTTCTGCAACGGTTTCACAATATCGCTTACGGCTGGCAGGATGCGCTGATGGCGGCGCTGGACAGGGTCAGCCGCCAAGCGGCGGGTTACCGGGAGAGCCGGGAGCATCGCCAGCGCTGGGTGGCGGACAAAACGTTTCTGGCATGGATGGGTCCCTTGTGCGTGTGCACTAACACCATGGGCCTCGTGGTGTTTTCCCTGCTCGATCAACTGGAACTGTTTCTGGTTCTGGTGGTGCTATTGGGCAACGGTTACTTGGTCTACCTGCAGGCATGGAAAATCCTTCGATTCAAAATGGCCGCCGCCGATTCAAATATATAAAAGTAAGCTCAGGTTCGTTCAGCCGACGTAAATAAGATCGTATTTTTCCAACACTTAAAAGGGGGAACCGGAATGCAAAAAGTGGAAGTGGCGCGGTGGGAAAATCTCAGGGACCGGGAACCGGCGTATGCGCTGGTGGCGAATGTCGACCTGGTGATCGTCCGCTATGACGAGCAGTTTTCCGTTTTTTATGGGCGGTGCCCGCACCGGGGCGCGTTGCTGAGCGACGGGTTTGTTGCCGGGACCAACCTGATCTGCGGCGTCCATCAATGGGATTTCCGGTACGACACCGGCGTCAGCGAATACAGCAATGAAGAATCGCTTCCCAAGTTTTCCTCGTGGCTGGAGAACGGAAACGTATTTGTGGATGAGGAAGAAATCGCCGAGTGGGAAAAGGAGCATCCGCAACCGTACGACCGCGAAGCGTATCTCGGTCTCTATGCCGATACCGAGGGCACCGATGCCGAACCGCATACCGGTTTTATCCAGGAGCTGGCGAACAACGGGTTATCCAAGTTGGGACACCACGGCCGCGTGGCGGCGATGGGGGTACCGCGCGACGAACTGCCGTTGTGGGAGGACATTCAATTCGTGACAGCGCAACTCGCCACCATGCCTCTGCTGGACGATGACCCGGTGGGTACGGAGATGGTGATCGGTGCCAACGCCAAAAAACCGCTCACGCTGGACATTCCCCTGCTGGTGTCGGACATGAGTTTCGGCGCGCTGTCGGAGGAAGCCAAGATCGCTTTGGCGATGGGTGCGGACCGGGCGGGGACCGGCATCTGCAGTGGCGAAGGCGGGATGCTTCCGGAAGAGCAGGCGGCCAATCGGCGTTATTTTTATGAACTGGCGTCGGGCCGGTTCGGGTTTGCCATGGACAAGGTCAAACAATGCCAGGCGTTTCATTTCAAGGGCGGGCAGGGCGCGAAGACGGGCACCGGCGGGCATCTGCCCGGTGAAAAAGTGATGGGCAGGATCGCCGAGGTGCGCGGATTGAAAGAAGGCGAACCGGCGGTATCGCCGCCCAGGTTCCCCGACTGGAAGGATTTAAAACCCATCAAAGAGTTTGCCGTCGAGGTGCGGGAAGCGACCGGCGGCATTCCCATCGGCTACAAACTTTCGGCCCAGCACATTGAAGCCGACATCGACGCCGCGCTGGAGGTGGGCGTCGATTACATCATTCTCGACGGACGCGGCGGCGGTACCGGGGCGGCGCCGTTGTTGTTCCGCGACAACATATCCGTGCCCACCATTCCGGCGTTGGCCCGCGCGCGGCATCATCTCGACCGGTCGGGACGCAAGGACATCACCCTGGTCATCACCGGCGGTCTGCGGGTGCCCGCCGACTTCGCGAAGGCGCTGGCCTTAGGCGCGGACGCCATTGCCGTTTCCAATTCGGCGTTGCAGGCCATCGGTTGCATCGGCATGCGGGCCTGCCATACCAACAACTGTCCGGTGGGCATCGCTACGCAAAAGGAACATCTGCGTCAACGGTTGGATGTGGAGGAATCCGCGAAGCGGCTGGCCCGGTTTTTTGAAGCGGCGGTGGACTTGATGAAGGTGATGGCGCGAGCGTGCGGTCACACCCACCTCAATCAATTCAACGCAGGGGATCTCACCACCTGGAAGAAAGACATGGCCGACCTCACCGATATCGACTACGGCGGCATGACAGGACCGGGCAACGCCCGGGTGGCGAATCGCCACGGATAAATTTAAAACCCCGGGTGGCGAAGGTAACCGATAGATCGCGAATCCAAGCCTCTGCGAAATTGGGTCCAGCCCCAGGCTGGCTGGCGAATCGCCACGGATAAATTTAAAACCCCGGGTGGCGAATCGCCACGGATAAATTTAAAACCCCGGGTGGCGAAGGTAACCGATAGATCGCGAATCCAAGCCTCTGCGAAATTGGGTCCAGCCTCAGGCTGGCTGGCGAAAGCAACTTGTTGATTGCGCCCTAACGCCCCAGCGAAATTAGTTCCGTGCCTTGCCCGGGCGGCGCTGCGCCAGTCAGTTCAAGCGGGAGTCGAGGCCTTTTTTGGAGAACAGGGCGGACTGCTGGACGATGCGTTGTTTGAGGTCGATCAGCTCGTGCACCCGCTGGCAGCGTTTCATCACGTCCAGCTCTTCCAGAAAACTTTGGCGATCGCTCAGGGGCCGGTCGAAAAAGTAGGCGACGCGGTCGACCGCCTCTCCCAGGGTTGTGCAGTTTTTGGCATCCATCTCCACTTTCTGCGCGTTATTGAGGGGTAATAAACCGGTAAGGGTGTTGAACTTGTCGATCAATTGACGGAACAGAGGGTTGGCGGGATCGATCTTCTGATCGTTGATGCCGCTCAACAGTTCGACTTCCGCTTGGCGGTAAAGCGTGTCGCCCACTTCGCGGACGATGCGGAAGCGGCTTTGGCCGCGCAGGACGATATCGTAATTGCCGTCGTCGTGCCTGATCCATTGTTCCAGACTCCCGGCGCAGCCGACCGGCAGGAATTCCGGCCGGCCGTAATATTCTTCCTCGTATCCCGGCTTGAGGAGCACCATGCCGATCCATTGGCCGGAGTCGAGGGTGTCGCTGATCATTTGCCGGTAACGCGGTTCGAAAATATGAAGCGGCAGAACCGTGCCGGGATAAAAAACGGAATCGGGCAGGGGGAACAGCGAAACGGTTTTCAGAGAAGTTTTCGAGGGATCGGAGTTTTCCACGTCGGCACCGGTTGCTTTATAATAACCCTAATTATATCATTAATAGATGCACCGGATGAAAGGATTTGTCCGTTTGCGCGACTTCACTATTATCGAACCTTTTTGATTTAAAAACATGATAGCCAGCCCCGATCACATTTGCGCCGATATTCAGAACGCTCTGATGGAGTCCGGTTTGTATTCCAAACAGGCGGACGACGGAGAAAACACCTGGCGCATTTCCCCGAACCCGTTTCACCTGTCGCCGAACGATGCGGCTTTTTTTCAGGACCTGGGCGAACATCTGTTGAAATTCTATCGGGCGCTCAATCAATTGTATTTCGACAGCGTGAAGGGCAGGGCGCCGGAATGGGTGGCGGACTATATGGACCGGGGCAAGCCCGCCGACCTGATCGAATACAGCCGCATGAAGCGGTTCAAAGCCCAGCTGCCGGGAATCATAAGACCTGATGTGATTGTCCAGGAAGATGGATTTGTTGTCACGGAACTGGATGCGGTGCCGGGGGGGTTCGGCCTCACCGCCCGGTTGATGGCCCTGTATGAGCGGGACGACCGGAAAATCATCGGTGCGGCGGAGGGCGGTATTCCCTCTCTTTTTTATCAGATGGTCGAATCGGGTTCCGGAGAAAAAAATGTCTCTGCGGCGATCGTGGTCTCTGACGAGGCGCGGGATTACTGGAGCGAGATGGTTTATCTCGGAGATGTTTTGAAAAAGCGGGGGTTACCGGTTTATGTGGTGCATCCGCGCGAGATATTGTTCAAGGAAGAGGGGTTGTATGTAAGGAATGCGGGCCGGGAGGTGCCGATCGATGTGCTGTACCGGTTTTATGAGCTATTCGACCTGAAAAACATCCCCAAGGTGGAATTGCTGATGTTCAGCAACAAAAAGGCCGCGTCCGGACCACCCCGCCCTATAAACCGCATCTGGAAGAAAAGCTGAGTTTCGCCCTGTTGCACCACCCGGCCCTCATTTCCTGGTGGGAAAAAGCGATGGGGGTCGAAACTTTTGCCCTCCTGGCTCATCTAATTCCAAACACATGGGTGCTGGACAACCGGCCGTTGCCGCCCCATGCCGCGATTCCCGATCTGAAAGTCAAAGGGAACACCATTTATGATTGGCGGAACCTGTATTCCCTGTCCCAGAAGGAACGCGAGTTGGTGATCAAACCCTCGGGATTTTCCCCCGAAGCATGGGGAAGCCGGGGAGTGGTGGTGGGACACGACGTGTCCAGCGCGGATTGGGGCAAGGCCCTCGACCGGGCGCTCGCGGAGTTTCCTCACCAGCCTTATATTTTGCAGGAGTTCCATAAAGGCCGGCGCATCGAGGCCGCCTTCTGGAATTCGAAAACCCAGTCCATGGATACCATGGAGAGTCGGGTGCGGTTGACGCCCTACTATTTTGTGGTGAAGAACGAGGCGCGGTTGGGAGGCATTCTGGCCACCCTGTGCCCGCACGACAAAAAGAAAATTCATGGCATGGTGGATGCAGTCATGGTGCCCTGCGCGACAGGGCTGGAAAGCAAGGTGTGAACAATGATGCGGCTTTACAATATTGACGGATGCGGTTATTGTGCCATGGTCAGGAATGCTTTGAGCAAGCTTCAAATCGAATATGAAAAAATCGATGTACCCTGGCCTCACCATTTAAGAAAAGAAGTCCACGAAATTTCCGGCCAGACCACGGTTCCGGTATTAGTCGACGGAGAGGTGGTGTTGGACGACGAGTATGACATCATAGACTATCTCAAAAAAACCTATTCCATTCATTCCTGACCAATTCCACAAAGGTTCATTATGGAGCGTTGGCAAAAACAACTGAGCGATAGTGCGGTAAAAGTAGAGGACCTGCCTTTTCTATCCGGATCGAAAGAATACATCGAAAAACTCGAGAAGGTTTCGGAAATTTTTCCGATCCGCATCAATTCCTATTTTCTGGACCAGATCAAGGAGGAGAACGATCCCCTGTGGAAGCAGGTGGTCCCCACTTCCCAAGAGCTGGATGATTTTTTAAGCGCGGAAGAGGCTTTGAAGACCGATCCTCTGAATGAAGAAGGAGACATGCCGGTTCCCGAGCTGGTCCACCGCTATCCCGACCGCGTGTTGTTGATGCTGAACAATCATTGTCCGATTATTTGCCGGTTCTGCACCCGCAAGCGCAAGATTGGTTTTCCGGGGATTGTGACCCGCGAGACGCTTCGACAGGGCATCGAGTACATCGCCCGGCACCCGGAAATCCGCGATGTGATACTGTCCGGGGGCGACCCGCTGCTGGTGCCCGACAAGGAGCTGGAGCGCATCATGCGGGCATTGCGGGAAATCCCGCATTTGGAAATCATCCGCATCGGCACCCGCGTTCCCGGCACCCTGCCGGACCGGATCACCCCTGCGTTGTGCGAGATGCTGAAACAGTTTCATCCCCTCTATGCCAACCTGCATTTCAACCACCCCGCGGAAGTCACCCCGGAAGTCGAGCTGGCCTGCAACCGGCTGGCGGATGCCGGCATTCCCCTCGGCAGTCAGACGGTTCTGCTTAAAGGTGTCAATGACGACGTCGACACCATGAAGGAGTTGGTGCACAAGCTTCTCAAGATGCGCGTGAAGCCGTATTACCTGTTCCAGGCCGATATGACGGTGGGTACCGACCATTTCCGGACGCGGATTGAAAAGGGACTGGAGATCCTCCGTGGATTGCAGGGACATACTTCCGGCATGGGAGTGCCTTATTTTGTGATCGACACGCCCGGCGGCGGCGGTAAAGTCCGGCTCCTGCCCGACACGGTGGTGGAATACAACGACCGTGAAATCCTGGTCAGAAATTTCGAAGGCAAAGTGTTCCGGTATCCCGAGCCCACGGAAAAACCCCAGAAACAACCCGTGCCGGATTCCCCCCTGGTATCCTCTCCCGGCAAGCTGTGCGAAATGGCGTAGTTTGACATTTCCCTCTTGGCTTTTGTAGTTGCCCGATTCATCGAGCGCTTTTAAAACCGCCCCTCACCCTGCCCTCTCCCCATGAGGGGAGAGGGGTATTGAATGTTCGCCGAACCTGGGAAGACCGGGTTACGCAAAGGTCTCCTTTACAAGGGGAGGCCAGGCTAGGACTGGGGCAAATTTCCTCCGGGCGTTGCCCGGTTGGGTCCAGCGTCACGCTGGCGGGCATGACCCGGTCGCGTCATGCTGGTTTTGACAGAAATCCCCCCTTCAATTAAACTGTGAAAGGTTGCAGGGATATTCCGGCAACCCCATCGATTCTTTCATCGGCGAGAATGCTTTGAGAAACTTCCTGAAGCAGAACATGATCGCGGGACTGCTCGTCATCATTCCCATCGGCCTCACTTATATCGTGATGGCGTTCGTCATCGGCAAACTGGACGAACTCATGGCGCCGGTGGTGACTTGGATCATCATCCGTTTTCAACTTCCCCTGCCGGTGGATTTCCATCTTCCGGGATTGGGTTTTATATTGATCGGTCTTTTTATTTTTCTGGTGGGGTTGGTCACCGCCAACTTTTTCGGGAAGCAGTTGGTGCGGGCCTGGGACTATTTGATGCATCAGGTTCCGTTCGTCCGGGGAATCTACATGACCATCAAAAAAGTGGTGGAAACCATTTCAAAGTCCGATTCGCCTTCTTTCGACCAGCTGGTGCTGGTGCATTACCCGCATCCGACGTCCCGCATGATCGGCCTGGTGGCCAGTGAAGGCCGCGGGGAGGTGGTCAGCCGCACGGGAAAGGACCTGGTGAACGTGTTTCTTCCGCTGCTTCCCAACGTGACGCTGGGCTTTATGCTGATGGTTCCGCGCGACCAGATCATCCCGCTGAAGATGACCCGGGAAGAAGGAATCAAGTATCTGATGTCGTTTGGAATTGTAGCGCCCGGAATGGACAAGCCGGGAAAGCCGGCTTGACCGGCGTGTGCGGTTGTGGGGAGTTAACGGTTGTCGGCCCGCTTGCCGGCGATTTTTTCGCTGATGCCTTTGGCGATGCTCGTCTTCATGGCCCCCAGAACTTTTCCGGCATTCCGGCTTTTCATGCGCGAAATAATAATGATGGCGATACCCTCATCCATGCGCTCCAAAAGTGCGGCGGCCTGCGCCGGCTTCATATTGGAGTAAGCCTTCACCAGCGACCTCACGTTTTTTTCGATGAGGTCCTTTTTAATGCCCACCATTTCTTCACTGCGCGCCAGGGCTTCCTCGATTTTCTGAAGATCGGCCAGCACTTTCTTTTCCAGCGCTTTCAGATTTTTTTCCTTGAGAAGAATTCCCTCCTCCCGCTTTTTCAGTTCCCGGTTTTTACGTTCGATCATTTCCAGCAAGCGCAACGTTTCCGGTGAAACCGACGCGGGTTGAGTGGGCAGTTGCGGCGGTTCGGTTTGAGCCTTCGGCGCGGACCCCGGCGGCGGGCTTCCCGGACTCTGGGCGTAGGCCCACGTTCCTGTCAGGAGTGCCAGGGCGCAGGTCCATCCTGTTATGAATTTTCCGGGACCCCGTTTCATAGGTATTTCCTCTGCCAGCGCGCCGAAGAAATTTCATCCAGAAACGCGAATTCCTCTTTAATCATTTTACGCCGGGCATTCAGCAATTCCCGGTCCTTCAAAATTTCCAGGACGCGCCGTTTTTTCATCGCTTCGACCAAATCCGCCCGCTTGGCTTCCAACTGTTGCCCGGTCTCGGAAAGGAGATGCTCCTGAATCACGGATTGGGTGTCCAGGGATTGAAAATAACGGCCGTACAAACCCAGGGTCCGGCCCGGTATGGATTGCTGGAGCCGGGTTTGCAGGTCTTCCCTGCTTTTTTCGCCGGAGGATTGTATATCCCGCAACCGGTTTTGCCGGGCGAGGAGACGGTGTTGCATCTGGGCCATCTCCCGCTGTTCCAGATGTTCGGTGTTCTTCCGCAACCTCAATAATGTTTCAAAGCGAAACGTCATGGCCCGCCCTCCACCGCCATTTGAAGCCCGCTCATGCTTTCCGCCATGGAGGCCGATTCCTTCATGTTCTGTTGCAGGAACCGGTTGAACCCTTCGATTTTCTGAATGGCCAGATCGATTTTCGGATTACTGCCTTCGGCATAAGCGCCGATGTTGATCAGGTCCTCCGCCTCGCGGTAGGTGGCAAGGATATCCTTGAAGCGCATGGCCAGATCGACCTGCGCCTGCGGAACCACATTGATCATCAACCGGCTGATGCTTTCCAGCACGTCGATGGCGGGGTAGTGGTTGTGCGACGACAACCGCCGCGACAACACGATATGGCCGTCGAGGATGGCGCGGACCGAATCCGAAATGGGTTCGTTCAAATCGTCGCCTTCCACCAGCACGGTATAGAGTCCGGTGATCGTCCCAAGTCCGGTCGAAGTGCCCGCGCGCTCCATCAGTTTGGGAAGCAGAGAGAACACAGACGGCGTGAAGCCGCGTGTGGTTGGAGGTTCGCCGACGGATAACCCGATCTCCCTCTGCGCCAGCGCGAAGCGGGTAATCGAATCCATCATCAGCAGAACGTCTTTCCGCTGATCGCGAAAATATTCGGCGATGGCGTGGGCGATGAACGCGCCGCGCAGGCGCACCAGCGGCGGTTGGTCCGATGCCGCGGCGATCACCACGGATTTTTTCAATCCTTCCTCTCCCAGGTTTTCTTCGATGAACTCCTTGACCTCGCGTCCCCGTTCGCCAATCAGCGCCACCACGTTGACATCCGCCGCAGTGTTGCGCGCCACCATGCCCAGCAGAATGGATTTGCCGATACCGGTGCCGGCCATGATGCCCAGGCGTTGTCCCTTGCCGCAGGTCAACAGTGCGTTGATGGCGCGGATGCCGATGTCGAGCGGTTCTTTCACCCGCTGTTTGTCCAGCGGATTGACCGGGGTGCCGAAGATCGGGTAGTCGACGCCCAGAGGAACCGGGCCTTTGCCGTCGAGCGGTTTTCCGTTGCCGTCCAATACGCGCCCCAGCAAACCGTCGCTGACGTTGATCAAGGGGGATTCGTCTTTCGATTCGATAATGCTCCCCGGTTCGATGCCGGTCATTTCGCCCAGCGGCATCAGCAGTATTTTTTTGTCGCGGAATCCCACCACTTCGGCATCGACCGCCTTGTCCCTCTGGTTCGAAATAATGGTACACAGGCTGCCCAGCGAAACCGGCGGGCCGTCGCCTTCAATGATCAAACCCGTGACGCGGTCCACCCGTCCTCTCTTTTTGACGAAAGAGATGGTGTCGACGAAGGATTGGTATTTTTTTAAATTGACGGGATCGCTCATGGTCTTCCTCAGGAAGGAGATTCCGGTTCCGGCGGTTCCTCGGTATCATCCAGTTCAACCGTAATGTCTTCATCTGACTCCGCCACTTCAAACGGTTCATCCTCCTCGTCCGGTTCCACCGTTTCATCCTGTTCGTTTACGGGAGGTCCGTTTTCATCCGGCTCTATCGGTTTCGCCGGTTCGTCCGGAAGGGTTGAAGGTAGCGGGGCAGGGGGCGCCAGGTGCAGGATTCTTTCAATCTGCTCGTCGAGGTGGTCCAGTCCCGATTCGACGGTACCGAAATTCGATTCCACCACACAATGCCCGCGCGGAACGGAGGTGTGGGACTCGAACGCCACGTTTTTGATGTCGTGGAACAGTTGGATCAATTCCTGCCCGTAGTCCTGCAACTCCTTATGGTCGTCCGGATGGACCTTGACGGTCAGCGTTTCCCGATCCAGTACCGATTCGACGGCCATGCGCACGATTTCGCGAATGCCATCCGCTTTACTTGCCAGTTCCGTACGCACCACTTTTTTGGCGAGGGCCGCGACCATTTCCACCATTTCGCGTTCCAGCAGGGGGTACACTTTTTCCCGGGCGCGGGATAATTCATCGACCAGCGATTGCAACGTTGCCAGCGAAGAGGCGAATCGTTCCCGCACGGCCTCCGCGCCTGCCTGATAGCCTTCCTCGTGACCTTCCTGGTAACCCTGATCGCGCGCTTCCTCCTGGATTTGTGCCGCCTGGTTTTTCATTTTCTGCATGGCGTCGGAAAAGATTTCCTTGACGCCTTCCCCGGTTTCCAGAACTTTGGATTCCTCCAGGTGTCTCTGCTGTTCCAGGTCGTGGACGAAATCCGCCTGCAGGGACTTGGCTTCGCGCACATAATCGTCCAGATGGAACTTCCGGGGATCCCCGGGGGAATCCTCGGAAAACTGATCGGGAACAAAATTGCGGGTATCTTTATACAAGCTCCTCTCCTCCACCACCGACTACAAGGCGGCCATCTTCTTCCAACCGTTTGACGGCGGAAACGATTTTCTGCTGGGCACGTTCCACCTCGGTGATCTTGGTGAGGCCCAGCGCTTCCAGGTCTTCTTTCAGCATGGTGGAGGCCCGCTCCGACATGTTGGAGAAAATCTTATCCTTCAACTCATCACTGGCGGTTTTCAGAGAAACCAGCAGGTCTTCCTGGCTGATTTCTCTCAGCATCATTTGAACGCCGTGATCGTCGATCTTCAAAATATCTTCGTAGGTGAACCGCAGGTTGCGGATTTCGTTGGCGAGGTCCGGGTCCACTTCATCCATCGCGGTGAGAATGGACGACTCGGTGGCGTGGTCGATGATTCCCATGATCTGCGCGGCGGTTTCCACGCCGCCCATTTTGCTCCCGGAAACCGCGCCGGAAGAGCGGAACTCCGATTGCAGGGCTTCATCCAAATCCCTCAGCACCTGCGGCGACACCCGCTCCAGAGTAGCCAGCCGGTAGACGATTTCCATGCGCATCTCTTCCGGCATTTCCCGCAAGGTCGCCCCCGCCATCGCCGTTTCCAGATGGGCCAGCACGATGGCGGCGGTTTGCGGATGTTCGTTACTCAGGAAAATGGCGACGACTTTCGGTTCCAACATGCGGACCGTGTCCAGCCCGCCGCCCAGGTCTTCGCCGGGGGTGGTGATGTTGTTGAGGATTTCCGTGGCCTTGGCCGGGTCGAGCGCGCGCATCAGCGTGGTTTTTAAAAAATCCAGGCCGGAGATGCCCAATCCTCCTCCGCCCGTCCCCATGTTGCTGTAGAACTCGCGGGAGATCTCGTCCACCGCGGACAATTCCACTTCGCCGATGGCGGACATGTAGTTGCCGATGCTCTGAATTTCGCGCTCCTGCATTTCGGCCATGATCTTGGCCGCGCCTTCCTCGCCCAGGGACATCAAAAAGATGGCCGCCTTTTCGGGACCGGTGTATTTTTTTTCATCCGCCATAATTTATTTTTTAAATCAGGTGCGCTCCCGCATCCATTTCCGGAGAATGGCCGCCGCGTATTTGGGATCGGTATCCACAAAATCGCTGACCGACTTGCGGATTTCCACGTTTTCCTGGGATTGCCGGGCGAGACGCATTTCTTTTTCCATCGCTTCCAGTTCCTCCGGGGTGGGGGCTCCCAACTGGCCGGGTACCACTTCGACGCTGGTGGTGACCCACCGCACCAGCGGAAGCAGAATTTTATACAGAAACCACAATACGAATATAGCACCCAGAACCCATTTTGCAACTTCGACCCCCTGTTCAATCCAGCGGTCCACCGCCAGCTCTTCTCTCTGTTGCAATTCCATTGATTTATCGAATTGTAGGTTTTCCAGCTTGATCTGGTCGCCGCGCTTCTCATCGAAGCCGATGGAGGTCTTTACGAGATTGAGGTACTTCACCATCTCCTCCGGGGTGCGGGCCCGGTACTGGGGCGGAGTGCCCGCCACGGTGCCGTCCACCATCACGCTCACCGATAATCTCTGGATAGTGCCTGTGGTCTGCGAAGTCTGCTTGACCACTTTGTTGATTTCGAAGTTCAGGGTCTGCTTTTCCTTGTTGCGTGTGGGCGGGTTGCTCTGGTCCGCATTGGGAACACCCGCTTCGCCCGGAATCAGCGATTCAAAGCCGGGAACGCCGCCCGGGGGTGCCGTGCCGACGACCGATTCGGTGGCGGTCTGTTCACTGCGCACCACCTGCGATTCGGGATCGTAGAGTTCCTCGGTCCGCACCACTTTGTCGAAATTCATATCGGCGTTCACTCGGGCGATGACTTTGCCCGCGCCCAGCGCCTCTTCCAGCATCAGCACGATGCGCTGTTCCATCTCGCTTTCGACTTTACGCTTGTGCTTGTAGTTCGAGGCGGTGAACAGGACGTCCTCCGATATGGCCTTGCTGCCCGCAAGCAGGTTGCCCTTGGGGTCCACCAGTACCACGTTGCCGGCAGGAAGGCCCGCGACACTGCTCGACACCAGGTGTACGATGCCCTGGATCTGGCTTTCGGAAAGGGTGCGTCCGGCAGCCAGTTTCACCATGACCGACGCCTTGCCGATCTGTTTTTCCCTCACAAACAATTCTTCCTTGGGGAGCACCAGATGCACCCGCGCCTGTTCCACCACTTCGAGGGACTTGATGGTGCGGACCAGCTCGCCCTGCAAGGCGCGCTGGTAGTTGAGTTTCTGCACGAATTCCGTCATGCCCAGCGGGGTTTCCTCGAACAATTCCAGTCCCACTTCCGTACCCGCCGGCAGGCCCTGGCTGGCGAGGCTGAGTCGTATCTCATGCAAGCGGTTGGACGGAACGTGAATGTTGCGGCCGTTGTTGGTCAGTTTTTTCGGAATGTTCTGCGTGTCCAACTGTTCGACCACCGCCGCCGCGTCCGTGTCGGACAGATTGGCGTACAGCAGTTGGTAATCGGGAGTCTGCACCCACAGCGAAATGGAAACCAGCGCACCGATAACCAGTGCCACGCCTCCCAGCGCCACCGCTTTGCTGGTGGGGGGCAGGGTCAAAAAACGTTGCCAGAGATTTCGAAAAAATTGCAGTAGGGTTTCCATGGGCTATTGGGATTCCGGTAAGGGTTCAGTCATGGCCGCGGGCGTCATCGTCCCAGTTCGATTGCTCTCAGCGCCATCGACTTGGCGGCGTTGATGGATTGTATGTTCGCTTCGAACGAGCGGGTGGCGTTGATCAAATTGACCATCTCCTCCATGAGGTTGATGTTGGGCATGGCGACGTAGCCTTCTGTATTGGCGTCGGGATGATTCGGGTTGTAGACCAGGATGGGAGGCGACGAGTCCTCCACCACTTGGGTCACCACGACTTGGCGCACCTGGTCGGCGAGGGCGTCGTTCAGCGTCCTCGAAAACTGGTTGAGCGGTAGGGCGGCGAACAGGACGTCCTTGCGCTTGTACGGCCCGCCTTCCGGCGTGCGCGTGGTGTCGATATTGGCCAGGTTGCTGGCAATGGTGTCCATGCGCTGGCGCTGGGCGGAAAGGCCGGACGCGCCGACCTGCATCGCAGTCAAAAAATCCATAAAAGTCCCCTCCAAATATCCGAATTCGGGCTGAAAGCGTTGAAATTCCCCACATCTCAGGGATTATCAATAAGTTAGAGCAAGTATTGTACCAAATTCGGCTGGCGAGGGGAGAACGGGAGATATCGGGGTGAATCGGGTAACTTCCCAAAAATACAGGATTTCAGCGATTTCAGGGGGGAGGTGTAAAAATTGCCTCGGGGCGCTCGCCCCGCGGATCGGTAAAAAATGTCATCCATTTGACGCCACCCGGCAAACTTCGCAATCGCTTATTGGGACTGGTAGGTTCCGAGGTCGATCTGTTGGCCGCCGAGGATGACCCGGTAATAATTGCGGCCGTAACGGCGGTTCTGAAAGGGCTCTTCAATGATCAGGTCGAATTCGGCGGCTTCGGCCTTGATGAACTGCTTGTTCAATTCCAGCACCGGGGTCACTTCGATCACCGTGAAGGGGATGGTATCGGTTTGCTGTTGGTCCCGGTATTGTTGGATGAACAGCTCGTTGGGTTTCGGGGGATTTCCCGGAGCGGTTATTTTAATGG